>QWCY01002336.1_pt1 | contig 40976 bp, 53 predicted proteins | sample 1972631 | NCBI WGS metagenome assembly QWCY01 (sample SAMN09866696, study PRJNA288562) | Human gut metagenome isolate pre1_stool, whole genome shotgun sequencing... | isolation source: gut | host: Homo sapiens | place: USA: California
CGCGGAAAGCTTCAGATACACCGTCGGCACGGATACCCACTGGCTCGTCGCCTCCGCCCACTGCTTGAGCGTGTGGAGCTTGCCGGACGTGTCGAGCCAGTACTGGCCATTCGTCGGGTTTTCCGGCTGGCTGGCTTGCTTATAGCTCACCGTCAGCGCCGTCCCGTCGACGAGGCAAATAGAAATTTCCACGTTCGTGCTCGATGCGTCGACCACATTCTCCTGTCCCATGTATCCGTTGTCGGAATACTTCTCGGTGTTGAAGTAGATCCCATCCGGGAAAATGCACAGATATGCGCCCATGGAAATGAGCTGCTTTTCTCCCGCCGAAATGGATACAGACGGCATATACGCCTCCATCGAAGCGCCGTTGATATAAAGCACCTGGTTCTGCACCCAGCACAGTGCATCCTTCGCCAAAATCCCCTGCACGCCCTCGATCGCCTGCGCCGTCCCCCGCCTTGGCCGCGGCGCGAGCAGCGGATAATCATCCGCCGACAGATTCTCCATGTCATAAAACTCTCCGTCCGCCAGCTCGAGGTTGTGGTTGTATCCGAGAAAGACTTCCGTCATCATGGTCTGCTTCTCAGTCTCCGTCAGTTGTGGTGCCAGCATGGCCTTACCTCCGTTTCATCATGTCCAGCGGATCAAAAATGATCCGCTGCTCTTTCACCGCGCGGATTGGCTTGATCGGCCGCGACATGCAGAAATATCTCCATTCGTCCGCGACGTGGTCTTCCATCGTCGTATCCAGATCCTCTACCTTGTGCTCGTCGTAGATGAGCAGCGGGATCGTCCGGATGAACGCCCTGCAGGTGTTGAAGACATACATCCGCGGATATCCGTCCTCGTCAAACTGCAGCCGGTAGTGGCACTGCATCCACCCCGCGATCCGCTCGTTGTCGCCCTTCGTGAAATATACGCCGTACCGCGCTGCGGTATCTGCGATCGACTCGCCGCGTGACGCGTCCCAGATCGCCGGATCTGCCACGCCGAGGATGTTCTTCCCCTTCAGCCAAGGGTGCTGTGTCTCTGTTTTGTGGATCTCCGAGAACTGTTGATCCGGCGTCCACTTGACGCCCTCGTTCGGTGTCTGCGTGCAGCCGTACAGCTCCATGATCCGGTAGATCGTCCCGTCATAGTCAACTGCCCACCATGCGCAGGAGAACGGCTTCCCGTAGCCGAAGTCATAGCTCCGGCAGATCGTCCATCCGTCCGGAATCTCAAACGGCTCGATGACATGCGTCCAGCGCCGGTCCGTGTAATGCTTTGGGTCGTCCACGAACTCTTCAAAAAACTGCCCTTCGTATGCGTCCCACCGGCCCTCGAGCCATGCGGCGCGGCGCGCCGGCGGCAGTTTCTCCAGTTCCCGCAGGTACTTCGGCTGCGCCTTCATAAGCGCCTTGTTGTCCTGTACCTTCGCCTGAATGAAAAAGTAATCATCCGGGTCCTCATCGTCGTTGAAGTTCCGGTCGACAAACACCCGCTTGAAATACGCATGCCCCGGGCCGCCGGGGTTCAGCGTATAATACGTCCGCTTTGGAAATCCGTTCGTTCCTCGCACGCAAGCATTGATCGCATCGATCCACGATTTCTGCATCTGCCCGGCCTCGTCCAGGAATACCACGTCGTATTCTGCGCCCTGGTATTGTCCGACGTCGCTTTCCTTTGCGCAGTAGCCGAAGGAGATCTTCGAACCGTTCGGGAATGTGAATTCCTTGTCCGTCTTGTTGTACTTCGCAATCCCATGCAGCATCCCCTGCAGCGGCGCAATGTGGTTGTTCTGCAGTTCCTTGTATGTCCTTCTGACGATCAGCACCTTGATACCGGGATACTTGCTGGCAAGCAAAATCGCCTTCACGCGCACAGCCCAGCTCTTCCCACCGCCGCGGGCGCCGCCGTAGGCGATATGCCTGTGCTTGTCTTTCAGGAAAAGCACCTGCTTCGGCTGCGCAGTTCCAAGATCCAACGTCTTCATTCGCTGGACTCCTCCGCGTCATTTTCCAGCAGGATCCGCGTTCCGCCGGTCTCCTGCTTTTCGTCCCCGGCGTCTCTGCGATACCGGAACGCATACTCCAGCGCGAACTGCGCGCCCCGCTGAGAATCCCGGTCGAACAGTCTTTCGGCCGTATATTGTTCCACGCGCGTCTGCGCGCGCGAAATCGAGTCCATAAATTCTTTCCTGGCCTTGTAGTTATACAGACTCTGCTTGCTGGAAAAGCCCAGTGCCAGCGCAAGCCCCGGGATCGTCGGCGGCTTCCGCCCCACCCAGACCGGAGTCCCGTCTTTCTGGTTGAAAACGATGCGCCCGTCCTCATCCCGCAGGATCTCTCCCTTGCAGCTCTCAAAATACGCCTCGATCAGCCCTTCGATCTGCCCCACGGATTCATACTTCGGTTTCCTCGCCATGGCTCACGCCTCCCTTCTGCTTTTCAGCATAGCGTATCCGGAAAATCTTTTCACCCCACGCACGCAGAATGAGCGCATACGGCGTTCCGCATGCGCTTCGGCTCTCATTCTGTTCTTTCGTAGTATCGGAGCTTCGCCGCCGCGATGCTGCACCGCACGTAGTCAAAGCTGGCGCAGTATCGCGTGATGTAGTCTGACGTCTCCCGCCTCTCAGGAAATGCGAGCACGCATTCTCCCTCGCAGCGTATCGTCTTTTTCCCGGCTGCCTGCCAGAATGGGCAGATATACTCCCTGTGCCAGTAGTCGCTCGTCCCTATCACCCTTTCGTTTTAAAACCTTACGCATATACAAGGTTTAATTTAAGCGGCTCCCGTTCCGCTTGTGTTCTGATCTTGGATCGACTACATACTTATAATATTGATACCCGTACTTTGTCGTCCGGGCCTCTACGAGGATGTAACCTCGCGGGGCAACGGGCGGATGCTTGGGGCTGTACTCGCGCACGGCCTCGGTCGCAGGTTCCGGCTCCGGCCGGACGCAGCTGCGGCTGGCCTTGTACCGGTGCCCGCCGAATTCCTTTTTCCAGTGGCCGTGCAGGTAGTCGGCCAGCGCCTTATAATCCCGGCCGTGGTCGACTTTGTTTCCATTTTCGTCCATGTAATAGTTGTGTTCCCGTAAGTGCCGAACCTCGATCACGCTGCCGAGGCCCCAGATCCTGCCGATCTCATCCTCCGGAATGCCGTCCGAGATCATGTGCAGATGGAACCGGCTCGTCGACTTGCCCTGCCCGTAGACAATCACGATCTTGGCGTTTGGGTATTTATATAGTAGGCGGCGATAGAATCTGTTCCGAATCTGCCGCATTTCGGCAGCAGTATGTACCTCGTTCTCGGCGTCGAGCGTCAGCGTGGAATACAGGCTGGTCGGGCCGAAGTTGGCATTGACGAGCGCTTCTAGTTTCCCCTCGGAGATTTTCCGGTTGAATTCGTCCTGCTCTTCCCGCGTCTGGAACCGCGGTTTCTTCGGCCGGCTGGTCTTCGGATCTGTGCCGCCCGCCACCGTGTACACGATCTGCTCGCAGACCCTCCCGGAAAACTTCCGGCGCTTGTGTCTCTTTACCATAGCTCCTCCTGCCTCGGTTTATTTCCCGAGGCTCGCAATGATGCCCTTTTCACGTTCAGACAGCTCCCAGACGTGCGCGGCGGCTTTCTCGGCGGCGGCTTTCTCGGCGGCGGCTTTCTCAGCGGCGGCTTTCTCGGCGGCAGCTTTCTCGGCGGCAGCTTTCTCGGCGGCAGCTCGGTTTGACAGCAGCAGTCCGTCACCAAAGATTCTCTTTCCCGTCTCGCGCTGACTATCCAGTTTGGTAACGTACGTGCAGTCCTCGCGCTTAACCGCAAACTCTACACCGTAGTGCGCATATTTCTGCAGCATGGCTGCCGTCAGCACATGGTCCGGATATGTATATTTCGGCAACTCCCGTTTCGTCTGCGACTTTATCTGCCGCATCGCCCGCTCGACTGCCCTTCCGAGTGATGGGGCGCTCTGCGCGATGTTTCCTCCAAAACTTGTTACAAACGCCGTGTGAACGACTGCGCCATTTTCATACGTGATGTCTGCATCGCAAATGATATGGTTCATCCTCAACACAACTGATCGGCCGGAGAACGCCGTGAGCGATGGCGCAAAAAGAAAGAACGCAATCCCTCTGTCTATGTAGAATTCGCAGATTTTTGAAAGAATCGAAAAAGGCGGGTTGTCCAGCACGACGCAGCCGTCCGGATAGTCAAAACGCTCATAGTCCCCACCCGGATAGAATGGCCGCACGATGCAGGCCGGGTCAATCCCATATTCACTGCACGCCCAATCCCGGATCGCCTCATAAACAAGCGGTGGCGTGTAGCAGTCGTCCGTTGTCTTTTTGGGTTTGAATTTCTCCGTGAACGCATCGTATTCCGGGTTGTCGTCGAATAAGCATCCCTGTTCCCATTGCATGCTGTAGCCCTCCTTTGTTTTTTCTGCCCGCTCAAAGCGTGGCCGGAAATTCCGGCCATGCGTTCAGCGGATAGAGTCTTCCAGATCCTTCAGTGCTGCTTCCAATCTGCGTCTGAGGCTGCGCAGCCTGAAAAATACCAGCACGCCCAGCGCGATTCACTCCAGCGCAGCGGCAAGATTCAGGATTTCAATCAGCATGGTTGTCACCTCGCGCCTCTCTGGCCTTTTCGATCCGCATTTCCAGCCGTGCGAGTTTCTGCTGCCGGATTTTCTGCACTTTTTTCTTGGCGCCATACAGCTGCTCCAGCTCCTCCAGCACGATCTGCACGTCTGCAATCTCCTCGGCGATCTCATCAAGGTTATCGATCCGTCCATCCCCAAGACCTGTCCGCGCCGCAAATATCGTCCGCTGCGCCTTGCACAGTTCCTTCGTCAGCTCTGCCATTTCTTCGATGGCAACCGCGAGCTGCAGATCCACGCCGAACGTCTTGATCGCAGACCAATAGAGTTTCCCCGTGTCAGTCATTCTGCGCCGCCTCCATTTCCTTGCGCTCCTGCATAAACCCGTGCAGGAACAGCTCCAGCAGCGCGGCGGCGCGGTTGGTCAGATTTGTGAAATCCTTTTTGCTGATCTGCAGTTTGCCGGTCGTAACAACCTCAGTCTCCGGTCGACCAATAATCTGAATTGTCGGATTAGGCACCAGCGTCTTTGCACCGTCCGCCCCCACTTCGAAGAGCGGCGGCGTGGACTGCTCCATGACGATGCGCGGCGGGTATTGCTCGCCGCGGAAGCTGGTATCCCATTGCTGTTTTTCGTAGTATGCGACAAAATTGTCTAGGTCTTTCGCAAACGCGCCCATGATTTCTGCCATTTTGATACTCCCTTCAAATTGTGATGATCTCGGAAAAGACATCATCGGCGCTGACCGCGATCCTGTCGCCGGTTCTGAGGTCTACGCCGTAGATAGATGATTTCAGATCCATCAAGTTTGCCCGATCGCTCCATCCTCTTCAGATCCTGAATCAGGCTTTCTTTCGTGCCGCAGATTTCGAACCGTCCGGAGCTGCTCGTGATGGTTGCGTAGTATTTCATTTCAGTCATCCTCCTCGTCGTAGTCATCTTCATAATCGAACGGAGCCATATCGCCTGGGTGCGCGTGGCTCCCAGTGGCAGGACGGATATTCCTCGCCCCGGAAACTGACGTCCCAGTGCAGATCGTCATAGTCCTTTACAAACTCATCCAGTTCGACCGAAAACATATCCATGATCCCTGCCATTTTGATACTCCCTTCAAATTGCGATGATCTCCCGCCTCGACTGGCGGGCAAATTTGCGTTCCGGGCAGAAGCGGCATTCGGTGCAGCTCCAGGCGCCGCGGTAGTTGTTGCGCGTCGGGCAGAGTGGGTTGTAGCAGATCCCGGAGCCTGCCCGCTGCGGGCCGCGGCCGAATTTTTTCTTCTTCGGTTCGGCTTTTGGCTTTTTGGCTGGATCCTTCTTGGTGACGAGCGTGGCCGCGCGTTCTTTCCGGAAGCAGCCGCAGCTTTTTGCATGCCCGTTCCGGAGATATCTTCCGTCCTTGCTGCAGATGGTCCCGCATTTACACCGGCAGATCCAATGTGCTGTATCTCCTTTTTTGCTGGTATCCCGCCCGATGACGTGCAAATATCCAAAATCCGCACCCGTCAGATCGACTACGTGTGACATTTCCATTCTCCTTTCGTCAGGGGCCGGTCTCCCGGCCCCTATGCAGGGCGGACTTGCACCGCCTGCGCCTGCGCGTCCCCCTTTCGCCGCAGACGAGCTGCCCTTTTCTGCTCAGGCAGCTTTCCATAAGGAGGTAACACGATGCCGCCGGGCGATCCCGACACCCGGCGTGGGGTAACGTTGACGGTTCCCATCCGCGCGCACGTTCCACACGCGCTTTTTATCCCCGGCCCGCGGGCTTGAGGTTTCGCGGGCCGGGTGCAAAGCCGGGGTGATCCTCCCGCAGCCGTCTCATGGCGGAGCGGCCGCGGCATAAGTCCGAAAAAATATGGTTCCCCGGCTGATTGCTGGTCCTAGTCCTCGGGCTGGCTGATGTCCTTGTGTCGCAGCCCGTCGGCGTTCTCGGTCAGCGGCAGCGCCTGCCGCCGCGCGTGCTCCTCCGGGTTCCAGCCGCACCGCGCGCAAAGATACGGCGCGCGCTTTGCATACGGACAGGCATTGCCCTGCTTCGGCAGCCCGCATGCCTCGCGCGGGCTGCTCTCGTTTTTTTCTGACATGTCAGACCTCCTGGATCTCGATCCCGAATTTGGACCGCATGAATTTCCGGTTGCGCAGATACTCCTTGGTCCGCGTGGCGGTCGACTTCACGTCCTCGACGACCAGCTTTCCGCCGAATTTGTACGAAAAGTCCGCCGTGTACCGCGCTGCGCGGATGCGCTCGCCAGTCTCGGTGATGTAACTCTCCTGCAAGGTGAACTGCGGCTGCAGCCGCAGGTCGGAGATGATCCCGGCCCGCAGCATGACCATCAGCTCGTCATAGCGCCTGGCTTCCTTCTGGCTGTCGAAGCGCAGCTCTCCGCGCGTATCCTTCCGGCTGCCGTACTTCGTCTTCCCATGGCTCCCCTTGTGAAGGGTAGCTGGCGCCGCAGCGCCTGAAAGGTCGCGCATCTGCCGCGCGTAAGCCTCCCGCATCCTCGGCGGCATGTCCGCCATGGATTCAAACCGCAGGCCGCTCATTTCGTCACGCCTCTACTGCCGTCCATCCGCGCACCGCACTTACCGCAGAAGTTGTGCCACCGTGAGCACAGCGTTGCGCCGCATATTGGGCAGTGGTCATACGGGATATCCACATGTACCATATTCCTGCGGTAAAGTGTAGAGCGGTCTCCCGCTAAAACTCCGATCTCCTCATGGTATCCCACAATCGTCCTCGTGCGCACTTCCGTCACCGGCGTTCCATGCACCACCTCCGCAACGTCGGCGGCGGGCTGGCGGAGCAGGAGCGTTTTCACACGCTGAGGCGTCCAGTTCGGATTTTCCGCGTTGCAGGATTCAAAGTCTTTCAGTGCCTCGGTTCTGCTGATAAATTCTTCAGTCGCAACGTTTTCCATCGTCAAACTCCCTCCAAGTGTGATACAGTGCCCATGCCAGCGGGTCACGGACGAACGGCATCTTTTTTGCTTCCGCGTATTTCTTATCAAGGATGCTCATGGCCTTCTTCCACGCGCGATCTCCAACGTGCAGTTCGGCGGGAAAGCAGACCTCCGCAACGTTGGCGGCGGGCATCCGCCTGATTTTATTTCTGATCTCGTCGATCATCCGGTTTTGCGCCGGGCTTCGGCACGCGCCGTATTGACTTGCCACTGCTTTCATCGCAGCGTCCCGCCGGATATATTCGTCAGCCATCCTTCTTGCCCTCCATTTCCTGCAAAGCATTTTCGGCCTCCTCGCGGGTGAGAAATACGGTCTTGCCGAGTTGCGGAATATCGTCCCACCACAGTTCTGTCTCTCCTACAACATCAGCCCCATCAAATGCTCGGCGTAGTATATACACCGTATCCCCCACCTTGCACGGCAGCACGACCACGCGACCGTCCTTGTCGGCCTCGGCAAGCTCGCGGAGGCGGTCAAACCCGCCGCACAACTCGGCAATGTCCTCGTAGGCTTTCAGCCGTCCGTACAGATCGCGGGCCATCTTGCGGAAAATATCCTTGCCAAAGCCGTTGCTCGTTGGGCCGTTGATCAGCACGTTGAGCGTGCTGTCCCGGGACTGCTTCCAGTCGATTTCTTTTCCGCCGATCACGGCGTGCAGAAATCGGTCGGTATCCGGGTCTACGTTGATATTAGGACTTGTCAATCGTTCCATATCTCTTCCTCCACATAGCACCAGCTTTGTGGTGCTTTAGTAATCGCCGCTGGAATTATGCAATTTTCATCATAGATACAGGCTGTGCTTTCGTACCCACTCTTGTTGCATGATTTGCATTTTTTCCAAGTGTGAAATTCTATCAGTTCCTTCGGCGTATCGTAGATTTTCAGGTTGGAGATATGCCAGCCGTAGCCGACGCCGCCGTCCAGATACTTCTCCAGCTCGTCTTTTGTCAGGCAGGCATCTGCAAGAAGCGTATCAAGGGGTGTGCAGTCCATGTTCCAATCGCAGATGCAATATTTCGGCGCTTCACAGCTTGCTCCTACTCTGACGATCCTTTCAAAAATGTGGTCGCATACAAACTCGCCGATGACGCCACCCTGAACCGAACGGTAAATGTAGCACTTAAACGGTGGGTTCATCTTCGGGCGCGTCTTGCGCACCTCAATGGTCTTCCGCCCTGCCATGATCTTCTGGCACCACTCCGGGCGAATGCTGATCAAAACAGCTTTGCTCATGCTTACCTCCTTCCTCCCTCTCAAACCGGATTTTCATTTGTGCGGGGCAAAGGTCGACCTCTGGGCGGCGCTTGCCTGTCCAGCGAAGCCCGCCAGCCTGTCCGACGCACTTCCATCCAGCCGCCTTTAAACTTGTCCCCGGCTCCGTATCCAGAATGTAAGTAATCAGTTTGTGGTAGCCCATCGCCCGGGCGGCGCGCCATGCAGCGGCATACAGAATAGAGCAGGCATTTCGAGTTCCGTCTGTACAACAGCGGTTTACCTCAAGCGTCCATCCATCATCCAGATACCGTGCAACGGGTCTTCCGACGATCGCCACGCCAACGATTTTCTCTCCGTCTGTGCAGCCGATGGAAAATTTATGTCCAACGACCGGCTTATGATGGCGGTGATGCTCTGCCACAAACGCATTTGCCTCCGCGAGCGAGATTGGGCAAATATCAAGCATCTTCCTTTTCTCCTTCCTCCGGTGCTTCCGTCAAGCCGCACCATTTCCAGTTCGTTAGTCCTAACCTGCAGCTCATGCACTTGCAATTTTGCTTTTTGGTGCAATCACAGCAAAAAGTTGTATCACTACAGTGATATTTGCAGGAAGTGCACCCGGAAGATATCTTCAGGTCAGCAATCGCCGCGCCCCTCTCGGCTTCTGCCTTTGCCTGCTCCTTCTGGGAGAGGGCAATCACCATGTCCTTCCCTTCAAGTTCTCTTCTGAGACTTTTTATCTCGTCCGATTGCCCATCTGTCAGCGCGCGCAGAAATTCAATGGATTTTTCATATGCTTTTTTCTGCGGGCGTTTTGCTTTGCCAAGGCTTGCGCCTTCTCGCAGCGCCGTGTTCTCGGCGGTCAGGCGCTCGATGAGGTCGGCTGCGCACTTATGCGTCTCGTCCATGCAGTTTTTATAGCTTACTGCCGGGCAGCGAGCGCACGGTGCCCCAAAATGGCAGCGCCGCAGCGCCTGTATAATTTCCTCGTATGTCATATATCCTCCATTCCTTCAAGAACCATTTGTCCCGGCAAAACGCCGTCCTCCAGACTCCAGTGCAGGACGTCTTCGCCGGTCTGCCAATCGCACGGCAGGCCGCGGCTGCGGCGCTCCTCGATCATCCGGCCATAAGCCCGGATGTAGGCATCCCGGTATCCGGGGTAGCGCGCGAGCTGCACCTTCCGGTGCTTGCCCGCCATCGGGCAATTGATGCAGCCCACGCGATCTTCGCCGCAGGCGTAAAGCGGATTCATACAGATCTTTTCTGCTGCGCAGTAATCCCAGATGGATTCGGTCGGCCAATCGATAATCGGATTGACCGTTCGGGTCCCCTTGAGCTGGCAATTTTCTATCAGCATCCGGCTTTCGTCATTGTCGTTCATCAGTGTCAGCCGCTTGGATTTATCCCTGTGCAGGGCCTCCATAACGCCACGGGATTTGCGCTTTTGCGATTCCTCCCAGCGGACGCCGGTCGCGATTCACCTGCCACGTCCGCTGGTCTCTTTGAGCGCCGCGCAGCAGTAGCGCATAATGCGTGTCGGCGGCACCAGCTTCAGCGGGATTAGTCGCCACATGGTCATGTACGTCCCATCCGGCTGCTTGTGCTTATCGATATCGCACGGTACGCCCGCCAACTCCAGCCTTCGGAATGTTTCCCGCACATGCCAGACGGTTTCCGGTGCATCCGCCGTGGTCAGCGAATGCAGCACCTCATACGGGATGCCCGATCTCCCAGCCAGATGCAAAAGCACGTCTGAATCCTTGCCGCCCGAGTAGGTAATCACAAGCGGCTGCTTGTACAGGCGCAGGCTCATATCCGAGGCCATTTTCAGCCGCTCAATCGCGGTTTGCTCTAGGTCCATTGCCGTCCTCCCTCCCCGGTGTCAGCTTGGCCAGCATGATCTGCCCCAGATCCGCCACATATACCAGCCGCCCGCGGCTGTACACCATCAGCTTTTCGCCCTGGATCTCCATTCGGTCTGCCTCTATGTTGGTGATATCCTGGCAGGCGTCACACACAAACCTCATACCAGCGCCCCCGGCCGGGTGTCCGGCGTGTAGTGGAGCTTGGTCGCGCGGGCGTTCTGATGGTACTCCGGGCGTGTGAATTTATAGCCCCAGTGTTTGGCGGCGGTAAAAAGGGCCGCATAGCCGTCCTCGGCGCGGACGATCACTTTCTGATCGCCATATGTAACGGAAAAGTGGTTCTGCCCGGTGTATCCGGCCTGTGCGATCACGGCGGGGCGCCGCGGCGCCCGCTCGCCGGGGTAATCGATGCTATTTCGCAATGTGTTTGCGCCTCCTTATCTGGTTGTCGGCATGGACTATCTGCTTTCCCGCTGCAAGATCGGGCTGCAGGCTGTCCCTGTCGCGGTGGTTGACATCGTAGATGTGGTTCCGGATGCTCTCGTAGAGCGTCCAGGTGCAGCACCTGGCGCGGCATGTGCCGCTTCTGTCCGGGCAGTTCCGGCCGCAGGGCGGCGGGATGGGCCGCATGCGCGGCGCAAAATAATTCACTCCGCTTCCTCCTGTACGTGCTGCAGCCAGGCCGCGAGCGTTTGCAGCGCCGACTCGCGCCGTAGAAGGTCTTCGACCGTATCCCGGTCGACGCGCGGCATGCTCTGCAGGATCTCCCGGTCATTGGCGCAGTCATCGGCAAAGGCCAGGACGGCGTCGATGATGTCGGCCAGCTGATCCGGCCGGAGCTCGACCGGGATCTTCTGTTCGTCCATCACAGGATCCCGTAGGTGGTCAGGCCCAGCGCGATCGCGCCGGTCGCGACGCATGCGTCGGTCATCTCTGCGTACCCGGCGATCACCGCCAGCACAAAGGCCGCGCCGCCCAGCCACACGCAGCAGGTCTTCGCCACCCGCCGCATGGCCTCCCGGTACCGCAGCTCCTCCAGCAGCCGCTCCTGCCGCTCCCTGGTCTCTTCCTCCGGCTCATACCCGAGCCGCTCTGCAAGATTCGTTCTCATTTCTTCTCCTCCGTTCCGTCCTGTACACTGTCCGCCGCCTTGATCTTTTCCAGCACCAACTCGATATTCCTGTGCTCCTTCTCAATGCTCTCGAGCACTTTCCCAATGGCTTCCCGCCTTGCTTCGCTGCCCGGCTCTCCCTCTTTGAGACGGAACGCATCCGCATCCATCCGGATCATGTTCCTTTCGAGTATCCACTTGAGATACAGCCATTCTTCCGTTGTCAGAAGCAGCTTTTTCATGCCTTCGCCTCCTGCATCCGCCTGACGAGCCGCGACAGACGGGCGTTTTGTGTCACGAGCTTCTGCGCTTCCATGTCCAGCCCCTTGCGCTTGAGTCCGTTAATGATCTGCGCCGCCTGGCACTCGCACACCAGCGCCGCCTCGATCAGATCGTGCAGCTCCTGCGCATCCAGCGTCAGGGTATAGGTCTTTACCTCCGCCATGTGTCAGCCTCCTATCTCTGTACCATCCACCGTGCCAGCTCCGTGAGCGACACCGTGTATTTGTTTCCGATGTGCCGGGCCGGGAAGCGGCGGTCGGCCAGCAGCGTCCGCCGGTCGATGCCCAGCGCCGCCTGGCATTCCGTGATCCCAATCGCCGCCCGGCCCGGAAACATATCCGTCAGCAGCTCCAGCTGCGGCCGGTATCCTTCCAGCTCTCTCGGCATCCCCTCACGCCTCCTTCTTCTCGCTCATCAGCTTTGCCGCCGTAGCCACGCCCTGCATATAGGCGATCATGACCTCGATCTGCTGCGGGTTCATGTGCTTCATCTCACGCAGCACACCCTCGACCTGCTTCTTCTGTTCCTCTGACATTGTTCTCACCTCGCTCGGTTCATTCCTTGGTTATACGTTAGCATACCTCAGAACCGTTGTCAAGCATAATTTCATTCCTTGGTTATATTTTTTCTTGACATTTCATTTCCGTTGTGTTACCTTGTGGCTAGAAGGTGGTGAAAAGCTTGAATACAATCAACGATCGAATCGCTTATTTAATCAAAGACCTTGGTATCACAAAAACGAAATTTGCCGAAACCATCAACTTGAGCCAGCCGTTCGTGTCCGCCGTTTGTTCCGGTTCAAAAATGCCCAGTGACCGCACAATCTCGGATATCTGCCGAGAATTCAATGTTTCGCTTGCTTGGCTGGAAGACGGCGAAGGGGAAATGTATGTCCAGCGCAGTGAAAACGAGCGCATGGCCTTGATGTTTACTGACGTTCTGGCCGAAGCCGACGAATCCACACGCAAACGCGGCATTGCAGCCGCCCTCGAAATGCCCCCGGAGTTCTGGGACAACATCCTCGAATACGCAAAAAAAATCACCGGAAGCAAATAACCTGCTTCCGGTGTTCTTTTTATTCGTCAAAATATACAGAAAATCTCAGGTGTGCTTGACTGCTCCCTGCATTTTCTGTATTCTGGTAGAGGGTGGTATTTATGCGGACGTATGCCGAAACAATGTCTATAATCTGCGTCGTGCTTCTTGTTCTTCTCATCCTTTGCACATCCTGCTCTCCGCGGCAGTACACAAGCGATGACTTGGAAGCAGCACGAACTGAGGCTTACCAAGATGGATATCGTAACGGATACGACGACGCAACGCTCGGACTCAGTTACTAATATCTCGGTTCCCCATTATTCCGGTATCCGCTTTTCCGCTTCAAGCAGTCTCCCACACGCCCCCGTTCTTCCAGACCCTCACATTGACGAAAAGGCATATTGCAAAGAGATTGCAGCCGTTCAAAGCAGCCTTTCTTTCGCTCTTTCCAAAGGCAAATACAACCCATACTCTGGTAAGCCCATTCAGACACTTCAGGACTACGAATTCTACTGTCAGTGTGTTGCGCTTCGCCGTATTTATGACAAGAAGTTAGCTTCTGTATCTGCCGTCGTCCAGTCTACGCAGGACGTTCTTTCTGCCGCAGATGCTGTCGTTATGGATTCCCGCAGGAGCGCAGCAATAGCCCGCCAGGAGGCCGTAATCGCAAAGCGTGAAGCCGCTTTATACAAGCATGACGCAGCAGTAGCTAAATCCGAATACGCTGAGTTGAAGACGCGCTTTGATGCTCAGAAAAAAGCTACCCGTCTGGGGTTCGTTGTACTTGTCGCTTTGTTGGTCGGATTTTTTCTGTTTCACGCTATTTCTCGCCCCGCAAAAAGCGCTCCGCATTCCGCTCCTTCTTCTGCATCCGATTCTTCCTCGCGTGAATCTTCTGGTGTTGGCTCTAATCGTCCATCCGGTTATGTATCCAGTGAATATGTCGGGAATAAAAAGAGCCATAAATTTCATCGTTCATCGTGCTCCTATCTTCCTGATGATGATAATCGTAGAATTTTCAAATCCAGAGATGCTGCCATTGACGCCGGATATGAGCCATGCGAGCATTGTAACCCATAACGTCCTGCCGGAACGGTTTCCCGTTCCGGCGCTTATTTTATGATGTTCCGCAGGAATCGCAGGATGATTTTCAGCTGATCCAGTGTGGCCCGCTCTAAAATGTTTTCGATCTGTTCCATCGTCTTTTCCATTCCCGTCTCCATTTCTCCACAAAAACCGCGTTCTTTTTTTGTTAATCTTTGCCTCTTGTTCGCGCCTCCCGAAAGTTGTAAGATATAGGTAGGCGTTGCCCGCGCCGCTGGCCGAACAACGGCGCGGGCTTTTGCTTGCGCAGGCGACCGGGAGCCGTCTGTATCTGAAGCATGGCATACGCCGGTTGGGTTTGTAAACCTGTCGGGTTGGTTTTCAGCGTAGGTTTTTCTGAAATCTTACTGCCACAGGTGTGGTTTTTATATATGGAGGGATGGTTTTTGTCAGAAAAATTGTGGGAAACATGCCGCGAAGCAAAGGACACCATGCAGCCGCATAAGACGAATCAGGATATCGCTGACGAATCCGGCGTATCCGTCAATGCCGTCAGCCAATTCCTGCGCGGCGAGACTACGAAGCCGTACATTAATACCGTCGGCCCGATTTGCGCATCCCTCGGCGTATCAATGGATGAGCATTTCGGCGTCCCGCCTGCCGAGCCTGCCGGGTCTTCCGATGCTGAAAAACTCCTCGCCGAGAGCGCGGCCCTTCGTGCGCAGCTTGCCCAGCAGCAGAAGTCCCTGCACATGCACCGACTTGTGACTCTCATCCTCTTGGGTATTCTTTTGCTGTGTGCCCTTGCGCTTGTGGTCGACGTGCTCAGCCCATCGATCGGCTGGTTCCGCGCATAAATCAAACCGCCCCGGCCCAGCGCCGGAGCGGTATTCTTGGAGGTTTTACGATGCCAATTCCCAAATACTATGTCCGGCCGGACGGCCTGCATGAATCCATCATCACAGTCAACGGCAAGCGCAAAGCGTTTCGCGGCAAGACAGACCGCGAGGTCTGGAACAAGATCAAGGCATACCGCGCCGAAGCCGAGAAGCCGAAGACCGTCCCGTTCTCCGACGTCGCCCACGCCTGGTGGAACGAGATCGAGCCAACGCTTGCGCCGAATTCCCTGCGCAATTATTCCCCGGCCTATGAGCGCGCCGTCGCGCAGTTTGGCCCGGAGGATGTCGCCACGATCACAAGCAAAGAGGTTGAGACGTACATCAACCAGTTTGCCAAGACCCACGCAAAGAAGACTGTTATCACCCAGCGCCAGATCATCCGGCAGATCCTGAATAAAGCCCAGCGCGAAGGTTACGTCTCTTTTAACGCTGCGCAGGCAGTTCTTCTCCCGAAGAACCTTCCGCAGAAGCGCCGCCACGCGCCGCCCGCTGATCAGATCCAGAAGATCAAGGACAACCTGAACGACGACTTCGGCCTGTTCGCCTTCCTGATCTATTATACCGGCTGCCGCCGCGGCGAGGCCGAGGGCCTTCGTTACGAGGATATCGACCGGGAGAAGGGCCGGATCTACATCCGCCGCAGCGTCTACCATACCGGTCCGACGCCCCAGATCAAGGAGCCGAAGACTGCCGCCGGCATCCGCCCCGTCCCGTTGCTCCCAGCGTTGGCCGCTGCGCTTCCGCAAAAGGAGCACGGCTATATCTTTTCCAACGACGGCGGAAAAAGTCCGCTCCCCGGCTGGTTCGTCACCGACCAATTCGACGCCTACCGCAAGCGCACGGGCATCACCGTCTCCCCGCACGAGATCCGCCACGGCTACGCGACCGCGCTCTACGAGGCCGGTGTTGACTTCAAACTCGCTCAAAAATTCCTCGGTCACGCGCAGCTCTCCACCACCATGGATATCTACACCGACATCCTCGATACCCGCATTGATAAAGTCGCCGCCCAGATGGACGCGGCCTTTTAATTGCACTTTTTTACTGTGTCGGTCACTGTGTTCATACCCGTGTATTTTCGTGCTAGGATATGCTACGTCTTGCTACTTTGCAATTCTCGCAAAAAGTTTTGTTCAATCATAAATAATCCGTCTTTTAAATGCTATTCTACCAAAAAAGATAAAAAATAAGACGCAGGAATTTAAATTCCTGCGTCTCTATCTTTGGTGGACCTGAAGAGACTCGAACTCTCTGTGTTTATTCTGTGTCCAGTCCCTTTTCTGTGTTCTCAGCTCCTTGCGATATGCTCATAATACGCCATGAGCTTCTGTTCCGGCCCCGGGCCGTCCTTGTCGAGCAGGAACGCCTTGGCCAGCGCGGCGTAGAACTCCGGGCGGTTGAGGCCGAACTCTACGGCGACGGGGTAGTAGTCCGAGTACATCATGTTCATGGTCACGCCCCACGCCCAGCGTGGGACCACTGGTGCCTGAATGCCCATGCTCTCGGCCACGGCCGTTGTCTGTTCCATCGTCCAGTGCGGGCCGGTCGTGCCGTCGGCGTTTTGCATGTTGGCTGCCCACTGCATCGCCGTTTCGCGATCAAATGTGGCCGCCTCCGGCTCGTCGTGGTTCCCGTGCAGCTTTTCGAGCCTGCAGATTGTCTTCGCGTACAGTCCGACTTCTTCCGCGCTGCCCAGCGTCACGGGTTTCTCCATGGCCTCGTGCAGCTTTGTGTAAAGCTTTTCGATATATTCTTTCATCCCGTCATGCCTCCTGGATATACCGGTAGAGTTTATCGACGTCGTTCTGGTCAAACCGCATATCGCCCAGCAGCGGGACGGATACGGTCAGCTTGTTTTCAAAGCGCGGCCTGGCCGCGTTGTAGAGCTTGTCGAGATCGATGTTTCCGGCGTCGTCGAAGATCTGCATCATCTTGACCGCGGGATTCTCGCGCAGCGCAAGGACCTTTTCGCGGCTGCCCTCCATGATGAGGGCCAGCATGATCCCAGCGCCGATGCCCTTGCCGCCCGGCAGGTGCGGGATGACCTCATTGTCTGCGTAGCGCATCGCGCCGCGCATGGCCTGATCGATCGTCACTGTCATCGCAGCTTCCCTCCTTTAAGGATTGGGGCGGCGATTGCCGCCCCCTATGCTTACTTGTTGCAGCAGCCGCACTTCGGGAGCGGATCGTAGAGCGTCTGCGCCGTGGTCGCGGTGCCCGTGGTGACGTCGGCGACCTGCTTGGGATAAAAGGTCGCGTTGACGTAGGTGACGATGGAGTTGTCACCGCAGCAGCGGCGCTCGGCCTCCATCTTGACCGCGTCAAGCGCTTCCTTGCGGACAGACTCGACGTCCTGCTTGACCAGCGCGAAGCTGTCCTCGGTGCGCTGGTTGTGGACGGCCTGCTTGCACAGCGCCTCACGGACGTCCTTGAGCTGCCCGTCGATATAACCGTACACCTCCAGCATCTTGCCGTCGTTGTACGTGTTGGCCTTGAGCAGCGCGATCTCGCTGTCCTTCGCGGCCAGCTTCTGTTCGCGCTCCAGATCGTAGCGCGTGACCGGCATGTTCTCGCTGCATGTCGGCTCCTGCTGCCGTGCGGCGAGCATGGCGGCGACCGTCATGGCGGGCGTGACCGCCGCAGCGATGTCAGCGGCTTCCGATCTCTTGTTCTGGTTGAGGCCGCCCAGCAGATTGCCGAGTCCGCCGTTTGCCAGACCCAGCGCGGCGCCGCCGATGCCAAAGCCCAGCGCAGTCCCCGCGAGTCCCTTGCTTGCGTATTCCATAAAAAATCCTCCGGTAAAAGTAGTAAGCTGGCCAGCTCCTACTCTCATTCTGCCGCTTCCCCGGTTTTTATGGGGGACATTTCCGGGACATCTGTGTACCATTTGTGGGACATGCGGGCATAGAAAAAGCGCCATGAGCCGTTGCTCATGGCGCTTTCTCTTTGTCCGTTTTCCCTACCAGGCGGCGGGCGATATTGTAGATGTGCGGCAGGCGGCGGGAGATGGTTTTGCGGTCGACGCCGATCTCGGCGGCGGCGTCCATCTGCGGGAGCCTGCCCACGATATAAAGCTTCACAATCTGCTGATCGATCACGTCCAAAAGTCCCTCGTCAGTGACGCGCTCCCAGTCGCTGCGCGTGAGGTGTTCCAGCTCCTTCGGCAGAGCCAGCCGCGCAGTTATTTGCTGTCACTCCCTTCGGCCCGCCGCCGGGCAGGGCTTACTTCATCGCCGCAGCCAGCTTTTTCAGCAGATCGTCGCCGTATTTGTAATCGGCAAGATACTTGATTGTGCTGTCTGCCAGTCCGGCCTTTGCCTTGATTGTCTTCTTGGCGTCCTCGACGGCCTTATCGACGGTTTCCGTGTCGTAGTCCACCCACGGGAGCTTGCCGTGCTTCTTCCACACACGGCTGTTGTAGCCGCCCTTGATGCCGATGTTGCCGACACACGTAATCTGTACGCCGTTATCCCAGATCGGGGTACACTCGACCGCGAGGCCGTCTCCGATATACATGCCCCAGTGTCCGGGCATCCACAGGCCTTCTCCTGGGACGAGCTTGTCCCAGCCGGACGCGGATACGTCCTTGCACTTGGCAATCATACCGTCTGCGGAGACATCCGGGACGGCGTTTCCGGCGTAGCGGGCGCCGCCGTGGTAGGCGTTTTTGTTGCCGTTCCAGCCCCACAGGATCCCCTTTGTGAGATTCACGCAGTCAAAGCCAAAGTAGCCCTTTCCGATCAGCCCGCGGAATCTGGCCTGCTTTGCGGCGTCGTACCAGTCCGGGTATTGTTTTTCCTTCTCAGTGATGATCCCATCCGTGACCGGAGATCCGAAGCAGCCCCACATGTACACGGTCTTGTAATTCTTCGCGACTTCGATATGCTTTTTTACAAGCTCGGACGCTCTCATAACGTAACTCATACCCGCTCACTCCCGTACAGCTCGTGGTGCAGCTGCAGCACGGCGGCCTCGATCAGCTTGTCGATCGTTTCCACATCAAATTGAATGCCCTTCTCGGCGAGGAAGTTCACAACATACGCCTTTTTCGCCGCGCCGTCCGTCGCGGTGTACAGCTGCTCCGCCGCCTTTACGCCGATCTCGACGTAGGTACGGAGCGTTTGCAGCTTATCCGCGTCGATCTTCGTCTTGATCCACGGGATCAGAAATGCCGAAACGAGCGCGCTGATGAGCGCGATCACTGCCGAGATGATCTGTGTGTAGTCCATATGTATGCTCCTTTCAATCTTTCAGCACGATCTCTGCGATGCGTGCTGCCGCTTCCGGGCCGTATTTTTCAGCCCATTTATCCATGTACTTCTGCGCGTACTTCGCGCGGTTCTCGTTTTTTGCCTTCCAGAGATAAAACCCGCTGGAAGCTGTTGTTTCAGCCAGCACCGCAAGCGTGATCTCCGTCAGGTCTGCGCCTGCCGCGCAGGCGATAATGAGTGCGAGGCTGACGAGCGCGCTGCAGATCAGCCACTTCTTGCTAAACTCCATTGTGCTCACACTGCTTCTCTAGCTGGTGCAAAAACTTTTTTACATCGCCGTTGCCGCCCAGCTTGACGTATTTCTGCCCGGCGATCAGACGCTCGGCCATTGGCATTTCCTCCGACATGATGGTCAGCCGGAGGATCGCCAGATACTGCTCGTCCTGATGCTCCTGCATTTTCCCGAGCTTTTTGTCGATCTCGGCGAGATGGTCGCCCTGGGAGTCTACCTGTGTTTTCTTCTTCTGCGCTGTGCCGACGATGGCCTGAATGACCGTCGTCAGCGCGGACGAGCCGAGGACGGCGCAGATGATCGTGATGGTTCCAGCATCCATGTTTTTACCTCTTTTCTGTCTTCGCCTGCCACGTGATATCCCTGCCGCAGACGCCGGTCAGGCGGTCGCGGAGGTAGTTCAGCGCCGTCCCGACGCGGTTGAGGTCAACGGCGTTGTATGCGCCCTTCATCCCCGCCAGCCACTCCGCCAGCTCCGCCGCCGTCATGCCCGCGTAGCCCTTCACGGCCAACTCGTGCACGCGTGCGACGTCCGCTGCAGTTCGGTCGGTGATGAGGGTGTCAATAATCATACTCATAGAAGCTCCTTAACGCTCGTCGGCTTGTTTATCAGAATGACCTTAAAGATCATATCTACATGATTAGAAACACCATGCCGCCGCGATACCGTCCACCTCGGACGCGACGCTCCAGTCCGCCTCACCGTTCCATCCCGTTCTGTCAAAGCAGCTGGTGTTGTTGAGTCTCGGCGAGCGCAAATACCATGCACGGTTTTTCTTCCGGTTGGCCGCCGTCTTGTAATACTCGTACTGCGTGCCCTCGCCCGCATAGGAGTATGTCCGCGTGCCCTGGACCTCGATCTCCGACAGCAGGAACAGCGTGTCCTCCGTCGTGTCGATGGCCGAGCTCGCGCCGCCTGCCGTGGTCTTCTTTGTCACGGCCTTTAACGCGGCCACGACCTCCGCCGGCATCACCTTCTTCAGCGCCGGGAACGCATTGGACGTCCGCACCAGGCAGTTCTTCCAGCCGCAGCTGTTATCCTCTGCGCCGTTCATCTTATACTGCGTCGCGTAGGTCGTGTGCATCTGGAATGTCAGCGGAGCCTTGCCCGAGCCGTCGGCATAATCGTCGTGGTTCTTGCCGATGATGTCGATCGCGTAGGTCTTGTTGTTGATCGTCATGTTGCAGCTGTCGCCGACGTTCCATGTGTTGGGAACTTGTTTCTCTTGACAGGCCTTAATAATTGCAGCCCAGCTGTTATTTCCGAACACGGGGTCGATCATGGCCAAATCGACATTAGCTGTCCCAACCACAACATCTGCCGTCTTTGTTGTGCTTGCTGTCGCTGCTGTTACCGTCCATGTTCCAACCTCATCGACTATCAACGTGCAGTTTCCACTCGCATCTGCCGTCCCGGAAGCCGTCTTGCTCCCCTTCGTGGCCGTGACGGTCGCACCCGCGCTGGTCGTGACGACGATCTGCAAGTCGGGCGCGCCCTTGATGGCCTGCACCGCGCTCACGAACCCATCCGGGAACGCAAGCTGTGCGGACGTGCCGCCCTTCGTGCGGATGGCGTCCGCAACCGCCGTCAGGTCGGCGTTCAGCTGCGCGGAATCTACTGCTTTATCCAATGCCATCAGTAGTTTCCTCCTGTCCATTCTGGCAGCGCGGCAAGCACGTCCTGCACCAGCGCGGCCTTATCCTCCGCCGTAAAGTAATCCGTCCCCTTGACCGGCGTCTTGCCCGCGGGCCCCTGCGGGCCCTGTTGGCCGGTATCGCCGGGTTCGCCCTTCGGCCCCTGCGGACCGGTCTCGCCTGGGTCTCCTGGTTCTCCCTGCGGGCCGGTCTGGCCGGGCGCGCCGTCTGCGCCGGGGTCGCCCTTGTCTCCCTTCGCGCCGCGGGACGGCTTGCCGGTGTCGGTCTCGCCCAGATACCAGTTGCCGTTCGCGCCGATCGCCGGGGTGATGCCGTCGGCGCCGTCCTTGCCCGGAGCTCCGTCCGCACCAGCCGTCCCCTGCGGGCCGGTATCGCCGGTTTCTCCCTTCGGCCCCTGCGGGCCGGTGTCGCCCTTATCGCCTTTCTCACCGCGCGATGGCTTCCCGGTGTCGGTCTCGCCCAGATACCAGTTTCCATTCGTGCCGACCGTCGGCGTCACGCCGTCGGCGCCCGCCGGGCCAGTGCTGCCCGTCTCGCCCTTTGCGCCGGGGTCGCCTTTGTCGCCCTTTTCGCCCTTCGCGCCCTGCAGCGGTCCGTTGTTGATCCACGCGCCTGTCACGCCGTCGTAGATGTAAATGTCATACGGCGCAGTCGCACCCACGCCATAAGCGTCGCCGGCCGCCGGATCCTGCACCGATGTCTGCAGTGCAGAGACCGAGCCATAGTAGCCCTTGACCACAAATCCGGAGCCAGTGTCTCCCTTCGGCCCCTGCGGACCTGCTGGGCCAGTCTGGCCGGTCTCACCCTGCGGGCCGGTCTGGCCCGGGTCTCCCTTCGGGCCGGTCGCGCCGGTCTCGCCTTTGTCGCCCTTTTCGCCGGGGTCACCCTTGGGGCCTGTCTCGCCCTGCGGTCCCCGCTCGCCGGTCTCGCCCTTCGGGCCGGTCGCGCCGGTCTCCCCCTTATCGCCTTTGTCGCCCTTCTCGCCCTTGACGGTCTCGACGTTAAAGTCAAATGTCTTCCCGTCCGAAAGCGCGATCGTGTACGTCGCCGTCGTCCCGCTCTGCGATTTCTTCGTGATCGACGTGATGCTCGCGCCCGCCGCGCCGGTCTCGCCCTGTGCGCCCTGCGGCCCGGTCTGCCCCTGCGGCCCCGCCGGTCCCGTCTCACCCTTCGGTCCCTGCGGGCCGATGACCGAGCCGAGGTCTATCACGCTGCCGTCCGTCAGCGTGAATACAAGCCGCCCCGCGTCCGTGACCTCCACTGCCTTCACCCCGCGTGAGATCAGCCCGCCGATCGTCACCGTGATCTGATTTGGAATCTCTACCCTCATACCTGCTCCTTACTCCACGAACGCCCGATTCCCGCTCGCCAGCGTCGTCTTGTCGCCGTGCGTGTACCGGATATCGTAGGTGTACTTTCCCTTCGTGAATTTTGCCGTGACCGTCGCGTCGAAGTTCAGCGTGACCTGGTCGTTCTCCACCTTCGCAAAGCTGAACGTGTGGACGGTCTGCCGCGTATCGTCCAGAAACACGACCGCCATGCTGTCCGTCGTCCCGATCGTGACCGCCTCGCCGTCCTGGTCCTTCAGGTCGAACCGCAGCACGATCGAGAACGTGTCCCCTTCGTACCACCGCAGCACCCCTTTGTCGATCCTCGGGCTCGGATAAGCCCCCGGAATTGGCGTCGCCATGCCGCATCCCTCCTTTTCATCCAGTGTAGCAGACCCCCGCGCCAGATTCACCCCACGCGCAGCGCAACTTCCGCTTGCCATTCCCTCCCGCCGGTGCTATACTGGTTCCATCAAACACAAGGAGGCTTCCCCATGCTCGACGAAAAAGATATTGAGAAAATCCAATCCATGATCGACCAGGCCAAAGACGACATGCTCAAGCAGTCCGCCGCGAATACCCGCGTCATCATCGAGAGTAGCGTCATGAAAAAGCTCGACCTCCTGATCGAGGGCCAGCAGTCGCTTCTCGAAACGCTCGCGCCGAAGAGCCGCGTCGAAGAGCTTGAAGAAGAGGTTTCCTTCCTGAAATCCGTCGTTCACCTGCACAGCCAGCGCCTCGCGGAGCTGGAAAAAGCGCAGTAACCATACCGATACACCGAAGGCCGGGGCATTCGCCCCGGCCTTCTTGCGTTACTTGCTGTCTTTCAGCCACTTGTCAATATCCTTGGACTTATCCGCCCGGTTGAACCCCAGTGCCACATAGGCCGCCAGCAGCTTCTCCTTGAGCTTCTTCCGCTCCTCTGGCGAGGCCGCAATGTACTGCGGCTTGTACGCCTTCGTGATCTCACTGCCGATATCGCCCTTCTCGGCTCCGTGGTCGAAGTATTCCTTTGCCGCTGCTTTCAGATCCCCGCCATCTTCGATGGTTTGCAGGATCTTGCCGTACTTCGTATAGTCCTTCCCGCCGGCCCACTCTTTATAGAGCCAGTACGCCTTGTTCTCGTCCTCGGCGTAGTCGTTCGCAAGGATCTTCTGGATCGCCTTCTCCTGCGTCACGGTCCCGGCGGCGACGGTGTCCTTGAGATCCTGCTTCTGCTTCGCGTCCTGCGCGTCCTGGATCTTCTCGTTCATGTAGTCGATCCGCTCCTGCGTGCTCTTCGGCTCCATCTCCGCCTTCTGCGTATCCCCGGCAAGGACCTGATAATAATACTCTGCTTTCGCCTCATCGCTGATGTCATAGGCCTTCAGCAGCATCATCTTGTCATAGCTCTTCTCCAGCTTCCGCGCCGCCTGGATGAACGCATAGGTCTCCCGCTGGTCTTCGCCGCCCTCGGTCATGCCCTGATAGGCGGCAGTCTCCTTCGCGGACAGCGACTTGAACCCGCTCTCCACCCAGCTCTGTGCCTCTTCCGTCGCCGTCTTGCCGAACAGCAGCGCCTGTGCCCAGCTCTTCGCCCGGTCGGCTGCGTTGTCGTTGTACACAGGATACTGCAAAATGTCGCGGCCCTCGTTGTCCACTGTGTAGCTGCCGCCGCGAGCCGCCGCCGTCGCGCCCTGATACGCCTTTCGGATCTGCCCGCCGCCGAACGGCGTCGCCAAATACAGGCCCGGCTTCATAAGCTCGTTTCCGATGGTCTGTGCCTTCTTCGCAGGCGCCATGTCCTCGTTCTTTGCCAGCAGCGCCTTCTCGATGTTTCCGAGGTTCGGGATGGCCGACGCCACGGCGATCCTGCCGCTGTCAATGTCCAGCCCAAGCGCTTCATCCACACCGAGGATCGTCAGCGCCTGCGTGCCCGGGAACTCAGAAATGATGTTCCCCTCAAGGTTCTTGATCGCCTGATACGTGCCCGGCTTCTCCTTCGTGAAGTCCCATTTCCCGGATACCGCCGCCTGCACCGTGTTCGGCAGCTGATACCCCGTGAAATCTCCGACCGTATCATTGATGATATCCAGCGGATCCAGCGCCGCGCGCCTGCCCACAATGCTCTCGTAGAACTCATTGTAGATCCACGCGCCGATGAGGAATTTGAACATGGCCTTGGCCAGTGCCGCCACGCCCTTCTTTCGTTCCTCCTGCGCCATGTCCTTGAAGATCCAGCTGAGCTCATTGTTGACCTCCAGCTGAAATTGCGTGAACAGCTTCACCAGCGGGTTCCGCGCAGAGTACAGCGTCGGCGTCGAGCCTTTGCTGCGGTCTGCCATGACGCCGGATGCAAACTGGTCCGCCTCCTGCATCGCGCTCATCTCGCTCATGCCGCGCCGCAGGTTCTGGTAATACCGTGCCCGCACGACGCTCCCCGTCGTAAACGTGTCGATGGATTCCATCATCCAGCCTGCACCGGCGGAGACTTTATCCATCGTGCTCATGGCCAGCCGCCTGTAACCGCTGCGGTTGTTGATGAACGTCGACGCAGCATCCAACCCGTCAGCGGTCTTGTAGTTTTTCAGCGTATCCCACATGCCGCGCAGCACGTCCGCCGTCGACACCTGGCTCCATGCCTGCGTGATCGGAATGAAGTTTGTGAGCGCCGAACCCACGTTGGCCGCAACCATGTTCGCGCCCACGCGGGATTCAAACTTCTTCATGACGTTGTAGAATCTCCGGCCCATGAGCTTTTCCATGCCCCGGTCGAGCCGCGACTTCTTTCCCGCCAGAAGGTTTGTGTATTCGTCCAGCTCATCCACGAAGTTGGAAAGCCCATACCGTCCTTCCTTCGTCAGGTTCGTCACCTGCTCGTTGGCTTCGTCCGGGTTGAGGAATGGGTTCATCATGATCGCGTCGATCCGCTGTTTCAGTCCCTCATCTGACGCCCGATACCGGATCTGCGTCGCCAGCGCCCGCAGCCGCTGAATGTCCGCCGTGTGGAAGATCACGTCTGTCGCGACCTCGATGTACCGGTCAAAGCCCTGCAGCGCGTCATACGCCGTCGCGTAGCCAAGTCGGTTCTGGATGTTCGCCATGTACCGGATACCTGGTTTGAAGTTTGCCGTGAGGCCGTTAATCGTCGCAGGCAGCGGCGACACATCGCCCTCGATCCCGGCCGCCCTTGCGAACTTCTGCAGAATGCTGCCGCCTTCCTCGTTCTCCTGGAAGTGTGGGAAATATCCCTGCAGATAATTGACCGGCTCATATCCATTCTCAATGCGCACCCGATTCATATCCTGGAACAGTTTGTCGTAGACCTCATGGAAAACCTTCACGGCTGCCCGCACCTTGCCGAGATCCAGATTAGGGTTTTGCTTCTCGAATTCCTGAATCGCCGCGTTCCACTCGTCAAACGTCATCCCCCCGCGCCTTTCGACACGCGGATGCTGCTTGAGATAGTCCCGGTTGAATTCCGCCTCGCCCAGCCACTGCACCGCATAGCTCTCGGATACCAGATTCCCCTTCCGTACCTGCCGGTCGAGTCCCAGCGCCCGGATCCGGTTCTGCTGCTGCACGAGGTAATTCTTTCGTTTGCTCTCGTTCCCATGGACGGGCCAGAAATACTTGTTGATGAATTCGTTTGCCTTCTCGTCAGAGACCTTTCCCTTCCGCGCGATATCCCGGATGTTCCGCTCCATCGTCTCGCGCTGGTACCGGATCCCCATGGTCTTGTCGGCCCACTTGACGGCCTCGGCTTCCGTCAGCGCCTGCTCGGCAAAGTCCCGCAGCCCCTGCTTACGCTGCGCGTTCCATGCCTTGAGCTTCAGCGCCAGCATATCATAATCAGCCTTTGCCTCGTAGACCTTCAGGATCTGCTGCCCGTTTTCCAGCCCTGCCACATAATCCGGGCTTGTCTCCCCGCGCAGCAGCCGGTTCACGATCTTCTGGTCGGCTTCCGTCAGCAGCGTCTTGCTCTGCGCTTTCTCGACCACTCGCCTTGCGTCCTTCAGCTGCGCCCACATCTGCTTCGTTTCTTCCGCTGTCTGCGGAATAGCAAGCTTTTCTTTGGCCTTGTTCTGTGCCTCCAGATACCGCTGCGCCACCCGCAGCCCGCTCGTCAGCCGGTCAATGGATTCCGTGAAATTCGCCTGCTGCCACTTCTTGAAGCTCGCCGCCTGCGGCCCGTAGTATTCATCCAGCGTCTTCTGCACCTTCTGAATGCCGCGCGCCACATCGTAGATCTGCATCAGCTGATCGCTCGGTGCGGTAATGTCCGCCGGAAACAGCTCCGGCGCCATTTCCCGAAGCTGCTGATACGCCACATCCACCGGCAAACCGTCCTTGCTGATCGTCAGCGTCCCCATGGCCGCCTTCCGAAACAGGTTGTAGTCCGCAATATCCTGCCGGTCCTTCTCGGAGATGGAAAGCTTCTGATCCCGGATGAACTTCTTGAGATCTCCGTATTGCTCGATGTACTGCGTATCTTCCTCGATGCCTGCCTGGTAGGCCGTTTCAAAGAGATCATTCAGCTTCGCCCTGTCAAGCTGCCCGTCCGTAAAGAACGACCGCAGTGCCTCCTCGGCCATCGGCCGCAGAACCTCCCGCTTCGCCTGCCCCGGCACGCTCAGATTCTCCGCCAGCTCGTTCACCAGTCCGGACTCCAGCCGCCGCACATACTGCGCCGCCTTCTCCCCCATCAGATCCCGATACCGCCCGTCCTGCGAAGAATACCTGATATCCGGGTTCGTTAGGCTGAAACTTCCGTTGTTTGCAACCGCGGACTTCACCTGCGCAGAATCAAACACAGCCCATGCCTTCACGCCGTTCTCAACCGCCTGAACCCCATCGTATCCATGCCGTTTCAGCATCTCTACCATCCCCGGCGTATTGATCACCTGCCACATGAGCTCCGGCTTCCCCGCCTGTTCCCATACGGCTTGCAGTTCGCTAGGTCTGATCTGTAGCCGCTTCGCAAGATCCACATAATTCCCGCTGTATCCGCCGTCAGTGTTTCCAATATCCGCCGGATTCTCCACGCGAATATATGCCGGGATAATACGATCGACGTTCCCTGCGTAGATCGATGCCTCCGGCAGAATTCGCTCAACGCTGCGCGTCGCAGTGGAGTATTCTTCCGCGTACTTGATGTTTGCAGTCAGCCAGATTGGTTTCCCGCCTACATCAAACTTTGTAAATTTCGCTCCGGCACCGTGGAACACCAGCAGTGGCTCGCCTGTCGTGTTCGTTGCCTTGCTGTCTGCGAACCAATCCCGGAACGCTGCCGTCTGCGTCTTCTCCCGCTCATCAATCATTTTCTGCATGAGCCTCGGATTCCGCAGGAAAACGGCGTCCTTAAACACACCGCGCCCGCTCCCATCGTCCAGCATCGCAGAGACGGTCTCAAGGTTCTGTTTATCCCGCTCCGACGCCTGCCGCGCGCTGGCAGAAAACCGGATATCCGGGTTCGTCTTGTCGAACGTCCCGATGTTATCCGTCGCGGATTTGATCTGTGTGGAATCAAATACAACATAGAATTTGTCGTAAGCCAGATCTTCTTTGCTTCCATCATATTCAAAAATTACGCCGTCGTGCCCATGTTCTTTGGCGTAGCGAATAAACGGTGCTTCTGCAATGTTATCCGTGAATTGTTCCGGGGACAATTTCACCGTGTACGGATTCTTCATCTTGAGATAGGCTTTAATGATACGGTTTCCCCTGCGTTCATCTGCCATGCTCTCTGCATAATCCCTGCTTTCACTGAAGAAGTACGCTCCGTTCTCCTGCTGGAAAGTGTTAAATTCCGCATTCGTCCCGTGGTACACCACCTTCGGTGTCCCGTCCGCATTCACGACCTTACTCGCGCTCTCCGGGTGATTCTTCCAGTCCCCAAACCAGCGCTTGAATTGTTGCGATTGTGTTACATTTTTTAACTTTGGCTTGACAGTCGACCCCTCATCCCTTATACTGGCTACAAAGCCGTTGTCAGTATCAGGCATCTTGGGCATTGGGACCCTTGCCACCTGGTACAAAGCAGCGGCTTTTACTTTGTCCACATAGAACAATGTTGTTTCGCCGTTATTGGATTTCTCAATCGCGTTTGTGAGCAGTCCCGTCACCGCATTCTTCTTTTCATAAATGCTGGTAACGGCATTGCTGTCAATGACAATCGAATTCTGTCTGCCTAACCCGTCAATGTACACCGGAATAACCACAGATTTTGCGTCCTTGATGAATGGCAACAGCGCAACGACGCTTGTCCCTCTCTGTGATTCAGATGCGATGATCGCGACCGGGCTTTTCATCGCACGCGGAAGCTGCTTCAACATCGGTTCCCCGATGTGATGCTCCTCATCTTTCGTTCCATTGATGGCATAGTCCACATGCGTCTGATTGATTGTGACCGGCAGCGCATTAAAGCCCACCTTCTGAAATACCTCCGGTGTCGACCCGACCACCAGCGTATCATTTTTTTCGATTTTCCCGGCTTTCCAGTCGTCCAGCTGTTCTGCAAACGGCTTTGTGAAATCATACTTTTCTGCTTTTGATGCAGACATCTTCGCCGGCGGCGCTCTCGCGCTGCCGGATTTTTTCTGCCACTGGCCGACCTCCATCTTCACGTCCGCGCGCAGCTTGTTCGTGCCGTAGTCCGTGCGGTTCATGCCGGCGTAGGTGTCCGCGACGATCTCCTCGACGTAGGCGTCCGTGTCGTCACCGTAGATCCCGGCGTATGCGTCCACATAGCTCTCGATCATCTCCTTTGTGATCTTGCCCTCGCCCAGCAGCCGCTTCTGGATCTTCGCCGCCATCTCCGGCCAGCGCTTGACAAGCAGATGATACCCCTCGTGCTTTGCCAGCTCGAACGCAGAATACTCCTCGCTGTCCGCCCGGATGAGCACGGAGCCGTCCTCCGTCACGGCGGCATCCGCATAAAACGTCTGCCCATCGATCTCCTGCGTCAGCTGCCCGGTGAAGAACCGCGCGTTCTGCACGCCCATCGACCGGAAGAACTTTTCCGCCGCCTGGATATCCTCGCTTCTGGCCTCCTGTCCCTTCGGCATGACACGCACTTTTTGCGTGTTGTCCTTTCCAAAGCCGAGCTCCGAAAGCGTTACTTCATCCCAAGTCTTTGCGAGATCTCGCGCACCCTGCGCTCTCTTTCTTCCGGTGTCAGCTCTTTGCTGCTGTGCTGTGCTTTGGCGAACGCCTCCAGCCTGTCCTTCGGCACGCTGACCAGCCTGCCCGACTTGTCCTTCATCAGTAACCTCGATACTGCCATTGTTTACCCCTTTCTGCCCTGCGGCAAGGCCCGCTCGATAGGCGGCTGCCGCCACGTCCTGATTCATTCCTTCGGCGTAGCGCATCGCCCGCTGCTCACTCGCGCCGAGTCTGCCCTGCTCATAGACCAGTCCGAAGCTCTGCGCATACTGCTCCGCCGGCATGCCCGTCGTGTTCCCGTTCAGGAAATACGCCGCCGTCTGCTCGTCGTAGCCCGCTCTCTGGGCCTGCGTCTGCAGATACTGTTTCTCCTGCTGCAGCGCGGCTTCATCGAGCGCCTGCTCCGCGTCCGCCGTCTGCCGCTGGGCATACTGTACCGGATCCAGCTCTCCCATGTTCTCTGTCCCCGGAATTGGCGCAAATAAGCTGTCCTGGTCGTACTGCCGCTGCGCCGCCTGCTGGGCCTGCTGCACCGCCTGGACGCTCTGCTGTGCCCGATTCTGCTCCTGCTCCTGCTGGTACTGCTGCGCAAGCCTCTGGTTCTCCTGCGCCGTCTCCGCCGCGCTCTTGTAGATCTGGAACGTCTTCTCGTCCGCCTCGGTCTGCGCCTGCTCCTGCCGGGCCTGTTCCTGCAGCTGCTCGAGTCTGGTCAGCGTCTCCGGCACGCGCGGCTCCTGCCCTTCGTCCACGGCCGCCTGCTGCTCCTTCGCCACCTCACGCAGCGTGTTCTCCACGGCCTTCTGCGTCACCTCGCCGCCATCGTCCACGGTCTGCTGCAGTTCCTCGGCCAGCTGGTGCGCCTTCGTGCCCTCTTCCTGCGCCATTCCATAGTCGATGACGTCTTGCACTTCGCCCGCCTCGATGACCGCTCTGGCCGTCTGCGTGACGTTTGCCTCCAAAATCACGCGGTTCACGCCCGCATACGTCCCGGACATGGCAAGGCCGGACAGGCCGCCTGCGAGGAACGAAAGGCTGTCTTCTTTTGCGAAGTCTCCAACCATCGCCGCCAGCGCCTGCGCCGGCGTCCTGCCCTCTGCGATATAATTTGCGTAGGCCGTCATGACCTCACCCCGGTCATGCTTCGCTACCACATCATACGCACGGTTGAGCCAGTTGGACGCGATCTCTTCCGCGCCTTCCGACGCGAACGACCGCAGTGCCTTCCTCCACACGGCCTTCCCGCTCAACATGTTCTCGATGATATCGCCCACGGAGTATTTTTCCGTGAAGCCCTCGATCGCGCCCTCGACGATACCGTCGACCAGCGCGTCCGCGTTGGACTTGCCGTTCTGGATCCCCTCATACACGGAGTCCGCCGCGACCTGCGAGCCCATCACCCAGTTCATCGTCTCCGCGACCGCGTCCTTCGCCCCCGCACCGGCCACGCCGCCAAAGGTTCCGACGAGCCCCGTCGAGACCGCCATGTTGACCGCGCTGTCCAGCGCCGACGTGCCCGCCTGATAGAGGAACTGCCCCGTCGGGTTCATATTCTGCATCACGCTCTGCCGAATGCCGGAGGACAGACGCGACGCGTTGTACGCCGGGCTGTAGATGTTCGTCGGCATATCCTCGTTCTGATAGCCGCCCGCCCACTTCGGCAATACGCCGCGCAGCGACTCCACATTGCCCAGTGCCTTTCCGGGCGCCAGCGCCGCAGAGAACAGCGTTGCCGCAGCTTTCCCCGCGAAGGATCCGCTTCCCATCTCTTGCGCCGCCTGATCGAGTTTCTGTGCGTTGTCGTAATCGTCCAGCACCTTCTGCCATTCCGCCAGCCGCTTGAGCGTGTCGTCGCTGTAGCCTTTTTCGTTGAGCGCCGTCTTCGCGTCGTACTTCGCATACGCCCGCACCTGATATCCGTTCAGTTCCTGCCCGCGGTACTGCCGGAGCAGATTCTGGTCTTCCTTACTCAGGTTCCCGATCGCCTCCTGTGCCCGGGCCAGCACGCTCTGGTTGTCGACCGCCGTCTTCTGCGCCTGCAGGTTCTCAATCTCGTTCTGCAGCTGCGTCACGCTCTTCCCATTTTCCGAAAGCCCGGTCCCGGAGAAATGCGTGTCCGCCTGTTCGATCTCCAGCGCCTCGATCTGCTTGCCCAGCTCCTGCGACGTCCGCCGCATCCCGCGCACCTGATCCCGCTGCGCGGTCTGCGCCGCTTTTGCACGCCGGTTCTGCGCATCCACGTCCTCCCGCACCTGCTGCGTGGCCGGCGCAAACCGGCCGGCCAGCAGTGCACTCTGTCCCTGCAGCGCCAGTGTCCCAAGCTTCAGCCCCTGCGCCGCCTCCACGCCGCGCAGATAATTCTGGTACGTCCCGTACTGCTTCTGCATGCCAGGCGACCGGCTGTATTCCTGCTCCGAAACCTTCCCGGAAACAGCCACGCCATTTCTCGTTTTCTGCGTTGCGTTGACCGCATTTTTATATGCCTCAAACGCCGCGTTCTGCCCCGGCGTCTGATAATTTCTGCTTCTGTAGTTCGGGTCGAACGCCGTATCCTGCACGGCTCCCGGATTCTTGTACTGTTCATATTCGCGCAGCGCGTCAAGCCCGCTCCGTTTGAACGTTGTGGTCTTTCCCTGTGTCTGCGTCTGCCCGTAAGACGTCGCAGAGCTGGCAGCGTATCCGCTGCCAGCTTCGTATTCCTTCAGGGCATCCAGCCCTGTCCGCCTCTTCTTTGCCATGTCCGCCTCCTTATCGTTCCAGCGGGATCCCGAAGCCCGCACGGTTCAGGATCGTCACCAGCTCGTTATACTGTTTCTTGCCTGCCGCGCTGGAAAGACTCAGCTGCCCAGCTACCCCGGCGAACAGCTCATATGCCTTCTGCTTCTGCCCGGCCTGGATCCACTCGGTCATGCCGCGTTTGAGCTGGTTGTAGGTCTGCGCCTGCGCACCGCCCGAGCCGCCTTTGTTGTACGTGTTGTCGATGTACCCCTTTCCGGTTTTGCCGGAACTGCTTCTCCCACCGCCGCCTCCGCCGCCGGATTTCTTCGCCGCAGCCTGCTCCGCCGCCAGCGCCTGCAGGTAGGCGGCGTTCTCGTTGTTTGCCTTCTGCGCCCAGTAGTCGAGCATCGTCGCCCACTGGCTCTGCTCCAGCGACCGTTCCGAGTTGTACGCGCTCCGCGCATCCGATAGATCCGAATAATAATCGCTGACCGTGTCCCGGTACCGGCCGTAGTCCGTATCTTCCCGGCCCTTCACGAGGCTGTACTGGTTATAAAGGTCCGTCCCCTCATCCTGATACCGCTGATATGCCTGCTGCTGCAGCTGCGGCACGATGTCGTTGAGGTTCTGCAGATACGCATTGTACGCCTGCTGGCCCACCTGCTCACCGTAGGTTGAGCCATAGCCGCCCGTGAGTGCCGCCGCCTGCCCCATCGTGTCCTGCATGGCAAGCCGCCCGAGACGCTGATACTGCTCACGGTACTGCTGGTACAGAGGATCCGTCCCCATATCATAGCTGAATTTCTTCCGGTTCCGGATCTGGTCATACAGGCTCGTCAGCTCATCGTCCCAGCGCGATTGATACGCGCCCGGCTTGCTGGCCTTGACCTGCTCCAGATACGCCTGCGCCGCTTGTACGCTGCCCGACGGCGTGTACCCGCTCTCCAGCCCGTTCAGCTTGCTTCTCGTGTAGTCCGACACGCCGGACATGGTGTAAGGGCTGTTCCTGGTCTGATAGCTGCCGCCGTAGTTCCTCGTCGTCTGGTTCTTGTTCACCAGCTGCGACTGGTAGCTGCCGTCTGCGTTCACGCCCGTGATGCGGTACGTGCCGCCGCCGGTCACGACCTCGTCGCCGGTCGAAAGCCCCGCAGGGGCCCTGCCGCCCGACTCTACTCGATATACGCTCATAGTCTCACCGCCTTAAAGCTTGAAATGTGTCGCGTACTGCTTCGGCATGTACGCCTGATTGTAGGCATTGAAGTACCCCTGATAGTAGCTGTTGTACTTCGCCGCCTCGTTCGCATACTTCGTCGTCTCCCCGTTGGCGTCGCAGATCTTCATCCCCAGATACCAGCGGTAGATCTCATCATACGGCCACGGGATCAGAAGCTGTGTCTCTAAGTCCACGTCCTCCCCGTAGCCCGTGAACGGCTCCGGTTCCTTCTCGTGCTCGTGCGTACAGATGATATCCCGATACACGATCCCGTCCAGCTCCGACAGCCACCGGACCTTATCCGGCGTCTCGTACTGGTTCGACAGTAACCGGTCGACCGTCTCGATCGCTTCCCGAATTTTCATTTTTCCTCCTTACCAAAAGAAGGGGCATTTCTGCCCCTTCCTCTGCTTCATGCCGTCATGGGCATTCACTTGTCAGTTGTCCGCCTGCGCGCGGCGGAAGGCTACCTCCTCCGCCATCCGCGCGTTCATCAGGACTTCATACACCGGCAGCGGGACCTGCACGTCCTTGCCCTTCGGCACCTGAAACGTCCGTCCGTTTACCGCCACGAAGCGGCTCTGCTCCTCATTTCCCTGCCCGCGGGGCAGGTAGATCGTCTTCATGACGTTCCACACGTCTTCCGGGTTTGCCTGTACAGCCGCCGTGGCGGTCTCTTTCGTTGTCATGTTATGTGCTCCTTTCTCAGTTTGCCTCGTCCGTGCCGGAGTATGCGCTGCAGCTCTCCACGCGGACCATGCGGTCCTCATACAGCAGCTTTGCCGCCATCTCGGCCTTGTAGCCGACGGTAGAGAACTGATCCAGCGGGCCGCCGATCTGTCCCTTGTTCTTAATGATCATCTCAAGATTGCCGCCCTCCGGGTCGATCATCTTGTATGCGTCCTTGCCGAGGAACAGCGTCGCGTACACGCTGTAGTAGACCGCCGGGTTTCCGTCAGCCGCTGCAGTCTTGACCGGGCAGGTCGAGTTGTTGAAGATCTTCGCTTCCGTCGTCTCGACGAAGCGCACGCCGTGCAACTCGCCGATCTCACCCGAGAACAGCGGCGTGACGTCTGCATACTTGTGCGCCTCGACCCATGCGTTCGAGGACCGCAGGTCGTATGCGACCGACGGATGGATGATCGCGACATACTTGCCGTCGATCTTCGGAGCCTTCATTTTCTTCAGCGTCGTCACGGCCTTGTTGACCTCGTCCGGCGTCAACTTGGCCGTCAGGTCGAGGCCCGCACGGCTAGTGACTTCCGTATGCGCGCCGCCCGTTGCAACCTTGTCGCAGTACTGCACATTCGAGCCTGCCGCGGCCGCGTCGCGCACGCGCTTATCGATGGACGTGCCGGCGGAAGCGCCGAGCTCTTCGGTCGCGCCGAGGATGACGTTGTCCAGCGCATGCAGCTCGAGCTGATCGGAAACCGTTACATACAGGCCAATCTGCTTGAGTGCGCCGGTCATGCTGGTCTGTCCCATCTTCTGGCCGGTCGGGATGACGCCTTCGGTCAGCTCCTCCGCATCCGGCAGCGTGTTCCACTTGCGCCACTCCACGGTCTTGCCATGGTTGCGCGGCAGCGCCTGACGGCCTGCCAGCTGCGCATGCACGAGGTTCGGCCGTGCGTTCTCGAGCAGCTGCGTGTCGTAGAACGTCTTCATGGTCAGCGCGAGCGTGTCGTTGCCGCTGAATGCGGTCGTCTGACCGGTGCCTGCGTTTACGTAGTTGCCGGTCGCGTTGACGAGCGTACCGGCGTCAGCAAAAAACTGAAATCCGACTTTGGATTTAAACATGATTTCCTATCTCCTTTCTCAGGGGATCACTCGTTCCCCTCTTGCCGCGCGGCGGCGCATGTCCTCCACCTCCGCGCGTGACCAGTGTGTTTTCATCGGGACGTTCTCTCCGCCCGCAGCGCCGGATCCGATCTCCTGCGGCCGCGCGCCCTGCGCCTGGATGGTCCGCATGACGTTCTCCCGCGCCTGGTTCGCCACCAGCTGCGCCTGTGCCTGTGCGATCTCCTGCTTGTGGATGACCTCATAGGCCGTCTTCGGCGGCACGCCCGCGCCCATGAGCCGCGCAAAATCCGGGTTCTGCATCTCGGTCTCAAAATCCGCGCCGTACCGCGCCGTCACATCCCGGGCAAAGTCTGCCTGGATCCCGGCGAAGGCTTCTCGCATCTGGTACTCCTGCAGCTGCCGCCGCATGGCCGTATTCTCGGCGCGTCCGGCGTACTCCTTTTTGAGGGCGTCCGCCGACATGCCCTTTTCCATGGCCTCCGCGCTGTAAAGCCGCTCGTCAGCGGAAAAGCGCTGTGCCAGTGCCGCGAAGTCCGTCTTCCGCGGGTCCGACGTGTCGATCCCATAGAGCGCACCCAGCTGGTCAATGATCGGTGCCATCGCCTCGGCCTGCCCCTTGTACTGGTTCAGCCCGCGCACGCGCTGCTTTACGACCTTCTGCACCGCAGAATCAAAGTCCTGCTTGTAGCGGCCCCGGATCAGACTGTCAAACGTTTCTTCCTGTGTACCCTGTCCCTGAGCGTCGGGGACGTTGGCCGGCTGCTGCTGCACCTGCGCCTGTGCGGCTGCCTCCTGCCCGCTCTGCTGACCGGCGACGTCAGCTGCGCCCGTGGTCTGAGCGCCTGCGCCCGTGAATTCGCCTTCCATGCTATAAATTCCTTTCTGGCGTTTATTCTAAAATCATCGTAGCACAAACTTTTCCCAACTTCACCCCACGCCAGCCAGAAATAATCTCGCCGGAATGGGCCGCCGCAAGCGGCGGCTCTTATCCTCTGAGATCATTTCTTCCTTTCCGACGCGCAAGCCGAGCTTGTGCGTCGGTTCTTATCCCGGCTGCGTGCTTTCTTCCGACTTTTTGCGCGCATTCTCCACGATCTTCGGCTCCTGCGTCTCGCCGGTGTTGATCTCCGGCTTTTTTGCTGCCGCGGCGCTCGCCTGCGGGACTGCCTGTCCGCCCTCCTGCAGGATCTGCTGCGCCAGCCCCTCACCCATGACCGGATCGTACCGGTCTGCCAACGCCAGCGCCAACTGCTGCCACTCGACCAGCCGCTGCTGCAAGTCCGCGTTCTCCTGGACCTTCTGGATGATTGAGTCCTTCCCGTCAAAGTCCATCATGTCGAGCGTTGCAAGCGTCTGGTCGACCATCTGCGGGTTGAAGAACCCCAGCTGGAAGAACTGCAGCGCCAGCTCATTCTGCGCCATGGACGCGTACTCGCTTGCCTTCTGCGCCGATACCTCAATGTCGAAGACCGGTTTCCGCAGCCCGTCCGGCTGTCCGTTCGCGCCGTAGAGCGTCTGTGGCTGCAGCCCCTGATTGCTGTACTGTACGAACTGCTCTGCCCCGCGCTGCCCGATGATCCGGAACTGCCGCGGCAGATCATAGAACTGCCGGATGCGCTCAATGACCATCCGGATCATCCGCGCGTAGGCCCGGTAAGCCGACTTTGTGGAGTCCTTGCTACTCCGGCCGGACGCCTCCTGCAGCGCTGCAATGGCCGAGGCCGCCGTTACGCCGGAGCTCGCCGCGCCGTTGTTGACGTCCGTGTTTCCCGTTGTCCACTTGAGCTCCTCGATCTTGTTCTGCAGAATGGCGATATAATTGCTGTTGAGCATGTTGACCTGGATCGGCTGTAGACTGTCCTGCCCCAGATTCCCATCCACATGAACGAACGGCTTCGTCCAGTCCGCAAACTCCTGCTCATTGACCGACCCGTCCGACCGCTTGAACCACCGGGGCGTCGTCGTCATGATCGCGTTCTTCACGATCGCCTGGTTCATCCGGTCGATCTGCTCCTGCGTCGACTTGCCGATGTCGATATACCCATACCCGGCAATGCTGCCCTCCACCGGGAACAGCGCGTCGACCACGAACGGGTATTCCCCGTCGTCATACAGGCCCGTCTCCGCCATTGGCTTTCCGACCGGCTGCTGCACGATGCTGCCGTCCGGCATGGTCATCGTGTCATACCGCTGCTCTGTGTCGTTTTCCGTCGCCTGCAGGATGGTGTCGCCCACCAGCTTCGCAAAGTGCAGCACCTGCCGTCCGTTCTGATATTTCTTGTAATACCAGTCCACCACCATCGACTTGTTGTCAAAATTGATGACGTCGTCCGTGTTGTACTTCTGCTGGATTTGCGGATTGGAGTTAAGCTTTCCCCGCAGCTCCGGGTACTTCTCGACCAGCAGATCGTTGTCCACCATCTCCGTCAGGAAGATGTTCTTCGACTTCTGCAGATCCCGCACGCCCGGCTCCCAAAAGAAAGACAGAATATCCACCGGCTGCACCGAGATATCCCCGAGGCCGTTCAGCTTCGAAGAATCCCACTTCACGTGCCAGATGAGCGTGCCCTGCTTGAGTTTCGTCCACTGGCTGTCTGAATAGACCTCTTCGAAGTCGTTCTGTTCCAGAATGACCGGCAGCACCGAGGAAAGCTTCGCTGCCTCCTCCCGGTCGTCCGGTTCCCGCGGGCGGATGGCCGGGGCCGGATAGGCCGCGATCGCGTCTGCGTGCTTGCCCATGATGACGTTGAAGAGCCACGCCGACGTCCACTTGTCATCCTCCGGGTTTCCCTTCTGGATCCGCTGCCAGCTGCGCATGCGCCACCAGTCCTCCGAAGCAATGACCCGCGCCTCCAGCGCGCTCTTGCCCTGCCGGTATTTCTGCAGCGTGTCCATGGCCTTTCTGGCCTGCTCTTCGCCGATGGCCTTTCGCGCCGTCAGCCCGCTCGCCGTGTCATTCTGCATGGTCGTCTGCATCTGCTCTGTCTGCATTGTCCGCTTCCTCCTTCCGCAGGTCTTCCGCCGTGAGTCTCGCCACCTCGTTCTGGATCCCGTCCAGCACAAAGCCCACGATGACCGGCGGCAGCCCCGCCTCGTTGATGGCCTCGATCAGCCGCCCCCGCAGCTGCACCACTGCTTTTGTGATATTCATAGCTCCTCCTATCCGTTATAACTGCTGATTGCCCGGTTGAGCGCTTCCTTGAGCGCAGAATAGCTGTTTGCAAAGTACGTCGCTTCCAGCTTCGTCCCTGCCGATACCGTGCTGACGCTTCCCGCGCCTGCCAGATTCCCGATGGCGTTTGCCGCCTCGTTGTAGATGGCCGCCGTGATCGTCTGCCCGGCGTAGGCCGTCGTGAAGGAAATGCTCCCGTAGCCTCTGGCGGCCCGGACCTCGTTGATCTTCGCCGTCAGCCGGTTCCAGCTCGCCGCCGTCAGGTATGTCACGGCCTTCCCCGCCGCGATATACGCCGCATCGTCGCTCGTCCACGCGAAGGCCGCGATCTGTGCCTTCGTCTCGCCGGATACGGTGTTGGACGTCTTCGAGTCCGTCCCGGCCTTGTTGACGATCCAGAAATAATACGTCGTGCCCGGTTCCAGCCCCGAGACCGTCACCGGTGAGCTTCCGATCGACTGCGATCCGATCGCCGTATAGCTCGTCTTTCCCCAGTAGAGCGTCCAGCTTCCGTACCCGCCGCCGTTTTTGTCCCACGTGATCGTCGCCGTGTTCTTCGTCAGCGTGACCCCGCTGATAACCGGCGCGACTGCCGTGATCTTCGTCTTGTAGTACACGCGCACGGCCTGCCCGCTCGTAATGGGGATCGTCTCCGTCGCCGCGTGATTTGTCGCATACCCTTCCGACGCGAGCCTGAAATACTGGAATTCATACTCCTGCGAATACGTCTGGTACTGCGTGCCGGACATGGACAGGAAGAACGAATTGCCGATCGTGCCGGAGACGGACCCGTCTGACAGCGTGTGCTGCCCGTCCAGGTAGTTGTAGATTGGAATCGTCGTGGTCTTGCTCTGGTAGTAGACCTTGACGGTCTGCCCCTCCTGGATGGGGATTGGATAGCTCGCGTCGTGCTCCGTGCTGTAATTCTGCGACGAGAGCCGGAAGTACAGGAAATGATACTGCTGCGAGTACGTCTGATACTGTGTGCCCGCGGCCGAAATGTAAAACGTATCTCCGATATCGCCTTTGAAGGACCCGCTCGCCAGCTGCGTCAGGTTATCCAGGAAGTTTAGAATGCTGACCGTCGCCTGAGAGGTCGACTGTGCCAGCGTCCGCACGCTGATGGAGTTTGTCTCGGCGACAAGCGCCCCCGTGCTGCTGTTGTAGATCCGCACGCGGCAGATATACAGCGTGTCCGGTGTCAGACCAGTAATGACCCGGTGGGTCGTCGTCGTGCCCGCAGTCGAGTCCGTCACGGTCGCCATGACCTGTCCGGCCAGGATATATTCATATTTTCGCTTGTATGTCGTCGTGGACGACATGCCGGATACCGTCAGCGTGATACTTGTCGGCGTACCCGACGCGCCAGATAGCGTTGCCACTCAGACCACCTGCCTATCCGAACACCGGCGTAATGCCGCTTACGCCGCCGGAGGCGGTAAACCGGATGCTCCCGTCCGATTTTATCTGCATGCTGGCCGTCCCCGCCGCGTTCTGCAGATACACATCACCGCTCGTCGACCGCACGCGCACCGCCGGGCCGGACAGGTCGACCGCATAGGCCGCCGAGCTGGAGGACGTAAACTGCAGACTGCCCTCCGCGCCGCCGATCGTGCCGTTCGAGAAGTTTGTGCCCGCGATCTCAAGACCGTTGTTGATGATGTTGATCTCATCCATGATCTGCTTGAGCTTCGTCTGGATGCTCGTACCGTCGAGCTTCAGATCCGTTGCGTTGATCGTTCCGCCGATCTCCGCCCCCGTGCACGTCAGCTTGCCGTTCGCGTCGACCTTGAATTTGTCCTTGATGGAAAGCCCGCTCGTGCCGAAGTACATGCTCGCGCTGCCCCCAAATTCGTTGGCCGTGCGGTAAATGCTGCTTTCCGAGATCGTCCACGGCCCGAAGGTCGAGTCGGCTGCCGCCGTGATCTTCCCCGACAGCACCGCCCCCGCCGCCTCCAGCGTCCCGGACGGAAAATGCAGCTTCTTGTCGCTTAAATACGCGACCTCCTGCCCGTCCTGCCAGAAGCTCACCCGGTCCGGCGTCACCGTCACCAGCTCGTTCTTCGTCCGGTCGATGACGTTCTCGCCGCCGTCCGTCACCGTCGTCTCGATGTTCCCCACGCCCACGCCGTAGACCGGCACAGCGTCCTTGTAGTACAGCAGCCCCGTCTTGATGTACTGCTGCGAGTTCACCGAGAACTGGTTGTTGACGCCCGCCGTGTAGTCATACAGCTGCTTGATGCCGACGGAGTTTCCCTCGATTGTCAGCTGTGTCTTCTCGAGATACTTGCCGAAGTCCGAGATGGCCACATAGCTGCCGGACAGCTTCGTCGACCACGTCTCCGAGTTCGCCGCGGCGAAGTCCGCCGTCTTGATGATGAGCGCTTTCAGCGCTCCATAGCCGGAGAGCGTCGTTTTCTTCTCCGCCTCGGAGAGGCTGTCCGCGTCG
>QWCY01001112.1_pt1 | contig 40934 bp, 35 predicted proteins | sample 1972631 | NCBI WGS metagenome assembly QWCY01 (sample SAMN09866696, study PRJNA288562) | Human gut metagenome isolate pre1_stool, whole genome shotgun sequencing... | isolation source: gut | host: Homo sapiens | place: USA: California
AGTTCAGGGGAGTAACGGATATTCCTTTCTTCCTTTACAGGCTTATGAAATTATGTGCATGAGGGGAGAGGGATACAACTGGGTTTTACGACTGACCCCAATATTCAAAAGCAAACTACAAAAAAAGGATATGACAGTTGTCATATCCTCTTCGCATTTCATATTGAATAGCAATTATTCTTCCACTACAATGAAATCGTCCTTGCCTACTCCACACAATGGGCATACCCAATCATCAGGAATATCTTCAAAGGCTGTACCAGGGGCAATGCCACCATCAGGATCACCTACTGCTGGATCATAGACATATCCACATGTCTCACATTCGTATTTCTTCATAATGTACTTGTATTTTAAATTATTAATTTATCAAAATGATGCAACAAAGGTAAATGAAATTTGAACAAATTACAAATTAAATTAGTTAAATTTTGTAACAATTGAGAATTATATATCTACTTATTTATTTTTCACTCCTACCTTACTATAGCAAAACTCCACCGAGAACACTGGCAGGAGGAATGCTTCTTCAAATGGATAAAGCAACTGCATATCAAGTTGTTCTACGGAGCGAGCTAGAATGTAGTCTTCTCGCTAATATTAATTGATATCTCCAATTACCTGTTGCTTGCCATTGCAAAGAAAGTTTTTTATGTGGGGAATTTCAGCTAATTCCCCATGTAAGATGCCGAACAATACATCACACTGACAAACAGTTAGTTATAAATTCTCTAAATATCCCTATGATAGTCATTTTGAAACTTATCTGTTTCAATATAGATATATACAGTATAATCCGGAAAATCAGCTCTGATATTTCTTTCAATATCATTTATTAACTGAGATATCTTCTCTTGATCACCAGCATTTACATCTATTTTTGCTGCAAGAAAAATATCGACTGGACTAAGGTGTATTGTCTTGATATCGATTAACTTAGTTACTTCAGGTCTACTAAAAGATAGTTTTATCAGGGCCAAGTCCTTGTTTGAAACGCTCTCCCCTACCAAGAGGCTGTAAAACTCCCTTACCAGCAATAAGGCCGAAGAACATAATAATATACCAATCAACAAGCCAGAGAGAGCATCGTAGAAAGCATTGTTAGTCAGGAAGCTTAGAATTGTTCCGATAATGGCTAACAACAAGCCAATTAACGCACAACTGTCTTCGGCAAAAATAATTAAAATTTCGCTATGACGACTCTCTTTTAAGAATTTATAGAGAGGTAGTTTTTCCTTGTTTAGTACCTTGATTTCCTTTAGAGCTATGTGCAGACTGAATGATTCTATGATAATACCAATCAATAGGATAGCAAGTACAATCCATGATTTTTCTACATAATGTTCTGCAATAAGAATCTTTTCAGAAGCTTCCATTATACCAAGTGCACCTCCGCAGAAAAATAGCATCATGGCAACGATGATGCTATAGAAATACTTCGCCCTCGCTTGTCCAAAAGGATGAATGGCAGATTTTCCTTTCTTTGATTGCCTGTCGCCAATAAGAAGTAATATTTGATTAGCACAATCAACGACACTGTGAATGGACTCGTTAAGCATTGCAACAGAACCGGAAATTGCATAGCCAATAAACTTAGATATTGCCACAAGAATGTTTGCACCCAAAGCGGCAATCACACTCAACATTCCCCCATTACTACTCTTATTTCTTTCTTTCATCAAACAAACGATTAGATAGGTTATTCATTAGTATCTTAATAATTTTCCCCAATAATTTCAAAGATTGAAAGTCACTTTACCTATTGTGTATTCTTGGAACATTCACAGCAATGATAGTGTTCAAGCCGTGAATGCTTCAAAATAATTATGCTTATTTGATTTTCATGCCTAAATGATACATCACAAATCCATAGATATCAGCATATTCTTCAAGCTGCTTGCTAAGTGGCTTTCCCCCGCCATGTCCAGCCTTTTTGTCGATACGAATTAGTACGGGTGCAGTTCCTCCTTGGCATTCTTGTAAAGTTGCCGCAAATTTGAATGAGTGCGCCGGTACGACACGGTCGTCATGGTCAGCAGTAGTAACAAGAGTTGCAGGGTAAATGGTGCCCGGTTTAATATTGTGCAGCGGGGAATAACTCTTTAAGTATTCGAACATTTCTTTACTGTCTTCACTTGTGCCATAGTCTGGAGCCCAATTCCAACCAATCGTAAATTTGTGGTAGCGGAGCATGTCCATAACTCCCACTTGCGGAATACAGACTTTATACAAATCAGGACGCTGGGTCATACATGCACCAATAAGTAAACCGCCATTGCTGCCACCAACAATTGCAAGTTTGTTCTTGTTGCTGTAATTGTTTTTAATAAGCCATTCAGCTGCAGAGATAAAATCGTCAAACACATTCTGTTTGTTCATTTTTGTACCAGCCAAATGCCATTCTTCTCCATATTCACTTCCTCCACGAAGATTTACCTGAGCATAAATACCTCCATTTTCAAGGAATGGGATACGCATGGAGGAGAAATTAGGATACAAAGAGATATTGAAACCTCCATAACCATAAAGATATACAGGGTTTTTGCCGTTTCGTCTCAAATCTTTTTTGTAAGTCAAGAACATTGGTATCTTCGCACCATCTTTACTACTGAAAAAGACTTGCTCGGTAATAAATTTGCTGGCATCGAAGTTTACTTTTGGTGCTGCATAAACAGAGCTTGAATTTGTAGCTACATCATACTGGTAAATTGTTCCTGGGACAGTGAAGGATGAGAAACTGTAGAGACATTCCTTGTGCTGACGCTTACCATAAAATCTTGCTCTACCCAACGATGGCAGCTTTATTTCCTTGATCAGTTTGCCTTCCAATGTGTAAAGAAAAGCGTGACTGGAAGCATCTTTACTATAGGAAAGGATCATTTTGTCATCCACGAACGTGACATCTTCGAGAACTTCCGACGACTCTGGCACAACAACCTTCCAATCTTTAAATGCCGGATGCTTCAAGTCTGTCACCATCAGTCGATTCATTGGCGCTCCATCGTTGGTGAACATATAGATTTTCTCTCCAATTATTTCTATCGGGGAATACTGCATGTCCATATTGGAGGTCATCTGAATGAATTGCGAATTAGGCACACGAAGATCTCTGACGAAGAGGTTAGTTCCTGATCCGCCACCACTCTCATAGAGGAACATCAAAGTTTCATCCTCATTGATACTCACGCTATAGAATCTAAGGGGATAACAAGGATTCTGATAGAAAAGAACATCCTCGCTCTGGGGAGTTCCTATTTTGTGAAAGTATATCTTGTGTACTTCGTTTATTCCATTAAACTCCTTTCCTTGCGCAGGTGCATCGTAGGCGCTGTAATAAAAACCATCGCCACACCAAACTGCTCCGCTAAACTTTGCCCACATAATATGATCATCCAAGACAGAGCCGGTTGCTACATCCTTCACATAAATCTCTTGCCAATCACTGCCACTACGCGAAATTACATAAGCCATGTATTTCCCATTGTTTGAGAAAGTTGTGCTTTGTAAAGCCACCGTTCCATCGTTGCTTAACTTATTGGGGTCCAAGAAAACGCGTTGCTCGCCATTTAGCCGATCCATTTGATATAACACACTCTGGTTCTGTAAACCGTTATTGCGAAAAATATACCATTTGTCATGTTTCTCAAATGGGATTCCCACTTTTTCATAATTTGCAACTTCAGTCAGTCGGTCCAAAAGTTTTTTGCGGAATGGAATTTTAGCCAGATAAGAATTTGTGATGGCGTTCTCAGCCTCTACCCAGTCAGATGTCTCTGCACTTCGGTCATTTTCAAGTGGTCGGAAAGGATCGTTTACTTTGATGCCAAAATAATCATCCACAGTAGAATCTTTAAGTGCTTGTGGATAGTGGAAATCTTGTCCCATCATGGTTATTGAAGTCAGCATGATTGCGGACCAAAAAATAATTGTTCTCATATTTTTAACTGTTAACTTTACGACACATACATATCTTTTTCAATTATCATAGAATTATCAATTAATGTAATTTTTAAAGATATCTATACCTGGTTATAACCTTACAAAGTTAAAAAATATTCTGACTTTTACCCACATATATTACAATTTTTAATATTGCTGAATCAAAAATCCATTGTTATAGCTTATCATGAGAAAATAGCCAATCATAGAAGTCAGGCTAAAATATAATAAGAATCACTCTCCGTATCAAAAAAACTCAATATTAGGTTAAATTACTGCACATTATTTTTTGAAATGTGCAAGGAATTTTCTAACTTTGCACACAATTATAAAAAATGAGCGATGGAACAGTTTCCAAGTTTTAACGAGATTATCGAAAAGAGCATCATCACCAATTGGGATCTTGATGCATTAACTGATTATAAAGGAAAAACACTTCAATATCATGATGTGGCTCGTAAAATCGAGAAACTTCATATCATGTTTGAAGCAAGTGGAGTACAAAAAAGAGATAAGATTGCTATTTGTGGGCGAAATTCTTCTATGTGGGCAGTTTCTTTTTTAGCGATTCTTACTTATGGGGCTGTAGCCGTACCCATTTTACATGAGTTTACTCCTGATCAAGTTCATAATATTGTTAATCATTCAGATTCGAAGATATTATTTGTTGGCGATGTTGTTTCCACACAGATAGATGCAACCAAAATGCCTTCGCTTGAAGGAATTATCTATCTCCCTGATTTATCGTTGATTGTTAGCAGGACAGAAAAACTTACTTATGCAAGAGAACACCTCAATGAGATTTTTGGGAAAAGATACCCTAAGTATTTCCGTCAAGAACATATCCATTATTATCGTGAGGCAAATGGCGATGAGTTAGCCTTGATTAACTATACAAGTGGTACGACCGGTCGGTCAAAAGGTGTAATGATACCCTATCGTGCCATGTGGAGCAATCTTGACTTTGCAAATAATGTGTTAGGAAAAATAGTTAAGCCTGGTGATAATGTAATTAGTATCTTACCTATGGCTCATATGTATGGAATGGCTTTTGAATTTATCTTTGAGTTCATGACTGGAATCCATATTTTCTTCCTTACACGTATGCCTTCTCCGGCAATTATTGCTCAAGCATTGGCAGATGTAAAGCCAATTCTCATGATAACGGTTCCATTGGTTATTGAAAAGATAATACGCAAGAAAGTCTTTCCACAGATACAAAACAACCGCATGAGGCTGCTTCTTAACATGCCGATGATTAATAAGAAGGTGAAAGAAAAAATACGAGATCAGGTTTATGAGGCTTTTGGCGGAAATCTTTATCAAATAATAGTAGGTGGAGCTGCTTTGAATAAAGAAATCGAAGCATTCCTAAAGGATATCAATTTCCCATTTACGGTTGGATACGGTGCTACGGAATGTGCTCCGATTATCTGCTATAGTGATTGGAAAACATTTGTAGAGGGATCTTGTGGGCGGGCTGTCCTGCATCAGCAAGTCCGAATTGACAGCGCTGACCCAGAAAATGTACCAGGTGAGATTTTAACTAAGGGACCAAATGTTTTGCTTGGTTACTACAAAAATAACGAAGATACGAATAAAACAATAGATAAGGATGGATGGTTCCATACTGGAGACTTGGCTACAATTGACAGTGATGGAAATGTATTTATTAAGGGACGCTCTAAAAATATGATTTTGGGAAGTAATGGTCAAAACATTTATCCCGAAGAAGTTGAGGATAAACTTAATTCTCTCCCACTAGTCAGCGAGTGCTTAGTTGTTCAACGAAGCGACAAGCTTGTTGGCTTGGTATATCCTGATTATGAGGAAGCTAAAACCTTAGGGTTGAACGAAAGCGATATTCGCAACATAATGGAAGAGAACCGAACACAGCTTAATATTGTTATCCCAAGTTATTGCAAGGTAGCAGAACTTGAGATTAGAGAAGAAGAATTTGAGAAGACACCTAAAAAGTCAATTAAACGTTATCTTTACTCGTAAGGACCTGAGTAATTTCAACTGTGAATAGTATTGAAAAGATACTATTGTCAAAGTTCGGATTGTCTAAATTTTAGTATTTACAATATAAAATAATTAGCATTGGGACAGGAACTCTCAACGCTAATTATTTTTATTGGGGAGATATTGAATTAAATATCCAAATCAGGGGCTTTTTCCGCACCAGCAGCCGCTTGGAATTTTGTCTTTTTGTCAAAGCCGAAGATATTGGCGATTATCGTATTGGGAAAGTGACGAATAGTCTGATTATAGTCTTGCACAGATTCGTTATATTTTCTCCGTGCTTCGTTAATACGGTTTTCTGTTCCCTCTTCTTGTTTCTGTAAGGATAAGAAGTTTTCGTTTGCCTTTAATTCTGGATAAGATTCAGCTACTGCAATCAACCGAGAGAACGCTTGAGATAGCTGATTTTGTGCATTTTCAAATTCTTGCATCTTTTCAGGTGTAAGATTTTCAGCATCCAGATGAACCTGAGTGGCAGCATTGCGAGCTTTTGTGACAGCTTCAAAGGTTCCTCTTTCGTGCTTGGCATAAGCTTTGACAATTTTGGCCAGTGCTGGCATCATGTCTGCACGGCGTTGGTAGGCTGCCTCAACATTTCCCAAAGCCGTTGTCACTACCTCTTCTTTATCCACCATACCGTTGTAGCCAGAAAAAGCCCAAAGCCCCAATACCACAACAATTCCTATTAAAATTAATAATGACTTACTTTTCATATCTACTCTTGTTTATAAATTATAAATGTTTATTCTTGAATAATTTACCAGCCTCCGCCAGCACCACCGCCACCGAAACTGCCACCGCCAAAACTACCTCCAGAGAATCCTCCACCAAAGTTACTATCATTTAGATGACCGGGATTACCCCAGATAAAGGGTCCGAATCCTCTGCCGTGATTTACGTTACCATGGTTGCCACCGCCATTACCTCGTCCTTTAAAAGCCCAGTACAACCACAGAATTACAATCATTAGCACGATTAAAGCCCAGATATCAGATGATTCATCTTCTTGTGTGTCTTGCAAATTGACCTTGCCAGTCTTGAATTTGGAATAGATTGCCTTAGCCGTTGAGAGCACAGCCATGTCAGTATTCCCTAAACGCATATTCTTCACAATACACTCACGACCAATCAAGTCGCACTCCAAGTCGGTCAAATCTCCTTCAAGTCCTTCTCCTGGTGCGATGAAATAGCTTCTATCATCAATGGCAATCACAACTACAAGGCCGCGATTGGTCTTTTTATCGCCTACACCATATTTATTTCCTATGTCCTGTGCGATTCGGAATACATCGCCATCAGCAACGTGAGAAACAACTACATAGACAGATTCAATGCCACTTTCTCTTCTTAATTGCGAAATATAAAAGTCTGCCGAGTCACACATAGCTTTTGACAATATATTCTCAGGATCGCAAACATATCTTCGGGCATCTTTCAAATGGACCATAGGCAAGTCTGCTGCAGTCCAATCCTTAGCCTGTATCGATGAGCTCAATAAACTCAATAAAATTATTATGATTCTGTTTATTTTGTTTGAGAACATTTGAATGGCAGTTGATGATATACTCTGCTACAAAGATACAACACAATTTTACTTATACAAAAGAATTATAGCAATTCTAAGTTAAACCTATGAAAAGTTTGTGTAAAGGCAGTAAAATTTAATCAAAAGTCCGTTCAATATGTATTAACAGTAAATTTATTGTAGTGTCGTCTATTCGGTAACGGTTGTCAAGACGTTGTCCGACAAGCCATATAATATTCCCACCAGCATCACAAAGCACGAGTTGCTTGCGTCTATCAATTACATTCATTTTAATGTCAGTTAAGAAATCGCTCACTAACTTTGAGCCTTTCATGCCGAAAGGAATAAACCTGTCGCCCGCATGAATAGGCCGAACAAGCAAAGGAAATTGTACTCTTCTGGCATCTATTGCAATCTTCTCACTTGTTGTGGGTATCACAAAAATATTGTCTCTAATAAGTTTTTTTAAAACGATTGTCAGTTCTGACGAGAAGACATATCTCCCCTCTTCTGGTATTTTCATTTCCTTTTCGATAGAAGGTATAATGCGAGACAGTATTAATTTACCTCTATCAAGAAGTAATTCATGAGTATGTGATTTCCATGTTTTACCAGTTTGAGAGTCTAAAGATTCTGCAATTTGATCAATTAGGGGTGAAGAAAATCCCAGTGGAGATAAAATAAAATACAAAAGATAGCTGGGAGATGGGTATTCCTTCACAGCACTGATATCTATGAAGTAAACTTTGCTAAACAGTGAGCCCCTCTTAATACACTCTATAAGAGTTTCTTTGTCAGAGTACTCAGATTGTGTTATCTTCGTGATGTATTCAGTGACTGAATTTTCAACAATCAGGCTTGCACCTGAAACAATGGAAGCTAACTTCAAAAGCGAATCATCAAATGACGGATTGATTTCTTTGATGATTGGAATTATTGAGTTTCTTAGCTTGTTACGATGGAAAACATTATCATAGTTTGTACCATCAATAACAAAGTTCTGATGATTCTTCTTCAAGAATCGTTCAATTTCTTGTCTTGTACAAGGCAAAAGCGGCCTAATAAGATTCCCATTTATAGGTTTTATTCCTGTCAATCCCTTTAAACCTGTTCCGCGAATGAGATTGAGTAATATTGTTTCGACAGAATCTTCCTTGTGATGCGCAATACAAATACCAGAAGCGCCTATTTCCCCCATTAGACTCTCAAAATATTTGTATCTCAATTCTCGCGCTGCCATTTCAACACTTACTTTATGTAATTGTGCATAAGTATTTGTTTCAAAATGTATTATGTGGTGTTTTATATTTAATTTATTAGCTAAATTATTACAAAAGATCTCATCACGGTCACTTTCCGAACCACGTAATTTAAAGTTACAATGAACAGTTTCCAGTCGATACCCAAGTTGATGAAGGGCAAGCAAAAGTGCAACACTATCAGCCCCACCAGATAAAGCTACTAAATAGAGTTTGTTCTTATCCAATAATTGGAACTGGTCGATATAATTACTGACTTTATTCAACATACAGAACTAAGCCTTTCAGATATTCTCCTTCAAGATGATACATGTTAATTGGATGATCAGCAGGTTGGTGTAGTTGATGCAAAATGCGTACCTTTCTGCCGGCATGTGCAGCTGCGGTAAACACAGCCTGACGGAACTGATCTTTCGAGACTACCTGTGAGCAGCTAAAGGTAAATATAATGCCGCCACTTTTTATTTTTTCAAACCCCTTTTCGTTCAGTCTCGTATAGCCTCGCAACCCATTACGTAATGCCGAACGATGTTTAGCGAAAGCTGGTGGGTCAAGAATTATCAAATCATATTTACCCTCATTCTCATCCAAATACTTGAAAGCATCGTCACAAAAAGCTAAATGCCGATTATCTCCTGGGAAATTGAGCGATACATTCTCATCTGTAAGCTCCACAGCTTTTGCCGAACTATCTACGGAATGAACTAACTTCGCACCACCCCTCATTGCGTAAACGGAAAATCCGCCAGTGTAGCAAAACATATTCAGTACTGAACGTCCCTTAGAATATGTCTCCAATAAGCTTCTATTCTCACGCTGATCGATGAAAAATCCTGTTTTCTGACCTTTGAGCCAGTCAATTCTAAACTTTAGTCCATTTTCTATTGCTACATTATTATCTGTTTTCCCATACAAGAAGCCATTCTCTTGTCCAAGACAAGCGTTGAAAGGCAATGTAGTATCACTTTTATAATAAATGCTATCTATCTGTTCTCCAAACACTTTTACTATTGCGTTGGATACATCATAGCGATTAACATGCATTCCTACTGAATGTGCCTGCACAACACACGTTTTGTCATATACATCCACAACCAATCCTGGGAGATTATCCCCCTCACCATGTACCAATCTATAAGTTGTGTTTAAAAATCCAGAGGACGAATTGTGACCTACTACCCCTATGGCCTTACGAACATCCAGGGCTACTTGTAGGCGTTTTTCCCAAAAACTTTCATCAATAATTATATCATCAAAAGAAAGAACACGAACTGCGATTGAGCCGATTTGGTAATGCCCAACAGCAATAAACTCTTTCTCATGAGTAAAAACTTGTACGATATCACCTTCCTCTACTCCACTTTCAATCTTGGCTATTGCTCCAGAAAATACCCAAGGGTGAAACCTTTGCAGGCTCTCTTCTTTTCCTTTCTTAAGATATATTTTTTTATACATAGACAATGAGTAAAATCTATTTGTTATTTGACTTTCACACGAGTTAAATGTTTTCAATTATAGAGTTGTCAGTATGAATCATTTCAAAATCATGTGTTTTTTGTAAGTCCATTAATTGTTCATATATCTTTATACATGCCCAAGCATCCGTAGCTGCATATAACTTTTGTTTGTCAGTCAGGATTTGATTTTCCCAATTTGATAATTGTTCTCGTTTGGTAATGCGTTCGTGAAACAAGTTAGCATATAATTTCTGTAAACTCAAATCTTCAATCCCAAATTCTTTTACACAATCTTGAAGATCAACGAAAAGACCTTGGTTAAATTCTGCCCTTTGATGTAGCATCAGGAAGTCATCATGTAAAGACAGGCCTATCTTAGGCACTTTCGTGTCTTCCAATAGTCTGATTAAACATTGTGGGATACCGATAATGTTTAAGCGAAAAAGGAAACAGATTTCATGAGTACTAACTTGTAGCAAAGCCACTTTATGCCGTTGCCCTTTCTTGAAAACCGGACGAGTCTCCGTATCTATGCCCAAGATTCTCTTTGAGAGAAGAAAATTAACAGCCTTATTAGCCTCTGATTGTGTTACCACAACAACGATTCTACCTGGGAACGTTGCTCTTGGAAGTAGTGCAATACTCTTTTTGTCGAATTTATTATATAATATTGTAGTCATGTAGTCTTATTCCACTTGCAAAATTAGAAAAAAGTTATGGAATTATATTCGATTTCGGCTTAAATTTGCTACTTTTGCAATAAAATAGACACATAGTATAATGGCAAGAAAGAAAACTGAGCGCAAATCCACGACTTTTAGTGAAGCTATTGGCATTAATTATATCATCAACGACAAGACAGGCTTTGTACTCGGTCTTATACTTTTATGTCTTGCAACCTTTATTTGCATTGCATTTATAAGCTATTTCTCGACAGGGCAAGCCGATCAAAGTCTTGTTACTGCCTTACGCCCCGGAGAAATAGAAAATAAAGCTCAGGAATTTCAAAATTATTGTGGGTCTATCGGTGCTATCCTCTCTTACTTTTTGATTTCAAAATGCTTTGGTATTCCTGCCTTCCTGATTCCTGTTTTTATCGTGGTATGCAGTGTCAAGATGATTAAGGCCTATGAAAAGACTAATCTTTGGAAATGGTTCTTTGGCACATCCTTGGTCATGGTATGGAGTTCGGTTGCATTTGCAAAGTTTTTAACCCCGCTAATGGGCGAACAAGTATTCAATCCTGGTGGAGATCACGGAGCTTTTTGTGTCCAGTATTTAGAAAATATAATTGGTGCACCAGGATTGTTAGCATTGCTTGTCATAGTGATGCTTGCTTTTCTTACTTTTCTTACTTCAGAGACTATTACGGTTGTTCGCAAAATATTAAATCCTGTTGGATATATCCGGGATAAGGTGAAGTTTACAATAGTGAACCATGCAAATGATACCCAAGAGTCTGTAAACGAAGAACCATCAGAAGAAGATCTCGATGAGTTTGTTGAGACCACGCCACAGACAGTTGATCTTTCGGATGATGTCATTCTGGGCGACGACAACGACAAATTAAAATCCCGAATTAACGAACCGTCATCAGAAATTAAGGAAGTCGGTTTAGAAATAGAGGAAACCAAGAATGAAGAAAAAGCAAACGGTAAAACCGTTGCTGGACATTTGGACATCTCAACGCCCATTAATCCGCATGAGCCTTTCCTTAAATGGAAATACCCTAACCTGAGCTTGCTGAAAGAATACGACTCTGATGCACAGATAAGTTTTGTCGATAAAGAAGAGCTTGAGGCTAATAAGAATAGAATCATCAAGGTATTAAACGATTTTGGTGTACAAATACGAAGTATTCGTGCAACTGTCGGCCCAACTATTACCCTATATGAAATTACCCCTGCGCAGGGAGTGAGAATCTCAAAGATTAAGAATCTGGAAGATGACATAGCTTTGAGCCTTGCAGCAATAGGTATCCGCATCATCGCCCCTATGCCTGGGAAAGGTACGATAGGCATTGAAGTGCCGAATGCAAAACCGTCCATCGTCTCTATGTATTCAATTCTTAATTCCAAAAAGTTCCAGGACTCAAGTATGGAATTACCAATCGCATTGGGAAAGACTATCACAAACGATGTGTTTATGGTTGATTTGGCTAAAATACCACACTTACTCGTAGCTGGAGCGACCGGACAGGGTAAATCGGTAGGGCTCAATGCCATTATCACTTCCCTACTCTACAAAAAACATCCTAACGAATTAAAAATTGTTCTTGTCGATCCCAAGAAGGTTGAATTTAGCATTTATGGTCCAATAGCTAAGCACTTCATGGCTTCTGTTGAAGAAAATATGGAAGAGCCGATTATTACCGACGTCCAAAAGGTTGTCAAGACTTTAAAAGGTCTTTGTGTACTGATGGATGAACGCTATGATCTGTTGAAAGCAGCGGGAGCAAGAAATATCAAGGAATACAATAAGAAATTTCTCACTCGGAAGTTAAATCCGCATGAGGGTCATGATTTTATGCCCTATATAGTGGTCATTATCGATGAATTTGGTGACTTGATTTTAACGGCTGGTAAAGAAATTGAAATGCCTATTACCCGCATCGCACAATTGGCACGTGCGGTGGGAATACACATGATTATTGCAACCCAGCGCCCTACCACAACCATTATAACAGGTAACATTAAGGCTAACTTCCCAGGCAGAATAGCTTTCAGGGTTGGTGCGATGATGGATTCAAGAATCATTCTTGACCGTCCGGGTGCGCAACAACTCGTCGGTCGAGGCGATATGCTCTATCTGAATGGTGGCGAACCAAACCGTGTTCAGTGTGCATTTGTTGATACACCCGAAGTTGAGAATATATCCAAGTTCATCGCAGAGCAAGTTGGGCCGACACAGCCTTTGGAAATCCCAGAACCGATATCCGAAGACGGCAATGTGAACGGTGACAGTTTGGACACACAAAATATCGATCCGCTTTTTGAAGATGCGGCAAGAGCTATTGTTCTGAACCAGCAAGGCTCAACAAGTATGATACAACGACGCTTTTCCATTGGATATAATAGAGCTGGCCGTCTAATGGATCAAATGGAGAAGGCGGGTATTGTTGGTGCTGCACAAGGGTCAAAACCACGAGAAGTATTAATTGCAGATGAAACAAGTTTAGACGTTATGCTATCTCGCCTTCGTAGTTAATAAATAAGTTATGAAAACAATTAGATTTACATTTTTGGCATTAGCATTGTTATTGTGTACAGATTTTTATGCACAAAGTTCAAATCAAGCAAAAAATGTTCTTGACAAAGTTTCTAAAGTTTTAGAAAAGTCAGGTGGCGCATCGGCCAACTTTTCTGTTATCAGCTCACAATACGGTAACACGAAAGGTACTATTTTTATAAAAGGCAAGAAATTTAAGGCCCTGACTCCCCAGGCCACAATCTGGTTTGATGGAAAAACGCAGTGGACATATATGAAGAAAACCAACGAGGTTAATATATCCACACCAAATGAAGCCCAGCGAATGTCAATGAATCCTTATAGTTTCATGAACATCTATAAGAATGGCTATCAAATTTCTATGAAAGCCAGTACCAATTATAATATACATTTGAAGGCCATTCATCCTGCACGCAGTTTACAAGAAATTTATATTACCGTCAACAAACGCTATCAGCCACAAAAGATAAAATTCTTACAAAATGGTAAATGGGTGACTATCAATATCACAAATATACGAGTCGGCAAGCAACCCGATAAACTTTTTCATTTCAATGCGAAAGAAACTGATAAGGCGGAAATTATCGACCTCAGATAACATACCTGACTTCTTCAGTAATCTGCTTTGAGATTATTAACTGAAAGGTGACCTATTGTTCTTCAATACGTCACCTTTTACTTTGCAATAGGTCATCTTTTGAAAATGTACCCTCAGACTGGGTTAAACTCTCCCTATTTTGACAAGTTAGGCATAGTGTTCCTTGTTAGAATTTATTGTTGTCCATAAAAATAAACTGTGGTAAACTATTTTTTATAGTTGCCCGAAACAGTTTACTTTACACTCATCTTTACGATGGTTAAAGCATATGAATCAAATAATTTTTCCTTATTAATCATTTGATTCCACCAAACTTATTCGCTATCTTTGCACACGTAGAATAGCAAAATAATATATTGGCATAGCTTATTATACCAAAATTTGCTTAAAGCCACCGACCAAAGTTCTAAATTTTTGGCTAATAAGTTCATTGGTTTCCGCCCCCGAGACCCAGACAAGTAAGCAACGCTCTCCTTGACTCTCGCTTGGGCATCAGCCTTAAGAACTTAGACTAAAAAAACGAAATGATTGTGTCGAAATATTACGCAGTATTCACAATGGACATCATATAGAACGTGTCGTTTGGGATGCCAAAGAAAATAAGATCTTATAAAGGCTGCAAGAGTTGAACTCTCTGTGAAGCATTTATTAAGTACTACTGTAAGATTACTCTTGGAATCTAATTCGAAACAGGTTGAAAATCTATTGTCAAAAATATGATAAGTCAAAAAAAGTGATTTATTTTATTGTTGGAAATAACGATAACATGAAAAAAGATAGTCAGTCAAATATATCTCAACCAAGATCTCGAAATCTATATTTGGATGTTGTCAAAGGAATTGCTATAATATTAGTGGTTTTCGGGCATAACATCCAATATGGTTCATTTGAGTGCAATAATGGGGATTTTTTCAAAAACCCTTTATTTATAGCTATATATAGCTTCCATATGCCATTGTTTATGCTAATCAGTGGATACCTTTTCTATCATACGATAAAAAGTCATTCTTGGGGCCAAAATGTAAAGTCAAGATTCACAAAGTTGGTTTTACCGATAATAATTTGGAACTCTATTTATCTACTCATAATGGATGCGCATATAATATGTGGGGGGGCATCCCATTGGTTATCAGCTTGTTACTTATTTACACTCAATTTGGTTCTTGTGGGCTATCTTTTGGTGTAGCATGGCATTATTAGTCGTTCACAGATATTTTAATGATAATATAATTGTCTGTGTGTCTTTAGGTCTTTTTGCATTATTATTACCAGAAGTATTAGGAATTTCTCTCTATGTATATATGTATCCTTATTTTGTCATAGGATACTTGTTTAATAAATATGGACTAACAAACAAAATAGCATCTTTCGGCAATAAGATAAAGATTATCTTGTCATTGTTATTGCTTGTGGCATTTGTAGGATTATATATGTCATATACCAACGAAGATTATATATACATAAGTGGCACAGGAATAGTAAAGCATCTTAAACAACTCGAACCAGAAATAAATCTTCACCAATTAAGTATTGACATATTCCGATATGCGATTGGATTGGTAGGAGCAACATGTGCTTTGATCATAATAAGAGTTACATATAATCATATAGGTAAGAACACTTCTATGCTTTTGGGTAAGATTGGACAAAAGAGCATTGGTATCTATATTATTAGCACTATGTTCTTCAATAATTTTATATTACCACACGTGCCACATAGAGAAGAATTTGGATATGGAATGGTTATCTTGGAAACTGTTGTAATATTGTCAATCACATACCTCATAACTTATATGTTAGAAAAGAACAAATTGACACGCAGTCTCATGTTAGGCTCAAGATAAAATTTGTATTGCACAAATCGTGTGGTTTCCTTTAAAACTACAACTGAAAAACAAACAATATAGAATAGAACAACTCACAGCCTAATATATATAGGGGAAAGAGTTTGGCACATATCACCAAACCACTTGAAAGAGTGTCATACGCTTGTACGGTGGTCTTTATATGCCCTGCCGCAACACCGTAGGTAAGTCCACAAACAATCATCGCAAAAGTAACATAAGGATAAAGCCCTTCTGAAAAACTACTTGGGAAGAGACTGCCTGTTATACTGAGCAGGACGGCTTGTGGAAATGCAGTGAGCATCACAGCAATAATGATAAAAATAAAAAGTTCAATTAATACCATTCGTAATCCTATACGCTCACGATAATGTAATTTGCCAAAATGAAAATATAGTTTGGCAGATTTAAATATCACTCCCAACAACCCACTGGTGGTTAATGCTCCATAAGCTATTGTTCCAAGCAGTATCCATACAAGAAATTTTGTTGTAAGATTATCAATAAAATGAGAAAAAAACCACCGAGTTCCCTCTCCACTGAGCAATGAGCGTATGCTTAAATCTGGGTATGCCGCTGTGACCAGCCAAGAAACCAAGACCAGCAATACTTGCAAAACTGCAAGAATCAAAGCTATCTGCCCAATTTTATTCTTCATCCGGATGCAGATTATCAATATCAATAACGCGCAACTCCAAAGCACGAACAACCAATCTTGTGGCATTCACGCTACCAATCTTTCCTTCAGGAAATAGTTTTTGAACCAATTCGTTCTGTCGTTTTTCCAAACTTTTCACTCCAAAAGGCATTCCGCGGAGATTGGTAATCTGTTCCTTTGTAAAGCCTAATGCAAGATGGCGCAGGAAACGTTCGTCGTACTCGTCAATTTCGTAATTGATAAGGGCTTCCTGATGCATCAACTGACTATTGACGCTCTGCATAAACCGCCCCACAATCTTCTCAAGAATTGGTTGGTTGAATACCATTCGTTTTCCATTGACGACACTGATAACATCGCCACGCGTAAGCAATTCCCCACTCTTCAGGCAGATACCATCAGCTCCGGCATCAAGCACATCTACCCATAGTTTTTCATTCAGGATTTCTCCCGTGAAGATCAGCACTTTCACTTTTGGATACATTGTTTTGGTTTGACGGCATATTTCAACACCAATGGTAGTTGAGCCACCCAGTCCCAAATCCAACAGCACTAAATCTGGCACATCCGACTTGATGAGTTTCCAGTAAGCCGTTTCATTTTCAGCCGTACCAACAATTTGGGCCTCAGGTATTTCATTGCGAAAGATACCCTCTGTTCCTTTGAGTTCTAACGGCACATCCTCTACGATAATAACTTTAAATTTTTCCATATTTAGTTTTTATATTTTGCTTTAGATAATGCTATATCCAAAATTATTTCGTCTTCCGCACTGTGAGCTATAATACCGCATCTCCTCCTATTGGTGGATTCACCAATCTCCCTTACTATTTGACGGCAAATCAGGTATGGTATGTTTTTTGTCATTGGGGAAAACAAGTTCGAAGCATCTTCAACAGAAGCGTTTTTTGTTCGCACGGTTACGTGGAAAACGATATAATCTTGCTGTTCTTCTTCGATGCATACTTTGAGTGTATTATTTACAGACTGTTGTCGAAGTATTTCGAAAAGATACCTTAGCAAATCGGCATCTCCTAAAACACAGGTGGTTTCAACAGGCAATCCATTGGTTTCTATTTTAGCTGGCAAAAATTCTCGAACAGAAACTTTTCTGTTAATGAATTTTTGAGTCGAAATTTGTCTCATGGCTTGAAGGCTTAGCAACGAATATAGTTCTTTGTAATATATGGCAAGTTCGCCAATATTTTGCAAATGAGCGTCTTTACCTTCAACCAATTGCTTGATTCGTGAAGGATAATACATCGTCTCGTGTTTGAGGGCTGAAAGGCAATTATCTAAAATATTATTGCTAACATGCAGTTGCTCGTTCTCGTATTGAATCCTATGTAATTCATCTTCGGCAATTTCAATGCTATACTTGCTTTTATTTGTCCGATTTATTGAAATTCTCAGTTCTTCTTGAATTTTACTGATAATCGAATTTAATTGGGTTGGGAATTTATCACTTAACTTTTCGTCGATAGCCGATAATTTTTTCGTAGCAGAAACATGGCTCAGAAGAATCCCATTTATTTCTTTGACTTTATCGACGCAGAACAGATAAAAAAGTTGATGACGATAATAGATTAAATAGTAAAATGGGAAAATTGAGAGTAAGAGAACTATCATTATAATGATGGCAACATTCTTATTCGCCTCAGAGCGTTGCATCATCCGACAATAATCCCCTAATTTCTTGTCTGCTGAATTTTCTTTGAACAGACGGGTATATACATTGTTGTTATAGCGATACAGTGCCCACTCGTGTAAGGCTAATGCTGCAACTGCACTTTCATTTCTGATGTCAAGGATGATACTGTAATTAGTTGGCAAGTTATCATAGAACCATTGTAATTCTGCAGGCTTTTCAGACTCATTGGCCAATCGTTTCATGAGGTGAGAGCCATTAGGATGCAGCTGAAGATAGTATTTGTTCAAGAAGTACCTGCACGTGTCTGCATAAGCCAATGTCTTACGATAATTCGCATTTATGTTGCTATAATAAGCTAAATCGGCATACATGTTGGCCAATTCCAGCGTTTTCAAGGTGTTATTTTCTGCTTGATTACCGTTTTCAATCAAAAAATCTGCATTATTCACTGCCATTATTCGTAGAGGTATTATGCTGATAAGAGTTAAAATAATCGCTCTAAGAATACCTTTGGGTAATCGGAAAGAGAATGTGCTTCCTTTTCCAAGTTTACTTTTAGCAGATATTTCACATACAGAAAAAATCTTACTTATTTTATGATATTTGTTGATAATTCCACGGCAATTAACCAATCCGAATCCGTGTGATGTAGAGTCTGGTTGATCTACAATTACCTTATGGTCAAAAATATGATCTAATACCTTTTGCTCGATTCCACAACCATTGTCTGAAACCAAAATTTCGATGTATTCAGGATATTCTTCTGACGAGATTGTAACCTTTCCACCCTTATCAGTGAATTTCCTGGCATTATCAGCCAAGGTGTTAATCATGAACAGTGTAAGTGAACGATCTGCCTTTACAATATTTTGGGTTGGTTGAACATCCAAGGATATTCCTTTAAGAACAAAACCAGTTTTACCTTTCTCTACGATATCGAAGATGTCCTGCAAACGAAAGCTTTCAATATATAATGACAATTCCCCTTGGCGCAATTGAATCCACTGTGTTAAGACATCATTATAGTCGTTGATAATATTTGTCAATTCTGATATATAGGCATAGCGCTCTTCACGTAAAGACATTGGCTCTTGGCGATTCTCTAACAGACGTATCTCCCGGAGCATGCGGTCGATAAAAGGTGTAACTACATTCACAAGGGAAACTTTTGCTCGTTTCTCCAGATTCATCTTCTTGTTTTTAATCAGATGAGCTTTGCTAATGCCGTATGTCTCCTGGATATTCTCATACGTCTCATTCATTTTCGCCAACTCCTTTTCATTCTTCTTTCTCCATAAATTGAGAGGATGGAGCAATTCGTCTAAATTTCTCTCACTACTTCTCCTTCTACGCATCCAATGAAAAAGCCAAAGTAAAAGAATTATTAAAACAATCAATATTGCTACAGCCCAAATCATGATATTAAGTTGGCGGGAAGTCTTTTCCAATTGTCCGGCGCGCGACTCTAAATACCTATCCTGACGGGTTTGTTCCTGCAAATCAAGATAAATATTTCGGTTGTAGTCACTGCCCTGTTTGTCATTAATCGCTGCATAGACGACACTCAATTGTTCTCTGATAGATGCTATTAGGTCGGGGGTCTTTTGTATGGATTTGTTCTTTGAAAGCGCGTTCTCCAGACAAATAATTGCCGATTTATAATCCTTTATCTGCCAATAGCATGAGGCTAAAGTACGATACGTACTTGCAATTTGGTAAACATCCCCATAGTCTTCAAACAGTTCCAATGCTCGTTGGGCCATGTTTCCAGCCAACAGACTATCTGGCATTTCATATGGGTTAAGATATTTTATTGCAGGTTGATTATCTCTTAAAAGTTTGTTTCGATATCGGTCTCTTAAAAGTTTCTCACTAAGAGCTTGCAATGAGTTAGCCTCCCATGGTTTATATCCTAACTGATGTGATATTAAGTAGCAACGCATCAAGAAGTCAAACTCCTGTTGGTTAATGTATTCTTGGTTATTACCTTTGACAACCCCTCCTGTCCCTAAATTGTAAAGATAATTAAGATACTGAGCTGTGTCAGTTTTAATTTCCCCCACAGGATTGATAGCTTGTAACGCTTTCACGGAAGGCTCTTCAAGCCCCACATAAAAATAGTAAGTTGAGGTTACTATATAAAACTCACTCCTTGCATAGACCAAGCGTGCCTTTTGGTGTTCGGAAAGAGAATACTCTTCCTCTTCAATTCTATGTTCCCTTCGCAAGGCACTTTCATGATAATCATAAAATTCCTTATTACGTGACTGTCTCTGACAAAGACGCATCATCTGAATATCCGCGATCAGCAATTCAACTTGATTATCAGTAATTCCCACTAAAGAATTTAATTTGTTGAATGCTGCATCATATTCCATTTTTACGATGTTTACAAAAGCTAAATTATTCAATGCCTCTGCTTTCCCATCATCGTAACTGCCTGATAATTCATACGCTTTAGTGGAATAATAAAGGGTGGAATCCAAATTACGGTAATGAAATGAATAGGAACGCTTGTTTAAAATATCAATATATTCATGGTCAACATGTGAGCATGCTGATAAAATGGAACATACTATCATGAGAAAAAAGGCGAAAGATAGTATGCCTGATTGTTGAATTTTCTTAGGCTTATTCACTTTGTAATTTGACACAAAAATACAAAAGTTTTTGCAAAACTCAATAAAAACCTTATTTTTTATAAATCTTTCAATCAAAAGAGTACAATTCATTTAGCAAAATCAAATATTTATTGCTATTTTTGCAAGTAAATAGAATGCTTGCGAATGAGTGGAAAAATAAGAATAAAAGATATTGCTGCCAGGGCTGGTGTTAGCGTAGGGACGGTTGACCGGGTATTGCACAAGCGGCTTAATGACTCGGAAGAGTCCAAAAGAAGAGTTGAGGAAGCTCTGAAGGAAATGGACTATAAGCCAAATGTTTATGCCAGCGCCTTAGCATATAATAAAAGCTACAGGTTTTGTTGCTTACTTCCCAAACATACAAGCGAGGCTTATTGGGAGGAAATTGAACTTGGTATTACAAAAGCTATTGAGTTCAGAAGAGATTTTCAGTTAGACATTACCTTTAAGTTTTATAGCAGGTTGAACTCTAATTCTTTCAAAGAAAATTATGAAGACTGCCTAAAAGAAAATCCCGATGGGGTTATTTTGGTACCATCAAACTTGAAAGATACCAAGAGATTTACAGATCAATTACACGAGAACAGCACTCCCTTCGTTCTTTTGGATTCGTATCTCCCTGAATTAAATCCATTATCTTTCTATGGACAAGACTCCCTTCAAAGTGGTTTTTTTGCCGCAAAGATGTTAATGCTGATAGCAAAGGATGAAAATTCGATTATGTTAATGAAGCAAACTAAGGATGGAAAGGTCCCTAGTACACAACAAGAAAACAGGGAAGTGGGCTTTAGACATTACATGAATGAGCATTTTCCTGCGGTAAAGATTATCGAAGTTAATCTCCCTCTTGACGAAGAACGAAAGAGTTATGAAGACATTTTGGAAAGTTTCTTTCAATCACATCCTCAAATTCATCATTGTATAACTCTGAACTCGAAGGCGCATATCGTGGGGGAATTTTTATTGAACACCAAAAGGAGAAACATACAGATTATGGGGTATGATGTTGTGCATAAGAATGCAAAATGTCTTCGACAAGGCAGTATCTCTTTTCTCATTGCACAACATGCATTTCAACAAGGTTTTTCGAGCGTAGATGCGTTGTTTAGAGCTATTGTTCTAAAAAAGAATGTTCAACCCATCAACTATATGCCGATAGAACTACTCTCGAAAGAGAATATTGATTTCTATCATCGAATGAGAATTTAGTGTAAATTTTTCAATTGAATCATCATCTAAAAATGGATATTATTCTACGAAATTTTTTTAATATTATTCGGTCTGGGGCATTTAATGACAAATCCAGGATAGAAGTAATGTCCCCTTTTAAATGGCGTAGATTGTTCCTAATGGTTGAAGAGCAAAATGTTGTCAACTTATTTGTACGTGGTGTGAATGCTAATGCTGACGATGAAAACCTTAATATTCCTTCAGGGTTGGTGGATGAAATACAAAAATCATTGGGTGTTTCTGAAAGTAAGATTGCCCGACAAGAAGATAATATAGTTGCATTAAGTAATAAATTTTTCAATAAAAAACTAAGAAAAATCATAGATAGGGAACGTCATAGTATAGACACTTCCGTTGAAGCATTGGATGTTCTTAAACTAATCGTGTTCAATACGAATGCAATGCTAAATCATGGCATTAGCTTAGGTGGTATTATAAAGCTTGGACAATTCTTAAGAAGCAAAGGAGATAAAGTTGATTTTATAAAGCTTGAGAGCTGGCTCATTAGCTTGAGGCTGATAAGAATGGCACAACTGCAAGGAAGCATTTTGATAGCATTCTTTGGTTTTGAGCAAAATGAATTACCTTTTGTGATAAAAGAAGAGCCGAATGCATATAAACTAACTATCAAGACCGTGCTAAATTTGGCTAAAGATACAACGGAGGAATGGCATTTCAAGCAAAACTCAGCAGGTTTTGTCCGCAATAATGGCGCTGTATTACGCAAAAACCTTAGGCGCAGCTTAAGATACATAGAATATGCTCCGATTGAAACTACAAGTAACTTCATCAATAATTTCCTTAAAAGCTTGTCAGAGATTGAAGAATAATGAAGCAATAAAATCAATTATTATTCATTTGATGTTGGAAAGAACAAGTTTAGTAAGCAAAATTTTACTAAAATAATCATGAAATTTCCAATAAATTCATGGCTGTTTTTATATTGTCAATTATAAGTTGTACCTTTGCAATCATGAGTAGCAAGCGATTATTTCTTTTTTTATTTGGTATTGTTTCCGTAATCGGGATAAAAGCCCAATATTATATTCAGTGCGAAGATACTTGTAATCACATACATGGTTTGGATATGAGTCATTATCAAGGTGATGTCTGGTGGGAAAAAGTTGCGGAGAACAGTAATCACAAACTTAATTACGTATATTTGAAAGCTACGGAAGGGGGTACAAGAATTGATCAAAGATATCTCGAAAACATTGCTGCAGCACAACGATGTGGAATGAATGTCGGTTCTTATCACTTTTACAGGCCGACAGTACCTCAAGTTGAACAATTGCGAAATTTTCGTGCGCAATGTAGGCCCCAAGATCAAGATTTAATCCCAATGGTTGACGTTGAGACGACAAGCGGTTTAAGTTCCTATGCACTAAGAGATAGTCTTCAAAAATTCTTGGTTTTAATGACACGAGAATATGGTGTAAGGCCATTAGTTTACACTTATACCAATTTCTATAATCGGCATTTACAGGGAGCGTTAGATGATTATAAATTATTTATAGCCCAATATACGACCAGAGAGCCAGAATTAAGAGATGGAAGGGATATTTTTGCATGGCAATACACTGGTAAGGGAAGAATTAATGGAGTAAACGGCTATGTTGACAAAAGTAGATTGATGGGAAGACATAGCATGAGAGAAATCCGTTTCCACAAGAGAAGAAATTAGAACTTTTCTGTTAAATTATTAATGAATCCTCTATAGACAATGATAATTAAGTGTCCGGAATGTGGTCATCAGGTAAGTGATAAAGCTCCTCTATGCCCAAGTTGTGGTATTGAAATTGCAGGACATATACTGAAATGCTCAAATTGTGGAGAGATCTATTTGAGAGAAGAGGGATCATGTCCGAATTGTCATCATTCAGAAGTATTAAAGTTTACCCCAATTAAAGAAGATACAACTGAAAAAGAAATATCTGACGATGAAGAAACTGTAGTTGAACCAACCACAGAAAAAAAACCTATCGGAAATTCGAATGAAGCCCCATTAATAGAACTATGTGAGGAAAATGAGCATTCTGCATCTTCCGATGTATCGGAATCAAATAACGATGCCATTGTTGCTGAAATTATTTCTGATGAATTTGTCTTATTAGACAATGAAGCATCAGAAATTAAGAACTTGAAGGAAGAACAACCCGTTATCAAAAAAAAACATAAGAATAATCATATAGCGTTGTTGGTATCTTTTCTTATTGCAACTATCATCAGTGCCATATTATTGCATTTTTATAATCAAGGGACTACGAAAAATGAAGAAAAGGAGTATGCCATAGCAGTAAGTAGTAAAGAAGAAGCTGTTTTACAACAATACTTAGATGACTTTCCCAATGCGCCTCATAGTCATAAATCAATTATAACAGCACACCTTGAACAACTTCAAAAGGAAAAAGACGAGTTAGATAAAATCAATTATTTCTCAACTAAGGAGGAGTACGAAAGGTATTTGGCTAAGAATCCCAATTCTCCATATAGGACTAAGATTCTGAAAAAAATAGATGATTTGGCATGGGATGAGGCGGTTCGAATCAATACAGAGGCATCCTATTTGGGCTATAAGGAACGTATGCCCAACGGAAAACACAACAAAGAAGCAGATGAGAAATTAAAAGTATTTCTTGATGACACTGCATCGCCTGACGAAACAAAATTGGCCGTGAAGAGTATAAGGGAATTTTTGCAAGGTATCAACACAAAAAGTTCCTCAAAAATATCAAACACAGTTGCGTCGTCATTAAATTTTCTTGGCAAAAGTGGTTCAACAGTAACTGATATTAATAATTATATGCGCGAAAAGTTATATCAGGCAGATGTGAAAACCTTAAATTGGCATCTTGGTGAACCTGCAGAGGTAAACAATGTTAAAGTAGATGGTGGTACTACAGAGCAGCATGTAATAATACCTGCGCGTTTGGTTATCGAGCGCAAGGGAGGAACTGCTCAAAAGAAATACACGATAAGAGCAACTGTAAAAGAAGGAAAAATAACATCTATTAATTGGATGCAATAAACTGAATATAGATAGATATAAAGATTTAAAATTATTGCTGTCCGATAAAATTTACCAGACAGCAATAATAATAAATTAATCTAATCCTAAACTCTTCTTTATTGCTGAAATCTTTTCACAAGCACGAGCACGACATATTTTGTAGTCTTCGGCAGTCTTCATAGTGTCTTTAATTTCAAGATAGAACTTAATCTTCGGTTCTGTTCCAGATGGACGAACACTTACCTTTGTACCATCAGTGCAGAACCATTGGAGGACATTGCTTGTTGCAGGCATAACCAATGCTTTCTTATTACCGTCAGCATCCATTTCTTCGAGCTTCAAAAAGTCCTTCCATGTACATATAGTGCTGCCACCAAGGTCTGTTGGAGGGTTCTCCCTGTAATTCTTCATCATCTGCTGAATTTCTTCAGCTCCTGACTTTCCAGGACGCTCAACGTTGATAGTATATTCCTCGCTGAAACCGTATTCTAAATAGATGTCCATTAACAAGTCGTACAGAGTTTTGCCCTTGTCTTTTGCGTAAGCACATATCTCAGCCAACAATGCACAGGCACTCACTGCATCCTTATCACGCACGAAGTCCTCTGCCATGAAACCGTAGCTTTCTTCACCGCCACCGATAAACTGTTGCTTTCCTTCAGAAATGGCAATTTCATGTGCAATCCATTTGAAGCCAGTATAACAATCGCGCATTTCTATATTCTGCTTCTTGGCAATCTCGGTAATCACCTCTGTAGTGACAATCGTTTTTACTATGAAATCAGTAGGTTTCATCTTACCAACAGCCTTACGGTTAGTGATAATATACCACAAATAGAGCAAACAAGTCTGATTTCCATTTATCAAAATCCATTCACCATTGCTGTCTTTGCAAGCCATTCCCACACGATCGGCGTCTGGGTCTGAAGCCATCAAGATGTCAGCATCCAACTTTTTGGCATCCCTTAGGCCCAAAGTTAAAGCTTCAGCAATCTCTGGATTCGGGCGATCGACGGTTGGGAAATTACCATCTACGACCATTTGCTCTTCAACACAATGGATATTATCGAACCCCCATGAACGCAAAGCTTTCGGTATCAAAACCCTACCAGCTCCATGCAATGGAGTATAAACAATATTCAGATCATGTTGGCGCTTGATTACTTCAGGGTCGATGCACACTGTCTTAACCTTCTCTAAGTAAACTTTATCAACATCCTCACCTATGATTTGGATAAGGTCATCATTTCCTTCGAATTTGATATCCTCAACCTTCACCTTGTTTACCTCATCAATAATTCCCTTGTCATGCGGGCTCAGCACTTGCGCACCGTCTTCCCAATAAGCCTTATAGCCGTTATATTCACGAGGGTTATGACTTGCTGTCAAGTTCACACCAGCCTGAGCTTTAAAGTGACGAATGGCAAATGAGCACTCTGGTGTTGGGCGCAAGTCTTCAAACAAATACACCTTAATACCATTGGCAGAAAAGATTTTTGCAACTGTTTCAGCAAACAAACGTGAATTGTTTCGGCAGTCATGGCACACGACTACAGAGATTTCCTTCCTGTCCTTGAAATTTATTTTGAGGTAATTGGCAAAGCCTTGGGTTGCCATACCAACAGTATAAATATTCATTCTATTAGAGCCTACTCCCATGATTCCACGAAGTCCGCCCGTACCAAATTCTAAATCCTTATAAAAAGATTCTATCAAAGTGTCCTTGTCATCGCTATCTAACATCGACTTCACAGCTGCTCGTGTAGTTTCGTCAAAAGCCGGTGTCAACCACTGCTGCGCTTTCTGCTCACACTGAGTAATAAGTTCCTGATTATTCTGCATAGTTTTCCTAAGATATAATTAATTTGTTTATTACTGCAAATATACTTAATTAATCTTGAATATCTCTATAACATTGTGTATTTTTTTGTATTTTTGCACATCATTCATCTATAATATACAAGGCATCTCAAGACTGCAATTGTATGCTGAGTATTGAAAGTAGGACAAAACAAAACCAAATATTATAATGCAACTCTATTTCGAGGGAGTAATCCTCGCCATCTGTACGTTTCTAATCATAGGAGTTTTCCACCCTTTAGTTATCAAAACTGAATATTATTTCGGTACAAAGCCTTGGATTGTATGGCTCATATCGGGGTTGTCATGCTGTATTTTCGCTTTATTCATAAAAGACACATTCTGGTCGGCATTATTGGGTGTCACCGGCGCTTCGCTCTTATGGGGGATCGGAGAGCTATTCGCTCAGAAAAAACGAGTAGAAAAAGGATGGTTCCCAATGAATAAGAAAAGGCAACACGATTATTCGCGTGAATATGATAAGAATATTGATGAAAGGGCATGAACCCATTTATCAGCTATACAACAAAGGCTGATAATAAAAAGCGATGATATCGAAACTACAAACAAATGAAAGTAACGTTAATTCTGATAGGAAAGACGACTAATGCTCATTTCATAGCAGGTATAAGTGATTACGTTTCGAGAATAGAACATTATCTTCCCTTTTCCATCATCACGATTCCCGAACTCAAGAACACCAAAAAGCTTACAGAAGAACAACAGAAAGAGCGTGAAGGCGACCTCATACTCAAAGAACTGCAGCCTTCTGACACTTTGGTTCTACTTGATGAGCATGGGAAGGAATACCGATCTATTGAATTTGCACAATGGGTACAGAAGAAACAGAATTCAACCAAGCGCTTAATATTTCTGATAGGTGGTCCTTATGGCTTTTCTCGCGCAGTTTATGAGCGGGCAAACGAAAAGATTTCACTATCGAAAATGACTTTCTCCCACCAAATGGTACGACTCATTTTTGTAGAACAGTTGTATAGGGCTTGTTCTATTATCAAGGGTGAGCCATACCATCATGAATAAAATTTTAGGAACAGGACAGGAAATCAGACAGGACGTCAATGAAAAGAGGACAGGTTCACATATATACAGGCAACGGAAAAGGCAAGACAACTGCTGCTTTTGGTCTTGCAATTCGTGCACTCATGGCAGGTAAGAAAGTCTTTATCGGACAATTTATCAAGTCGATGAAGTACAATGAGACACGCATCACCGAGTTTATCGACAACATCTCTATCGAACAATTTGGTTGTGGCTGTATGCTCGACCGCAAACCTAACGAGAACGATAGAGCAGAAGCAAAGAAAGGCTTGATAAAATGTTCGCAAGTATTGGCTTCTGGTGAGTCGGACGTGGTCATTCTCGACGAAATCAACATCGCATTGCACATGGGACTTTTAGGAACTGATGAGGTATTGGAGGCACTCAAACATCGTTCTGACAATGTTGAAGTTGTACTTACAGGCAGATATGCGCCCCCATCTCTCATCGATTATGCGGATTTAGTGACGGATATGCAGGAAGTCAAACACTATTATACGACCAAAGGTCTCATTTCCCGTAATGGAATAGACAAATGAACTCAACACCCATCACCTATATTTTATTCAATTCCTGCCAGATTCTTTGTACAGGCAGACCCATGACATTGAAATAGCTGCCAACCAACTCAGTGACTCCCACATATCCGATCCACTCCTGAATACCATAAGCACCGGCTTTATCGTATGGCTTGTAGGTTTTTATGTAATAATCCATTTCCTCCTCAGACAATTCTTTGAAGGTAACATCAGTCGAAACCTTGAAGCTATGCTGAAATTGTGTAGTTGTGAAGCACACCCCCGTAACCACTTGATGGGTTTTCCCACTGATAGTGGTCAGCATTCTCTTTGCATCCGCAGCATCAATGGGCTTTCCCAATATCTCCTCACCGACGATTACCACCGTATCAGCAGTTATCACGAGGTCGGTTTCCTTTATTAAATTCTTATATGCAAAGGCTTTTTCCATGCTGATATACCGGGCAACATCTGAAGCGAGTATATCTTTCGGAAAATCCTCAGCTATATTCGGCAAAACATTTACCTCGAAATCGATGTCCAATCCTGCAAGAAGTTCCTTCCTGCGCGGTGAATTGCTCGCCAAAATTATGTGATATTCTCTAAAACTCATGGTCTATTTATCTTCACCAGCCAAAGGCCTTACCGTTCATCACCCATTTCCCCTGAGCCCGTAAAACTTGCTCTATAATGTCACGTGCTATGCCATAGCCTCCGACCACATCGCTAACATAATCCGAAATCTCTTTAATATCGGGCGAGGCGTCCTTGGGACAACAAGCGCAGCCTGCTTTTTTCATCACCTCATAATCAGGAATATCGTCACCAACGTAGATAACCTCGTCATCCTCAAGTTGATATTTCTCAATAAAGTCATTCCAAACTCGGATTTTCACAGAGCAATTCAAGAAAACATCCTCAACTCCCAAATACTCGTATCTCCGCTGAATCTCCTTGTTACGTCCGCCTGTCATGATGGCAATTCTCAAACCTAACTTCGCAGCCAACTGGATGGCATAACCGTCTTTGATGTTCACCGTTCTCATTGGTTCGCCGTCCCGGTCCATTTGGACCGTACTGGCTGAGAGGACCCCATCAACATCAAAAACTATCGCACGTACTTTCTTTAAATCATAATTTATCATGGCTCCATTCTTTACTTATCACTTCCAAATCTTTCATGAATACTTTCAGACATCAGCTGATAGAGTCGTTTTCCAAGTTCATCTTCTGACATCAGCTCCAATTGTTTGTTGATTACATTCTCATCATATCGAATTGCCGGTCCTGTTTGCGCTGACCTGGGCGTGATCGAATGGACTTTACGTGCAGTCTCATCAATCAATGGTAACATAACAGAGAATGGAATATCGTGGTTCTGCAATATATCAGAGGCCATCATATAGCAATGGTTCACGAAGTTACAAGCCCAAACAGCTGAAAGGTGCAGATATTTTCGCTTCTCTGTCTCCAGATAATACACCCTGTCTGATAGACTTCGAGCAAAAGAATCCATGATGCTCCGTGTCTCTTCATCATTACTTTCCAGAAAGACGGGAATCTCATGGAAATCGACTGTCCTGCTCTTGGAAAAAGTTTGCATGGGATAAAAGACTCCATAATGTTCGGCAAAGCCCTTAAAACAGTCCAAAGGCATAGAGCCCGCCGTATGAATGAAAACTTTCGTTCCCCTTCCCTGACACACTTGGGGTATGATTTCTTCCAAAACATTGTCTTTCAAAGACAAGATATACATTTCAGCCTCATCAGTAAGGAGGGACAAGTCGTTGATCGCCTGCCCATTCACGATATCAGCCAGTGCTTCGGCCGACGCTATAGTCCGACTGTAAACCTGCAATATCTCGTGTTGGGCGGTCATCAAGGCGCGTCCAAGACAAGTGGCTAAATTGCCAGCACCTACTAACACTATCTTCATAATACTGACAAAATTAATAAAAATAGCAATAAAAAACAATGGGCAAATTGCTTTTTTAGAAAACATTTGCTATTTTTGCAAATAAGGAGAAATGGAAATCAGGGTTTATACAAATAGTGAGGAACTTCCGCAACTGGACTGTAGCAACTTTTTTCATAGCCAGGAATTGTTTTGGATGATAGAACATACCCCACGTATGTCTCCTTGTATGGTTATCGCCCAAGATGAAAGCGGAAAAGTTTACGGACAAATCTTTGCCATCATCCGCCATCGCTTTACTTTCCTACCCTTCCATCTATTCGACCATGCACGTATTTATGGTGAGGGAACTTATGATAATAACACTACTTTCAAAGACAAAAACCAACTATTCTCTGATCTGATAAATACCCTCGTAAAATATCTGAAGGCTCATGGATGCCGACACATTGAAATAAGTCATATCTCAAAGAAGATGTTTGGCTACAAGGCACTGCGCAAACAGAGATTCTTTCCAGTGCCATGGACTCAGATTCATAATTCCCTTCATAGCAAGCAACCTGAAGAAAGAGCCGAAGATAAGACGCTCTACCGCATTGCCCGTGCCTATCAAACGGGAATCGTCACTCGTGAGGCACAAAACGACGAAGAGATAAAAAAGTTCTATCGCCTTGTCAAATCGTACTATCGGTTCAGGAAACAAAGACACATTCCAGACGAAAAACTCTTCTTGCTGATAGGTCAGAGTATTAACGGACACATCTACGTGACTATCTATAAGGATAAAATCATCGGAGGAAGTTTGGTTGTTGATTCAGGAAAAGACGCAATGTTATGGTACGACACGGCTTTGAAGAAGCGTTATCTCCTACATTATCCGCATCATGCTACCATTTGGCATGCAATTCAAATGGCTTATCAACAAGGCAGGGAGCATATTCAAATTCTCAATATCGGCCTACCGTTCAAACACAGCAAGTATCGTAATTTCATGCTCAGCTTTGGAGGAAAGCCTATCAGCTCGTACCGATGGTTTCATTTCTCAATGCCTTGGATTAATAATTTTCTTTTTTGGTATTATAGAATATAACAGCGCCCAAAATCGGTTTTCAGCATGGGCTCCCCACTCGGCAATTTGGGTGAAACCTCCCTACATTACCAAGCAAACGAACGATTCTTATAAAGCATTAAAAATCAACACTTTTGCATCATCATTTCAAAAGGTCAACTATCACGCTGCGATCGGTGAGCTTTTATTGCATGAAAGCTAACCTTTCGCAACACGATAGTTCAAGTGAGACAAATTGAGATGAATAATAGTAGGCAAAGAGAAGTCGCCAAACACACATTTCATCATTTACTTTTGTCTATTAAGCAAACTTATATTACCTTTGCTTTAAATTTTGGTGGTGCCTTAAAAAATCCACATTAAGTAACAATTTCGGTGGTAATCTTTAGATTTCACCTTTAAATAACCATCAGTAAATGAAAGTTGTAGGAATCATACCAGCCCGTTATGCCTCTACCCGCTTCCCTGGAAAGCCACTGGCAAAGTTGGGTGGGAAATATGTCATAGAGAGAGTGGTCGAACAAGTCAGGAAAGTGCTGCACGATGTCTATGTAGCCACCGACGACCAGCGCATATTCGACACCGTGAAAAACCTTGGAGCAAACGTCATCATGACACGTTCCGACCATCAGAGTGGAACAGACAGGATAGCTGAAGCACTTGAAAAAATAAACGAGGATTTCGATGTGGCGATCAATATTCAAGGCGATGAGCCTTTTATCCATCCCAGCCAGATTGAAACCGTGGTGAGATGCTTTGAAGATGCTGACACACAAATAGCAACACTGGGCAAGCAATTCGACACATTGGAAGCTGCTAAAAATCCAAACTCCCCCAAAATAATCCTTGACAACCATTCTTTTGCCCTGTACTTTACCCGTGCTTTGGCGCCATACATTAGGGGAAAGAAGGAAAAGGAATGGCTTGAGGCCTATCCTTTCCTAAAACATATTGGACTGTACGGCTATCGCACCTCGGTTCTCAAGGAAGTTACCCAACTCCCCCTATCTTCTTTGGAACTTGCAGAGGGATTGGAGCAGTTGCGGTGGTTGCAAAATGGCTATAAAATCAAAGTGGGGCTCACGGATATTGAGACCGTCGGAATAGACACTCCCGACGACTTAGACAGGGCAGAGGCCTTTCTGGCAACGAGTATGGGTTAAAGAACCCAAGGAGAACGTATGCAAACTTCGGAAGAAGGATAAAGGCATGAGATTAAAAAAAGATTGCAGGTGCTTGAGAGTTATTCATCTCTTGCCCTTGCATATTATCCAGAATTTACTCCTACTTTCGTCCCAAGAATCATATTTCTGCACAATTCTACCATCGACTAACAAGTTGTCAACTTGTAATTGCAAGTTGTCAATGTTCCAACTATTATCATCGGCGGAAACATCATATCGCTGCGACGATGAGAATGTTATGGTTACAAGGTGCTCGATGTTCCCATAAGATGCCGAGAATGTCACAGGAACAGCCTCAAGGCGAATCTGCCCTTCCTTACTACTTTTATTATCTGAAATTGGGAGGATGCTATATCTAACGTTCAGATCGAGGTTGGGCTTGCGGCTTAGTGCATTAGCCAGATCAGGATCACTGACTGTTTTGGAAATCATGCTGATAGGGAAACCATGCATAACAATATATTGATTCTCGTATCCTCCAACAGAATATCTGAATTGTTGGACAGAATCTTTATGCATTGGGATAACCCACGATTCATCTTTCTTGACTTTTTTAACTGTGGTGTCACAATACAAGACTGTCATTTTTCCATGATAGACACCACTGATACCGTCTGATATATGTCTTTGAACATCCGTCGATAATATATATGGATTTATAAATTCAGCAGGTTCTGTACTACAAGAGAAGAACGTACATGACAATACACAAAACAAAAAGAGAAACGATCTGTATTTCATAAATATTATATTTTGAATTTAGTTGCTTTGTTAACGAATCAAACATAAGTATATTGCTCTAAAGCGACTGAATTTTTCATAATAGGCCATCAACAAAAGAACGTCTTGACAATTCGCTGTCAAGACGTTCTTTGCATTTTAATGAAGTGTGAAAACAAACGTATGCATTCCTTGTTTCGGTTGTTTCACTTTACATCACCCCATCCTCACGGAGGCGTTGTTGCCACTTCCATGCACTGGCAAGAACATCTTCAAGAGGGGTATCCGCCTTCCAGCCCAACACTTGGTTGGCTTTGGTGCAATCACCCCAAATCTTTTCAATGTCTCCTTCGCGGCGAGGCCCAAATTTCCAATTAAGTTTCACGCCAGTAGCCTTCTCAAAGGTATTTACTATCTCAAGCGTTGAATTACCTTTGCCTGTTCCTATGTTGAAATACTCAATTGGATCTGCATCCTTGTCCAACACCCTTGTCATTGCGGCGACATGGGCCTTGGCAAGATCCACTACATAGATATAATCACGAATACAACTTCCGTCTTCTGTATCATAATCGTTGCCAAAGACTGTCAGCTGCTCACGGATGCCCATAGCCGTTTGGGTCACATAAGGAATCAAGTTGTTAGGGACACCATTGGGAAGTTCGCCTATCAAAGCCGTAGGGTGAGCACCGATTGGATTGAAATACCGCAATACAATACTTTTGATTTTAGCACCACTATGAATATAATCAAGAATAATCTGCTCGTTGATTTCCTTAGTATTTCCGTATGGTGATGTCGCTTTTTGATGTGGGGCATCCTCTGTTACCGGAAGGTTCTCCGGCTTTGGTTGCCCATAAACAGTACATGAACTTGAAAAAATGATACCTTTCACATCATACTTGGGCATCAATTCCAAAAGATTTATCAACGAAACAACATTGTTGCGATAGTACATCAGTGGCTTTTGGACACTCTCTCCCACTGCTTTCGAGGCAGCGAAATGGATGATTCCCTCAATATTTGAGTATTTTTGAAACAACTTTTCCGTTGCTTCCTTATCCTCAAGGTCAACTTTTTCAAACGCAGGGCGCACACCTGTTATCTTCTCTATGCCATCAAGCACTTCGATTTTCGAATTGGAGAGATTATCGGCAATAATAACATTGTAGCCAGCTTCTATCAGTTCCACGGTTGTATGTGAGCCAATGAATCCTGTACCACCAGTAACTAAAATCGTTTGTTTCATCTTATTTTGAATTAATATATGCTTTTGAAATATCGTTAAAAACGTGAGTAAAGTAAGATAATAATCTTTATGTGTCTTTTAAGTTTCTGCAAAGATAACAAAAAAGGTATGTATTTGAGCAAATAAAGACGAAAACATCAAAAAACAAATGTAATTATGTTCCAAAATAAAAACTTTTATTATCTTTGCTTTATATTCAATTCCAAAACTTTAAACTATGATAGTTAAAGAACAAACACAACAACAGATTGAGCGTTTCCTGAGAAAATTAGCCCAAAAGTTTCCCAATATAGATGAACCAAGTTTCATGACAGATTTACACTTGCGTGTTTCTCCAGATAGTGGGGACTTAATGGCATTTGATGACAATGGAACAGAAATCACACGATGTGTTATTGACGAATGGATTGAAAGTAAAAATGCAGACTTTGAAGAGAATACTACTAATTTACTTCGTCAAGAACTGCTCAGGCTTAAAGATTCAATTGACAATCTTGGTATCATGAAGCCTTATGGTTTTGTATTAGAAAACGAAGACGGAGAAAATATAGGCGAACTCTACTTAGCAGACGACGATACTATAATAATTGGGGGCGACTTGATGCCAGGACTCAATGAGGAGTTAGATGAATTTTTGAACGACTTAATAAAAGATTAGGGAAGGAAATAAATGAAGATTAGAAAGTGGGCGATAATACTCTTCCTGATTTTGTTCAAATACTCGGCCTCCTTAGCACAACAGCACCAAATATTCAAAGACAATATAAGGTCGTTGCAGGTTGTGGCCAATAAGGATTGGCTATCCTTGCCTGTCATGGAGTTAGGCAATGGCTCACTGTCAGTTGATTTCGATGATATGGGGCATGAATACCATCGTTATACATACTCTGTAGAGCATTGCGAGGCGAACTGGCAGATGTCATCGTCTCTCTTCGAGAGCGATTTTATTGAAGGATTTGCAACCGACAATACGATTGATGACATTCAGGAATCAACCCTTACTAATACCTTATATACTCATTACCACATCAATATTCCCAATGAGAAATGCCGCCCCAAGATTTCAGGCAATTACATCTTGACGGTATTTGATTCTTCTCATCAGAAAGTATTCCGAGCTTGTTTTATGATTACCGAGCCGAAGGAAAAGGGAATGGGTATTGCCCTACAGGTGATTACCAACACCGATGCCACCATCAACAATTCTCATCAGCAAGTTGAAATGGAGTTGAACTATGGCAAATACTCTATTACCAATCCAAATGAGCAGATAAAGACGGTTCTATTACAAAACAAAAGATGGGACATAGCAAGATGGAACGCAAAACCCCAGTATGTCATGAGCGACGGGCTTAAATGGATTCACAATCAGGATTACATTTTCTTAGCCGGCAATGAGTATAGAAAATTTGAGATTCTCTCCACCGATGTCGCAACAATGGGAATTGAACACATCTATTGGGACGGACAGGAGTTCCATGCCTACCCGTTTATTTCTATTCCACGACCTAATTATCTTTTCGATGAAGATGCTAATGGCTCATTTCTCATCCGCAACTCTGACAACACCAATAACGAAACGGAAAGCGATTACATGACAGTTCATTTCCAATTGAAAAGCCCCTATATACCTGACGGGGAAATTTTCGTGAACGGAGATTGGACTAACGGAGATTTTTCTGATAAGTATAAACTAACATTCAATGAGTCAGAAATGTTATACCACTTAGAGATTCCCCTCAAGCTCGGATATTACAGCTACCAATTCTTAAAAAAAGACAAATGCGGGAAGTCGCATTTCCTACCATCAGAGGGGAGCTACTATCAGACAGAAAATTCATATCAGGCACTGATTTACTATCGGGAGCAAGGAGCGCGCACTGATAGGCTTGTAGGATATAAATCTGTTAATTTTATTGCGAGATGATTGGCTATCTGAAATCTTCGGAACATTCTTATTAAACATATTTCCTACATTTCTTTTTAATTTGTACTTTTGCACATTGGTTTACAACTATTTATTAATATGTATCGAATTTTTATTGCTTTTATGGCATTTCTTCTATCAGGTTCAAATTGTTTTGCACAAGACAATGAAATTACAATAAAACTCGTTGAGACTACTGACGTTCATGGCTCTTTTTTCCCTTACGATTTCATCAAACGGAAAGAAACAAATGGGTCGATGGCACGAGTATCAACTTATATCAACGCGTTGAGAAAACAAGCTCATCCGGATAATATTTATTTATTAGAGAATGGGGATATATTGCAGGGGCAGCCAATTGCGTATTACTATAACTACATAAAAAAAGAACAGGAGAACATAGCAGCAAGCATCCTGAATTATATGAAATATGATGTTGCATCATTGGGCAATCATGATGTGGAAACAGGGCATTCGGTATATGACAAGTGGATAAGTGAATTAAAATGTCCAGTCATCGGGGCAAATATCATCGATACAAAAACGAACAAGTCTTATGTTCTACCCTATTATACAATAGAGAAACCCAACGGAGTGAGAGTTACCGTGATAGGCTTGATAACTCCTGCTATTCCTAATTGGCTGGAAGAGAATTTATGGGAAGGACTCCATTTTGAGGAGATGATTAGTTGTGCCAAGAAAACAATGGAGGAAGTGAAGACGAAAGAACATCCAGACGTCGTTGTTGGCTTGTTCCATTCAGGATGGGATGGAGGCATAAAAACTCCAGAATATATGGAGGATGCCTCAAAGATGATAGCTGAACAGGTAGCAGGATTTGACGTTATTTTCTTCGGACATGACCACACGACAAGAAATGCCACCGTTACCAATTCGGAGGGGAAACAAGTAATTTGCCTCAACCCTGCAAATAATGCGCTGAAGGTGGGCGTAGCCACAATTACGCTTAAACAAAAGAAAGACAATACGGAAAAAGGATATGATATTTCTAACATTAAGGGAGAATTAGTAGATATTAGCACGCTCCCCATAGACACCGACTTTATAAGCCATTTTCAACGAAATATTGAAGATGTAAGAACATGGACAGAGAGGAAAATCGGTACATTCAGAAAAACAATCTATTCTAACGACTGCTATTTTGGAAGTTCGGCATTCAACGACTTGATTCTGGAATTGGAATTGAAAATCACTCATGCAGACATTGCATTCAACGCACCATTACAGTTCAATTCTTCCATAAAAGAAGGACCTATAACCGTTGCAGACATGTTTAAGCTCTACAAATATGAGAATCAATTATATGTAATGCAATTGACGGGAGAGGAAATTAGAAAACATCTTGAGATGAGCTATTCCCTTTGGGTAAACACAATGAAATCACCTGACGACCATCTCCTACTGCTGTCAAATACAAAGAACGACGCACAACGATTGGGATTCAAGAACCTCTCGTTTAATTTTGACTCTGCTGCCGGAATTGACTATGAAGTTGATGTCACCAAGCCGGAAGGAAAGAAAGTCAACATTCTGAGAATGAGTAATGGTGAGCCCTTTAATGAAAAGAAGTTATATAAAGTGGCAGTGAATAGCTACAGAGGGAATGGTGGAGGAGAACTTCTTACCAAAGGTGCAGGAATTCCACAAGATTCATTGAAGAACAGGGTGATATGGAGAAGTGAGCTCGATCAACGTTACTATCTCATGCAAGAGATAGAAAAAGCCAAGACAATGAATCCAAAACCACTCAATAATTGGAAATTTATTCCAGAAAAGTGGGTGAAGGCTGCAGCCAAAAGAGATAAAAAAATCTTATTTGGAGAATAACGCTCCATCAATAAAGAATCCTTCTTCTGTGCAACGAAAGCAATATGAATGTCATGGAATATTATTGGTTTATATTTTGTAAATCAGACCTTTTATTGGAAAAAACCGATAAAGGATATTCTATTCCGCTATCAGAGGAAGCTCCTGTTGCTTTGAGGTCATGGACACAAGTGATGAAAGTCTCCCCTACCATCAACGGGTATGAAGTAAGGGCGCTGAACATTGACAGCCCCGTCACGAATAATCTTTCTTTTGAAATGTGTAACTTGAGGGCGAGCTATTACAAGTTACAAGGTGACTTCTATCTGGCAGCAGGAAAGTGTCATGAGCTGCTCTATTGGAATCAAAACACACAATTTTGTGGAAAATGTGGCTCTCCTATGAAACTTCATACCGAGATTTCCAAACAATGCACGAATTGCGGAAGGGAAATATGGCCGCAAGTTGCTACTGCCGTAATTGTACTCATTCACCGAGAGGATGAAGTTTTACTTGTACATGCAAAGAACTTCAAATCTGATTTCTACGGATTAGTTGCCGGCTTTGTAGAAACAGGCGAAACGCTTGAAGAGGCCGTGTATAGGGAAGTGATGGAAGAAACAGGAATCAAGATTAAGAACCTGACCTACTTTGGCTCGCAAACTTGGCCTTATCCATGTGGCTTGATGGTGGGATTCAATGCTGACTATGTGAGCGGAGAAATAAAGTTACAAGAGAGTGAATTGTCCAAAGGGGCATGGTTTCGTAAAGATAATCTGCCTACACTACCTGAGAAATTGTCGATAGCACGCAAACTGATTGACAATTGGTTGGAAAACAATTATTAATAAAACGTATTTAGTAACTACTGTTCAATTTATCATTTATGAATTTTCTTGAAAAGGCTCTGGGCTTCAATAACAAGACTATGAAGCTCCGTACAGAAATCATTGCCGGAGCAACCACTTTCCTGACAATGAGTTACATCCTTGCCGTAAACCCAGACATCCTTTCCTCAACAGGAATGGACAAAGGGGCATTGTTTACCGGAACGGCATTGGCTTCCGCCATAGCAACTCTTCTCCTTGCATTTATGGCTAAACTGCCTTTTGCGCAAGCACCGTCAATGGGCCTTAATGCCTTCTTCGCCTACACCATCTGTCAGGCAATGGGCTACTCGTGGCAACACTCCTTGGCTATAATGCTGATAGAGGGTGTGGCTTTTATCATTATCACTTTCTTTAATGTCCGTGAAATGATCTTGGATTCCATCCCAACCAACCTCAGGTACTCAATCTCTGCCGGAATCGGGATGTTTATTGCATTCATAGGATTGAAGAATGCAGAGATTATCGTACAGAAGGAAGGAACATTTATCGGGCTTGGAGCGTTCACGGCACCTTGCTTGTTGGGCATATTCGCCATTTTGCTCAGTGGCGTCCTTATGGCAAGAAACGTAAAAGGCGCACTCTTCTGGAGCATCATAGCCGCAACAATATTGGGAATACCGATGGGGGTAACAAATATTCCCGAAGGTTGGTTACCAGTTTCTGCACCACAAGATATCTCTCCCATCTTCTTCAAGTTCGATTTTTCAGGATTGTTGAGTCTCAAAACTGCATTAGTGGTTTTCTCATTGCTCATCATCAACATATTTGATACTATTGGAACTCTCATGGGACTTGCAGACAAGACAGGTATCATCGAAGAGGACGGCACCATCCCTCATGTAAAAGAGGCGATGATGAGCGATGCTATCGGCACAACCTGTGGTGCCATGCTCGGCAGCTCCACACTGACCACCTATGTTGAGAGTGCAAGTGGCATTGCAGAAGGCGGAAAATCGGGCCTGACGTCTTTAGTTGTAGGTTGTCTGTTTCTGATATCCCTACTCCTCTCACCCATATTCCTGCTGATTCCGAGTGCAGCAACCAGTGGTGCGTTGGTGATGGTTGGCGTTTTGATGATTGATTCTGTCAAGAAAATCAATCTCAATGACATCAGCGAAGCATTTCCAGCGTTCATCACCATGATAACAATGGTACTCTGCTACTCTATTGCCGATGGAATCTGTCTTGGTATTCTTGCCTTTGTCATCATGAAACTTTGTACTAAACAATGGCAAAGCCTGAATTGGACGCTGTGCATTCTCAGCGTTCTTTTCGTGTTGAATTTCATATTAGGATAGAAAGAAAAAGACCAATTCCTTTCAATGAGAAGGGGGCATTTAGGAAAGGGAATCCAAAAGCTCATCGTTCGTAGGACAATAGCTTAGCTTTTACAAAGCAAAAGCTAAGCTATTGATTTCCGTTTCCTATCTCACGGTCTTTTCCTGAATTTGCTTGCCTGATCTGAATATTGTATGGCAAGATATATTTTTCTAGGTACTGTCCTATAAAAGTGTGTAAGCTTCTTTTTTCTTATCTTTGTATTTGTAAACTATAAAAAAGAAAAAAATGAAACTTACACATTCGCAAATTTCGGAAATTCTTTCGAATTACACAAGCAGCAGCGAGGGTTTTGTTACCCTTCAGTCATTA
>QWCY01001113.1_pt1 | contig 40913 bp, 49 predicted proteins | sample 1972631 | NCBI WGS metagenome assembly QWCY01 (sample SAMN09866696, study PRJNA288562) | Human gut metagenome isolate pre1_stool, whole genome shotgun sequencing... | isolation source: gut | host: Homo sapiens | place: USA: California
CGGAGTACGTTCTATCTGGCAAGGACTGGATGTACTATATTCATTGCTTGCTTATCGAAATTATCTTGTATAAATATGGGTCAAGTTAAGGCTTTAGCTGTGGGGAGTGTCAAGTACATAATTCTCCTTGTTTTCCATATAATAACCATACAGCACGAAATATGAAAAAACAACAGGAGGAATATAACCTATATGAAAGCTACAGGAATCGTCCGCCGCATCGATGACCTTGGAAGAGTTGTGATTCCAAAAGAGATTCGGCGCACACTGAGGATCAAGGAGGGAACCCCGCTGGAGATTTTTACAGACAGAGAAGGCGAGGTTATCCTCAAGAAATATTCTCCGATCGGAGAGCTGAGTATTTTTGCAAAGGAATATGTGGAGGCTCTGGCACAGACGACAGGCATGACGGCATGCATCACAGATCATGACCAGGTGGTGGCAGCTTCAGGACACGGCAGCCGTGAATACGAGGGCAAGGGAATCAGCCGTGAGCTGGACCGGGTTATCGCAGAACGGGAAATGAAGTGCTACTACGGAGAAGAAAAAGGCAAGATAGCACTGGTCGAAAATCAGAAAGAAAATAAAGCAGGTCTGATCATACAGCCGATCATCTGTGCAGGAGACGCGATCGGTTCGGTTGCACTTGTCGGAAAAAGTAACGGGGAAAGACCGGGAAATTCGGAGAAGATGCTGGTACAGACGGCAGCAGGATTTCTTGGACGGCAGATGGAACAATAAAAATACCGGAGATTCTTTGAGTGAAAAAAGAATCTCCGGTGTTTCTGTTTTTATCAGCACTTCTCAGCAATTTCATAGATCAGGCGTTCAGTATCCTCCCATCCAAGACACGGATCGGTGATAGAGCATCCAGGGGTCATGTGGTCGCTGATGTCCTGGCGTCCTTCGAGCAGGTAGCTCTCGATCATGACACCTTTGACAAGTTTGTGAAGTTCCGGATTGCAGTTGCGGCTGTGGAGAACTTCGTTTACGATACGGATCTGCTCCTTGTATTTCTTGTTGGAGTTAGAATGGTTGGCATCAATGATGACAGCCGGGTTCTTGAGATCCTTCTGGCTGTACAGGTTGTAGAGTCGGATCAGATCTTCATAATGATAGTTCGGAATTGCCTGTCCATACTGGTTGACACCTCCACGGAGGATGGTGTGGGCCAGGTCGTTACCGGATGTCTCAACATCACATCCACGATAAATGAAATGATGCGGATGCTGTGCAGCAGTGACGGAATTAAGCATAACGGAGAGGTCGCCGCTGGTCGGGTTCTTCATGCCGACCGGGATATCCATTCCGCTGGCGGTAAGGCGGTGCTGCTGGTTCTCAACAGAGCGTGCGCCGACAGCCTCGTAAGAGAGGATATCGTCGAGGTAACTTCTGTTTTCCGGGTAAAGCATTTCATCGGCAGATGAAAGTCCTGTTTCCTGCATAACGCGCATGTGCATTTTACGGATCGCGATGATGCCGGCAAGAAGGTCAGGAGCTTTGTCCGGATCCGGCTGATGGAGCATTCCTTTGTATCCATCTCCGGTAGTACGCGGTTTGTTGGTGTAAACACGCGGGATGATCATTAACTTATCAGAAACTTTGTCAGCGACTTTCTTGAGGCGGTTGACGTATTCGCAGACAGTATCCTCGTTGTCTGCAGAGCAAGGACCTACAAGTACAACAAATTTATCAGATTCACCGGTAAAGATACGGCGAATCTCTTCGTCACGAGCCTGTTTGACTGCTTTTAATTCATCGCTGAGCGGGTATTCGTTTTTCAGGACTTCCGGAAGTGGAAGTTCATGATTGATCTTCATAGACATGATGTATTTCCTCCAGTGTATAGATGGCACCTTTATATATGTGAAAGGTGTTTTTTCAATCTAACACAGTATAACATGTCATAAAGAAAAAATCTAGCAAATTAATGCGTTAAACTGTAAAAGTATCAATTTGTCGAATTTAAGAGTATTTTTGCAAGAAAAAGCCAGGGGGACATATTTAGAGCCACAAACTCCGTCCCCCCGGTCGATCAATCGAGTGCTTTCTCGCTCATTTCTTCGAGCAGGTTTTTCTTGATGTCATATAATTTCTGAGAAAGATCTACATATACTTTCTGAGGATTTACCAGTCGGCGGGATTCATCCCAGAGAGTGTTCTGTTCTTTCTTGCAGTATTCGCGAAGTTCCATAACTTCCGGTGAAGTGTAGACACGTTTGCCCTCGCGGATTACCGGAACCAGAAGTTCACGAAGCTCATAAGTGCCGCCAAGAACCTTGGTCTTCTTCCAGGTGTCAGATGGGTCGAAGATGATCATGGTTTCTTCCGGATCAAAAACTTCGTCTGCCATACAGATGAGGTCTGCCTTGATCTTACCGGTGGATTTGCTGTAGATACGGTAAACGGTTTTGTTGCCCGGGTTGGTGACTTTCTCTGTGTTCTCGGAAAGCTTGATCTTTGGTGTGAAGGTGGAGCTTCCTGCGTCCTTGACTGCGGCAAGTTTGTATACACCGCCGAAAGCCGGGTTGTCACTGCTGGTGATCAGGTTGGTTCCTACACCCCAGGAGTTGATCTTGGCATCCTGTGTCTTGAGGCTGTCGATCAGGTACTCATCCAGATCGCTGGAAGCGGAAATCGTCGCATCGTCAAATCCGGCAGCAGCCAGCATCTTGTAGGCTTCTTTGGAAAGGTATGCGAGGTCACCGCTGTCGATACGGATTCCATAGTGTGTCAGTTTGATTCCTTCTTCACGCATTTCCTCGAAAACGCGGATTGCATTCGGAACACCGGATTTGAGTACATCGTAGGTGTCGACCAGAAGTGTACAGGAATTCGGGTACATCTTGGCGTAAGTCTTGAATGCAGTGTATTCATCCGGGAAGCTCATGATCCAGCTGTGGGCGTGTGTACCAAGTACAGGAACATTGAACATCTGACCGGTCAGAACATTGGAAGTTCCGGCACATCCGCCGATCACTGCGGCACGTGCACCATAGATACCTGCGTCTGGTCCCTGTGCACGGCGAAGACCAAATTCCATGATCCCGTCACCGCGTGCCGCATAGCAGACACGAGCCGCTTTGGTAGCGATAAGACTCTGGTGGTTGATGATATTGAGGATTGCAGTCTCGACAAGCTGTGCTTCCATGATCGGAGCGATAACCTTGACAAGTGGCTCTCGCGGGAATACGACAGTTCCTTCCGGAATTGCGTAGATATCTCCGGTAAAACGGAAAGTGCTCAGATATTCCAGGAAATCTTCTTCAAAAATATTAAGACTTCGGAGGTAATCAATATCTTCTGTTTCAAAGTGAAGATTCTCGATATACTCGATCATCTGCTCCAGACCTGCTGTGATCGCGAAGCTTCCTCCGCATGGATTGACACGATAGAACATGTCGAAGATAACAGTCTGGTTGGTTGGGTTTTTGAAATAACCCTGCATCATCGTTAATTCATATAAATCTGTGAGCAGGGTCAGGTTGGTTGCTCTCATCCAGTTTCTGCCACTCAAAATGTGTTAAACATACTCACATTGAGATATTGCGGTTTCTCACGAATACCGCTTACTGTTTCTTCGTGTATGCTTTTGAGTAACCTGAGTTATCTCTACTCACAGATCCTAAGTACACTCCACAGTCGTTAATTCCCAAAATAGCCTTCGGTACATACTTATTTTTGCGAAATCATGCAACTTCGTAATTTTCTGCATCCCGCAAATTCAGTGCTGCATTGAAATCTCTGTCTTCAACATATCCACATGTGCAGCTGTAGATCCTGTCCGAAAGTTTCAGGTCTTTTTTGATGCAGCCACAGCAATGGCAGGTCTTTGAAGATGGATACCATCGATCAACTACCCGTAGTTCGATTCCATATTCTGAACATTTGGCTTTTAGCTTTGCACGAAATTCATAGAATTTCTGTGACGAAACTGCCTTTGAAAGATGCCGGTTCTTCATCGTTCCGGATACGTTCAGATCCTCGATCGTTATGTGAGATGGCTTGGTTTTCACAATCTCAGCTATTGTTTTATTACTATAATCTGTGCGGATATTTTCTATATGGTGATGAAGTTTTTGTACCTTAAGCTTTTGTTTGCGTATATTTGCTTTCTGAGTGGGCTCTCCTTTCTTTAAGTTCTCATATTTACGGGAAAGCTTTCGCTGTGCCCTTCTTAATTGTTTCTCAAGTTTTCTGATTCGTGCTGTTTTATTGATATTTCTATATACAGTTCCATTTGACACAACTGCAAAGTCCTTCAGCCCCAGATCGATTCCAATCCCGTCACTGAAATTTCCATTTACTTCTGGAGCAGATATTTCAACAAGCACGGATACATAGTATCTACAGGCTTTCATGGAAACTGTTCCGCTTCGGATCACATATCCATCCTTAGATGTCGGGATGTAACCTTTTTCTTTCAGCCTTACCCATCCAAGTGTTGGAAGTTTGATTCTGTGACGTTCACAAAGACAGTCTTTGGGATTATTCCTTACAAAATACATTTTCACATCGGATTTTCTTTTTTTCTTATATTTTGGAAAACCACTCTGATGATGAAAAAATCTTGAAAAAGCTGTACAGGCATTTTCGATTGCATTCTTTACCGATTTGGAACTGACTTCTCTGATCCAGGAATATTCCGGATGTTTTGGAAGATATTCATTGTTCAGCCATATACTGAATGACTTGCCGCTCATAAATTTTTCACCGGCATTATAACGTTCTTTATTATGAAACAGGTAAAAATTATAAATATATCTGCATGTGCCGATTGTCTTATGTATTTTGATCTTCTGCTCTTCTGTAGGATTGATCTCTGTTTGGAAGCTCTTTAGCAATCTCCTCATCCTTTTCTATCTGTTTCTTATACTTACGAAGTCCATATAATTTACAGGAAAATTCATGTAGAATTTTTCAAATCAATCGTATCCAAAACGGATAAATCTGCCTTTATGCCTTTAAATTGAAAATACAGGTCATACGTGTAATAACGTCTGTCCGTAGGAGGGCGGCTTGCCTTTAAGATTTCCTCGTTGTCCTATTTTTGAAGAATTTTTACAGAAACATCTAATAACTCAGCAAAATCTTGTTTCAATACATTTGATTACTTATATCTTCCTCCTTTATATTAAGCGAATAGATCACAGATGCCGGCTTGTAAAGGCATCCTGTATCAAAATGTAAAACCATTATAGCATTATTTTACACGATCAGCACTAATATTTTACATAAACCACCAATTCTTTGGTTACTGTTCAGAGGTTAGCATAAGTCATTGTAAAAAATGACGAAATTTATTTTTTTTATTTTGTGGATAATCATTTTCAGCAGGAAAAACTGTGTTTATAGTTTTTCCTGCTGTTCTTTTTGTGAACAGTTATACTCCGGCTTCAGTTTTACGAAACAGCTGGCAGACTGGAAGAAGAACAGGGAAAGAATCTGAAACTCCGTGCACAGATAAACCGGGATTATGAAAACTCATCGATTCCTTCATCAAAGACCATTAATCGTAAAAAGATCGCAAACAGCAGGGAAAAATCGGGCAGAAAGCCAGGCGGCCAACCCGGTCATAAAGGACACAGCAGAAAGAAACAGGAGCCTACGCATCCTATAATACTTCTGCTTCCACCAGAAGCGGTGTCTGAAGACTGTGCTTTCAAAAAGACTGGAAAAACAATCATAAAACAGCTGGTAAGCATCCGTATGATGTTAGATGTGACGGAATACCATGCAGATGTTTATTATAACAGTAAGACGGGCGAACGTGTACATGCTGCTTTCTCCAGTTATGCATACAGACTGTACAAATGCCAGAGAGAGCGGAAACAGCTGTTATGTGTATGTATGTGCAACACCTGATGGAAAAGCTCTTTATTTTGCACGCAGTTTATCAGGAAGAAATGGGAAGTACACCCGAAAAAGGCTGATTTTATGCGGGTTTTCAGGAAAATCAAAATTTTTTTAAAAAAATTAAAAAAAGGGGTTGATTTTTTTGAAACCCTGTAATATAATAACATTCGTCGCGAGCGATAAGAAATAAAAAACGCAAGCGAATGAATGAAGGGCTATCGCCAAACGGTAAGGCAACGGACTCTGACTCCGTCAGTTCAAGGTTCGAATCCTTGTAGCCCTGCTACTTAAGCACCTCAGATGAGGTGCTTTTTTTCTGCCTATTTATGAAACTCTTTGAAGGCGATCGGAGCAGGCTGGTTTTTGTGATGTTCTCCGATCTGTTTTTCCATCCAGACCATATTATACCAGGTATCAAATTTGTAACCGCACTGATAAAATTCTCCCACAAGACGGTATCCCATATGTGAATGAAACTCAACACTGTTATTATCCAGATGAGCATCGGCGGAAGGTGTATAGGCGATGCAGGCATTCATGTTGAGGATTCCCTGAGCTTTGAGTGTCTGTTCCAGAGCATCGTGCAGGAGTCTGCCGATTCCCATGTGCTTGCAGTTCTGATCGACATAGATCGAAGTTTCTGCAGCCCAGTCGTAAGCGGCACGCTCGTGGAACGGGCTGGCGTAGGCATAGCCAAGGATCTGGCTGTTTTTTTTCTGCGACGAGGTATGGATATTTTTCCAGAGTATGGTGGATTCTGGATGTAAACTCTTCTATAGATGGCACATCGTATTCAAAGGTGATGGCAGTGTTTTCGACATAAGGTGCGTAGATCGCGAGAAGAGCCGGGGCATCGGATTCCCTGGCGGTGCGGATCGTGATTTTTTCATCAGATGACATGAAAGGTTCCTCCTTGATTTCCTTTAAATATTTTATCATGATTATAGCACCTGAAAGGAAAAATAACAGAGGAAAAAATGTGTTGTTCTGACGGTTGCAAATAAAAACGGGAAATGGTAAAGTTTACTGAGAAATAATTATAGATTTTGGTAACTATTCAGCAGGAGAAATGAAAGCGGGGATATATATGGCATACAGTTTCAGCGGGAGAGTCCGCTACAGTGAAATCGGAGAAAATGGTCTGTTAACACTGCCGGGAGTTCTGAATTATTTTCAGGACTGCAGTACTTTTCAGTCGGAAGAAGTAGGTCTTGGAATGGAAGTCCTCAGGGAATGGAAAAGATTCTGGGTATTATCCGCATGGCAGGTGATCGTGGACCGCTATCCGTATCTGGGAGAAGAAATCACCACTTCGACCTGGGCGTATGGATTTCGGAGTTTCCTGGGAATGCGTAATTTCTGCATGGAAACAAAGGGTGGAGAACGGCTCGCCTATGCCAATACGTACTGGACCTATATCAATGCGGAAAACGGGCTTCCTGTCAAACTGACGGAGTGCGATACCGCGGCATACGGGCTGGAACCAAAACTGGATATGGACTATGCACCCCGCAAGATCAAACTGCCGGGCGAGTATGAGCAGCAGGAGGCTTTTGCTGTGCAGAAGCATCATCTGGACACGAATCATCATGTAAATAACTGCCAGTACGTCCAGATGGCGATGGATTATCTGCCGGCAGATTTCAGAATCCATCAGATGCGCGCAGAATATAAGCAGCAGGCAAGACTTCACGATGTGATCTGCCCGGCGCGCGCTGTGGAAGACACAAAGACAACGATTCTTCTGAATGACCAGAAGAGTGAACCATATGCAATTGTAGAGTTTATGTAATAAAAAACATTGGAGGATTTTTATGATCGAATTAGGAAAAAAACAGACGCTGCAGGTAGTAAAAACAGTAGATTTCGGTGTATACCTGGCAGAAGATATGAACGCAGATACCAAACATCAGGTACTTCTTCCTGCAAAGCAGGTTCCGGCAGGTACAAAAGCCGGTGACAAGCTGGAAGTTTTTATTTACAAGGATTCACAGGATCGAATGATCGCAACTACAAATGAGCCGCGCCTGACAGTTGGAGAAGCAGGACTTCTCAGAGTAAAACAGGTGACAAAGATCGGTGCATTTCTGGACTGGGGGCTGGAGAAGGATCTTCTGCTTCCATATCATGAGCAGACAACAAGGATCTTTGAGGGACAGGAATGCCTGGTTGCTGTTTATGTGGACAAGAGCAGCAGACTTTGTGCAACAATGAAAGTTTATCCGTATCTTTCCCAAGAGACACCTTACAAAGAGGGCGACCGCGTGAAGGGCAGAGTTTACCAGATCAGCGATAACTTCGGTGTTTTTGTTGCTGTAGATAATAAATATTCTGCGCTGATCCCGGCAAGAGAGGCAAAAGGAAAATACCGCCCGGGAACTGTCCTTGACCTTCGTGTGACCAAGGTCAAAGAAGATGGAAAAATGGATGTCAGCGATCGTGAGGAAGCATATATTCAGATCAATGAAGATGCAGAAAGTGTGTTCAGCATTATCGAAGAATTTGCAGGAGTTCTTCCATTTGATGACAAGGCTTCACCGGAAGTCATCCGCAGAGAGTTCGGTCTGAGCAAAAATGCATTTAAACGTGCGGTAGGACATCTGCTCAAAGAAGGCAAGATCGAGATCAAAGACCGCCGTATCTACATTGTTAAGTAATTGGGCATAGTAAAGGATAAAAATATGAATTTTACACATCTTCATGTTCATACAGAATACAGCCTTCTGGATGGCTCCAACAAGATCCAGGAGTATGTGAACAGAGTCAGGGAACTTGGTATGGACAGTGCTGCGATCACAGACCATGGAGTTATGTATGGTGTGATCGATTTTTACCGTGCGGCGCGGGCAGCAGGGATCAATCCGATCCTTGGCTGCGAGGTTTATGTGGCTCCGGGATCCCGTTTTGACCGTGAGATCGGGAGTGGAGATGATCGTTATTACCATCTTGTTCTTCTTGCAGAAAATAACCAGGGCTATGCGAACCTGATGAAAATCGTGTCCAAAAGTTTCGTGGAAGGTTTCTATTATAAACCGCGTGTGGATCTGCAGCTTCTTGAAAAATATCATGAAGGTCTGATCGCTCTGAGTGCCTGTCTTGCGGGTGAAGTGGCGAGATTTCTTACCAGAGGGATGTATGAGGATGCAAAAGCGGCTGCACTGAGATACCAGGATATTTTTGGAAAGGGAAACTTTTTCCTGGAACTGCAGGATCATGGAATTCCCGAGCAGCAGAATGTAAATCAGCAGCTGCTCAAGATGCACCGTGAGACAGGGATCGAACTGGTTGCGACCAATGACGTTCATTATACACTGGCAGAGGATGCACAGCCGCACGATGTACTGCTGTGCCTTCAGACAGGTAAGAAACTGTCCGATGAAAACAGAATGCGATATGATGGCGGGCAGTATTATGTAAAATCTCCGGAGGAAATGGAAAGGCTTTTTCCTTATGCGACAGAGGCTCTGGAGAATACGCATAAGATTGCAGAGAGGTGTCATGTAGAGATTGAGTTTGGTGTCACCAAACTGCCAAAATTTGATGTTCCGGAGGGATATACTTCCTGGGAATATCTGAATGAACTTTGTTTCAAAGGGCTGGAAGAGCGTTACCAGCCAGTGACCGAAGAGCTGAAAGAACGCCTGAATTACGAGCTTTCCACGATCAAAAACATGGGTTACGTGGATTACTTCCTGATCGTGTGGGATTTTATTCGGTATGCGCGAGATCATGACATTATGGTAGGACCGGGACGTGGCTCTGCGGCAGGAAGCCTGGTTGCTTATACGCTTGGGATCACACAGCTTGACCCGATCCGTTATGACCTTCTGTTTGAGCGTTTCCTGAATCCGGAACGAGTTTCCATGCCTGATATCGACGTGGATTTCTGTTTCGAAAGACGACAGGAAGTGATTGATTATGTTCGCCGTAAGTACGGCGATGACTGCGTGGTTCAGATCGTTACTTTTGGTACGCTGGCGGCGCGGGGTGTTATCCGTGATGTAGGCCGTGTGATGGACCTTCCGTATGCACAGGTCGATACGATCGCCAAGATGATCCCGCAGGAGCTGAATATCACGATCGACAAGGCTCTCAAGATGAATCCGGAGCTCAAAAAAACTTATGAGGACCAGCCGGAGATCCATGACCTGATCGATACTGCCAGGAGACTGGAAGGACTGCCGCGTCATACTTCCATGCATGCGGCAGGTGTTGTTATCAGCCAGAAGGATGTTTCAGAGTATGTGCCGCTTTCGAGGGCGCAGGACGGTTCGATCGTTACACAGTTTACGATGACAACGCTGGAAGAACTGGGACTTCTCAAGATGGATTTCCTGGGACTTCGTACTTTGACGGTTATCCAGAATGCAGTGCATCTGATCGAGCAGGATACTGGTGTTCATCTTGATATGCAGCAGATTGATTATAATGACAAAAAAGTACTTGATTCACTGGGAACGGGACGTTCTGACGGTGTATTCCAGCTGGAAAGTGCGGGTATGAAAAACTTCATGAAGGAACTGAAGCCGCAGAGTCTTGAGGATGTGATCGCGGGAATTTCCCTGTACCGTCCGGGTCCGATGGATTTTATCCCGCAGTATATCCGTGGCAAGAACCATCCGGATACGATCCAGTATGACTGCCCGCAGCTGGAGCCGATCTTGAAGCCGACATATGGCTGTATCGTATATCAGGAGCAGGTTATGCAGATCGTACGTAATCTGGCAGGTTACACGCTTGGACGAAGCGACCTGGTGCGCCGTGCGATGTCCAAGAAAAAAGCCGCAGTAATGGAAAAAGAGCGCCAGAACTTTGTTTATGGAAATGAAGCAGAGGGCGTTCCGGGCTGTATTGCAAATGGTATTTCTGAGCAGGTTGCAAACAAGATCTACGATGAGATGATCGATTTTGCAAAGTATGCGTTCAATAAATCGCATGCGGCTGCGTATGCGGTGGTTTCGTATCAGACTGCTTTTCTGAAATATTATTATCCGGTGGAATTTATGGCTGCGCTCATGACATCCGTTATAGAAATGCCGAACAAGGTGGCTGAGTATATCCAGGTCTGCCGTCAGATGGGGATCAGCATTCTGCCACCGGATGTGAATTGTGGAATTTATGGATTTTCTGTCGACCATGGTGCGATCCGTTATGGACTTTCTGCGATCAAGAGTGTGGGACGTCCGGTCATCAATGCTCTCGTAGAGGAGAGGGAAAAGAACGGAACGTACCGCTCGCTCAAGGATTTCATTGAGAGACTGACAGGAATTGTCAATAAGAGAGCTATCGAGAACTTTATCAAGGCCGGAGCACTGGACTGTCTGGAAGGCAACCGCCGCCAGAAGATGAATGTTTATGGTCAGATCGTGGACAGTATCGCGCAGGAGAAGAAGAATTCTTTTGCGGGGCAGATGAGTCTTTTTGATCTGGTCAGTGATGAAGACAAGAAGGATTTCGAGATCCGGATGCCGAATGTCGGAGAGTATGACAAAGAGATGGTTCTTGCCTTTGAAAAAGAGGTTCTTGGAATTTACCTGAGCGGGCATCCGCTGGAAGGATATCGTGGGATCATGGACAAGATGATCTCTGCCAAAACAACTGATTTCCAGCCGGATGAAGAGAGCGGGATCCCGAAGGTATATGATGGTCAGAAGGTTATCATAGGCGGAATGATCACGGAGAGAACGATCAAATATACGAGAAATAACAAGGTCATGGCATTTCTGACAGTGGAAGACCTTGTAGGAACCGTGGAAGTCGTTGTTTTTCCACGGGATTACGAGAAATGGCAGACGCTGATCACCGATGATGCCAGAGTCTTCATCCAGGGCCGCGTCAACGCAGAAGATGACAGACCAAGTAAACTGATCCTCGAAAAAGTCCATTCTTTTGAGGATATTCCGAGAGAGATCTGGATACAGTTTAAGGATAAAGCAGAGTACAGTGCGGCAGAAGCAGAACTCCAGAGTTTCCTGCAATCCGCCTCAGGAACTTCAGCCGTCGTCATCTATCTGAAAGACGTCAAAGCAATGAAGCGCCTCCCGGCAGCCTTCTGCATCCGGAGCAACGAAGAAATTCTGAGTGAACTCAAGAAAAAATATGGGGAATCCAATGTTAAAGTTGTGGAAAGAGTATTGAAAAACTTCTAGTTGGTTTGAGAATACGGGATTCCTGAAATGCGGTGATACGAATTTGATACGAAAAGTCAGAAGTTGCCCGTTTTGCCCTGAAAAATGCGATTGACTTTTGACGGCAATCAGGATATGCTTATCAGCAGGAGTGAGCGTTAGATTTTACTTGGTTCTTCCTGCCATGGGACACCCATCAGAGATCACGGACGTTATAACGAAGAACCCCAAGGGAGAATGTTCCCCTGGGGTCTTTGTTTTATAAGCTGTCAAGAATGTCTGCTACTTCCTGCTGCCTGTTCGGGTAAAGATGCCCATAAGTTCCAAGTGTCACGTCAATGCTCTCATGTCCCAGGCGTTCAGCAATAACCAGAGGGGAAACATTGTGTTCGATCAGCAATGCTACATGAGAGTGCCGAAGATCGTGTAAGCGGATCCGGGGAACCCCGGCGAGCTTGGAATACTTTTTCATGGGATAGTACAGGGCGCATTTTGACATAGTGAACAGCCTTGTATCATCATTACACCCGTACAGACGCTTCTTGTAGGCTGTAAGCTCATCACAGAGGAATAGGGGCATAATAATATCCCTGGTTCCTTTAGCTGTCTTTGGGGGTGTTATGATCTCCTCACCTTTGACACGCTGCAGGGATTTATTGATGTGCAGGATCCCGTTCTCTGTGTCTGCATCGGCAGCAGTCAGCGGAATCAGTTCTCCCAGGCGTATACCGGTATAATATAGAATCTCAAAGGCAATATACTTCACCGGATCATCTACACGGGAAATAAACTCTCTGTACTGGTCCAGAGTCCAGAACTGCATTGTCTGGGCGCGGCCCTTTCCGATCTTCTCAAGACCGTCAAAGGGATTCTCTGAGATCTTGCACCGGCGTGCACCAAACCGGTATACAGTCCGGAAGATGGTGTCTAACTTGTAGATATAAGTGTCTGCAAATCCGGCGGTTATCAAATTATTCTGCCAGTCAACAATATGCTTCTCTGTGAGTGCGCTTATTGGCAGATCTCCAAAAGCCGGGTTGATGTAGTTCTTAAATGCATTCCTGTAATTGCTGATAGTAGTATAACGTCTTCTGGGTGTGATCTCCTGCAGGAAGTCGGCGGTAATCATGTCGATCGTGGTTTTGGAATCGTATTTTCGGGAAGCAATGAACCGGCTTTCCCAGTCTTTAGCGTCCTTTTTCTTCGTAAATCCCCGTTTCATCTTCTGGCGGCGTTGTCCGTTCCAGTCAATGTAGTTGAACTTACAGTACCAGGACTTTGTGGATTCATCATAGTATGATGGCATAAAGCAATACTCCTTTCACTTTGCCGGGGGCGGTGGCTTAAGGGTGAAAGGGACGAGTTGCAGGCTATTTTTTCTCGATTCTGTTTTGTTCTTGTTCGATCTGCTTGATACTTTTGGATGGAGTTGGAAGATCTTCCGGCATAGTTCCACCCAGATCTTTGATTGTCTGACGCACTTTCTGTCCTACTTCATAGTGTGTGTTATTTGCAGCAGTCTTTCCAGTAATATGATCACGGCGGAGTTTTTCATCTGTCTGAGTAGCACGGAAAAGATTGGCGGCTAGTTCGGTACTTCCCATATAATCCAGAATCTTCTGATTTTTGTTTAGGCCTTTGCGTTTTTGTATGTCTTTAGCCCCAAGACCGCCATACAATCCCTGATACCCCTTGTTCTGAAAAACAGCATATTCCTGTGGCGTTTCAATACCTGCCATTTGTGCCGCTTCTGCAAGGGATTTGTTATGAGCAATCATTTCACTGCGGATAGCCAAACGTTTCTTATCCTCGGTGAGATCATCAAAATTTTCAATCAGTTCTTGTTGACGGGTTTTGATGGCAAAATATGTCTGGCCAAGAGCAATAGTTTTCTTTCGTGGGTCTGCATTTTGTACGATAAGGTAACATGCATGACGGGATAATTCATAATCATCAATAACTCTTACCCCTCCATTAGGAACAGGAGACGTTTTGTTGACCTCAACAAAATGTTCAGATACAGCATTTTCACTGTTTTCACAAGCAATTTTTGCTTTTTCAATGATTTTTTTAAAATTTCTCCATTCTTTGTACTCTAAGGCTATCTGTAACTCTCTTGCATACCAGAATTCATCCTCATTTTCATCAATATGTTTGATGGATTCAAAGAGAGATTCGGTATACTGGGTTTCTTCCTCTGGGGTAGAACTGGATAAAACGCGTTCTTTGATTTCGTTAAGTTTTCTTGAAAATTCATCGTGATCCATAGAATGATAATTTCCCTTCGTTTGATTGATAAGTGTATGTGTAACACCTGCTGCCGGTCCGCTGTTCTGATCAGATACAAAGTATCCTCACATTTCTAACACCCTAAAAAGGGGAGAGGTGAGCATCCGGACATTTCGGACGCCCTAAAAAGGCAGCAGTATAAAAATATTGTGAAATAGAATCAATATAATCAAATATAAACAACAGTTGCATATAGCAATAAAACTGAGTATAATATACTTAACAAGGGAGCCGGAAGGTGAGTGCGATTCACCCGACCCGGCGAAATAAAGCAGTTAAAAAATAGCCGTCATTCTCGCCAAAGAACAGGACGGCTATTTTTTATGCGTGTATGTAAGAATCGATACAATCAGGCTGGCAGTTGTCAGGATAATCATAAAAGTCTCATAATCACTCATAACTTTCACCCCTCTCTGTAAGGTCTCAGATCAGGTGAAAAAAGCACGTCCCCCGGTTCCCTAGGTAAATATATTATTTATGGCAGCAGTATAGAGATACCCTGCTGCCGATCAGATCTATTCTGTTGTGTCCGATTCGGACACCTTTTTTCTTTTATGTCAAAAATGAATAACCGTATGGAATTACAGACGGTTGAAGTTATGATAATATCAAACTCTGTTTATTTTTTATCTCGCATAGAATTATCATTCATAATATCAAGATCGTGCTGTATACCTTCTGGTGTTTGCTCAACATCTGTATGGGCATGAGTTGCAACGGAATCAGGTACAGCAGTTTTCTTTTGTGAGTTTGATTGTTTTTTGTATTCTGGCTTGATAGTACAGGTGGTGTAGTCAAAAAAAGCTTCTGGCACAAAATCAGAGATGTGTTCTTTTTTGAATTGTTGCATTCTAAAATCAGTATATGAACGTATATCTTTTTGTAAATCTGCAGCATCATCGTGAGATAGTTTTAATATTCCGTCAGGAAAACAGATGTAAAGATCATCTGTGTCGTCTGTTCTTCCAAAAGTATAGCCACTAAATCCGACTACTTGTGAAAGAGAATTAAAAGTTAAAAGATCGCTGTCACGAACAAGACTAAAATCAGCCCGGTCAGGTAGCAAACAGTCCATATCAATATTTAAAGCATTTGCAATACGCCACAATGTTCTCGGTTTGGGGTTGCGCTTTCCATTTTCGTATTGCGCAAGATTCTGAGGCGTTGTATTTAACTTTTCAGCTAAAGCCTTTTGAGTTAAACCTTGCTCTTTTCTATATTTTTTAATTTTTTCACCGGTTTTCAAATAATCACCCTCTTTCATACAAAAAAAGAATAACATGTGTGAAAAACAAAATCAATCAAAAGATTTAAAAATTACATTGACTAAATCAAAAGATTGTGATAGCATACAAATATAAATCAAATGATTGAACATGAAAGGGGCGAAGAAATGAAATTAAACAAAGAGAAGTTTGACCTTGCAAGAGCAAGGGCCTGTAAAGGTACAAAAGAGCTTGAGGCAGCAGGAATTCCAAGAGGTACATTGTGTACTGCAATGTCTGGTAAAAATGTAAGACCTGAAACGATCGGGAAGATTGCGAGAGCACTTGAAGTTGATGTAACTGACATTATTTAATTCACCGGGGGCGGTGGCTTAAGGATGAAAGGAGAAACATGAGATTCAATACAAAGAAATACCAGGAACTTATGGTAGAGCAGGAGCTGACACCGGAGATCATTTGTAGAACTACCGGACTGGGCGAAAAATCCTTTCAGTGGATCATGACCAACGGCTTTGCTTCTGAGGATGCAGTGGAAAGACTGGCAGAGGCAGCAGGTGTACAGGCTGGGGAACTACTGCTGCCGGATATTTCCGGAACCACAGAGAATGCAATAGAATTCACAAAGCACTCAAAGAGAGCAACGGTGACATTCTCACAGCCGCGATACATAAACAGAATCAAGAAACTTGCAGAGAAGTATCCGGAAGAATGCAAAATTGTATCAGTTGATAGAATTCCGGATGAAGGAGAAATTCTTTGTGCACATATTCCTACGGCGTGGGTCAGAATCAATCCGGGAAAGGATTTGACAGAGGAACAGAGAAATGCAATCGGTAAAAGACTGCATAGCAATTCCTAGGATGTTGTGAAAAGCAATTAGCAAAGGGATGAAATTGACCTAAATTCAATTTGAATCACTTCAACGGACAATTTATAGCCTAAAGCATAAAGGGAGCGAAATCGAGTGAAAAAACAGTACTTAACAGCACAGGAAGTTGCGGAGGCTATGGGAGTATCGGCAGGTAAGGCTTATGGTCTTATCCGGGAGATGAACCAAGAACTCAAAGAGCAGGGATATCTGACCATTTCCGGAAAGATCCCGACCGCATACTTTGCCAAGAAATATTATGGATTCAAGGAAGACGTAGGATAAGGGAGAGCAGCACAATGGCAGACAATAAGAAATATTATTACTTGAAACTCAAAGAAGACTTTTTCGAATCGGATACAATGGTGTTACTGGAGAGCATGAAAGAGGGTTATCTTTACAGCAACATTCTCTTAAAGCTCTATCTCAGAAGTCTGAAAGACGGGGGACGCTTAACCCTGAGAGGGAGAATTCCGTACAATCCGCAGATGATCGCCAGTGTAACCAGGCATCAGTTGGGAACCGTGGAAAAGGCGTTAGAGATATTTCAGGAGCTGGATCTGATAGAGATTCTTGACAATGGCACAATTTATATGCTGGATGTTCAGAACTTTGTTGGTCAGAGCAGTACGGAAGCTGACAGAAAGCGAGAGTACAGAGCACGGATTGATTCAGAGAAAACAGATGGACAAATGTCCAGACATTTGTCTGGACAAACGCCCCTAGAGATTAGAGATAAGAGTATAGAGAATAGAGATAAGAGTATATATATAAAAGATATGTGTTCAGAAACTGTAGTTTCCGAACCACCAACACCCAAAAAGAAGACCAAAATAACTCGTTTTATTCCCCCTACGGCGGAAGAAGTCAGGCGGTATTGTCAGGAAAACAACTACTCAGTTGATGCAGAAAGGTTTGTTGACTTCTACGAGTGCAAGGGCTGGATGGTTGGAAAGAACAAGATGAAGAACTGGAAGGCAGCAGTCAGAACATGGGTGAGACAGAACAGGAAAGGGGCAGCAGGGAATGGAAATGACTATGCAGGACCGTCGGCGTCAGTCAAACTCTGGTGAGTGTCCTGTCTGCCATGGGACAGGCTGGGAGATAACTCTTGAGATCTTAGAGGGCTACAGGGAGCCTTTAGCACTTGCAAAGCGTTGTTCCAGATGCAGGGGAAAGAGATACATAAACGATCAGACCGGCATACCACCAGAATACTGCAATGCTGATCTTTCGAAGTTTGATTTTTCAGTATACCGCCGGAATATGGGCAAGATGTCCAAGATCTTTAATGATTTCGTGGAGAACTTTGACCGATGGGAGAAACAGGGCAAAGGTTTATATCTTTGGAGTGAGACACCGGGAAGCGGCAAGACCTTTCTCTCCTGCTGCCTGGCAAGATCTTTGATGGTCAAATATGGTCTTCAGATGCGTTTTATTACCGCACCAGACTATATTGACGTGGTAGGCGAGAAGATCAAGAGGACACGAGGTGAAGCGGATCCATCACAGATCTATCGCAAGTGTAAGGTCCTTGTCCTGGATGATCTGGGAGCACAGGTTGGAAATGACTGGCAGAAACAGGAAATGTTCCGTCTTGTCAATAGTCGGATGGAAGAGGGCAATATCACAATCTTCACATCAAACTTTGATGCGAATGATCTGAATGTGGATGCCAGAACCAAGGACAGGATCATAAAAAGCAGTATTGTTTTGCAAATGCCAGAGGAAAGTATCCGGAGAAAAAAGGCAGACATGGAACAGCAGCGTTTCCTGCAGGACGTACTGAGAAAGGAGTGAGAACATGGGAAAGAAGCTGAACGGCTATTATTACTGCCTGTCATACAGTGACGAGCACCACGAGGTTTGCAGTATTGCAAATGCTACCCGTGAGGAAGCTATACAGGCGGCAAAAAGAGAGGGAGCAAGGCTTTACCTGGTCAGATACAGGAACGACCAGCAGCAGGGCAAAAAGAAACGAATACCACTTAAATAAAAAATAGCTCCTGTATGAACACCACTTCACACAGGAGCAACATGACCGGATCCGGTCTAACAAGCAAGTACATAGTAACACGGATCCGGAAGAAAGGACAAGTGTTTTGACGAAAAATATTGAAGAAGCAGAGCGTTTAAGGGTGCAGATCATCCAGGATCTTGAAGAACTCCAGGATATGAAGCACCTGAAACAGATAAAAGTGATAACCAGAAGATTTGGGGAATTCGAAAAAAGGAAAGGGGCAGCAGGGGATGAGAGAGCATAAAAGAGAGCTGATGACCTATGAGCAGTGGAAAGCAATTTACAAGAAACATATCAGGAAGCTGATTAACTGCCTGTACTGTCTGGTTACGATCGCAATCTTTATTGGAGTGCCGTTTGGAATGTTCTTTCACTGGCTGATTATTGGATATTAAGGGGCGTATCATGAAAAAGAAACGCATACGCTACGGAAACAGTAAGATATATGCATTGTATTATCGCAGTAATAACACGTTGTATTATAATTTGAATTTCTGGAAAGGACATACACCGGTTATTATATTCAAATAACAGAGATGTCCGATTCGGACACCTTGCAACAATATGACTGATAGAATGGAGTTGGAACCATAATGGAGCAGGAATACAAGGACTTGATTTGTGACGCAGTACAGAACCTGAATGATGAAGATACTTTGAGTTTTATCTGGACACTGATTAAGTATTTGACAGCAGACGGAGGTGTACAGGGATGAATGAAGAAGTGCGCCGCCTGGCAGCAGAGTTCGTTCTGGAACTGTCCAAGGCAACACCAGAGGGCTATTTACAGACAAAATTGATGATGCTTTCATCTGTCAGACTTGCGTGGAAAAAACGCTTTTTGCAGAAAGTGTTCTCACTTGCAGAAGAAAGAAGATCATTATTGCTTGAAATGAAATAGAGCAAGAACCGAAGAAAATACCCATTGCAAAGAAAATTGCGCCGGCGCAACTTCTGGAGACGTGATCCGGGAGCCGGTGCGGTTCTTCTGCCGATTCCGGTAATGCTATTGGCGTAGTCTAATCCGGAACGGCAGCAGGGGAGAAACATACATCCTGAGGGCGTGAAGTAATACCCCGGTGTGCTACCAATACTACCGGGACAACATAGACCAGGGCGGCAACTGCTGCCCTTTCCACATAGCGAGGTGGTTAAACGAACGACAAAGAATTTAAACAGATGCTTGATGATCTGGTAGCCCAGGAAGAGAAAAACCTGCAGGTGAACAGTAAGGAATTCAACCAGAGACACGAGGAACTTATGCAGATGATCCGGAGAGCAGAGGGAGCGGAGAACGTGAACTATATGGAGTTGGTACTGAATCTGGTAACCGCCAATAGAGAACGGGTAAGAGAGATCTATTATCTTTTACTTGGATTCCTGGGAAGATAAATGTCAATGCGACATTTGCGACACCCTAAAAAGGAAAATGGTGAGTATCCCGACAAATCCGACACCCTAAAAAGGATCACGAGATATAGCGACATAAGTGACACCTTAAAAAGAGAATGACGGGCATCCTTACAAATCTGACACCCTAAAAAGAATTGTATTGTCAGATTTGTCAGACCTTAAAAAAAGATCAGGACATAAAAATACAGGGGATTGTTTACCGGCACGGGCTGGCGAGCAATCCCCTGTATTTGCGTAGTCAATTTGCGAAAGAGCTGAAATCAATAAGCAGATCTTCATAGATACCTGCCTTGATCGTATCGGCAAAGGTATATTGTTCGGAATCGCTGGTATCAAAATTATAAACCAGGATCAAGTTCTTGATCGGATCCACGATCCAGTATTCACGAACACCTGCAGTTCGGTACTTGAACAGTTTTGTGAAATAGTCCGTTTTCCTGCTGCCCGGTGAAACAACCTCAATGATCCAGTCAGGAGCACCGGCGCAACCTCTGTCATTGAGCTTGCTTGGGTCGCAGATCACGGAGACATCCGGCTCTACATAGTTTTTATCGTTCTCGTTCAGGAATACGGCAAACGGGGAGATATAGGTCTTGCAGGAGCCGCCTTTAGCGTCAATATAGTCTGCAATCTTTCTGTATAGTGTTCCTACAATCTCCTGGTGTCTTCTGGTAGGCGGTGCCATGTAATAGATCTGGCCGTCTATCAGCTCTGCCCGGGTTCCCTCTGGCAAGTTATAAATATCTTCTACGGTGTATTCTTTACGCTGTGGTACTGGCATAGTAAACACATCCTTTCAGTCTGATCACAATTATTCAGTTGTCTGGGAAGAAAGAGAAATATCCGGATTTTCCCGTTGGATTCGTTCCTCAACGGCTTTCTTGATGTAGCCGTTTACAGATTCACCGGCAGCAGTTGCCAGCCGAGTGATAAATTCTTTTTGGCCCTTTGGAAAGGTCACGTTGATACGATCATAGTTGTTCTTGACATATTTGTTTACAGCTTTCTGTTGAGCCTTGCTGACCTTTGGTTTTTCTGACATATGAGTACCTGCTTTCTATGGGACGGCGAATGTGTATTGATACCTTTCCCATCTTACACTAAGTATATCACAAAATACTATTGATGTAAATATAAAATATACGCAAAAATATTGATGTAAATATGGTGAAAATGCCAATATAATATTGATGCAAATAGTGGTATAATATACTTAAATCAAAGAAAGAGAACAACGAAAGGGGATAAGAGAATGAAGCAGATCACAAATATTCGAAAGACAGTTTGTACAATGGCGAACAAGTTAAAGAAACAGGGCTATTCTCTGTCCCAGGCATTCCGGAAAGCATGGAAGCGTGTAAAAGTGTCTATAAAGATCAGAGCCGTAGGCACCACATCCGGAAACATCCAGGAGAGATTGAAGTTTATGAAACAGTTCCCAGTGAAAACCATGCAGGCAGAGCTTGTAAGGAATCCGGAGAACCGGTTCGACAAGAATGCAATCCAGATCGTTGTTCATTTACGATCAATCAACAGAAAGACAGTTATTGGTTACGTTCCGAGAGAACTGGCTTCCAGTCTGGCAGCAGTGCTTGATGCAGGATTACAGATCAGAGCAGAACTCCTGCAGATCATGGGCGGCTACAGCTACAAGGAAAGCTATGGTTGTCTGCTCAGTATCGGTATATAGAACCAGACAGATACAGGGAGTTCCAAAACAAACACGAATGCGCAACGCTGATGTTAAGAAATGTTAAGGTTCCAGAACGAAACGAATAGCTTTCCTATACACGCGTGAATCTCAGGTTTTCTCAGGTTTTTGGGATATTTGACAACCTTCCAGGCAAAGCGAACGTTCGCTATTTTTTTTTATCCGAACGTTCGTTATCAAAAACGGGGTCTGAAGTTATTGCAACGTTGCAATTAAAAAAAACGCAACGTTGCATTCACAGAATACTGAAAATACTGGGATTTTGCGAGGCTCTGATGCTGAGAAATGCTGAGGTTTTACAAGGTATTGATGTTGAGAAATGTTGAGGTTTTACAAAGGCTTATACCCTAAGAAAACCTAAGATTTACCGCAACGGGGACACTAAGAAATACTAAGGTATTTTCGAATATAGAATGTTGGAAAATGTTGGACTTTTTTTGAAACGTTGAACCTAGTAAAACCTAGTATCGATAGAGCACTGGGACCTATAAAAATATTCTGATTGAGCCCCAAAAGGTGTGCACACAAAATCACCGAAAGTGTGCACACAAAAATATTTGGAGCGTTCCGCAATGTTGATGCTTACATTTACTTACTTTAAAATCATTAATGAGCACGATAACGCGCGTAAATAAAAAGACCTGCCCTGCTGCCGGAATCCCTCTTTCCAGCGGCGGGGCAGTTGTGTTATTATGGATCCAAAAGAAAAGCCCACTACACAAGGCAGCAGGCAACAGGGATAAATTTATAATAAAGGCGGTGCTGTCTGGTGTCAAGTATCAGTGAAACGAACGAAGAACTTGTGTTTAAGATTCAGTCCGGAGAGGACGTACAGAGTAATATGCTTAAGCTCTGGCAGCAGAACCGGGGCATGATCGAGAGACTGGCGAACGATTACAGCAAAGTAGAAGAAAGGGAAGATTTGAAACAGGAAGCATATTTCGGTCTGTGCAAGGCGGTAGAATCTTATGATCCGGATAAAGGCAGCAGCTTCTTGACCTGGGCGATCTACTGGATCCGGCAGAGTATGCAGAGATATTGTCAGAATAACGGGACCATAAGAATACCGGTCCACAGTCAGGAAGATCTACGGCAGTACAAGAAACTGCAGAACCTGTTTTATCTTCATGTGGGAAGATTACCCAATACCAGGGAATATTGCTATTATCTGGGATGCTCAGTGAAAACTCTTGAAAGTCTTCAGAAGAATGACCGGCTCGGTCGTATCGGAAGTATAGACGTACCGATAACCGGTTTAGAGAATGATAACGTAACAATCGGTGATACCGTAGCGGATCCGGGAGACCTTTACAGTGAGATCTTGGACAGTGTCACAGAGAGGCAGTTGAAAGAGATCTTGTGGGACATCGTGGAAGATCTTCCTGGGAAAGAACCGGCTGTGATCAAAATGAGGTACCAGGAGAATTTGACGTATAAAGAAACTGCTGCCAGAACTGGGATCACAACAGAAGCGGCCCGACAATGGGAATTAAAAGCACTCAGGGAAATGAGAAGACCAAGCAGAGCGAGACAGCTCAGACCGTTTTATGATCCCTCATACATCTACAGCAGGGCTTTACACGGAAACGGGGCAGCAGGGTTCAACAGGACCTGGACAAGCAGTACAGAAAGGGTTGCGCTGGATCTGCTCTGATACGCAAATGATACGCAAAAAAATAAAATGAGGTAAATGAGAGGTAAGAAATACATTAAATTCCAGAAAAAGAGATATAAATATAATATTTTCAGGGTGTAAAAAGTGTACGAACTTGTGGAAAGAGTATTGAAAAACTTCTAAAAATGCTTTACACTATACAACGAATATGTGTAGAACAGATAACTAAGATTTCCTATTATATGGGAATCTGGAGATGGAGGAAAGAATCATGGCAGAGAAACAGATAAAAACCATCGGCGTACTCACAAGTGGTGGTGATGCTCCAGGAATGAACGCTGCAATTCGTGCAGTTGTAAGAAGAGGTCTCAGCAGCGGACTTAATGTCAAAGGTATTTATAAAGGATACAACGGTCTTCTGAATGAAGAAATCGTTGATATGACTGCCAGAGACGTATCTGATACAATCGAACGAGGCGGTACAATTCTTTACACAGCAAGATGTGCAGAGTTCCGTACACCGGAAGGACAGCAGAGAGGTGCTGAGATCTGTAAGAAACATGGAATCGATGGACTGGTAGTTATCGGTGGAGACGGTTCTTTTGCAGGTGCACAGAAGCTGGCTAATCTTGGTATCAACACTATCGGTGTTCCTGGTACAATTGACCTGGATATCGCTTGTACAGAGTATACAATCGGATTCGATACAGCAGTTAACACAGCTATGGAAGCAATCGATAAAGTTCGTGATACTTCTACTTCTCATGAGAGATGCAGTATCATCGAGGTTATGGGACGTAATGCAGGATACCTTGCTATGTGGTGCGGTATCGCAAACGGTGCAGAGGACGTTCTGATCCCTGAGAAATACGACTACGACGAGCAGAAATTGATCAACAACATCATCGCAAGCCGTAAAGCAGGAAAGAAACATCACATCATCGTTAATGCTGAGGGTATCGGACATTCTGAGGCAATGGCAAGACGTATCGAGGCTGCAACAGGTATCGAGACTCGTGCTACAATTCTTGGACACATGCAGCGTGGTGGTAACCCGACATGTAAAGACCGTGTATATGCATCTATGATGGGAGCTCTTGCAGTAGACCTTCTGGTTGCAGGCAAATCCTGTCGAGTTGTAGGATATCGCCATGGTGAATTTATGGACTTCGACATCAACGAAGCTCTTGCCATGCAGAAAGACGTATCTCCGTACATGTGGGAGGTATGTAATTCTCTTTCTCATAATTACAATAAGAAATAATATAACGTGTATTTTACAGCGGAGGCCACCGTCAGGCGGTCTCCGTTTCAGATTAAAGGAGAAATTATGATTACCAGTGCACAGAATACACAGGTCAAAAATATCATAAAATTAAATCAGAAGGCGAAGGCAAGACGAGAACAGAAACTTTTTGTCGCAGAAGGCAGAAAGATGTTTCTGGAAGCACCGGAGAATCTGATCGACAAGATCTATGTGGCAGAATCCATGCTCGACGACGAAGAAGTCATGGAAAAAGTCCGCAGATTTTCCTGGGAATCCGTAGAGAACGGCGTTTTCCGGCAGATGTGTGATACACAGACTCCGCAGGGAATACTTACAGTTCTCAGACAGCCATCCTACCAGATGCAGGATCTTCTGAAGGAAAAAAATCCACTGATCATGGTGCTGGAAGATCTTCAGGATCCGGGCAACGCCGGAACAATCATAAGAACCGGCGAAGGCGCAGGAGTCAGCGGCGTTTTTCTTACAAAGACCTGTGTGGATATCACGAATCCTAAGGTGATCCGTGCAACTATGGGTTCTGTGTACAGAATCCCTTTTTTATATGTAGAAGATGTGGTATCATTAAAGCAGCAGCTTCAGGACAGAGGAATCCGTTTTTTTGCCGCACATTTACAGGGAAAAAATTCTTATGACAGGGAAGACTATAAAGGCGGAACTGCATTTCTCATCGGAAACGAAGGCAAGGGTCTCACCGACCAGGCGGCAGAAGCGGCCGACTGCCTGATCCGGATCCCAATGTGTGGACAGGTGGAATCACTCAACGCAGCTATGGCAGCGGGAATCCTTATGTACGAAGCGGCAAGGCAGCGCAGAAACTAAAAGGCTGTATTATTTTATAGCCGGAAGGAGGGCCTATGGATCCTTTGTTGTGGCTTGGGATTCTGGCAGTTCTTCTGATCATAGAAGCAGCAACGGTGGGGCTGGTAACAGTCTGGTTTGCAGGAGGTGCGCTGGCAGCAGCGATCGCTTCCGGGGCAGGCGCAGGTGCTGTCACACAGTGGCTGTTGTTTCTGGCAGTATCCCTGGTATTATTGTTTTTTACCAGACCGCTTGCTGTCAGATATATGAAACGGGGAATTCCCAGAACAAATGTGAATAGCCTGATCGGCAAGAAAGCCGTCGTCATTCAGAAAATCGACAATCTGTCCCAGACAGGGCAGGTTCGTATCAACGATATCGAATGGATGGCAAGAACGGAATCCGATGGAGAGACAATTCAGGAGGAATCAGTAGTAGAGATCGAAGCAGTTCGAGGAGTGAAACTGATCGTAAAAAAATGTAAGGAGGAATTGTAGTATGGGCGGACTTATTTTTTTAGTTGTTATTATCGTGATCGTTCTGTGGGTGCTTGCATCCTGTGTTCGGATCGTGCCGCAGGCATATGCGATGGTAGTAGAGCGTCTTGGTGCTTACAAGGAAACCTGGAATACAGGAATCCATTTTAAGACACCGTTTATCGACCGTGTTGCAAGACGTGTCAATCTGAAGGAACAGGTAGTAGATTTTCCACCGCAGCCGGTTATCACCAAGGATAACGTAACCATGCAGATCGATACTGTTGTATTTTTCCAGATCACAGATCCGAAGTTATTCGCTTATGGTGTGGAAAATCCGATCATGGCGATCGAGAATCTTTCTGCGACAACACTGCGAAATATCATCGGTGACATGGAACTTGACGAGACACTGACATCCCGTGAGACGATCAATACCAAGATGCGTGCTTCTCTGGATGTTGCGACAGACCCATGGGGAATCAAAGTAAACCGTGTAGAGCTCAAAAACATCATTCCACCGGCTGCCATTCAGGAAGCCATGGAGAAACAGATGAAAGCAGAGCGTGAACGACGAGAAGCGATCCTTCGTGCAGAAGGTGAGAAGAAATCCACGATTCTTGTTGCAGAAGGTCACAAGGAATCTGCAATCCTGGATGCTGAAGCAGAGAAACAGGCTGCGATCCTCCGTGCAGAAGCACAGAAGGAAAAAATGATCAAAGAAGCCGAAGGCCAGGCAGAAGCTGTGCTTAAAGTTCAGAAAGCAAATGCCGAGGGAATCCGAATGATCCGTGAGGCTGGTGCAGACCAGGCAGTTCTCACACTGAAGAGTCTTGAAGCATTCGCCAAAGCAGCCGACGGCAAAGCGACCAAGATCATCATCCCATCAGAGATCCAGGGGGTGGCAGGGCTTGCTTCCTCCCTTAAGGAGATCATCACAGAAGAACCAAAATCACAAAATTAAATACAGAAACTATGAGGAAGAGGAGAGATTATCATGAATTTAAAAAGACGTAATTTTCTGACACTCAAAGATTTTACACCGGAGGAGATCACATACCTGATCGACCTGGCTGCTGAGTTAAAAGCAAAGAAAAAAGCCGGAGAGCTTCATGAATATTACAAAGGCAAAAACATTGCCCTGATCTTCGAAAAAACAAGTACCAGAACACGTTGTGCATTCGAAGTAGCTGCTCATGACCTTGGAATGGGCAGTACATACCTGGACCCGACCGGTTCTCAGATCGGCAAGAAAGAGAGCATCGCAGATACAGCAAGAGTTCTCGGAAGAATGTACGAAGGAATCGAATACAGAGGTTTCGGACAGGAGATCGTCGAAGAACTTGCCAAATACGCAGGAGTTCCGGTATGGAATGGTCTGACAAATGAATATCATCCGACACAGATGCTGGCTGACATGCTGACGATCCGTGAGCATTTCGGAGATCTCAAAGGCCGTCGTCTTGTATACATGGGAGATGCCCGTTACAACATGGGTAACTCACTGATGATCGCATGCTCCAAACTGGGAATGCATTTCGTTGCATGCACAACAAAGAAATACTTCCCGAATCAGGAACTTGTAGATCTTTGCAAGACATACGCAGAGGCTTCCGGCGGAAGCATCACTCTGACAGAGGATGTTGAAGCAGGAACCAAGGATGCAGATGTTATCTACACAGATGTATGGGTATCCATGGGTGAGCCGGACGAAGTATGGGAAGAGCGTATCAGAGAACTGACTCCATACAAAGTAACAAAAGACGTCATGAAAAACGCTGGAGAAAAAGCAATCTTCCTTCACTGCCTGCCTGCATTCCATGACCTTAAGACAAAGATCGGTAAGGAAATGGGTGAGCGTTTCAACCTGACAGACATGGAAGTTACAGATGAAGTATTTGAATCTGAGCAGTCCCATGTATTTGACGAGGCTGAGAACCGTATGCATACGATCAAAGCAGTTATGGTAGCTACTCTTGGAGAGCCGGAGAACAAATGATAAATACTGTATATTCAAAAGAAACAATTTCAGATGAGATACACACAAAATGGGCGGGCAAAACCGTCCATTTTGCGAAAGAAACAGATTCTACAAATGAATGGTGCAAGCGTATGTCCAAAGAAGGTGCTGAGCATGGAACACTGGCAGTTACCGAATTCCAGTCAGCAGGCAAGGGCCGCCTCGGACGACGCTGGACAGCCCCGGAAGGAAGTTCTGTTATGATGTCTATCCTTCTGAGACCTGAGTTTGAGCCACAGTATGCCTCCATGCTGACACTTGTCATGGGGCTGAGCGTGGCGCAGGCAGTAAAGGAACTGGATGTCGAAGTTTCCATCAAATGGCCGAATGATGTTGTCGTTTCCCGCAAAAAAATCTGCGGGATCCTGACAGAAATGGGCCTCGAAAACGGAAAGATCCGAGAGGTGATCATTGGTATCGGAATCAATGTAAATCTGGAGGAGATCCAGGACGACCTCAAAGACAAGGCAACTTCTCTCTATCTGGAAACTGGAAAGAAATACGACAGAAACCGTGTGATCGGGCTGATCATGGAGAAATTCGAGAAGAACTACGAGAAGTTTGTAAAAACCTGTGATCTGTCTCTTATGCTTGATGACTATAATGCAATGCTGGCAAACAGAAGTCAGCCGGTGCGTATCCTGGACAAGCTGAACCCGTATGAAGGAATCGCAATCGGAATCGACAGAGAGGGCGAACTTCTGGTAAAAGTCTCAGACGGCGCGATCCGAAAGGTATGCTCAGGAGAAGTCTCCGTAAGAGGACTTTACAGTTACGTATGATATTTTATTTATAAGGAGTTATATATTTTATGTATCAGGAAAATGTTGTGCTCTGCGGCGCAAGTGCCTATGAGCAGAAATATTATTTCAATCAGGATTTTGCATCCCTTCCGGAAACGATCAAGCAGGAACTGCAGGTCATGTGTGTATTATATACAGAGGATGTCGGTGGAATCCTGACACTGGAGTTTGATGAGAACGGAAATCTGCAGTTCAAGACAGAAGCGACGGATTCTGATTTCAGATATGACGAAATTGGAAGTGTCCTGAAGATCAAACAGCTTCAGTCAGAGAAGAGAGAGCTCCTGGAATCTCTTGAGATGTACTATCGTGTATTTTTCCTCGGAGAAGATATGGAAGAATCTGTGGAACATGTGGATAACGAGGAGTAAATTATGAAGATGCAGTGGAAAATTGGCCAGGTTGAAATGCAGAATCCATTTATCCTGGCTCCGATGGCAGGCGTGACAGACCTGCCATTCCGTTTGTTATGCAAAGAACAGGGTGCAGGACTTCTGTGTACCGAGATGGTCAGCGCGAAGGCGATTTCTTTCCATAACAAAAATACAATTTCTCTCATGCAGATCGATCCGGCAGAGCATCCGGTTTCCATGCAGATTTTTGGAAGCGAACCGGATCTGATGGCAGAGGTTGCAAAAAGCATTGAGGAGCAGCCGTTTGACATTCTGGACATCAACATGGGATGCCCTGTTCCGAAGGTAGTCAATAATGGCGAAGGTTCCGCACTTCTCAAAAACCCGGATCTGATCCGAGAGATCGTGACCAAAGTTTCTCACGCAGTAAAGAAACCGGTCACAGCGAAGATCCGTATTGGATTTGAAGGATATCCTGTTGATCCTGTAGAGATTGCAAAGATCATCGAAGATTCCGGTGCGGCAGCAGTTGCAGTCCATGGAAGGACAAGACAGCAGTACTATGCTGGTGAGGCGGACTGGGATACGATCCACAGGATCAAAGAAGCTGTATCGATCCCTGTCATTGGAAACGGTGATGTGGATTCACCAGAGAAAGCAGAAGCCCTGGTAAAAGAAACAGGCTGCGATGGCATAATGATCGGCCGTGCCGTGAGAGGAAATCCATGGATCTTCCGTGAGATGAACCATTATTTTACAACAGGAGAACTGCTTCCGCGGCCATCCTGGGATGAGATCCGCGAAATGATCCTCCGCCATGCAAGAATGCAGATCGAACTGAAAGGTGAATTCACGGGAATCCGTGAGATGCGTAAGCATATCGCATGGTACACATCAGGGATGAGACACAGTGCCGGACTGAGGCGGGATTCCAATCTGGTGAGCAGCTATGAAGAACTTGAGAAGCTGCTGGATCATGAGCTGGAAAACAGATAAAAAGAGAAACGGTAAATAACGTCCGAAATCGCCAGGAAATACAACTGTTTTACGCTTGACAAGGCATATGGATTTCGGTATAATACAGGAATTGTGAATATCCTAGAATAAGTCTGCCCTTTTTGAGGTATGATTGTTCTGGGAGTATATATCCAATGAATATCCGTCTATTTTGAAAGGGTGTAAGGATTATGGAAGAAAAGAAGAATTTATTAACATATGCAGGTCTTAAGAAACTGGAAGACGAACTGCACGATTTAAAAGTTGTCAAAAGAAAAGAAGTAGCAGAGAAGATCAAAGAAGCGAGAGAACAGGGTGACCTTTCCGAGAACGCTGAGTACGATGCTGCAAAGGACGAGCAGAGAGATATCGAGGCTCGTATCGAAGAGATCGAGAAGATCCTCAAGAATGCAGAAGTTGTTGTAGAGGATGAAGTTGATCTTGACAGAATCAATGTTGGATGCAAAGTCAAAGTACATGACTATGAATTCGATGAAGATATGGAATTAAAGATTGTTGGTTCTACAGAGGCTAACAGCCTTGAAGGCAAGATCTCCAACGAGTCTCCTGTAGGAAAAGCCCTGATCGGTGCTCATACAGGCGATGTTGTAGAAGTAGAAATGCCAATGGGAATCATGAAATACAAAGTTCTGGAGATCCAGAGAAACATCTAATAACCAAGCAAAAGACAGAAGGAGGCCAAAGAAGTGGCAGAGCAGAAGACGCAGGATACAAACCAGCTGCTGAAGGTTCGTCGTGAAAAGCTTGCAGACCTGCAGGCAAATGGCAAGGACCCGTTTCAGATCACAAAATTTGACCAGACACATCATTCACTTGAGGTAAAAGAACTCTACGAAGCACATGAGGCAGAGCTCTTAAAGGACCGCGAGACTCCGGATGTGGAAGGTCTTGATGAAGCACAGGCAAGAGAAGTTCTCAAGAAGGACTATGAAGAAAGAAGAGAGATCATGGATGCAAGCCCGATCCATGTAGCTATCGCCGGACGTATGATGTTCAAGCGTGTCATGGGTAAAGCTTCTTTCTGTAATATCCAGGACCTGCAGGGCAATATTCAGGTCTATGTAGCAAGAGATGCGATCGGAGAAGAATCTTATGCAGATTTCAAGAAATCTGATATCGGTGATATCTTCGGACTGGAAGGTTTTGCTTTCAGAACAAGAACTGGTGAGATCTCTATCCACGCAGAGAAAATGACTCTGTTATCCAAGAGTTTACAGATCCTTCCGGAGAAATTCCACGGACTGACAGATACAGATACACGTTATCGTCAGAGATATGTAGACCTTATCATGAATCAGGACAGCAAGAAAGTATTTATCAAACGTTCCCAGATCCTGAAAGAGATCCGTAACTTCCTTGCAGGACGCGACTTCATGGAAGTTGAGACACCAATGCTGGTTTCCAACGCAGGTGGTGCCGCTGCAAGACCGTTTGAGACACATTACAATGCACTGAACGAAGATGTTAAACTTCGTATTTCTCTGGAACTCTACCTCAAGAGACTGATCGTTGGTGGTCTTGAGAGAGTTTATGAGATCGGCCGTGTATTCCGTAACGAGGGTGTTGATACCCGTCACAACCCGGAATTCACTCTGATGGAGCTTTATCAGGCATATACAGATTATGAGGGAATGATGGAACTGACAGAGTCCATGTTCCGTTATCTGGCTGAGAAGGTTTGTGGTTCCACAAAGATTTCCTACAATGGTATCGAGATCGACCTTGGCAAGCCGTTTGAGCGTCTGACCATGAACGATGCGATCAAGAAATATGCAGGAATCGATTTTGACGAAGTAGCAGATGATGAAGCAGCTAAGAAACTTGCTGCTGAGCATCATATTGAATATGAAGAGCGTCATAAGAAAGGTGATATCATCAACCTCTTCTTCGAAGAATACTGTGAGAAAGAGCTGATCCAGCCGACATTCATCATGGATCACCCGATCGAGATTTCTCCGCTGACAAAGAAGAAACCTTCTGATCCTACTAAGGTAGAGCGTTTCGAACTTTTCATCAATACATGGGAAATGTGCAACGCATACTCCGAGCTGAACGACCCGATCGATCAGAGAGAGCGTTTCAAAGCACAGGATGCCCTTGCTGACGCAGGCGATGAGGAAGCAAACCACACAGATGAAGACTTCCTGAACGCACTGGAGATCGGTATGCCGCCTACAGGTGGTATCGGATACGGAATCGACCGCCTGGTTATGCTCCTGACAGACAGCCAGGCAATCAGAGACGTACTTCTGTTCCCGACGATGAAGTCACTGGACGCTGACAAGAAGGCAAATAAGACTTCCGAAGCAGCTCCTGCAGCGGCAGAAAAAGTTGCTGAGAAGGTTGATTTCTCCAACGTAAAGATCGAGCCAATCTTTGAAGAAATGATTGATTTCGATACCTTTGCAAAGGCTGATTACCGTGCAGTAAAGATTCTGGAATGTGAAGCAGTACCGAAGAGTAAGAAGCTTTTAAAGTTCACTCTGGATGACGGAACAGACCGGAAACGCACGATTTTAAGCGGTATTCACGAGTTTTACGAGCCAGAAGATCTGATTGGCAAGACAGCGATTGCAATCGTAAATCTGCCGCCGAGAAAGATGATGGGCATTGATTCCGAGGGTATGCTGATTTCAGCAGTACACGAGGAAGACGGGCATGAGGGATTAAATCTTCTCATGGTTAATGACCGGATCCCGGCAGGTGCGAAGCTGTACTAAGAATGGATTGAAAGTTATAAAATTGTAGGTTAGATGTTGTGTACTACAACAGAGGTACAACAAATTTTTGTTGTATAATACGTGATAACACTTGGTATTACGTTTGTTGTATTATGGAAAGTAAATAAGAGATTTTGTATAAAGGACATTTTTCTAAAAGAGATTTTGGAAAGATGTCCTTTTTTGCGTGCTGCAATAAGCGGCTAACAGTGTTTGAGTTAATGTCAAAATATTATTATTGGAGGAAAACGAAAATGAAAAACAGTACAGCGTTAGGAGCAAAAGAAAAAACAACTCACACAATAACTTTCAAAAGCAAACAACACGAAAATTTTTATCAGGAATATTTATCAAAAGACAGATATCAAGATGTATATTACAAAGCATTGGTATATTGTCTCGGAATTAGTGAGGACACGAGAAATCATGTGGATAACATTTATGATTTCAAAACAGGAAATATTAAGACAGAATGTCTGAAGGAAGGATGGCAAACTAGTGGTAGTTTAAAAATTATCCGTATGGCATTTAACCTTTATTGCAATGGAACTCCAAGTGTTTTTGACATTGATGATGCGGATGGACAGTTGCAGGAATGTGGATGCTATACAGTAGAAGACTTATTTTGCTGTGGTTATGCCAGATATTTTTGGGAGGCAATTAAAATCCGGTATCCGGAATATTGCTTTTACCAGGACTGGGAGGATTTCTTATGTTAAAAATCAGATTGCAGGGAACCACCAATGATATTAAGTGGTTCCAGAAAATCCTGCAGAGGGATAAAAGAATCAATGTACTGGAAATGTCAGAAAAGTACGCAAATAAAGGAACAAAAAAATATTTTCGTGTGTATGCAGAAATTGATAAGGCTGTCAGGCCGGAACAGTAAACGGAGGAGAAAGTTATGTGTAGAGTGATTGCAGTCGCAAACCAGAAAGGCGGCGTTTCAAAAACAACAACCAGTATCAATTTAGGAGTAGCTCTGGTTCGATTAGGAAAAAGAGTGGCGCTTGTGGACGCAGATCCGCAGGGGCATTTAACTTTGGGATTAGGATTCCCAAAAAAGATCCGGGTATCCTTGAAGAATATGATGGAAAATATCATCATGGGTATGGAGTTTGACCCGATGGAAGCTGTTTTAAGGCATAAAGAGGGAATTGATGTCATTCCATCGAATAAGATGCTGACAGGTACGGATCTGTCACTGATTACAGTAGAAAACCGGGAAAAAGTTTTGAAAGAATATCTGGAACTTCTGGAAGATAACTATGATTATATTATCATTGACTGTATGCCCTCTCTGGGAATGCTGACGATTAATGCGTTAAGTGCAGCGGACAGTGTTTTGATTCCGGTACAGCCTCAATATTATGCAGCGGATGGTTTAGTTGAGCTTTTGAGCGTAGTGAAAGGAATTAAACAGCGTTTCAATCCAGGATTGGAGATTGAGGGTATTCTGTTTACGATGGACAGCAGCCGCTATAATAATTCCAAACGGAATAAGCAGGCAGTGAAAATGGCTTATGGTAAAGAAATGCGTATTTTTGAGAAGTCCATTCCCAGATCAGAGGCAATCGCAGAGACTGCTTCTGAGGGGGTGAGCATCTTTGCTTATGACAGCAGGAGTAAAGGGGCAAAAAGCTATGCGGAGCTGGCAGAGGAGGTGCTGAACCATGCGTAAACCTCAGAAAGAGATTCAGCTTACTTCCTACAATGAACTGCTTGGGATTGATGATTCCGTCAATCCCGGCACAGACAGGATCGTGGAGATTCCTATATCAGACCTGCATCCGTTTAAAGGCCATCCCTTTAAAGTTCTGGATGATGAAAAAATGACGGAAACGGCAGAGAGTATCCGCAATTATGGTGTGTTAAATCCGGGGCTTGTCAGGCCGAGAGCAGAAGGTGGCTATGAAGTGGTTGCAGGACACAGGAGGAAACGTGGCTGTGAACTGGCGGGAAAGGATACAATGCCTGTTCTTATCCGTAATTATTCAGATGATGAAGCGGTCATCATCATGGTAGATTCCAACATCCAAAGGGAGAATATTCTGCCCAGTGAAAAGGCATTTGCTTATAAGATGAAATTGGAAGCCATGAAACATCAGGGAGCAAAAGGTACCGGAGATACTGCCGATCTGGTTGGAAAAGAAGCTGGAGACAGCGGAAGAAAGGTGCAGAGATATATCCGGCTGACAGAACTTTTACCGGAGCTTTTGGATATGGTAGACAATGGAAAGATAAAATTTATTCCGGCAGTCAGCCTTTCGTACCTGTCAAAAGAAGAACAGGCATGGGTACAAGCCTGTATTAAGGAAAAGAGTGTTTCCGTCAGCGGAGTGATGGCAGACGCCTTAAAAAAACACAGTGAGGATGGAAAGCTGACGGAACTGGCAGTGCAGTTGATTTTGTCTGAGGAAAAGAAAGATACAGGCAAGGTGACGCTTCCGGGAAATAAGATCAGCCGTTATTTTCCAAAAGAATACAGCAGACAGCAGATTGAGCAGGTTATTTTTGAATTGCTGGATAACTGGAAGAACAGCCATTAAACGGGAAGGAGGAAAAGCAAAATGGCAAAATATGATGTTACATTTGATTATTTTCACGGCTATGAATCGGAGCAGTTTGCTTTTTACCGTATCCCTAAAGTGATGTTTACGGATGATTATTTTCGTAACCTGTCCAGTGATGCAAAGGTGCTTTACGGTCTGATGCTGGACCGGATGGCATTGTCTATGAAAAACAGATGGATTGATGAAGAAAACAGGGTATATATCATTTTTTCACTGGAACAGGTCATGATGTACATGAACTGTGGCAGGGATAAAGGCATGAAAACCCTTGCAGAGTTGGATACAAAAAAGGGAATCGGTCTGATTGAACGGGTGAAGCAGGGATTTGGAAAGCCGGATGTTATTTATGTGAAAAGCTTTGTGATGAAGGAGAAGCCGGAGCCTGTACCGGAACCGGAAGCGTTTGAAACAGAGGGAGAAGGTCTGTCTTCTGACGAGGTCGGAAATGCCGACTTGTCGAGGTCGGAAAAACCGACCTGCCGTGGTCGGAAAAACCGACCTGACGAGGTCGATAAAACCGACTTATCGAGGTCGGAAAAACCGACTTATCGTGGTCGGGAAAGCCGAAGTCCAGAGGTCGGAAAAATCGACCCTAATTATACTTATTATAATAATACTGATTTAAGTGATACTGATAGGAGTAATACCAATCTTATCAATCCATCAGAAAGACAGCCCGCAAAGCGGTCTGGGAGGATGGATGAGATGGATGTCATACACGCATACACAGCCATTGTGAAAGAGAACATTGAGTATGACACCCTGATCCAGTCTGCAAGGCTTGGCGAAAAGGAATACATAGACGAGATTGTGGAACTTCTGGTAGAAACCATCAGTGCGAAGCGTGATACTCTGAGCATTGGAGGTGCAGAGTACCCTTACCAGTTTGTGAAAAATAAACTGTTGAAAGTGGAAAGCTCACACATCCAGTATCTTTTGGAGTGCCTGCATGACAATACGACAAAGATACACAATGTGAGGGCCTACCTTCTTGCCTGTATTTTTAATGCACCCTCAACGATCAACAATTATTACCGGGCAGAGGTCAACCACGATATGTACGGAGGAGGAAATTTATGAGCAGGAGAGAATTTTTAAACAAAACAGTCATGCCGGTGGGAACGGTTCTGTTTCTTGCATTTTTGTTCCGTCCGCTGTGCATGGTGCAGGGGGAACTTGACTGGCGGCTTTTGATGCTGCTTGTGGGGATACCTTTTGGAATCCGGAAAATGTTTCTCTGGGTGGTTCCCAGTGGAATGGGAATCGGCGGAACTGTCGGGGTGGCAGCTTTCAACCTGATGGCCGGCGGAGTAATCGGCAGTGTGATTATGGTATGGCGGTTGCTGGTGGCTGTTTTCACGATGATAAAAGGAGTGGCTGTGGGAATCTGCCGGATTACCGGAATCGGCAGATAAGGAGTAGAAAATGGAGGATGGAATGGACAGAAAGCTATTGGAGCGTTTATTTTATGACGGTATCATGCCGAGAGAAAAATGCTGTCCTGAGAAAAAGGATTATCAAGATACCATGAAGCTGTGTGACACGGTGGAACAGGAATTTGCAGCATTGCTCTCCAAAGACGAAGCAAAGATGTTTCAGGATTATAAAGAATATGCGTCCAGTCTTACCACGATGGAAAATGCAGAGAGTTTTATGCAGGGGATGGCATTAGGCATCCGGTTAACTGCAGAAGCGTTTACCTTGGGAGACAGTAAAACAAAATAGTGAAAATGAGAAAGCAGCCGTGGAATAACAGGTTGCTTTTTCTCTGTCCATTTTTCAAGAAAGGAACGGGTAAAATGGAGCTGTTGATTTTAATTATTTCCATACTGGCATTTCTTTTGGAACTGTTCGTATTCTGGAGCTGCATGATGGCAGGCAGGGCTTTGGATGAAGAAATGAAATGCTATGAATACGAAAAAGAAAAGAAGCATAAGAAAAAACTTCCCGACAAGTTGGCGGGAAGCGGAAAAAGAAAGAAGCATATTTTTTGAGGAAGGAGGCAGGATTGGTGGAGATCGCAGAGAAACTCCGGTATTTTCGCAGCCAGAGGGGATTGTCACAGGAACAGCTTGCGGAGCGGGCGGGGATTCATGTTAATACCATACGGAAATATGAATTGGGATATCGGAAACCAAAGATAGCGCAGTTAAAGAAAATAGCGGGCGGCCTGGAAATCAGTGTCATAGAATTTCTGGATATTGAAATAGAAAATGAAGCGGATCTGATAGCAGTATTGAAAAAAATCAGTCCGTTTTTTAAGTGGGAGGCATTCGCCGGATTGTTTGGGAGGGAGTAAGGATGACAGTTGTCATTTGTTTTATTGCGGTACAGATCATTATGTTTTTCTTCCTGTATCCCCTGTTGGTTGCGGGAAAATGGGAAGATGAGCAGATGCAGCGGTTATTTGAGGAAAAACGTGCGGCAGAAGGCCGGAAAGAATTGGAGGATAAGATGGAATCACAGAGAGATGTATTGCGGATGATTGAAAAAGAGATCAGTAAGGGAAGTGTTCCGGTACGGTTTGCCGGGATGGGATTTACAGAGGACACCTATCATCTGGTGGAAAGCAAGGCGAAGATGAACCAGCTTTTAGATTACTTTTTCCGCATCGGAGAATTTGCAGCACTGGCAGATAAGCAGGTAAGAAGCAATGTGTATATGGATGCCGGATTCAAAAAGGTTAATTTCCGAAGCGCCATTTCTGAATTGGACAGAAGAAATATGGAAGCTGCAGCAAAGCGGTGGATGAAAAAGAAACATCCTTCCTTTGACGGGGATGTGTATGTGGAGAACGTCCGGTGCTTCCTGGAATTTCCGGAGGAAGAAAGGGAAAAATATGAATGTACCGTAAACGGAGAGAAAACCACAGCACTGATTTTCAGCAGGAAACATTTGTCGGGATTATACTTGCAGTGCCTTATTTACCGGAAGGAAGCAATGCAGCATATGGAGCAGTTGGAAGGGCTGTCGGAAGTATGCAATCGGATCTACCGATTGGAAGACGTGGATGTACTGTTTCAGTGTATGCTGTTTGACCAGATGGAGTGGGAGGATGGGAAGGTGTACGGGCATTTTAGTACCGTGTATTTGTTAAAGAATCGAGAATGAGGATGACAAACAGAACCGCATGGGATAAAATATAAACATTGGGAGGTGAAAGCCATAACAGAAAAAGAGTTGATTGGTCTGGTACATCACTCTATGTATCAACAGTGGGAAAGGCGTGGTTACGCAGCACCCGTAGATACATTGATAGAATGTGGTGTACTTCCGAAAAAAGCATATGAGGAATGGCGGTTTGGGAAAGTTCCGTATTTGGAAAAAGTGTGTATCGTTAATCTACATAAGCTGTCATTTATCATGCACCAGATGCGAGTGTTTGCAAAGAAGAACCAATGGACACCGTCGTTCTGTTATTATAAACAGTGGGGAATAAAGAAAAAAGACGGGCAAGGGCATAAACCTGTGATCCCACTCCGATTTAGTAAAAGCGGGGAAGCGGAAATTGAAAGATGGTATGCAACACATTTTGTGGATAAAAAGAAAATTAGTCTTTTGAAAAAGGAACAGCATGGGAAAAAGTAATAAAATCTGCCCAAATTGCGGTAGAAAAATGAAACAGCAGTTTATAGGGTTACAGCACTGCAAATGTGGTATGAGCTGGAAAAAGGATATAGGTTTTTTTACCCGTACCGATGACATGGTTTTTGCCCTGCAGCGGAAAAACGCAGGTAAGAAAATCAAGCAGGTTCCGGTTATCCGGAATAAATAAAATATAGTTTACACTTACATAATGTTATAACAGCCGGCAGGTTCCGTTTAGAAAAATTGGATCTGCCGGCTGTTTTGTTTTCAGGATAACTTACCGACAAGTTGTCGGTAAGTGGAAAGGAGCCGCCTATGGAAATATATTTACATCATCTGCTGATACCACCGTAAATCAGAACAGCAGGAAGAAAGGAGGTCATGCAGATTGGAAGAAGAAGTTACCCAAAAAACGATTGCTTTGTCAATTAAGACTACAAAGGTAACGGCAGATGTGCTGCGGATGATGCTTAGGAAGTATCTGGAAGCACAGAAGCAGAAAGGGCCGAATCCGTATAAACAGGGAAAGCAGACATACGACCAACTGAGGGAACAAGGCGTGGGTTTGTCCAATATCCAGATTACGGATGGCAATATTAAATCCTTTGAACGTGTGGCAAGGGAATTTAAGATTGATTTTGCTTTGAAAAGAGAAGATAACGGAAAGCCCCCGACTTATTATGTGTTTTTCAAAGCGCCGGATGAGGCAACGATGGATCTGGCTTTCAAAAAATACTTAGGAAATCAGATGTTAAAAAAGGATAAGCCGTCCATCATGGAAAAACTGGCTCATTTTAAAGATACAGTATCGAAAGGCATGAACCGGGAACGGGCAAAGGAACACCAGAAAGACAGGGGGCAGAGCTTATGATGGGAAAACAGGTAACAACCCCAAAAGAGAAGCAGGATAAAAAGAAACCCCGCCAGAAACGTGCGGCACCTGGAAAAAGAAAGAGATTTTCCCTTCCCCCGAACAGCATACCCGGCAAGATGCAGGCGGATTTATATGGATTTATCCATGATAAGATGGAAAGATTGCAGAGAGCAGACCGAAAAAAGCTGTTCCTGCTGAATTTCCCATATCTTCTATTTGCTTATGTCTGTAACAAAATATGCTGGCTGTACCGTGTCAGTTCCGGTGGAACGGCGTGGGATAAGTGCATGGAAACACTCAATTATTTTGAGCGGGCGTTTGAAAATCCGATTCCGAGTTTCTATTACATGGATGTATTTTACGGTATTCTGGGCGGTATTGCTGTGAAGCTGATTGTCTGTTACCGGGCAAAAAATGCAAAGAAATACCGGCAGGGTGTGGAGTATGGTTCCGCCAGATGGGGAACGGAAAAGGACATTCAGCCTTATGTTGACCCTGTGTTTGAGGAAAATATCATCCTGACGGAAACAGAACGGCTGATGATGTCCGGCAGACCGAAAGAGCCAAAGTATGCCAGAAACAAAAATATTCTGGTAATCGGCGGTTCCGGTTCCGGCAAGACACGTTTCTTTGTAAAACCCAACCTTATGCAGATGCACAGTTCTTATGTTGTGACAGACCCCAAAGGGACTGTACTCGTGGAAGTGGGGCATTTGCTGGCGAGAGGTTCGCCTATGACAGACGAAAACGGAAAGATAATTCGGGACAAGGAGGGAAAAGTGGTTTACGAGCCTTATAAAATCAAAGTGCTGAATACGATCAATTTCAAAAAATCCATGCATTATAACCCCTTCGTGTACATCCGCAGTGAAAAGGATATTCTGAAGCTGGTAACTACGATCATTGCCAACACAAAGGGCGAGGGGCAGCAATCCGGTGAAGATTTCTGGGTGAAAGCCGAAAAACTGTATTATTGTGCGTTGATCGGCTACATCTGGTATGAGGGCCGGGAAGAAGAAAAGAATTTTAACACGCTTCTGGCGCTCATCAACGCATCAGAAGCCAGAGAGGATGATGAGAACTTTAAAAATCCGGTTGACCTGATGTTTGAGGAACTGGAAGCAAAGACCCCGGATCACTTTGCAGTACGGCAGTATAAGAAATACAAACTTGCGGCAGGTGATATATGCTCTAAGTGACTTCTTAATCATGATTTTGTCATGGTTAGTGAAGCAATCACTTAGAGCATTTTGTTTCAGGAGGTACAGCCATGAGAA
>QWCY01001126.1_pt1 | contig 40717 bp, 32 predicted proteins | sample 1972631 | NCBI WGS metagenome assembly QWCY01 (sample SAMN09866696, study PRJNA288562) | Human gut metagenome isolate pre1_stool, whole genome shotgun sequencing... | isolation source: gut | host: Homo sapiens | place: USA: California
TTATTATTTATTATCGTGGCAAGATTGTAGGCGGTATCTATGATGATAGATTACTTGTTAAACCAGTAAAATCAGCAATTAGTTATATGCCGACAGCTCTGTATGAATTACCCTATGAGGGAGCAAAAGAAATGTTGTTGGTAGATGAAGTTGATAATAAAGAATTTTTGACAGGCTTGTTTCATGCAATGTATGATGAACTGCCAGCCCCAAAACCGAAAAAGAAGAAATAAACAACTCCCGGTTTATCACATTCAAAAGTATCCGAAAGGAATATTCAGAATAAACGAATATTATAGAATCAATTCAGCAACGGGGAAATCATGATATAGTAAATAGAGGTGGTGTAATTGAATGACAACTGGCTGATAGAAAGCCTGAAATGGACATTTGAAGAATGCTGAAACGAAAACAGTAACCATTACGAAAGCAGTAACCCCTATGAAAACAGAAAAATAAATAGGAACAAAACGAATAACCAGTAGGTTGGGCGTTCATCGGAAACGGTGAACGCCTTTTTTGGTAATAATCAAATAAAAAAAGCCAGCAGTCGAAAATCAACTACTGACTTATTCTTACGGAGATGGTGGGATTTGAACCCACGCACGGGTTTGCGCCCGTCTGCCGGTTTTCGAGACCAGTCCCTTCAGCCACTTGGGTACATCTCCAAAGGTTATCCTAAACAGTATAGCAGAAGAAGAAAGAAAATGCAACGTCTGTATACAGAGAAGTGTTCTTTGATTGAAAAAGCGCGGCGCGCATGATATCATTTGAAGAATGAGAGGAGGAGAAAACGCATGGAATCCATCGGTTTATATATTCATATCCCTTTTTGCAGGCAAAAGTGCCTTTACTGTGATTTTCCCTCGTGGGCAGGAAGGGAAGGACAGATGCAGATGTATGTAGATGCGCTGACGGCAGAAATTCGAGCGCAGGGCAAGCGATATAAAAATCGTGAGGTTGTTTCGGTATTTTTTGGCGGCGGAACGCCAACAGCACTGGAAATTCCTATGCTGGCACAGCTGATGCAGGCGATTTGGGAAAGCTTTCGGGTTACGGCAGATGCGGAGCTGACTACAGAGGCGAACCCGGGAACGCTGAACTATGAGATGGCGGCTGCCTTAAAGCAGATGGGCTTTAACCGCTTGAGCATGGGTGTGCAGGCGTGGCAGAACGAGAAATTGAAGCAGCTTGGCAGAATCCACACGATAGAGGAATTTCTGGAAAATTATCATGCGGTGCGGCAGGCAGGCTTTGAGAATGTGAATGTGGATTTGATGTTTGCATTGCCGGGGCAAAGCATGGCAGAATGGCAGGAAACAGTGCGGCAGATTGCGGCATTGGAGCCGGAGCATATTTCTGCCTACAGCCTGATTATAGAGGAAGGTACGCCGTTTTATGAAAGCTACCGCGCAGGAAAGCTGGAATTGGTATCGGAGGAGATGGACAGAGAAATGTACCACTGGACAGTGGACACCCTTGCGGAGTGGGGGTATGGACAGTATGAAATTTCCAATTTCGCAAAGGCGGGCAGACAGAGCCGCCACAACCGCATTTACTGGCAGGCGGAGGAATACCTTGGAATGGGCCTGGGCGCACATTCTTATATGGATGGAAAGCGCTTTCACAACAGCTATGATTTGCAAAAATACATTTCTGCGAAAGGAGATACTTCCTTATTCAGAGAGGATACAGAGCTGATTACAGAAACGGATGCGTTGGCGGAATTTATGTTTCTGGGGCTGCGGCTGACGGAGGGCGTTTCGTTTGCGCGATTCCGACAGCGATTCGGGAAGGAAATGGACACTGTTTATGGAAAGGAATTACAGGAGCTGACAGAGCTGGGACTGCTTTTGCGCGACGAAAGCGGTGTGCGGCTGAGCAGAAGGGGGATTGATGTGAGCAATGCGGTGTTTGAGCGGTTCCTTTTATGAAAGAATATGAATGAATTGTAAACATTTTCAAAAACCATAAAAATTTTCAGATTAGCACTTGACATCTTCGGTGGCTAGTGCTATCTTTATATACAGAAGTTAGCACTCAAGCTAAACGAGTGCTAATAAAAGAAAAAGGAGGCGACGGTATGGCATTAAGTGACAGAAAGATACAGATTTTGCAGGCCATTATCAATGATTACATTGAAACGGCGGAGCCCGTCGGTTCCAGAACCATTGCAAAGAAATACAACTTAGGTATCAGCTCTGCAACGATTCGGAATGAAATGAGCGATCTGGAGGAAATGGGGCTGATTTTACAGCCGCACGCATCCAGCGGCAGAATTCCTTCCGATATGGGCTACAGGCTCTATGTAGACCATCTGATGCAGCAGAAGGAGCTGAAGCCGGAGGAAAAGAAATATCTGCAAAGCGTGGTCGCGCGAGATATCAATCAGATTGATTATCTGATGGAGGAATCCGCAAAGGCTTTGTCTCTGCTGACAAATTACACGACCTTCGTTTCGGAGCCTGTCGGGCAGAGAACGAGAATCAAACAGATTCGCCTGCTCCCGTTTGACAGCAGTTCCGTGCTGCTTATCATCGCAACGGGTGACAACTTCATTAAGAACCATGTCATCAAGATGGACAGCGCACCAACGGAGGAAAAAATCTTCTATATGGGCTGTTGCCTGAACAACGTGCTACAGGGCTGTGCGCTGAATGAAATTGATGGCGCGGTGGTCAGCAAGCTGCAGGCAGAGCTGAAGGAGTATCAGGAATTATTGCAGCCGATTCTCAAAGCGATTGAAATTACGATGCGGTCGGCGGAAAAGGTACAGGTTCACATGAGCGGTGCCAAGAATATGCTGGCGTTCCCCGAATTTTCGGATATCCAGAAGGCAAAATCTCTGATTCAGACCTTGGAGGAAAAGGATCAGCTGGTAACGATGCTGAAGGAAAGCTCCGGCAATGATATCCAGATTATGATCGGCAGTGAGAACAGCGTGCAGGGCATGCAGGATTGTAGTGTAATCACAGCGACGTATAAAATGGGGGATAATACAAGAGGTACCATTGGCATTGTCGGTCCGACCCGAATGGATTATTCACAGGTTATTTCCGTATTGAATGGAATGGTGCAGAGCATTGAAAAAGTATTGCGGAATCTATCCGATGGGAACCATAAAAATACTTAGAAATGAGGGAACAACGTGGAAGAAATGAAAAAAGACGAAGTTCTGGAGGAACAGCAGACGACGGCAGAAGCAGCAGAAGCTGCGGAAGCTGAGGCAGTTCAGGCAGAAGAGATTCCGGATGCTGTGGATGAAACGGCAGAAAAAATCGCGAAGCTGGAACAGCAGGCTGCGGATAATCTGGACAAATATCAAAGAACACTGGCGGAATTTGATAACTTCCGTAAGCGTACAATAAAAGAAAAAGCCGTGATGTATGATGACGGCGTAAGAAGTACCATTGAAAAGCTTCTGACAGTTATCGACAATCTGGAACGTGCCGTTGCGGTACAGGAAGGAAAGGTCGATGCGGACGATGCTTTCTTCAAGGGCGTGAAAATGACTCTGGTGCAGTTCCGAGAAATTCTGCACAGCATGGGCGTGGAGGAAATCAAGGCACTGGGCGAGAAATTCGACCCCAACCTGCACGCGGCAGTTGCGCATGAGGATGACGAAAGCTATGGTGAAAACGAAGTCATTCTGGAAATGCTGAAGGGCTATAAGTATAAAGATAAGGTGATTCGCCACAGTATGGTTAAGGTGGCAAACTGAGTACAAAATAAAAATGAACAATGTTCTTTTAGGAGGAATTGATTATGGGAAAAATTATTGGTATTGACTTAGGTACAACAAACTCTTGTGTAGCAGTAATGGAAGGCGGTCAGCCTGTTGTTATCGTAAACAGTGACGGTGCAAGAACGACACCCTCTGTTGTCGGCTTTGCAAAAAACGGCGAAAGACTGATTGGTGAAACAGCAAAACGTCAGGCAATTACAAACCCTGACAACACCATTTCTTCCATCAAGAGCCACATGGGTGAAAATTATAAGGTAAACATTGAAGGCAAGGCATATTCTCCTCAGGAAATCTCTGCTATGATTCTGCAGAAGCTGAAAGCAGACGCAGAGGCTTATCTGGGCGAAACCGTAACAGAGGCAGTTATCACTGTTCCTGCTTACTTCAATGACTCTCAGAGACAGGCAACAAAGGATGCCGGCAAAATTGCAGGTCTGGATGTAAAGCGTATCATCAACGAACCCACATCCGCAGCACTGGCATACGGTCTGGATAACGAAAACGAACAGAAAATCATGGTTTATGACCTGGGCGGCGGTACCTTCGACGTTTCCATCATCGAAATCGGTGACGGTGTTATCGAGGTTCTGGCTACAAACGGTAATACACATCTGGGCGGCGATGACTTCGACCAGAGAGTGATTAACTTCCTGGTAGATGAATTCAAGAAAGCAGAAGGCATGGATTTGTCTAAGGATAAAATGGCAATGCAGAGACTGAAAGAAGCAGCAGAAAAGGCGAAAAAGGAGCTGTCCACAGTAACCTCCACAAACATCAACCTGCCTTTCATCACAATGAATCAGGATGGCCCGAAGCATCTGGATATCACACTGACAAGAGCAAAATTTGACGAACTGACACATGACCTGGTAGAAAGCACCATGGGCCCCGTAAAACAGGCGCTGGCTGATGCAGGTCTGTCCACAGGTGAAATCGATAAGGTTCTGCTGGTTGGCGGTTCCACAAGAATCCCTGCCGTACAGGATGCAGTAAAGAAATACACAGGCAAGGAGCCCTTCAAGGGCATCAACCCCGATGAATGTGTTGCAGTCGGTGCAGCAATTCAGGGTGGTAAGATGGCAGGCGATGAGGGCGCAGGCTCTATCCTGTTGCTGGATGTAACGCCTCTGTCTCTGGGTATTGAAACTCTGGGCGGTGTTGCAACAAAGCTGATTGACAGAAACACAACCATCCCTACAAATAAAAAACAGATCTTCTCTACCGCAGAGGATAACCAGACAGCTGTTGATATCCATGTTGTACAGGGGGAAAGACCTCTGGCAAAGGATAACAAGACATTGGGTCAGTTCAAGCTTGACGGTATCGCTCCCGCAAGAAGAGGTGTGCCTCAGATTGAAGTAACCTTCGATATCGATGCAAACGGTATTGTAAACGTATCTGCTAAGGATTTGGGTACAGGCAAGGAACAGAAAATCACAATCACAGCAGGCTCTAACCTGAGTGAGGATGAAATCGATAAGGCTGTCAAAGAGGCAGAGCAGTTCGCAGAAGCCGACAGAAAGAGAAAAGAAGCAATCGATGCGAAAAACGAAGCAGACTCTCTGATTTTCCAGACAGAAAAGGCAATCGAAGAGCTGGGCGATAAGCTGGACGGTGCTGATAAATCCACAGTAGAAGCAGAGCTGACAAAGCTGAAAGATACGGTAAAGGATCTGGCACCCGAAACAATGACAGATACAGATACAGAAAATGTAAAGGCTGCAACAGAAAGCCTGAAGCAGGAATTCTACAAGCTTTCCGAAAAGCTGTATCAGCAGGCACAGGCTGCACAGGGCGAAGCTGCACAGGGCGGCGACTCCGATGTGGTAGACGGTGACGGGAAAGAAATCTAATTGACAGAAACAAACAAAAAGCAAGGGTGCCTACCGACAGGGCAGGGCATCCTGCTTTGCTGTTAAGATAGCATAGGGGAAGATCCCCGGCAAGGTGGTGAGTGAGTTGGCAAATAAAAGAGATTATTATGAGGTACTGGGCGTAAAGAAGGATGCCACAGATGCGGAGCTGAAAAAGGCTTACCGTAAGATGGCAGTAAAATACCATCCTGACCAGAATCCCGGGGATAAAGATGCAGAAGAAAAATTCAAGGAGGTCAACGAAGCGTATGAGGTTCTGAGCGACAGCCAGAAGCGTGCGCAGTATGACCAGTTCGGTCATGCGGCCTTTGAACAGGGCGGCATGGGCGGCGGTGGCGGCTTCTATAGCGGTCAGGGCTTTGATATGGGCGATTTGGGTGATATCTTCGGCAGTATGTTTGGCTTTGGCGGCTTTGGCGGCGGCGGAGCAAAAAGAAACGGCCCCAGACGCGGGAAGGATGTAAACGTAAGCATTCAGCTGACCTTTGAGGAGGCAGTTTTTGGCTGCAAAAAAGAAATTTCTATTGCAATTTATGATGAATGTGAAACCTGCCATGGCACAGGCGCGAAGGCAGGCAGTCATCCCGAAAGCTGCCCGACCTGTCATGGGACAGGGCAGGAGAGAGTGATACAGCAGTCCATGTTTGGCTCTGTAACCTCCGTAAGAACCTGTTCCAAGTGCGGCGGTAGCGGCAAGATTGTCAAGGATCCTTGTAATACCTGCCATGGCAGCGGCAAGGTGCGTAAAACAAAGAAATATGAGGTCAACATACCCAAGGGTATTGATAACGGGCAGACCATTCGTCTGGCAGGCAAGGGCGAAATCGGTGAAAACGGCGGCGGCTACGGTGATTTGCTTGTGACGGTTTATGTGCAGCCGAACCGCGTATTTGTGCGTAAGGGCTATGATATTTATTGTGATGTACCCATTACTTTCGTGCAGGCGGCATTGGGCGGCGAAATCACGATTAAGACCATTGATGGTGAGGAGAAATATACCGTCAAACCCGGTACACAGCCCGATACAGTGGTAACTCTGCGAGGCGTGGGTGTGCCGAATCTGAGAAATCCTAAGGTAAGAGGGAACCAGATTGTAACGCTGAAGGTGAAAATCCCTACGGATTTGAGCGAGAGACAGAAGGATTTGCTGCGTCAGTTCTATGGGGAGGCACCTAAGGCAGCGACAGAAGCAGAATCCCCTAAGGAGGAGAAAAAATCCTTTTCAAAAAAAATGAAGGACTTCTTTAAAGAAGACTAAGAGAAAAGCGATCAAACAGTTCCCCTGTTCCGAAAAAGGAATAGGGGACTTTTTTGTACAGAGTTGCGGTGGTTTGTGGTTGTAATTCGTTTTTCAAAGTGATATGATAATACGATAACCTAATGAAAAAAGAAGATGAAAAAATTGGGGGAAGTGGGTATGACAGGGCTTTTGTTAAGGCTTTTTGTAAAAAATTATACGGATGCGGAGAATACGCAGGTGCGTACCGATGTAGGCAAGCTGGCAGGCGTGGTCGGCATTTTCTGCAATGGGCTTCTGTTTTTCGGCAAGCTTGTGGCAGGGCTTCTGTCCGGCTCGGTTGCGATTGTTGCCGATGCGGTGAATAACCTTTCGGATGCATCCTCCTCTGTGGTGACGCTCCTTGGCTTTCGTCTGGCACAGCAGCCTGCGGACGCAGACCATCCCTATGGACACGCCAGATATGAATATCTTTCGGGGCTGATGGTGGCAGTGCTGATTCTGGTTATCGGCGTGGAGCTGGTGAAATCCTCCGTGGAAAAGATCATTCATCCGGAGGCAGTGGATTTCTCTGCGCTGACAGTTGTCATTCTGGTTGGCTCTATTTTGGTAAAGCTGTGGATGTCCTTCTTTTTCGGTAGCTTGGGGAAACGGATTCACTCTCTTACCCTGGAGGCAACCGCGGTGGATAGCCGCAATGACGTAATTACAACGGCGGCGGTTCTGCTGGGGTGTTTCGTGGGATTTCTGTTCCGCATTAAGATTGATGGTTATATCGGTCTGCTGGTTGCAGTGTTTATTCTCCATTCGGGTGTGAATATCGTAAAAGAAACGATTTCTCCGCTGCTTGGTGAACAGGCACAGCCGGATTTAATTGAGAAAATCAAGGAGCTGGTGACAGCACCGGACGAAATTCTGGGTGTGCATGATTTGCTGATTCATGATTATGGCCCGGGGAAATGCTTTGCTTCGATTCATGCAGAGGTCAATGCGGATTTGTACTCTCTGGAGGGGCACGACATCATTGATGAGTTAGAAAGCAGGGCTTTGCGAGAGTTGAATGTCCATTTGGTGATTCATTATGATCCCATTTTGGTGAATGATGCGGAATGGAATGAAATGCGGCAGGTGACACAGGAGATTATCCATGAAATTGACCCTGCGGTGACAATGCACTGCTTCCGCATCGTCGGCGGTAAGGAGCAGAAAAATCTGGTGTTCGACCTGATGGTGCCTTATGAAGCGAAGCGTCCGAATGAGGAATTGAAGCAGGAAATTGATCGGAAGCTTCAGGAAAGAAATATAAAATATGGAACCGTCATTCGGTTTGATGGGAAGGAATAAAGGAAAAGAGATAGAACGTTTTTGTTCTATCTCTTTTCCTTATAGCTTGTTTTCTTTTTTCAGATATGCCAGAAAGCCCTCCAGACCCTCCGTAATGTCATGATATGTGATATCAAAATCTCCTGTATACCAAGGGTCGGCAATATCTCTGGGGCGACTGCTGAAATCCAGCAGACGATAAACCTTATGGTCGGGGTCCTCCTTGATTTGCCGCATTAAATTGGGAATGTTGTACCGCTCCGCAACCAGAAGATAGTCATAAGCGGCATAATCCTCCTTCGTTACCTGCCTTGCGTGGTGCATGGTGCAGGAAATGCCGACAGATGCCAACTTGCGTTTTGCCGGGGGATAGACTCCGTTGCCGATTTCCTCGCGACTCGTTGCGGCGGATGCAATGTGGAATTGGGCGGAAAGTCCGCGTTTTTCTACCATGTCGCGGAAAAGATATTCCGCCATGGGGGAACGGCAGATGTTGCCGTGGCAGATAAAAAGTACATGTATCATGAATATCAAACACCTTTCTGATTATGTTTTTTCCTATTTTACCTGAATTTTCTGTATTTTGCAAAAACCAGAAAGCGTCTGGTGGAAAAGGTGGGCACTTTTTCTCTGCCTCGACAGAGAAAAATACATGCTGCGGTTATTTCTTAAAATTTTATAAATTTTACGCAAATCAGATGCAATTTGCTAAGATGTCTGATAAGATGAAGCTATCCGAAGGAAAGTTCGGGCAAGTAAAGGGAAAACGTATTGCGTAAGGAGGTATGACAGATGAAGAAAAAAATTGTTGTAGTTGGGGCAATGGCAGGCACGCTTATTTTTACACAAAGTGCCCTTGCGGCAGGGCTTGCCGTTACGCCGTCCAAAAACACGCTTTCTGTGCAGTCGGGAGAGGGCGTGCAGACGGTGGAGGCTGTCCCTGCGTATCTGTATCAGGATAATAATTATTTTATGTTGCGCGATTTGGGGAAAATCCTCGGCTATCGTGTCGATTGGAACGAAGCGAAAAAGCAGGCTTCTCTGACAAAGGAAAGTGCTGCGCAGGATTTGCAGCATCTGAGTGCGGCAAAGCAGGCAAAAGCCGTAAAGCAAAGCAAGCAGACCATTCTCGTTGGTGCAACGGAATACGAAAACATGAATTGCCTGAATATTGACGGTTATAATTATTTCAAGCTGCGCGATTTGGTCGAGATTATGGACTTCACCTGTGGATGGGACAGTGAAAAGAATCGGATTCAGCTCTCCACAGGCGAGCAGAATGACGAGAAAGTCAGCATATCCGTAAAGGATTTTCTGGTTGAAGGGGCGAAGCAGAAGGTGATTGAGGAGGATGTGCCTTATGTCCCCGGTTCGAAGGATTATGCAGCACTGGAGGTCTATATGCAGAAGAATGTAGACAAGGACTTCAAAGCATCTGATTTCATCATCACAGAAGCAGAGGAGGGCAGCAATACGCCTAATCTCATCACGCTGGATATGCGTCTGAATGTAAACGGCGTTATGACAAAGAATTTCGGCTATCGGGTTCTCTGTATCAATAAAAAAGCAGCGTTGATTACCTTTATCGGGGAAAAGAATCCCGATTTTGATATCACAAAGGCAGGCGCGCAGAAGCTTTCCGATGCGGATGCAAAGCAGATGGCATTAGATATGGATAAAAACAGCTACAAGGTAGAGAAGCAGACGGTTTCCCGCTATTTCGATATGCAGGAGCTGAAGCAGAAATGCGAGGTAGAAACGACCTATATTGACAATGGGGGCGCAACCTTCGTAACGGCGCACGCCTTTGATGCAGAATAACAGCTGATAATTTTATATAGAAGAAACACAAACAGGAACAACAAAGCAGAAGCAGCCTTGATGTTCCTGTTTTTCGTTGGCAATAAGATATAGATGTGCTATAATATTCACATTAAATGTAGCTTTTTGGGGGATTTTGAATACCTCAAGGGCAGAGAGGACGAAGCGAAAATGAAGGATGCACATGTTTCCGAGAGATTGCTGTTGCAGAATCGGAAAAAACGATGTGAGGCTTTACAGCGTCAGGCAGAATTCGCGGCAGAGCTTGAGATACAAAAGACAGAACGACAGGAGAGGATCGCCTTATGAGACGAAGAAAACTGCTGATTGCAGACGATTCTGAAATGAACCGCGCAATTCTTGCAAATGTACTGGATCAGGAATTTGAAGTGATTGAAGCAACAAATGGGCAGGAGGTCATCATTGCGTTGCAAAGCTATGGCACGCAGATTTCCGCATTGCTGCTGGATATTGTGATGCCTGAGATGGACGGATTTGAGGTTCTGGAGGAAATGAACCGCAGACATTGGATTGAGGATATCCCCACCATTATGATTTCCGCGGAAACCAGTAATACCTACATCGACCGTGCATTTGAACTGGGCGCATCGGACTATATCAGCCGTCCCTTTGTACCCGGCATCGTTCGCCGTCGTATCATCAATACAATCCTGCTGCATACCAAAAAGTATCAGCTGATGGACGTGGTTGCGGATTGGTTTTTCCGCAGAGAAAAAAGCAACGAGGTTATGATATCGATTCTGGGCTATGCCTTGGGGCTGCGCTGCGGGGAAAAGGGGATGCACATGTCCGGCGTAAGCCGTGTGACGGGGCTTTTGCTGCACTGTCTGATGAAGCGGACGAACCGCTATGCGCTGAATCCGGATGATATAGATGTAATTTGCATGGCGGCAAGCCTGCATGATATCGGGAAGCTGCTGATTCCGGAGGAAATTCTGACAAAGCCCGGCAAGCTGACCGCGGAGGAATTTGCCATTGTGAAACGGCATACGGTGATTGGCGCGGATATTATTTCGGGAATGTCTGTGTATCAGAATGAAAAACTGGTGAAATACGCCACGATGATCTGTCGCTGGCACCATGAGCGTTGGGATGGCAAGGGCTATCCGGATGGGCTGGCAGGGGATAATATTCCCATTGCGGCACAGGTGGTTTCCGTTGCGGATGCTTATGATGCGCTGACGAATGAACGCAGCTATAAAGAAGCCTTTTCGCATGATACGGCACTTGCTATGATGCATAACGGCGAATGTGGCAGTCTGAATCCGCTCCTGCTTGAATGTTTGGATGAGCTTTCGGAGACCCTGCGGCATGGCGTGGAGAAAAAGCCTGTGGGACAGAGCGCGGAGCAGGTATATGAAACGATGGAGGAGCTTTACAGTGGACAGGATGTCATTGCGGCGCGCATGACAAAGCAGCTGGAGGAGGCAAACACAAAAGCAGAATTTTTCGCAAATCTCAGCGGAGAGCTGTGGTTTGAATATACGGCACAGCCTTCTTCTCTGCATCTTTCCAAGGGTGCAGTGGAGCAGACGGGACTGCCGGATGTGATTGTTGACCTGATGGAAAATGAAGCCTTTCTTTCCGTTTTCGGGAAAAAGACGCTTGCGCTGCTTACCGAGAAATTACAGGAGCTGCCGACTGACCGGACACAGCTGGAGTTTATGGTACAGATTGCGCTAAACGGAAAGCCGAGACAATGCCAGACCGCCATTTTGGTTTCGGGCAAGAGGGACGGCGAGGGACATTATAGCTCTCTGCTCGGAAAAATTATAGATATTGATGAAAACTATAAGAGAATACAGATGTATAATGCCGAAGCAGCGAAGCCTGCTTTGCAGGAGCAGGTGCTGCTGCCCATTCTGGCGAGTGGAGAAAATGTGATTCGGATTACGGAAAAGCAGGTCGGCCCTGTGCTGCAGGGATATCGGACGATGTTTGAAACGGTTCGGCTGGTGGACCCTGAAATCTGTATGCAGGTTTCTACAACAAAGGAGAGTCATTCTGTGCAGAAGAACGAGGATTGCTTTGCCCTCTGGGGGAAGTCGCGCCGCTGTGAGCGCTGTATTTCGCAGGATGCCGTCCGTATGGGAAAGATACAGACGAAGGTGGAGCCGATTGGCAATGATGTTTATTATGTATTTGCAATGCCAATCGAGATAGACGGAATGTCCTATTCTCTGGAATGTGTGAACCCGATTCGTTCGGAGGATATCAATGGCATAGAAAGCGAGCACGTTCTGAATCAGCTGCTTGTGCGGAACAGGCAGGTTTATATGGATTCTGCAACAAGAGTATATAATCGCCGGTATTATGATGAACGGGTGCGTAACCTGAGCGGAGAATATGCGCTGGCGATGATTGATATTGATAATTTCAAGAAAATCAACGATCGCTTCGGGCATACCGCAGGGGATGCGGCATTGTATTATGTGGCGCAAACAATTCGTTCCATGCTGCGCAGCAACGATGCACTGATTCGCTATGGTGGAGATGAGTTTTTCCTGCTGTTTGATAATATGCCGGAGCAGATTCTGGAACGAAAGCTGGAGGAGCTCTGCCGAGCGGTGCGCGGGATTGAGGTGGCGCAGTATCCGGAGCTGAAGCTGACCATCAGTATTGGCGGTGTGTATGCTTCGGGACGGATTTCGGATTTAATTCAGAAGGCAGATGCCGCCTTATATGAGGCAAAGAAAGAAAAGAATCGCGCGGTGATTTTTTAAGGAGGGGTATTTATGACAGTAAATGAGTTTTATCAGAAGGTTGATGGAGACTATACAGATGCAATCAATCGCCTGCAAAGTGATGTGCTGATTCGGAAATTTCTGAAAATGCTGCCGGGTGACAACAGCATGACGCTTCTGGCAGAGGCAGTGGAAAAATCCGAGGCGGCGCAGGCATTTCGTGCGGTGCATACGCTGAAGGGAATGGCACTGAACCTAAGCCTTTCTGCTCTGGCGGAGGTTTGTTCCGCGATGACGGAGCTGCTGCGCGGCAAGGAGGCGCTGCCTGCGGAAGTAGGGCAGTATTATGATGCCGTAAGAAGGGAATACGAAAGAGTACGCGAGGCATTGGAGGAATTGGAGTAAGCGGCGGTGGTTTGAATGAAAAGAAAAGATGTGATTCTTTTGACTTCCTCCCGGAGAATGTGGTAAAATAAGATATTATGGATAGAACAAATTTTGTGCAAGGAGGAAGCGTATGTCTCAGGACAAACAGAAACACATTCGGAATTTTTGCATTGTGGCACATATTGACCACGGCAAATCCACATTGGCAGACAGACTGATTCAGAAAACAGGTCTTTTAACAGATAGAGAAATGCAGGAGCAGGTTTTGGATAACATGGATCTGGAGCGTGAAAGAGGAATCACCATCAAATCGCAGGCGGTTCGTCTGATTTACCGCGCGCAGGATGGGGAGGAATATCAGTTTAACCTGATTGATACACCCGGACATGTCGATTTCAACTATGAGGTATCCCGCTCCCTTGCGGCGTGCGAGGGTGCGGTGCTGATTGTGGATGCGGCGCAGGGCATTGAAGCGCAGACACTGGCAAATGTTTATCTGGCGTTGGATAATAATCTGGAAATTCTTCCGGTTATCAATAAGATTGACCTGCCCAGCGCAAACCCGAAATGGGCAAAGCAGGAAATTGAGGATATCATCGGGATTCCTGCGGAGGATGCCCCTGAAATTTCTGCGAAAAACGGCATCAATATCGAGGAGGTTCTGGAACGCATTATTACAGATATTCCCGCGCCCACGGGGGATGTCAATGCGCCGCTCAAGGCATTGGTGTTCGACTCTGTATATGACCAGTACCGCGGCGTTATCGTGCTGATGCGTGTGTTTGACGGCTCGATTCGTAAGGGCAGCAGAGTCAAAATGATGGCAACCGGGAAGGAATTTGATGTTGTTGAAGTTGGCATTTTCGGTCCCGGGCGTTTCCTGCCCGTGGATGAGCTGAGTGCCGGCATGGTTGGCTATTTTACGGCAAGCATCAAAACGGTATCCGATACACGCGTGGGGGATACGGTTACATTGGCGGAAAACCCGACCGCAGAGGCACTGCCCGGCTATAAGAAGGTAAACCCGATGGTTTACTGCGGCATTTTCCCTGTGGATGGGGCAAAATATCCCGATTTGCGCGATGCCTTGGAAAAGCTGCAGCTGAATGATGCGGCGCTGTTCTTTGAGCCGGAAACCTCTGTTGCGTTAGGCTTTGGGTTCCGCTGCGGCTTCCTTGGACTGCTGCATTTGGAAATCATTCAGGAAAGACTGGAAAGAGAATATAATCTGGACTTGGTAACAACTGCCCCCAGTGTTATTTATAAGGTATACCTGACGGATGGGACAAGCTTTGATTTATCCAACCCGAGCAATATGCCCGATCCTGCCAGAATCGAGAAGATGGAGGAGCCGATTGTGAAGGCGGAAATCATGCTCCCGAAGGATTATGTTGGGTCGATTATGGAGCTTTGCCAGCAGCGGCGCGGCGAATATATCAGTATGGAATATCTGGATTCCTCCCGTGTGATGCTGACCTATCACATGCCGTTAAACGAAATTATTTATGATTTCTTTGATGTGCTGAAATCCAGAAGCCGCGGCTATGCGTCCTTCGATTACAGCCTGCTTGGATATCAGGAAAGTGAGCTGGTGAAGCTGGATATTCTGGTAAACAGGGAGCCTGTGGATGCGCTGTCCTTTATTGTGCATAAGGATTCTGCAACGGAGCGTGGCAGAAAGATGTGCGAAAAGCTGAAGAAGGAAATCCCCAGACATTTGTTTGAAATTCCGATTCAGGCAGCAATCGGCAGCAAGATTATCGCCAGAGAAACCATCAGCGCAATGCGCAAGGATGTTCTGGCAAAATGCTATGGCGGTGATATTTCCCGTAAGAAAAAGCTGCTCGAAAAGCAGAAGGAAGGGAAAAAGCGTATGCGCCAGATTGGCAGTGTAGAGGTGCCGCAGAAGGCATTTATGTCTGTACTGAAGCTGGATGAAGAATAAAAGAAAAAGGGTGTGATAGATTTTATCACACCCTTTTTGCGTCCTATTTGAATTTCCATTGATATTTTTCCAAATCGACCCTTCCGTTGACTACCTCAATACCATCCGCCTGCAACAGCTTTTCCTGTGCAGCTTCTCCGCCGAAGGCAAAGGAACCGGAAAGCTCCCCCTTGGCATTGACAACACGATAGCAGGGGATATTTGCAGGGTCAGGGTTTTTATGCAGGGCATTGCCGACTGCGCGCGCCATATTCGGGTCACCTGCCAGTGCCGCAATCATCCCATAGGTTGCGACACAGCCTTTGGGGATTTTTTTGACCGCCTCGTAGATGCGCTTGGTGGGACTATCCGCAATCAAATCGTAGCTTTCGGCAATCATGCGTTTGATATCCTGCGTGGGAATGGTGCCGTCCAGAATAATCGTATTCCAGTGCATTTTGTTTTGATGATAGCCAGCAACCACGGCAGGATAGGTGTTCCGCCAGAACTCACGCCATTCGGGCGCTACCTTTACATTTAGATTGAGATATCCCCCTCGGTCATAAATCCAGAGAAATGCTTTTTTGTTTTCCTTTAGGCGAACCAACTGCCAATTTTGGTCACGAAAGGGACATTCTGTGTAGACCTCTGCAAAGGAGAGGGCATAGGCTAATATTTCTTCCCGTGTTTTCATCATCCATCACCTCTTGCTTTTTGTATGAAAAGGGGTTGCTTTGGTCAAAAGCGTTTTTCCAGCTTCATCAGCCGTCCACGGATATGAACGTCCTCCATTTCCTTGCCGACGAGGATTTTCATTTCATAGGCAGGGTTTTCGGGCTGCAGCACAAGGGCGTTTTCCTTTTTAATCACACGCTTGAGGGTTGCATCGTCTCCGTTGACGGAAACAACGGCTATATCGCCGCTATCGACATCGTTTTGCTTGCGGATGAGCAGAAAATCTCCGGGATGAATGCCGATATTCGTCATGCTGTCCCCTTTGGCACGCAGCCAAAAATATTCCTCGCCGCTATTCAAATCCTCCAAGGGTGTTTCGATATAGCCCTCGATATTTTCCTCTGCAAGAAGGGGGACACCGCAGTTGACAACGCCGACAATGGGGATGGGTCTTGTCTGGCGTGGCGTGTAGGGAATGGCATCCGGCGGCAAATGCTCTCTATCCTCCAAGAGTGCGGATTTTTCAATGCCGAAATATGTGGCAAGCCGTTCCAGCTTATCTATGCGGGGATAGGTTTTCCCGTTTACCCAGTCACTGAGGGTGGTATATTTTACGCCAAGTGCTTCGCAAAGCTCGGTTCTTGTTTTTTGATTTTTTTCCATGTAATAGCGGATATTTTTTGCCAAAATGGTTTTGCTGTTGTCCATAAAATCACCGTCCTATCTTTATTATACGGTTAAATCGTAAAAATGCAATATATTTTGGGAAAATTACGGAAAACCCGTTGACAGATACGGTGAAACCGTAGTATGATTGTGTCAGATAAAAGAATAACTTATTTTTTTAAAGCATAATTACGGATAAACCGTAACATGAAAGGGGTATGAGATGAAGGAAAGAAGAATGTGGAAAAATACATGTCTGAAGGAGCTTGCAGGTAAGTATGGATTGGAAAAGGGAAAGTCTATTATTGTTGAGGAGCGTTCTCTTTTGAAGGATTATACATATATTACCCGGGAAATTCGTCATGGCGTGGTGCTGGAATTATATCCCCACCATTTTTACTGTCAGATGGAAAACGGCAGAAGGGAATCCTTCCGCTATAATGAATTTCTGGGGCATGAAGCAAGGCTCGTCCATCTGAAGGAGGAGCAACAAAAAAGCGTCCAAGCTTGGACGCTTTTTTTATTGCGGAAGGAATCGGGAAGCAAGAGCGCATTACTTCGCTCTGTCCCAAGTGGAATCCTGAGTTTGCTTTAGTTAAAATAATGTATTTACATCCAGCTCTTTTTCAATCATGCCTGCCCGATACATAAAATCAGCGGTGCGCTGGAAGCCCTCCTGATCCGCAGCAGTAATCTCTGTGGAGAAGTCATAATACTGTGCCATTTCCTTTACGGCATCCACATCCAAATCCAGCTCCGCTGCTGCCATTTCGTAGGCTTCCTGCTCGTGGTTCTGCATAAAGTCTGCAATTTCTGCCTGTGCGGATTGCAGCCTTTCGATGATTTCGGGGTGCGCTTCATAGAATTTATTTGTGACTGCTACTGCAATGATGGCGTTAATCAAGCCCTCGCCGTCGGTAATCAGGTGATAGCCCTGCTGCTGTGTCTGATATGCGGCTGCACCTGCCAGCAATGCCACATCCACACTGCCACCTTCCAGGCCTGCCTTTGCTTCGGGAATGCCCATATTCACGAAGTTTACATCATCCACTGTCATATCCGCAGTTGCAAGATATGCCGCCAAGAGCTCATGTAGATTTGTGCCGACAGGGCCTGCAATGGTTTTGCCGCGCAAATCCTCAGGGGAGCTGATGCTTTCATCCTTGGAATACATGCAGAATGCCTTGGGAGAGCGGCTATACATATTCAGCACCTTGATATCTGCATCATTTGCGGCAGAAAGAATGACAGAGGTTGCGCCAACGGCATACAGCACCTGTACATCTCCGGCTGCCAGTGCCTGTGTCTGGTCTGCGCCGGAGGTGATTTCTGCATATTTCACTTCGATGCCGTCATCCGCAAAGGCTTTTGTGAAAATGCCTTCCTCCTTTTCCACGATAGAGGGCAGGTTCAGGGGAGAGGTGACATAGGTGAAGGTCAGCGAATCGAGAGAGGATGTATCCCCTGCGGTGCCGCAGCCTGTCAGCGCCGTCATAGCCAGAACAGCTGCCATTGCCATGCCAATCAATCTTTTTTTCATTTGTAATACCTCCTAAAACTTTTAAATGATAAAACGCTTATTTTAACTGCCGAAAGGTGCGCCCGGATAAGAAACCTAAAGACAGTTTTTTATAAATGAAGCTGTGCGAGAATTTCCCGTTTCAGTTCAATCAGCTCCTTGGATAATAAATCGCGATTTTCGCAATCCGTATCCAAAAGAAATTCCTTTTTGATGCATCCATCCTCAATAAAGGCAATTTTATGCCCCAGAAGCAGGGCCTCATCAATGCTGTGGGTGACGAATAAAATTCCTGTATTTTGACTTTTTTGCAGGCGAATCAGTTCCTTCTGCAGCTGGGTGCGCGTGAAATGATCCAATGCGGCAAAGGGCTCATCCATCAGAAGGAAGGAGGGCGCATACGCCAAAGCACGCGCGATGGCGGTTCTTTGCTGCATTCCGCCCGAAAGCTGATGGGGATAGGCCCTCTGAAAGCCATCCAGACCAACCGTTTCCAGCAGGGCTTGGATTTTTCCTGTATCATAGGAGTGCTTTTTCAGTCCGAAAATAGTATTATCCCATACAGTCAGCCAAGGCATGAGCCGCGGCTCCTGAAACACAAAGGCGGTTTTATGCGTGACCGCAAAGCGAATTTCTCCGCCGTTTGGCTTCTCTAAATCTCCCACTAAGCGGAGCAGGGTGGTTTTGCCGCAGCCGCTTTTCCCAAGAAGGACGGTGATGCTGTTTTCGGGAATCTGCAAGCAGATATCCTTTAAAACGGGGAACGTCCGCCCGTCCACGGTGTATGCCTTCTGTATATGCTTTAATTCAATTCCAGCCATTTTCACCATTCCCCTTAAATAATTTTTTCAGCAAAAAGCCGAAGCATTTATCGGTTGCCAGGCCGACAAGCCCAACCACAAAAATGCCGACAATCACCTTATCGGTGCGGCTCAGCTGCTGTGCGAACAGAATCAGATGCCCGATACCGCTGGAGGCTGCAATCATTTCTGCCGCAATGATGGCACGCCAGCTATAGCCCATGCCGATGCGCATCCCAACGAGAATATCGGCGGAGGCGTAGGGCAGGAGGATATAGCGGAATTTTTCAAATTTTGTGTAGCCGAAGGCATCCCCAACCTCCAATAGCCTTTGGTCACAGCCCGTAAAGCCTTTTACGATGTTCAGATACATCGGGAAAAAGGATGCCAGCACGATAATAACGGTTTTTGTGGTTTCCCCGATGCCGCACCAGAGAATCAGAAGCGGAATCAGACTCAGCGGCGGTGCATTGCGGAAAAACTGCACGATTGCGTCATAATATTTTTCTGCGGCAGGCAGGAGCGTGCGGAACATCCCCAGCAGAAACGCAAGCAGAAAAGCAATACAGAAGCCCTTCAGAATACGGATAAAGGAAATCAGCACATCCCGAAGCAATTCCCCGGAGAAAAGCATGCGCAGAAAGCTGTCGAACACCTTTTGCGGTGTTGGCAGAAGATAGGGACTGAATACCTCTGCGCGGCAAAGCAGAAACCAGACCGCAAGCAGAAGGAAGATGCCGAGAAACGGCGCAAATGCCGAATGTATTTTTTTCATATAATACTCCTATAAAAAATGAGTCCACGCAAAAGCGCAGACTCATAAAAAGGAAAATTCCTTTGCTTTTATGATTTTTGTCTGAACGCCTTTTCATGCAGGTGTTGCCCTTTATGGTCAGTACGTTTTGGCGAAATTATTTATATTCGCCGGAAATTTTTGTGATATTTCCGTTTTTATCCAGTGTGAGAACAAGGTCGAGCTTGTCACCGGATTCGAGCCAGTCAATCAGCTTCGTAAGTGTTTTTACGCCGGAAGCATTGGTGATGCTTACCTTGATGTTATCTGTATTATCCTCATCAAAATCATAGCTGAAGACATTATTGCTGTATTTGCCTTCAATTTTGATATAATTCTTGCCAAGTTTGGAAAGCTCGCCCTTTGCCTGTGTTACCTTACCTGTGATTTTTTTAACCTCATCATTTTTCACGGTAGCGGAAACATTCATGACCTTTTTGTCCTTATAGGCATTATAGAAATCCTTCCATGTTTTAATCTTATCGGAACCGTCGGTAATGGAGATATCGACATCATCTACATCATCAATATCATAGGTCTTGCTGCCGATTTTTACCGTACCGGTGTCCTTGTTTTCCTTATAGGTAACGTTTGCAACATTGCCGTCCGCATCATCCTTGCTGTCGCTGTCGGAGGTGGTTGCTGTAATTTTAGTAACGTAATCCTTTTTATTCAGTGTCAGTGTAACGGTAATGGTGCTATCCCCATCATCGTACAGCTTATACAGATCCTTGTAGGTTTTTGTTTTGTTGTCAATCTTTACGGTTACATCTTCCGTATCATCAATTTCATATTTTGTGGTTTTTCCTTTCAGCTTGATGTAGCCTGTTTCTTTGGACTTATTATAGCTCATATCGGAGATTTTGCCCTTCAAGGAATCGCTGCTGCTGCTTTCCTTTGTGCTGCCTGTGATTTTTGTCAGATTTCCTTTGTTGTCAAGGGTAACCTCGACCTCAATGGTTGCTTTGTCATCCTCTGCCTTTGTGAATAGGTCGTACAATTCCTTCAGGCTATAGCTTTTTTGTCGATACGGATATCTACATCGTCTTTGTCGGTAAAGGAGTAGGTGCTGTCCTTATCAATCGTGATAGAGCCTTCTTTATCCGTTTTATTATATCTCACCTTTGTCAGGCTGCCTTTGGTTTTCTTGGTTTCCTTATAGGTTGCCTCCAGCTTGGTGATATGCAGGCTGCTGTCGAGCGTCAGGGTAACATCAATGGAGGTACCTGCCTTATATAGCTTTACGACATCGCTCATGGTGGCAGAAGAACCGTTCAGTGTGATGGTTGTGCCGCCGGATGCCAGCATGTAGTAGGCTGCGCTGTCCTTCAGATTGACATAGAAATTTGTCATGGTCGCAACCGTACCCTTCTGCGTGGAGGTGATCGGGTTGGCAGGTGTTGTCGGAGTTGTGGGTGTGGTTGGTGTGGTTGCCTTTTCCAGTACACCATACAGGTTTGTTACCAGAACTGCGGTTTCTGTGCGGTTCAGTGTCTTTTTGGGGTTGAATTTATTGGAATCGTCCCCATTGACTACGCCTACCCTTTTCAGCAGGGCAACATAGGGCTTCGCTTCTGTGGAAATGCTGCTGTTGTCCAGGAAGGTGGTTGTGGTTTCATTTGCTGTGTAGGAAGAAACCCCCTTTGTTAAGGCGCGCCCAAGGATGGTTGCTGCCTGTTCTCTTGTGGCAGGCAGATTAGAGCCGTTTTTCATGAAGCCGCTCAGGTTAGAGGTAGCCAGAATCTCGTTTTCCAAGCAGTAGGAAACGGCAGGATATGCCCAGCTCTGGATGCCGTAAGCATTCATGATGGGAGTCCATTTCTGGGTTACGCTGTCATCCGCCTTTGCCTTGCCTGTCTGTATCAGCAGCTTATACGCCAACTGGCAGGATTCGGACAGAGAAACAGAATCTCTGGGGCGAAAATAGGTTTTGCCATTTCTGGTTTCCCCAACAACCAGACCCAGGCTTGCCGCCTTATTGATGGATGCTTCGGCACCCGCCCAAGGAGCCTGATTCATATCGGCAAAGGTTGCCGCATAAACAGAAAGCGGTTGGCACGCCAGCATTGCCGCCAAAGCCAAGGCTACAGTATGTTTTGTCTTTTTCATAGAGAATACCCTCCTTTTCTTTTCATCAATAGTAAGATTATAACAAATTTTTTTCTGCTATAGCAACAGTATACAACAAAATTACAGACTTTTGTAAAAATCAGTCAAATTTAAAAAACTCTTAAGAATTTCGCCGTCTGCATACTTCAGAGGGGAAAAGCATAGAGTATCCATAAGAATATCTGGGAGGAATGGGCGGATGAAGAATTGGAAGGGAGTATTGGCGATACTGCTGATGTCTGTGCTGTCGCTTGGGTTCAGCCTGTCTGCTTTTGCGGCGGAAACGGATGCATTGCAGCTGAAAAGTAAAAGTGCGGTGCTGATGGACGCAGGCACGGGAACAATTTTATATGAAAAAAACAGTCACGAGGCAATGCCGCCTGCCAGCGTGACAAAGGTGATGACATTATTGCTGATTTACGAAGCGGAGGCGGCAGGACAGTTTGAATGGGAGGAAGCGGTGCAGGTGAGCGAGCATGCGGCGAGTATGGGTGGCTCGCAGGTTTTTCTGGAGCCGGGCGAAACGCAGACAGCCGCAGAGCTGACGAAATGTATCGCGATTGCATCTGCGAATGATGCGGCGGTTGCCATGGCGGAGTTTGTGGCAGGCAGTGAGGAGGCCTTTGTGGAGCGGATGAACAGGAAGGCAGAGGAATTGGGGATGCAGGAAACGCATTTTGTCAATGCCTGCGGACTGGATGTGGACGGACACGAAACCAGTGCGTATGATATTGCGCTGATGAGTCGGGAGCTGATGACGAAATTCCCGGAGGTGCAGAAATATACGACCACATGGCAGGATACCATCATACATAAAACGCGCAAGGGGGAGTCCGAATTTGGCTTAACGAATACGAATAAGCTGATCAAATGGTATGAGGGTGCAACGGGGCTGAAAACAGGCTCTACGGGCAAGGCGCTTTATTGTCTTTCCGGTACGGCGGAGCGCAACGGGCTGCATCTGATTGGCGTTGTGATGGCTGCGCCGGATTTCAAGCTGCGCTTTCAGGAAACCATGAAGCTTCTGGATTACGGCTTTGCCAATTACAGCACGGAAAAGGGACTGCCCGCAGGGAAGGAAATGGGGCGTATTCCTGTGACGAAGGGCATGGAGGACAGCGTTTCGGCTGTGGTGCAGGAGGAGATTTCCATTCTTCTGAAAAAGGATATCGGCGGTGAATGGGAAACGAAAACGGAGCTTTTGTCTGCCATGGATGCGCCGGTTGCGGCAGGGGAGAAGGTCGGTGAACTGATTTATTTGCTGCATGGGAAGGAGGTCGGCAGGACGGATTTGATTACGGCAGAGGCTGTTGAAAAAGCAAATATCAATACTATGCTGCAAAGAATGCTAAGACAATGGTTTTAGGGGCAGAAGGCGCAGAAAATGAACTCCTGTCGGAGCAGAATTCGTATGATGCAACGCAGGGTTTTCCGTTGAAAATTAAAAATTTCCCAATCAACGATTTCGGCAGTATTGTCACCTCCTGTATGTTTCTGGTGCTTTTGGGCGGTATATCGCTTTTGGGTTTCGGAGAAAGTAAGGTTGGAGCAAAAAATTGTTCCAAAAAATATGGTTGGGAGAGGAGAAGATGCAGCAGAAAATAAGAAAAATTTTTTTATCAGTATTGCCTTTTTTTGCGGTTTTCATTCCGATTCTGTTAAGCGTACCACAGTCTGCACAGGCGTTGGAGCGGCGGAAGCTGATTCCTGTCGGCAGAACGGTGGGCGTAACGATGGATACAGAAGGGCTTCTGGTTTTGGAAACAGGCAGCGTAGTCGGAGCGGATAACGAAAGCCATGAACCCAGCAAGGGACTTCTAAAAGCCGGAGACCGCATTTTGCAGGCAAACGGCGAGAAGCAGGAGAATAAGGAAGCGTTTATGAAAACCATTCAGCAGAGCGAGGGGAACCCGATTTGTCTGCGTTTGGAGCGAAATGGCAGGCAAAAGGAGGTGAAGATTACACCGGTTCTGAGCAATACCGCGCAGACCTACCAGATTGGCGCGTGGATTCGGGACAGTATCCAAGGCATCGGCACAGTGACGTATTATGATGCGGAAAACGGTACCTTCGGCGCATTGGGGCATGGTGTGTATGATGTGGATACGGATGATTTGATGGTGATTCATGGCGGCTCTGTGGTAGATACCACCCTGACAGAAATTGTGAAGGGGGAAAAGGGTGCTGCCGGTGAATTGATTGGGCAGGTAGAGATGCAAGAGAAGCTTGCCGCAATCGAGAAAAATACGGAAACGGGCATTTATGGCAAGGCGGCGGCAGGCGTTTTTGCAGGTGAAGGCTATCCTGTTGCCACAAAGGCAGAGGTAAAAAAGGGCGCGGCTGTGCTGCTTTCCGATTTGGAGGGCAAGGGCGTGCAGGCGTATGCCATGGAAATCGAAAGTCTGGAGAAGAACGGCGGAAGGCAGCATAAGGATATGAATATTCGCATTATGGATGAACGGCTGCTTGCGCTGACAGGCGGCATTGTGCAGGGCATGAGCGGTTCGCCGATTTTGCAGGATGGAAAGCTTGTGGGAGCAGTGACGCATGTGACTTTGGCAGACCCGACAAAGGGCTACGGCATTTTCATGGAAAATATGGCAGCATAAATTCTGAGAGATACGCATGGCAGGAATGTCATGCGTATTTTTCAATTTTATTTACATATTCCCTTTTTGTGCTTTCTGCTTTATAATAAAGAAAAAAGCGGATTCGTGTCTAATTTGGGAGAAGGGGGTTTTTCAATGAAGAATTTAAGAAGGATGTTGGCTTGCGGACTTCTGTTTTCACAGCTTTTCTGTGGGCAGGCATGGGCGGCGGAAGTGCATACACCCTGCTATCGGAACAGCGTGGATACGGAAAACAGTGATTTTGATAAGGGAGACTGGAAATACAAATTCACGACGGATTTCGGGCAGGAGGCTGTGCTGACGGATGGAGAAAAGCATACATTTCTCATCATCAATGGCGGCCTGTCTGCAGAGCATATCATCATTGAAAACGGACGTGCCTTCATGGAGCTTGGGGCGTTGTGCGATGCGCTGGGTCTGCAAAGGGAAGAAGTGAAGGATACGGCACTTTCCGGCAAGACAATCTGCGTGGAAAACGAGATTTATGTTCCGGTGCGCGCTTTTGCGACACAGCTTGGTGCGACTGTAACCTATGGCATGCAGGAAGTGATGCCGATGGGGAATCCCTGTATCAATCTGGATAACCGAGCGCAGAAAATCACAAAGGAAGCAGCAGTGCAGAATGTAAAGGGAAAATTGCAGCTTTATTATCCGATGTTTCAGAAAAGCGAGAGCTATCAGAAGCTAACACCGTATGTGGGCGAAATGCAGACAGAATTTCAGAAGCTGCAATGCGTGGATGAAACCGCAAGCTTCTGGGTTATCAAAGGTGTGCGTCTGTTCCTTGTGGATAAAGCAACGGGCGAGATTTATTATAAGCTGGGAGAAAGCAGCACGGGAAGCGGCTCTTATATTGAAACAGTTGGAAAATTAGAGGAAACGTATGAAAATCTGTTTGAAAATATGTTGCTGTGTGGATGATTTTTGTGTTGACGGAAAATGCAGAGCGGAGAAGCCTGTTTATAAAAAATAAAATATGACAATAAAAATGAAAAAACTGTGGTTTTAAGCATAGGCTTTTTTGTTGGTGCATTTATGCGTGGAAATAAACCCCCAGTTTTACTGGGGGAAGATAAAAACTTTAGTATATGAAAACCTCCTTGTTGTAAAATAGTAGTGGTTTGGCGACCGCATTACTAAAGACAACAAGGAGGTTTTTAACAAATGAAGAACGAAATAAAAAGCACGGCACATTCTAAATATCGTTGTGAATATCATATAGTTTTTGCAATGGTATCTTCAATCACACATCGTTGTGTCAATTTTACCAAGGAAGGCTTTTGCTCCAGGTCACGATACCTTTTGAGGAAAAGCCCACAAGTAATCTGCCCGGTGACAATCTGAGGTATTACAGACAGAGAAAATCTCTGACTACCAGACAGCTTGCAGAGCAAATAGATGTTGTACCCGCAACTATCCTGATGTATGAACAAAATAAGCACCCGATCCCGTTTGATGTGGCCAATAGTCTTGCGGATGCGTTGGATGTAAATGCAGACCTTCTGTATGACGATTTTGCAGTATTCCTTGTCACTCCATATAGCGAAGCACTAAAGGATATTCGTATGAGCATAGGAATGTCTCAGAGAGCTTTTGCGGAGCATATAGGGGTTATCCCAAGTTATTACTATAAGCTCGAATCGGGGCATCGTAGGCCGTCCAGAAAGGTATATCAGAGAATGGTTGATACTCTGAGCCATACCCATCCACATCATTCACTTTTTGCGCAACATAAGCTACAATCAAAGTGAAAACAGACGATTGATTGGAGGTACTATTATGGTTCAGAATTTAACTTACACCCAATACGGCGATTACTACATCCCTGACATTAGATTGGCACATATGGGAATACACACCCTTGGCAAATATGGCAGAATGCGCAGAGCGTTCTTAGAGCAGAACAAGCCAATGCTTTTTAATGATATGGTCTTGACGGAAACTCTGTTCCTGCACCTGTGGGAAGTACAGTAGACTTGTGAGATGCGGATGGAGTTGCTGATGAATGAACTGTTGACGAATAGTCCAGCTCCAGACAAGGCAACACAGCAGCTTGCATGGGTGGCGCATATGAATAGCTTGAAATTACAAGCTGAGGAATTAGTAGTCTCAGAGCTGATTTACAGCTGAAGCAAATGATTTACAACGAAGGCTGGCCTGCATGGTCAGCTTTTTTCGATCTGAATTCACAACTCTTGAATTGTGTTTTTGACAATTCCAGAATTGTGATTTTCACAATTCAAGAACTGTGAAAATCACAATGTAATAATACTGATATTAATAATACTGATTATAGTGATACTGATTCTTTCCTATCCTTTCCGTCTATGGAGGTTTGACATTTCTTGAAGTGTGATTTCGACATCCCCAGGAGTGTCGTTTTGACACCTCTGGAAGTGTGAAAATGACACGGTAATAATACTGATAATAATTATACTGATTATAGTAATACTTATCCTTTCCTTTCTGTTCTGGAATCATTGGATATGAAAGGAATGAAATTACTGCAATAGCATTTTGCCAAGCACAAAATATAAAATTTATTTGGTTATTAAAAACCATTGACTTTTTTGAATCCGGTGCTATAATAAGATCATAGATAATGGTTATTAAAAACCAAAACGATATGGAGGTAGTTAAATGTCTTATATCAATAAAGATTTTTTTGAGAATGCCGAGAACCAGCAGAAGGCTATGCAGATTAATTGGGAGATTGCAGACTGCCTTCATCAGTTCGGGAAGCTCCCTTGTAATGGGTTCCCGCTGGTTCCTTATCTGCTCCACAAGGCAAGTCAGTACAGCAATCCCTTCGGCATTACTCTCCAGGCAATCACCGATGGTAAGATTGAAGTCAACGAAGATGTTCGCTTTATGGCAAAAGAGGTTCTGACCGATGAACTGTGGGAGCGTCTGCTTCAGCTCGTGATGAAATACTCGCCGGAAGAATTTGCTCTCGCTGCTGTCAACCCTGTCACGGATAACGAACCAAAGGGAACGATGACCACACCTCCCTCCATCCTTAATCTGGCGCACAAACTGTTGGATGTGAAAGCCGGGGAGAGTGTCGCTGATGTATGCTGCGGCAGCGGAACTTATATGGTATCTGCCGCATTGGAGGAAAGCAGGGCTTCCTACCACGGCTTTGAAATCAATGTGGCAAACCGAGCGGCTGCGCTGATGCGGGCCGAACTGATTGATGTCGATATGGAAGTTACTTTGTGCGATGTTTTTACTGTGGCTGATAGTGACCCCATGCCAAAGTTCGACAAAATTTTCGCCAATTATCCTTTCGGATTGAAGCTGCGGAACCTGGGGGCAGGTGCTGCGTATCTGGAACGACTGGCAGAACAGTATCCCGGTCTTTCCAAAGCAACATCTTCTGATTGGGTATTCAACGCCCTGCTTTACGATCTGCTCAATGAAAACGGAAAAGCTGTAGGAATCATGACAAATGGCAGCACCTGGAACAGTATTGATATGCCGATGCGAAAGTATTTTGTGGAACGCAAGATGGTTGAGTGTGTCATCTCCCTTCCTGGTAAGATGTTTGCCTCCACCAATATTGCCACCACTCTGATTATTCTGAGCCACAACAATGACAGTGTTCGCATGATTGATGCTACCAAACATTGTCAGCAGGGTCGCCGTCAGAATGAGTTCAGCGAAGAAAATATTGCAACAATCATGGATGCCCTTTACAATGACCAAGATTACAGCAAGAGCATTTCCATTGAAGAGCTGAGAGCGAATGAGTACAATCTGAGCCTTAGCCGATATGCAAGCGAAGATCTTTCTTTCCACAATGGCGTTCCCTTTGAAAGCGTCATCAAGAGCATTTCCAGAGGCGCACCTTGCACCGCAAGCCAGTTGGATGAAATGGTATCTGACAGCGTGACCAATATGCAGTATCTGATGCTTGCCAATATTCAGAATGGCATGATCGACGATAAGCTCCCGTATCTGTCCTACATTGATCCCAAGTACGAGAGATACTGCTTAAAAAATAACACGCTGATTCTCTCCAAGAACGGTTACCCTTACAAAGTTGCCGTGGCATCTGTGCAGGAAGGTCAGCGCATCCTGGCGAATGGTAATCTGTATATCATTGAGTTGGATGAAACCAAAGCAAATCCCTATTTCATCAAGGCTTTCTTCGATAGTGAACAGGGTCATGCGGTTCTGAAAAGCATTACCGTCGGTGCAACGATCCCGAACATCGGTGTGGACAAGCTCAAGAAAGTAGAGATTCCTCTTCCCTCCATGGAGGAACAGGAGCGCATTGCTCAGAAGTATCAAGCAGCACTGGATGAGATCACAGTCATTAAGCTGCGTCTGGAAAAGGCAGTAAACAAGCTCCATCATATTTTTGATGAGGAGAGTGATTAAGCCTATGCTCAGTGTAGAAGAACTTTTTGAGTTAGAAGATAATATCAGAGAAGAACTTGACGACCATTTAACAGCTGCACTCGCAAGTCTGAACCGTTCCGGGCAGTTGGAGGAATTGCTCCAGCTGCTTGGGATGGAACACCTCCTCGAAAAAGAAACGGGATATGAGGTGTACAAGACTGGCAAGATCGTTGTTATCGGTCAGTCTGATGTGAAAGCCGAAGTCCTGCTGTCCATCGCTAAAAAACTGGGTCTGGACAAGAGCCGTTTTGAACTTCATCTGGAATATGATGATGCCAAAGATTTCAACTTCCGCAAAATGCAGTGGCAGCCCACATACAGCTTGATTATGGTCGGGCCGATGCCGCACAGCGGCTCCGGAAAAGGTGATTACAGCAGCATCATTTCTGCAATAGAATCTGAGGACGGTTATCCTCCTGTTGTCAGACTTGGTTCCAACGGTTTGAAAATCACCAAGACGGATTTCAGAGCCAAGTTAGAAGAAATGATGGAAATGAGAAAAATTGCCTAATCGTCCGATTTATTGGACATGACTTATGATAGGCTACACAATGAATAAATATATTTGAGTCAGAAAAGGAATGGAGGTGTCGCATATCAAAGATTTTGAACATAACCCTATTTCTGATCAGTTGCTGGAAAGTATGGAAGCCAGCAAAAAAATAGCAGATAGTTTAGCGCCCATTCTGGAGCAAGAGGAAAAACTCAAGCGAATCGCAGAAGGTGCTACTGCACATATCCCCAATTTTGAGATTCCGACGCTTGCGTTGGATGCAATTTCAGAACCTTCGCCAGCTATGAAAGCGATTGCGGAACAGAGTAAAGCTATGAAGTTGGCTACCAGCGTAGGTACTGCAATAGATGCCCTACAACACAGTAGTACCATCCAGACTTTAGGGGAACTTGCAATAGCCGCTAATGTCCCCAACTATACTTTCAAGAATCCGCTGCTTGAACAAGCCAGTTTAGGGATGACGGCGATGCTCCAGTCCTTCAATAATAGTGCGGTAAAACTACTTGCGGATTCTGTTCATGGAATTATAAGCTCCTTTGGGTCTGCACTTACAGCGGCAATTCATTCGCCTGTGATGGATTGGCTTCAGAGCATTGACATCTCTCCAATGCGCTCTGTATTGGAGAATCTTGCACTGGAACCGGATATTCTTGGGAGATACAAGAAGTTCAATCAAGCGTACTTGACGGCTATGTATGAATGCAAATGGTTCCCCTACGCTGGCTGGGCAGCGGATATTACCATGACAGCGGAAATATCGGACATCTTGGCAACAAGCCGAGGTGCAAGTAAGCGACGAGAAAAGCGTATCGACAAGGTCATTCTCGACTATTACGACAAGAATGAAATCAAATTCATCAAGCGAATATGGAGAGAATCTGATTTAGAACCACATATCAAACGGATTCTGGGACAGGCTCTTGAAGCACATCTCCGTGGTGAATATGCCCTGTGTATTTCCAGCTTGGCAACTATGTGGGAGGGCTTAATCTACATAAAGGCAAACAATGCTACCATGCAGGATCGTCACCGGCAAAGGATGGAGATCACAAAAAAAGAACTGGAAGATCTGACCGAGGCAAACGACTACGACAAGATCTTCAGCGATTATTTCAACACCTTCATTGTTTCTCAGTGCAATAAGGTTGATGATGTGGTTGATGGTGTGCCGAACCGGCATGGCGTTTCTCACAGCTGGTATCACAGCTATCCGAGCAAAAAGGCTTCTCTGAATGCTATTTTGCTTACCGACTTCATAATTGGTCTGGAGCCACTTGAAGGCACCCGGGCCAGTGCATAAAGAAAATACGAATCGAGGTACACACGATGTCTAACGATAAAATCCAAGCGGTAGGAGTAAATATCGCAGAAAAAGCAACGATGATCTGGAATGTGGCAGATATGCTCCGTGGCCCCTTTAAGCCCCATGAGTACGGGCTTGTAATCCTTCCTATGACCGTGGTTAAGCGTTTCCACGACTGTCTGCTTCCCACCCACGAAGCAGTCTTGGCACAGTATGAAAAGGTCAAGAAGCTGGCCGTCATTGATGGCTTTCTGACCAAGGCTTCCGGTTATCAGTTCTACAATACCAGCAAGTTCACATTTGAAAAGCTGCTGGCTGACCCGGATAACATCGAAGCCAACTTCCGGGACTATCTGGCTGGGTTCTCTCCCAATGTCCAGGATGTTCTGTCCAAATTCGATTTTGACAACATCATCAAGAGAATGGTGGAGAGCAACACCCTCTACCTTGTTATCAAGGAGTTTGCTACGCCCAAGGGCTATCTCGGCCCGGACAAGATCAGTGCCGTGGACTGTGGCTACATCTTTGAGGACTTGGTAAAGCGGTTCTCTGAATCCTTTGGAGAGGAAGCCGGAGCGCACTTTACCAGCCGGGATATTATCTATCTGATGACCGATCTCCTTCTGTCCGATGCCGATCTTGCGGAAGCTCAGAATGTCACGGTCTACGATATGACCATGGGAACCAGCCAGATGTTGTCCTGCATGGAGGAGCGTATCCACGATCTGAACGAGGACATTGAAGTTACCTGTTTCGGACAGGAGTTCAATCCCTCCACCTTCGCAATCGCCAAGGCGGACATGATGATCCGTGGCGGTGATCCTAACAACATGAGATTTGGTGACACCCTGTCTGACGATCAGTTCAGCGGCTACACCTTCCAATATATTATCAGCAATCCGCCATTCGGAATTGACTGGAAGCGTGAACAAAAGGCCGTTGAAAAGGAAGCGGCAAAAGGTGATCTTGGTCGTTTCTCTCCCGGTCTGCCTAAGATTTCTGACGGACAGCAGTTGTTTGTGTTGAATGGTCTATCCAAGCTTGCACCTAACGGAAAGATGGCCATTATCCAGAACGGTTCCCCGCTGTTCTCCGGTGATGCCGGTAGCGGACCGTCCAATATTCGTCAGTACATTCTGGAGAATGACTGGTTGGATTGCATCGTTCAGCTGTCCACCGATATGTTTATGAACACCAGTATCAGCACATATATTTGGGTGTTGTCTAAGGATAAGCCTGCTTATCGAGCGGGAAAAGTACAGCTAATTGATGCTTCCCACTGCTTTGAACCAAGGAAGAAAAATATTGGCACAAAGAGAAATGACATCGCTGATTTTTGTAGAGAGCTGATTACACAGGCGTATGGAGAGTTCAGACACGAAGCAATCTATGGAGATAAAGAAGGTGTATATTGCGAAAGCAAAATATATGAATCTGTTGAATTTGGCTACAACAAAATCGTCGTTGAGCAGCCACTTCGTGATGAAGCAGGAAACCTTGTTCTGAAAAAAGGAAAGAAGCAACCCGATCCCACTCTTCGTGATACAGAGCTGGTTCCCTTATGTGAAGATATTGATTCTTATTTCGAACGAGAGGTTTTGCCTTATGTTCCCGATGCATGGGTAGATACAAAGAAAACCAAGGTCGGATATGAAATTCCAATGACCAGATACTTCTACGAATATCAAAAGCCAGAAGCAACAGAGGATATTATGGAGCGTTTGAGCAAATTGGAATCCGAAATAACATCGTCTTTGAATACTCTGTTCCATAAGGAGGGATAACGATGGCTCGAAAAATGAAAGACAGTGGAGTGGAGTGGATTGGTTTTATCCCAGATGAATGGTCAGTACAACGCCTTCGCTGGTGTCTTAAAGACATAAATGTTAAAAATGATCCCATTCAAACAACACAGGTGCTATCTCTTACAAACAAACAAGGCGTTATTCCATATGAAGAAAAGGGAAACCAAGGTAACAAGGCAAAAGAAAATGTTGCAGAGTACAAAATCGCATACGAAAACACTTTAGTCATAAACAGTATGAATGTCATAATTGGGTCAGTTGGCATATCCCATTATTTCGGATGTGTTAGCCCTGTCTATTATGTTTTCAAGGAAACAGAAAATGCTGATTTAAGGTTTATTAGTTACATCTTTAGCACTGTAGGTTTTCAGAAGGAGTTGCGGAAATATGCCAAGGGTATTATGGAAATTCGTTTAAGAATATCCGTATCAGATACACTTAGACGGGTTGTGCCATTACCAAAACTGGAAGAACAACAGCGTATTGCAGATTACTTAGATCATGAATGTGCTGAAATTGATGCCGTGCTGGATAAGACAAGGGCGTCTATCGACGATTACAAAAGCCTTAAAAGAGCTTTTGTTATTCAAACTGTTACTCAAGGTGTACGAAAGAATAGAATTATGAAGCCATGTTCCATTGAATGGTTAGACCGCATTCCTGCTGAATGGGAGGAGTGTCGAATAAAGAATGTGATTAGCCCACGGGAGAAAGCTGTTACAGAGGATGATGAGATTATTACTTGCTTCAGAGATGGAGAGGTAACGCTCAGAAGAAAGCGTCGAGAAGATGGGTTTACAGTTTCATTCACGGAAAACGGTTATCACGGGGTAGATGTAGGCGACTTGGTTATTCATGGCATGGACGCTTTCGCAGGTGCCATCGGATGCTCTGACAGCCGTGGAAAGACTACTCCAGTTGTCCATGTATGTGATACGGTTGGTAACAACCGATACTTCATGTACTATTTGCGTAGCTTGGCTTATGGTAACATTCTTATGGATTTGTCAAACGGAGTGCGTATTCGTTCAAGCGACTATCGGAACTTTGCAAAGTTAGGAGTATTCGGAGCATTGCTCCCTCCTCTTGAGGAGCAGGATGAGATCGTCGCTTACTTAGATCAGAAATGTGAAGAGATTGACCGGCTCATTGCTCAAAAAGAGCTATTTTTCTCTGAACTTGAAAACTACAAAAAATCACTTATCTATGAATATGTCACCGGTAAAAAGGAGGTGAAGTAAGTTGGAGATACCTGTTACACTTCAGTTGGATAGGAAAGGTTATTTCGACAGAGAATGTCCAAACGAAAACTGTCTGTATACCTTCAAAATCAATATGCAGGATTGGGAAGAAAAAGTTTCTGATGAGGAAGTTCATTGTCCTATGTGCGGTCATATTGATACATCGGAAAAATGGTGGACGCAAAAGCAGTTGGAGGGTATGCAGAACATCGCTGTTGATTATGCGATGGCGTTAATCTCCGAAAAACTCGACGAGGCATTTGGAGGTTTAGCCCGATCCACCCGGCACAACAAGTTCGTGAAGATTACCTACAAGCCCGGAAAACGAATTACTTTCCAGAACAACCCTATCGGACAGAGCGAAGAATGGGAAATCGACATCACCTGTGAGAACTGCGGTACTCGGTATAGCGTGATTGGATCCGCTTATTTCTGCCCGTGCTGTGGCCATAACTCTGCGGTAAGTGCATTTGAGGAATCAATGGACAGCGTTGAGAAGATGTTGGCGTCACTCTCTGAAATGAAGCAGATGCTGACAACCTCATACGGCAGGGACAAGGCAGAAACGATGTGTCGTGGGCTATTGGAAAGCTCAATTGGTGATATTGTATCTGCATTTCAAAAATTTGCGTCCTGTCACTATGACAAGCTGACCGGAAAGACATCCAGGGTCAATGACTTCCAGATTGTCGATAAAGGAAGTCAGCTGTTTAAGGATGCTACCGGCAAGGGATATGATGAATGGTTGTCTGTCGATGAATTGAAGGATATGAATTTACTATTCCAGCGCAGACATTTGATTGAACATAACAATGGTATGGTCGATCAAAAATATATTGATAAATCTGGAGACAATTCCTATGCCGTAGGACAAAGATTGGTTGTAAAGGGAAGCGATCCGCTGACCTTGCTGGCAATCATTAAGAAACTCGGTAAGGGATTGGTGTCACTAAAGGAGGTGCCAGAGAATTGAAGATTGATAAAGGCAGAATCATCAATGACTTCATTGAGCCGAACAAGCGTCAGTATGCAATCCCTGTGTACCAGCGTAACTATGAATGGTCGAAAGAGCAGTGTGTGAAACTGTTTGAGGACATTGTGCAGGCATATAAAAAGGACAGAACCCATTTCTGCGGTTCTGTCGTGTATGCCCCTCTGAAAGAGGAGCAGAACATTCATTACTACATCATCATCGACGGGCAACAGCGGTTGACTACCATCTATCTTCTGCTGAAGGCGCTGATCGACCTTGCAGAGAACGATGCCACCCGTGAATTGATTGCGGAAACGCTGTTTAATCGGGACAAATTTGATAAGTTTGCCATTGACAAGGCAAGCAAGTTGAAATTAAAACCCATTAAGAGCGACGATAATCAGCTGCGTTTGCTGATGGAAAACAAATACGATGACATAGAAAAGAACAGCGGTATTTGGAGAAACTACGAGTTGTTCTGTTCGCTGGTTCAAGCACAGTTGGATGCCGGTATGTATGTCAAAGACATTTACAAGGGCGTTGAGAAGCTGATTTGTGCCAGTATTCTTCTGGAGCAGGAAGATAACGCCCAAGAGATGTTTGAACGTATCAACTCCACTGGTGTGCCCCTGAGCCTTGCGGATAAAATCAGAAACTTTGTCCTGATGACCGATGCAGATCAAGAAAGCCTCTATGAAAACTATTGGCTTAAAGCAGAAGTTCTTGTCCATCGAAATAATATGACCGCTTTCTTCTTGGACTATCTCAATACCAAGGTTGACGGTTTTGCCAAGGAAGAAGATGCCTATGAGGTCTTTAAGGATGTTTATCGGAAAGGCAAATACACCAACGAAAGTATGCTGAAGGAGATTCTTCACTACGCTGACTTTTACCATGCATTCCTTTACGGTGACAAGAAATACGGTGATAAGATAAACAGTCTGCTCAGAAGCTTACAGAAACTGAAACAGACCACTGTATTCCTGTTCTTGTTTCCGGTGTTCGATGATTATGAGAATGAGGTTATTGGTCTCAAGGAACTGGAAAAAGTTTTGCAGTTCCTACTTCATTACAGCATCCGCCGTTTGATCTGTGAGATCGGTTCTAACTCCCTGCGTGGTCTGTACAAGACGCTCTATGCCAGAGTATTCGCTCGTACGGAGAATAAACAGCATTACTACGATACAATTGTATCTTTTTTTCAGCAGTTGACTTCCAAGGATGCACTACCCGATGACAAGACTTTTATTCTGGCTTTGAAGCAGAATAATCTGTATAGAAAAAACGCTCTGTGTAAGTTCCTGCTGACTGCCATTGAAAACCAAGGTAAGGAACAGCTGATTACGGACAATCTTACCATCGAGCATATTATGCCGCAGAACAAGAACCTATCTACTGCATGGCAGAAAATGCTTGGGGAAAATGTTTGGCAGAGTGTGCAGGAGAAGTATCTGCATACCCTTGGCAATTTGACCCTTACCGCCTACAACAGCGAATTGGGCGACAAACCTTTCGATGTGAAACAGAAAGAATTAGACGATGTTAAGACAAAAGTTGTTGTGCTGTACTCCGATGTGAAGGGACGCACAGTTTGGAACGCCGAAGCCATTGAGCTGAGAGCCGACCATCTGGCTGACATTATCGTAAAGCTCTATCCAATTGAACAACCTGCACAGACGATTTCCTTTGCTGATCCTCGTTACAAAGAATACACTTGTGACGATCCGGACAATGCCACATACAAGGCTCCAAACTACTATGTACTGCAAGGAGAACGTGTCAACACGACCAACTTCGCAGAAATGCTCCGTTCTATTGTTAGCAGACTGTATGAACTGGACAGTAGCATTATTGAAGAAATGGCCCGAAACAATGAGCGGCTCCTTTCATGGTCACAGAATGTCATGTTTTCCTATGATGTGAATGAGGTCTACGGAGATTACAAGTTGGGAGATACAGATATTTATGAAAGCACTGGCTTTTCAGCAGCACACATTATGTATATCATCCGAGCACTGCTTGATAAGTATGATATTGAGCGGAGCGATTTTGCTTACAGTGCTCGCTCTACAAAGCCCAGCGGAAAGGAGGAACAATAAGTGTCCATTGATGTTACAACAGAAAAGCGTTTTGAAGAGGACATTGAAGCCTTCTTCATTTCTCCCACAGGCGGCTACACCAAGGGAACCGATACATACGATCCGGCCCTTGGCCTATATGTGAACACACTGATCGAGTTCATCCAAAGAACCCAGCCGAAGGAATGGGCGAGATTTGAGAATCAGAACAAGGTTGATCCTGTCCGAAAGTTCTGCCTTGCTCTAAATACTGCCTGTGACACTGAGGGCCTTGTATCTGTTCTCCGTCACGGCTTCAAGCACCGGGGTATTACCTTCCGTGTCTGCTATTTCAAACCGGAATCCAGTTTGAACCAGACCGCAGCTGCCCTATATGCGAAGAATGTAGTCAACTGCAACAGGCAGTGGTATTACTCCGCTGATACCAAGAAAAGCGTGGATATGGTGCTGGTGCTAAATGGCATCCCTGTGTTCGCCTTTGAGCTGAAGAACCAGTACACCGGTCAGAACGTGGACAATGCCAAGCGGCAGTGGATGTATGACCGTGATCCCAGAGAAATCTGCTTCCAGTTCAATAAGCGCATTCTGAGCTACTTCTGTGTAGACCACACCGAAGTCTGGATGGCAACCAAACTCGCTGGTAAGGACACCTTCTTTCTGCCTTTCAACCAAGGCTCTGCCGGTGCAGGCCGTGACGGTGGAAAGGGCAACCCAGCTAACCCCAACGGCTATCCCACGGAATATCTGTGGGAACAGGTTTTCCAGAAAGAAAGTATGATGGACATTCTCCAGAAGTTTATTCATTTGCAAATCACCGAAGATAAGAAGCTCATGGCCGATGGCAGCGAGAAGATCACCAAGAAGAAAACGCTGATTTTCCCTCGTTACCACCAGCTGGATGTTGTCCGCAAGCTACTTGACGATGTGAAAGCTAATGGTGCTGGTAAGAGCTATCTGATTCAGCACAGCGCAGGCTCTGGTAAATCCAACTCGATTGCCTGGACTGCCTACCGACTTGCTTCCCTCCATGACCAAGATAACAAGGCTGTGTTCAGCAGCGTTGTTGTCGTTACCGACCGTACCGTTCTGGATGCCCAGCTACAGGACACCATTTCCGGTTTCGACCATACCCTTGGCGCAGTCGAAGCCATTGGCGAGGACAAGAACTCCAAAGACCTCCGGGATGCTCTGAACAACGGTGTGCGTATCATCGTCACTACCTTGCAGAAGTTCCCAGTGATCTATCAAGAGGTGGATAAGGTTGCTGGCCGGAACTACGCTATCATCGTCGATGAAGCCCATTCCTCTCAGACCGGCAACTCCGCTCTGAAACTGAAAACAGCTCTGGCTGATACCGAAGAAGCTCTCCGGGAGTATGCAGAAATGGAGGGCAAGGCTGAATCTGAGCTTGATCCCGACGATAAGCTAATGAAGGAGATTATCGTCCACGGTAAGCATAAGAATTTGTCTTTTTTTGCGTTCACCGCAACTCCGAAGGACAAGACCTTGGAGCTGTTCGGCACTGAATATGAGGATGGTTCTTTCCATCCGTTCCACATTTACAGTATGCGGCAGGCTATCGAGGAAGGCTTTATCTTGGATGTCCTCCAGAACTACATGACCTACGACACCTGTTTCAAGATCGCAAAGACCACCGAGGACAACCCGGATGTGCCGTCCAGCCGTGCAGCGAAGATCATTCGCAAGTACCAGGAACTTCACCCGTACAACATCAGCCAAAAAGCGCAGATCATCGTTGAAACCTTCTTGGGAACCACTTGTCATAAGATCAACGGGCGGGGTAAAATGATGGTTATTACATCCTCACGCTTGGCTGCTGTGCGGTATTACCATGAAGTGAAGCGATACATCCAAGAGAAGAAATACATGGATGTAGATGTATTGGTGGCGTTCTCCGGTGCGGTCAACGATGGCGGTGAAGAATATACTGAGCCGAGGTTGAATGTTCGCGGGGATGGCTCCCACATTTCGGAAAGTCAGACCAAGGCAGAATTTCACGACAACTTCAATGTGCTGATTGTTGCTGAGAAGTATCAGACCGGCTTTGACGAGCCACTGCTCCATACGATGATCGTGGACAAGAAGCTGAAAAGCGTCAAGGCTGTGCAGACACTTTCCCGTCTGAACCGGACTTGTGCCGGTAAGCATGACACCTTTGTTCTCGACTTCGTGAACAAAAAGGAAGATATTCTGGAAGCATTCCAGCCTTTCTACCAGGAAACCTATTTGCAGCAGGAAGTCAATGCCGACTTGATTTACCAGACACAGAAGGAACTCCGTGGTGCTGGTATCTACTCTGATGATGACATTGAAGCCTTTGCAAAGGTGTATTTCAGTAGCGACAAGCAGGACAAAAAGGCTATGGGGCGAATGACCAGTGCTTTGCTGCCGGTAGCTAACCGCTACAACAAGAAAACTGTTAACGAGCGATACCAGTTCAGACGCCAGCTCAGAAGCCTTATCAAGTGGTACGGTTATATCTCTCAGATTATCCGCATGTTTGACAAGGATTTGCACAAGGAATATGTATTCTGTTCCTACCTCATCAATCTGTTACCTCCGGAACCGGTGGATATGGTTGACTTGGAGGGCAAGTTAAAGCTGGAATACTATAAATTGCAGAAAACCTTTGAAGGTGCAATCGAGCTGGATGAACAGAAAGGTGTCTATGAACCCGCTAAGAAGAAAGGTGCCATGGGGCTTGATCCCAAGGAACCTCTGGATGAAATCATTGATAAGATCAACGAGAAGTTTAAGGGTGCCTTTACCGATGGCGACCGGGTTTTGTTGACAGCTCTCCGTGATAAGCTCATGGGCGACAAAAAACTGGCAAGCATGGCAAGAACTTCTGACCCGCAGATTTTTGTGGAAAGCATTTTCCCCAAGGCATTCGGAGATGCTGCCATGGAAAGCTACACGGAATCCCAGGACACCTATACCTCACTCTTTGAAGATCAGAACAAGTACAATGCTATTATGAGCGCATTGGCAGAAGTGATTTATCGAGAGATGCGCAAAAAGAAATAGCAAGAAAGAACTTCGTCTCAACTTGGGACGAAGTTCTTTTTACAAACGCACTCTAATGCAATTTGCGACGAAATAGAATTTTTGTCGGGTCTATAAAACGATTACAAAATCGTGTAGCCAATATCGCAGATATTGTTCAAAGGGTATCAGGTAGTTTTCCCTGACAAGTCATTTTGCAAATTGAGGCGAAGGAGAAAATGCAAAAATGAGCAAAGTGCTATAACTTTGCCCTGCTTGCCAGTTTTCTTCGCACAATATAACTTGTACCCAACTTGGACACAAGTGTAGATTAACTTCTGCTCTAATTGGGCAGAAGTCGGATTTGAAACTTCCACCCAATTCAGGTGAAGATGTATCAGTTTTTTATTCCCAACTTGGGAATAATTTTGCCCGTATATTATAGGTGTTACAAATTGGCAAGCAGTGTAAACCTGTACAGGTTTACTCATTTTCCTGATTTCCCCTCTGGGTCAATCTTCGTAAATTGCTTGTTGGGGCAGCATCCCCAATCCCCTTTGAACGCCACCTGCGGTGTCAGCTGCGCATTCATTCTGAATACTTTTGCTTACTGACTTCTGCGCAATTTGCATAGAAGTTCAATTTTTCCATAAACGAAAAAATGAAAATATGGGAGAAGTTGTCCCTGATTATTTGTGTGATGTGTGGCGATCCACTTCCCGACAAATTGTCGGGAAACTTTGTGGGCAACTCACCCACAAGTAACGAAAGTGGCAATGCTCGGATACAACTTCGTCCCAAGTTGGGATGAAGTGCTACGGTGTAACTTGCACCAAAGTAAGGCGTAGAGATTTTGTATTGTAAATTCTTGATGAGGTGTCTGGAATTTTATAAATGTCAAAATGACTTCTGGACAATTTGTCCAGAGGTATCATTAAGCTTCGATTAGAAAATCAAAAATAGCCTTACTGCAACTTACGGCAAAATGAAAATCTGCTATTAGCTGCCTGTTTTCAACTTTGGGGTATGCTCTTGGCTGAACTTGACAAGATTGCTTATTTCGACATTTCATGCTATGATAGTTACAGATGAAAATTAAATACTGCTTCATACAAGATTTTATTGATGGGCAAGCCCCATATTTATACAAACATATTTTTAGTCAGTCCGAACTGTCGGAGC
>QWCY01001140.1_pt1 | contig 40512 bp, 31 predicted proteins | sample 1972631 | NCBI WGS metagenome assembly QWCY01 (sample SAMN09866696, study PRJNA288562) | Human gut metagenome isolate pre1_stool, whole genome shotgun sequencing... | isolation source: gut | host: Homo sapiens | place: USA: California
TGCTTCTATGTACTCCTTTATCATTTTGTAGGTCACTCGTTCCTTGGGCTTGTATTCTTCGGCTCTTTTAGCGATATTATCAAGCGGAACTTTTCCCTCGCCCTCACCAAACTCAACTTTTACGTTGATATGTCCGTCTGGCTTTTTGTGGGAAAGCAGTACAACCGTCTCAACATTCGCCGTCCACGGAAACTGATCCACGGCAACCGCCTTTTCCACATGATAGCCGCTGGCAAGAAACGTCTCAAGGTCACGAATAAGGCTTGTCGGCTTACAGGAAATATATACAAGCCTTGGAATTCCATAGGCAATAATCTTCGTCAGCGCCTTCGGGTGAATTCCGTCACGCGGTGGGTCTAAAATAATCATATCCGGCTTTTCCGTAATGTCATCCAATACCTTCAAAACATCGCCTGCAATGAATTCGCAATTATGTAAACCATTTAATTCCGCATTCTTCTTCGCAGCCTCCACAGCTTCCTCCACGATTTCAACTCCAATCACCTTCCTCGCAACCGGAGCCATAAGCTGTGCAATCGTCCCTGTTCCACTATATAAGTCAAAGACAATCTCTTTATCCTTATTATGTGTCAGATCACCAATATACTCGCGTGCCGTTTCATAGAGTACCTCTGCCCCGAGAGAATTGGTCTGGAAAAAGGAAAACGTGGAAATCTTAAACTTCAGTCCCAGCAATTCCTCTTCGATGTATTCCTGACCATAAAGCACTCTGGTTTCATCGCTCTGTACCACATCTGCCACAGAGTCGTTGATAATATGCAGGATTCCCGTCATGGTACCATGCAGCTCCATAGCAAGAAGGTTCTCTTTCCATTCCTCCACAAGCTGCTCATGATCCTTCTGTACATAAGAAGTAATCAATGAAGAATCCGGATTCTTCTGCCCTATACCATTTTGATTTTCCAAAAGAGCTTTATAACGATATGCACACTCTCCCGGAAAATTAGAAATTCCTTCCGAGGTCGTCACAAGTGCCACCAAAATCTGCCCCGTCTTTTTTGCTTTACGAACGAGTAGATGACGCAGGAAGCCTTCATGGCGCAGGCGGTGGTAAAAGCTGCAGTCCTTGAAATGCTCCTGAGTCATGACAAGAATTTTCCGATAATCTTCGTCTACAATCTGACAGTCTGATACCGATACAATATCATAAAAGCTGCCTCTCTTATGCATCCCCAGACTTAACGGGCCATCCTTGTAGGCATCTCCAAAAGAAAACTCCATCTTGTTGCGGTATTCGTACTGTGCAGGGCTTCCTTTAATCCCTTGAAACTCCCAGGCTTCCTCCTGCCGGTCAAGGACACTGTCCAGAAGCTTTTTCACCTGGGCTTCCTTGATGGCAAGCTGCTCTTCATAGGGAAGTGAAATATAGGTGCAGCCACCGCACTCTCCGAAATGAGGACAGGGACTTTCCATTTCCAATGGAGATTTCTGATCCACACTGAGTACTCTTCCTTCGGCTTTTTTATTACGGTTTTTCTGGACCATCAGTGTAATCTTCTGACCGGGAAGGACATTCTTTACCGTGCAGATTCCCTCTGCTGTATTCACAATCCCCTTATTCGGGAAATCAACCCGCTCTACCACTCCTTTAATGATCTGTCCCTTTTTCATATCATGATTCCTCTCTTATTTATATACCCAATCTAATAAATACCTGCGTGCTCTACTCTACCTGCTGCACTAAATTCATGCTGCACCTTCGGCTTGCATTCTTTAAGTGCACAGGTATGGTTCGCTCTAACTTCAGGCTTCATCTTCGATTCACTTTCACTAAGTGCTCTACTCAAAAAAAGGGATGTGCACCGGCACATCCCGACATTAGATGATCACTTTAACTGATATCCTTTATTCTTCAGAAGCTGCAAGATCTTCCTTTTCGACATCATCCTTCCAGTCCTTCGCGGGCTGCTCTTCCTTGTCTTCCTTATCCTCGTCCTCATCATCGAAGAAGTCATCATCAAATTCATCATCGAAATCATCGTCAAAATCCTCGAGATAATCCGGCACGAGATAACGGTATACACCATAGCAGATTGCTGCTACCACAACGATCACTCCAACAACTGCAAAGATGCACAGAAGCACATTCTTGCCTTTTTTCTTTTCTTCTTCCTTATGTGCCAGAAAATCCTTTAAATCATTCAGGTCTCTGACATTCTTCAAATCCTTGATATCATACTGCTTCAGCATAGCTGCGATCTCTTCTATCTTGTTCATATCCTCACCCTGTCCTTTCCTGCATTTCCATTGTTTCACCAATCCGGCAGATCATTACCCGTCTAGTCTTCCCAAAATAAGAATTCCTATTCCGGTCTGCTCTTGTTATTAGATAATATATCATCTCATCCGCATTTTAACAACAGTCATTTTCCAAAATTTGTACAAATAATCAGCCATGTGGAAATGATTGTACAAGATGACCGTGGGAGCTTGCTCACAAAGGGCATTTTGTATCATCATTTTCATACATCATAGCCAATCAAATCTTCTCAAGCTTCGCAAAAGCCGCATACATGATCTTCTGTCCGGCGTCATCAAAATCAACCGTCACCTTATAATCCCTCGGTCCCGGCTCCAGGTCTGTCACAAAGCCTTCTCCATACTTTACATGCCTGACGCGGTCCCCGATATCATAGTCCGGCTTACCGCCCTTTACTGCTTCGGATCCTTTGGAAATTCCCAATGCTCCGAACGATCCTGTTCCGGCAGATGCAAGATACGGCTTTTTCGGAGCAGAAATGGTACGTGAGGATTTATCTGCCACAACCGGCTGATATCTGGGAGCAGGTGGCTTATTGTCCATCAGCTCCGGCGGAATTTCTTTGACAAAGCGGCTGACCGCATTCATCTGTGTTTCACCACGCACCATACGCATTTTGGCATAACACAGCGTCAGATCGTCTTTCGCTCTGGTAATTCCCACATAGGCAAGACGACGTTCCTCTTCGATCTCTGCCGGATCATCAGAGGCAATCGTCATGTAGCTTGGGAAAATACCATCCTCCATACCGGCAAGATACACATGCGAAAATTCCAGTCCCTTTGCACTGTGCAGTGTCATCAGCAGCACACGGTTATCGTCTTCGGATAGCCGGTCAATGTCGGCTACCAGCGCCACTTCCTCCAAAAATGCACTTAAGGAGGGCTCATCGTTGGCCTCTTCATATGCAACAATTTTATTAATCAATTCATCGATATTATCAATCCGGCTCTGTGCTTCGATCTCATCATCGACATCCATTTCATTGATATAATTCGTCGTGTCCAGAATATCATGCATCAATTCCTTCAGACTATAATAAGAAAGGCGGCTGCGGAATACCTGAATCATATTGACAAAGGGACGGATCTTCGCTTCCGCCTTACCAAGTCCCTGAATCTCATCCGCATGACACAGTGCCTCGTAAAAACTGATTTCATGCATCTGTGCATAATCATCCACCTTAGCAATGGTCGCTGCACCGATTCCACGCTTTGGCACATTGATGATACGCTTTACAGCCAGATCATCCCGTGCGTTATCAACCGTCTTTAAATACGAAAGGAGATCCTTAATTTCTCTTCTGGCATAAAAGTTCGTTCCGCCAACCACATCATAGGGGATGCCTTCCACAACAAAGCGCTCTTCCAGGAGACGCGCCTGTGCATTTGTCCGGAAAAGGACTGCACATTCTCCGGCTTCCACAATGCCGTCTTTGATCTTCCGGCTGATATCATCTGCAATAAATTCAGCTTCTTCATATGCATTGTCAAACTGACGGTAATGAATCCGGTTTCCTGCTCCTTTGTCCGTCCAGAGCGTCTTGCTCTTACGCCCTACATTATTCCGGATGACCGCATTCGCAGCATCGAGTACATTCTGCGTGGAACGGTAATTCTGCTCCAGGCGGATCACAACAGCCTCCGGATAATATTTTTCAAAATCCAGAATATTCCGGATATTGGCTCCACGGAATTTGTAAATGGACTGATCATCGTCACCGACCACACAGATGTTGCGCGATCCCTCTGCCAACAGACGGATCAACTGGAACTGTGCCGTATTCGTATCCTGATATTCATCCACCATGATGTACCGGAACCGCTTCTGATAATATTCCAGTACATCCGGACACGCCTTGAACAGCTCCACCGCATTCATGATGAGATCATCAAAATCCATCGCATTGTTCTTCTTAAGGATATTCTGATACTCCCGGTAAGCAGCTGCCACCTTCTGCTTACGGAAATCCCCCATGGCCTGCGTTTCATATTCCTGTACACCCACAAGCTCGTTTTTCGCGGAAGAAATGGCAGACAGAATCGTCCTTTCCTTCATCTGCTTCGTATCAATCTGTAAATGCTTGCAGACATCCTTCATTACCGATTTCTGATCATCCGTATCATAAATAGTGAAATTATTATCATATCCCAGACGGTCTGCGAAACGGCGCAGGATCCGCACACAGGTCGAATGAAAGGTGGTCACCCAAATGCTTTCTGCACCCATTCCTACGAGCCGTTCCACTCGTTCCTTCATCTCACCGGCCGCCTTATTGGTAAACGTAATCGCCATGATCTGATAGGAATTCACTCCCAGCTCATCAATCAGATAGGCAATGCGGTGCGTCAGCACCCGCGTTTTCCCGGAGCCTGCTCCTGCAAGTAAAAGCACAGGCCCCTCCGTAGTAAACACGCCCTTTTTCTGTTCTTCATTTAAGCTATCATAAATGCTCATTCGACCTATACCTCTTCAATGTTACTGAATGTCCATGCATAAATGTTCAATTCCACAATCGGAGTTCCGCAATACTCACACACCTTGCTTCCCAGCGTGGAAATAGGTGCTCCGCAGTTCGGACAGTTTAATCCCAGGGAAAGATCGGTTTCCTTTTCGACCAGCTCCCGATCCTGTATATAAATCACATCCACGTTATATTTCGTCTGTGTATAAAGCTGTGCATTTCCTGCAAGAAGCTTCCCGCTTCTGTCTGTCTTGGTATAAAAGCTCTGTAAAGAGCTCTGGAACGTCACAATACAGCGTCCGTTCCGTTTTCTGTAATTTGCAAGTTCTGTGCGGTGGATTTTGATGTCTCTATAAGTTTCCCGTACTTCTTCCTCACGAAGCATGGCAAGCTTCATAGAGAGATGATCTCTCAATTCCTGTCCTCCCTCTTTTAAAAATGATGGATTCATAGAACTGATGGCTAACAGATAAGAAGTCAGGGCATTTTCTGCCCTGACTTTCATTTCATCATATTGAAATTCAGGAAAATCCTTCTTGATCTTGGGAAGGTAAAGACTGGTCATTCCTGCAACAGACTTCGGCGTCGTGGAATTCTCAACTTCCATCTGACGGAAGCCTTCCAAAATATTCTCTGTTCCAAATGCCTGTCGGGAAATCGACCGTACCTTTCTGTAGATTTTCATTCCGATAACTGCTGCCGCAATAAAAATCCCTAAAAAGACAACCGCACTAAATGTAAGACCTAACACATTTAATGACATTTTCTAAGCTCCTTTATATGCATTTACCTGTCAGAAATCTAATGACTCCGGAGCATTCCGGCACGCTTAATTCATCAGATAGTAAATGAGGGCAATGGCTGCAATACATCCAAGAACAGTAATGATCACCTTCGGAATAGAGATCGGTGTCTTACCGGATACCTTACCGGTCTGACCGTTCACCATGAAGTTGTATATCTTATCCTTGTATTTATAGCTGGAAAGCCATACCGGAAGCAGCAGGTATTTGTAGGTCAGGTTACTGAATGTGCTGTTTATCTGAATGTTACGTGTATCATCTGCATCATGCTCATCACGGATCTTATCGTCAATGGACCGTCTGAGCTTACTATCGATGCTCTTCTTTGCGATTTCCCAGCCTTCCTTAAACCCGATAGCATAACGCTCTGCTGCAAAGCCGGCCACATATTCCGGCTTATATGCCTTGTTTTCTGCTGTGTTAAAGGGTTCAATTCCGGCAAGCATGGAGCGGTTCTGGTTCGTAGTCGCACACACCAGCTCATCATCAAAGAACTCCTTGTGATGACCGGAGCACCGGTACCAGTCCGTTACTGTCTTTTCTTCTCCGTTTTCCTTTACGGTTCTTTCTATTCCGTACTCTGCACGATAGGTAGAATCCGTCTGTGCATCAAATGTCCAGTAGGGAAGATAAATCCCTTTAAAATGCTTGGCCTTCGCACTTTCCTTGGCAAGCTTCGGACAAAAGAACTTCTTTTTGATCCACTTTTGAAACAGGTCAGCAGCCTGCTTATCAGAGTATTGAAAGGGAACCACACCTCCGGGTGCTATCGTATTCTGGTCTGCAGCTTCCATGACCTGATTGGAGCCACAGAACGGACATACCGCTGAAATCTCCAATGCATCATAAACAGACTCAGCACCGCAGGCCTTGCAGATTACGGTTTTCTTCTCCACACCCCAGTTGCAGTTTTCTGTGTTTTCCGCAGTATCAAAGGATAACTCAGCCGCTTCCTTCGGCTCGTCCGTCTTTGCTGCGATTTCCTGTGTATGTCCACAGTACGGACAAAGAAGGCCTCCTGTTTTGGGGTCAAAATCCATGACCCCGCCACAGTTTGGACATTTTTTATCCGTTTCTTCCATCGTTGATACCGTTCTGGCATCTAAATTCGTATCAAATTCACTCATGCTCCACCTCTGCTTCAACAACAAAGCCAACCGTCTTATTGCACGTCATTATCATCAAACGGATCTCCGCACTCCGGACAGAACTTCGGAGGATTCTTCGGATCTTCCGGCTCCCATCCGCACTTGTCACACTTATAAAGCGGTTCTCCTGCCGGCTTCTTGGCTCCGCATTCCGAACAGAATTTGCCCTTGTTGACTGCGCCGCAGGAACATACCCATCCATCTGCTGCAACAGGCTTTGGTGATCCGCACTCTGCACAGAACTTACCGGTGTTACCTGTCTTTCCACAGGAACAGGTCCATGTATCTGCTGCGGGAGCAGGAGCGGCTGCAGCAGGTGCTGCGTTCTGTGCTGCTGCCTGCGGTGCGGCATTCTGTACCGGTGCCTGCTGGGATCCACCCATTGCAAACAATCCCTGTGCATTCATACCTCCTGCCATATTGGCCATATTCATACCGGCAAATGCCATCATCGGTCCGGTGGATGTATTAGAGGCTGCTGCCTTCATTGCCTCTGCCTGTGCACCAACAAGCGTTGCTGCTGCCATATTCGGGTTACGCAATACCGCACTCTTCTGAAGCTCTTTAATCATTGCTTCATCTTCTTCAGAGGCCTTCATGGTATTAATACCAAAGGAAACAATTTCAATACCGCGAAGCTGTGCCCACTTTTCAGAAAGGACCTCATTCAATGCGTCTGCAAGCTCCATGGTATGTGCCGGTACGGCACTGTAACGGATTCCCATAGCGGAAATCTTCGCAAATGCCGGCTGTAAAGCAGTCATCAGCTCGGTCTTTAACTGACTGTCAATCTCACTTCTCTCATAATCACTTACGACATTACCGCACACATTGGTATAGAAAAGAATCGGGTCGGTAATATGATAAGAATATTCACCATTGCAGCGGATGGAAATATCAATATCCAGTCCGATGTTCTGATCTACAACACGGAACGGTACCGGATTGGCTGTTCCGTATTTATTCCCCATAATTTCCTTTGTATTAAAGAAATAAACTCTCTGATCCTTGGCTGTTTCACCGCCAAATGCAATACGTCTTCCTATGGTTGAGAAGGTTTTCTTAATGTTCTCTCCCAGGTTTCCGCAGAAAATACTCGGTTCGGAAGAAGTATCATACCTGAATTCTCCTGCTTCTGCACAAAGCTCAACAACCTTGCCCTGATCTACGATAATCATACACTGTCCTTCGTTGACAGCGATGACTGATCCGTTTGATATAATGTTATCTTCACCCTTGTTATTGCCTGCGCCACGGCCTTTCTGACGCTTATGTCCCTTGGTCACCAATACATCAGCGTCTAAAGAATCACAGTAGAAGTACTCCTCCCACTGATCTGCAACCACACCACCAACAGCGCTTGTTACTGCTTTAATTAATCCCATTCTTTTCCCTCCGTTTTCTGGGTCAACTCCCTTTTTTATTATTATACATATTTTGTCGACTACTGTCTACCGCTTTTCCCCTCATCCATGTCACCCTTTCTTCCCAATGACATACCATAAATTATCAACCAAAATGCCCTCTTGCGGGTATCCTTTCTGGAGGTTATATGAAAAAAAGAAAAACATTGCCCTTTGTGCTGTTCCTTGTACTGACCCTGCTTCCGGTGCTTTCCGGATGCAGCGGCTCTTCTCCCGGTTCTGCCGGCACGGATGGGTTAAAAAGCATCACCTTAAACGAAGTGGCTCATTCCATCTTCTATGCACCGATGTATGTTGCCATTGAGGAAGGTTATTTTGCCGACGAAGGTCTTGATGTGACACTGGTTACCGGCTTTGGTGCCGACAAAACCATGACCGCCGTTCTTACCGGGGAAGCAGACATCGGTTTCATGGGAAGTGAGTCCACGATCTATACCTATGCAGGTGGGGCATCCGATTATGTGCTAAATTTTGCGCAGCTCACCCAGCGGGCCGGAAACTTTCTGGTTTCCAGAGAGCCAATTGATGATTTCCAATGGGATATGTTGAAGGGAAAGACCGTTCTCGGCGGACGCGCCGGCGGTATGCCTGAAATGGTATTTGAATACATTCTAAAAAAGAATAACATCGATCCGAAAACCGATCTTTCGATCGACCAGTCCATTGATTTCGGTTCTACCGCTGCCGCCTTTTCCGGCGGTCAGGGAGATTTTTCCGTAGAGTTTGAGCCCCACGCCACCTCTCTTGAAGAAAAAGGCGATGGCTACGTCGTTGCTTCCTTAGGAGAAAGCTCCGGCTATGTTCCTTACACGGCGTTCAGTGCAAAGAAAAGCTATATTGAAAACAATCCTGAAATTATCCAGTCCTTTACCAATGCGTTGCAAAAGGGCATGGACTATGTGGGCAGTCATACTCCGGAGGAAATTGCCACTGTCATTGCTCCGCAGTTTGACGGCACACAGCTGCAGACCATCACCACCATCGTTTCCCGGTATGCGGCACAGGATACCTGGAAGGAGAATCTGATTTTTGAAGAGGATTCCTTCATGCTCTTGCAGAATATCCTGGAAGAAGCCGGTGAGCTTCCGGAACGTGTTCCTTATGAAGCTCTTGTAACCACAGAATTTGCCAAACAGGCTGTAAAATAAAAGCACCCGCTTTCCTTCTGCGTGCAGCCTGTTGTATCCCCCGATGAAGAATTACCCGGTTTTCCTATGGTATTTCCTCATCGGGGTACTTTTGATGTATTTATTGCATTAAAAGATTCATTACAGGCTCACTGTACTAGCTCACACCAATGACGATACCAATCACAATCACCGCTGCACAGAACAGCTTATAACCGACGTTCTTTTCCCTGAAAATAAATTTACCGGCAAGAATGGTTACCACACAGCCGCTCTGCTTCAGTAGCGTCATAATGGTAATCCGGCTGTCGGGTATGCCATTTGCCACAAACAGAGCTTTATCCGCAATGACAAATAAAATGGCAAGCAGCCAGATCCATCCGTTCTTCCAGACCTCCTTCCGGATTCTGGTGTGGCTGCATAGAATATAAATCAGATAATACAGCACCAGAAACAGCATATACCAGAACTGTAGCTGGGAGCTGCTGATGTTTTTCATCAGAAGCTTATCCATAAGTCCGGAAACTGCATTCAGCATGCAGGAGGCAAAGGCAAAAAGAACCAGGATCACAGAAACTTCATTTCCGGATTGCCGTACTGCAGCAGATCCACCTGTCACTGCATCTGTGATATCCATTACCTGATCAGACTGACCGGGGACTGTCTGATCTTTGCATCCTTTCGTCCGTTTTCTTTGCAGATTCGCCCGTAATTTTTTTAACAGCACAGAAGGCTTAAATTTCAAAAGCAGCAGGCCCGCACTGACAAAGACAAGACCGATCACCTGATGCGTATTCAGTGTCTCCTGCAGCACCACAACACCTAAAAGAGTTGCAAACAATACTCTTGATAAGTCAAGCACTCCATAGAGGCTGATCGGCATATTCTTAATCGCCTTAAAGCTGCAGATCCATGCAAGGAAAATCACAAAGGACTTTAAGGCAATCCAGAAATAATATTTCGGCTCAAGCCCCATCGCCGACGGTGCCTGCGGAGTTACAAACAGGAAGCCGAGCAATGTATAGAAAAACAGCACCTCAATGACACTGCTTTTTGTCAATGCCTTCTTCTTTACAATTTCACGCGCTCCTTTTAACACTCCATATAATAAAACAAGTAACATCCACATCTCTTTCGTTCCTCCAGACAATAACCCTTTTATATTCTATTTTAGTACCATTTGTCTATAGGCATTGTGTACAAAACTATTCAATGCTATAATTTCCTTATCGAATATTTGGAGGGTTATCTTATGGGTATTTTTATTGATCAGACAGGGTATCTCCCTGTATCCAGGAAAGTGGCAACCACCACCTTTCCCTGTAATTTCCAGTTAATTGACAGCACAACACAGCATGCTGTTTATGATGGAGTAAGCACGGATTCCGGAATGGATGAAAGCGCAGGAGAACAGGTCTACCAGCTTGATTTTTCGAAAGTAAACGCTCCCGGACGCTACTATGTCCTTGCCGGAAACGGGGAGCGCTCCCACACCTTTGTCATAGGAGAGCATGTTTATGAACAGCTCCAGCTGGATCTGATGAAATGTTTTTACTTCCAACGCTGCGGCTGTGCACTTACCAGCGAATATGCCGGTGAATATACACATGCCGCCTGCCATACAGAGGATGCTGTTTTTTTAGAGGATTACATGAACCAGACACCGGATCCGCCACACTTTGACATGACCGGCGGCTGGCATGATGCCGGAGATTTCGGACGCTATATTTCCCCGGCAGCCGTTGCTGTCGGACATTTGCTGTATGCGTATGAGCTTTTCCCCGAAAGCTTTCAGGCTTCCTTACATATTCCGGAATCCGGTAATCTGCTTCCTGACATCTTAAATGAATGTCTCTATGAATTAAAATGGATGCTGAAAATGCAGGCAGACAATGGCGGCGTTTATCACAAGCTGACCTCCTTTGTCCATGCGGACTTCCTGATGCCGGAGGAGGACAAACTCCCCTTCCTGATCTATCCCGTTTCCACCATGGCAACTGCAGATTTTGCAGCCTCCATGGCACTGGCCTCCAGAGTGTATGCTCCTTTTGATAAAGCATTCTCCACACAGGCCCTTGAAGCCTCCCGTAAGGCCTTCGCCTATATGGAAAGCCACCCTTATATCGGCTTCCACAATCCGGAAGGAAGCAACACCGGAGAATACGATGATGACTGTGACATCGACGAACGTCTCTGGGCAAGTGCCGAACTTCTTCGTACGGATACAGCTCATCGGGATACCTATTTAAAGGCTTTTGAAAAATATTCTTCCATGACTCATCCGGAAGTAAGCAAAACCGATTTTGGCTGGACCGATGTTTCAGGCATGGCAACCCTATGTCTGCTTACGGATCCTGGAAACACCTGTGGAGCCACACGGAAAAGGGAATATGAACAGATCCTGTTTACCGAGGCCGACCGGCTCATAGAACTGCAAAAGAAATCCGGCTTTGAGCTTTCGATGAAACCGGAGGATTTTGTATGGGGAAGCAACATGGTTGTCTGCAACCGTTCCATGCTGCTGATTCTTGCCTCCCTTTGCAGTGAGGGAGACACCGCATCCCGGTATCGTGAGGCTGCATTAAACCAGCTCCATTATCTGCTCGGCCGTAATGCACTTGATATCAGCTATGTAACCGGAGAAGGTGAACATGCTTTTAAGAATCCTCACAACCGTCCGACCGCATGCGATGAAATTGATCTGCCAATGCCGGGCTGGGTAAGCGGCGGTCCCTTTAAAACACCTTGTGATCCTGCTGCCATTGCGGCTGTTCCTGCCGGTACCGCTCCGATGAAATGTTATGTCGATGACGTAGGAAGCTATTCCACCAATGAGATCACGATTTACTGGAACTCCCCAGCAGTGTTCATGACCGCTTTCTTTAACCGGAAGATCATCGATCCGGCTTCATAAATATCCAATGATATTATTCTATCCGGGTTCAATATAAAATCAAAAACAGGATTAATCCAAAAAGCTTTTAGTGATCAATCCTGTTTTTACTTATGGCATAGGTATTAAAATCTGAAGTGTAAAAATACCTTTTTCTGCTCTTACCGTTATTGTTCCGTTATATTTTTCTGCCGTGAAGCGTATACTTTTCATTCCAAATCCATGCTGCCATTTGTTTTTCTTGGTAGTAACCGGTAATCCATCTTCAAATCGCAATTCTTTCTTGTAGTAATTCTGAATTTGTATCATCACAATGGATTTCTGAGTAAGCATCTTTAAGCTAACAATTTTTTTGAGCGGATCCTCTAATTCCATCACTTCGCCAATCGCATTATCCAATGCATTTCCGAAAATAGCATAAATATCTTCTACTTTCATAAAATCCAATTTCAATCCATCTGCCATACAAGTCAACTGGATATTGTGATTCTGACAAAACAAGCCTTTCTCCATAAGTACCGTATCAAGTGCCCGATTGCCAGTTTGAAGAGCCGTATCATAAATCATTATCATTCTTTCTATTTCATCATAATATTCTTCTTTTTCATTTTCATCTTTTGCATCCCGAAGCGCCTGAATCTGGTGCTTCAAATCATGACATTTTCTATTGATAACATCTATCGTTTCCTGCGTTACTTCATACTGCTCCTTTTTTTGTCTCCATGCGTTATTAATACCGTTTAATTCCTGTTGGAGTGCCATCTTTTCTTTTTGGTTGATCTGAACCCAAAGCACATAATAGATACAAAGAGTATCGAGAATACGGTACAAAATGCGATATAAACTGGTTTCATCTTCCGTATTGGGATTCAATATTTCTATACAGCTCAGGCCCCAGACAATCAATACAATTGTAATAATCGGCAAAAAAGCCTTCTTGTTTACCACGTATTTTTTATCACTCGGCATCTGCCTTACTATCAAAAAGTAACACAATGCATAAGTTGTCACATAAATGACAATTTCTATGATATGATTCTTGCCTCCGGCTAATATATAAATCATATATACATCAAATGCAATATGCTGAGTGGCACAGCTGCAGGTGGCACAATAGAGTGCCTCCAAAAATGTTCCATCGATAATAAACCAGCAAAAAAAAACACATGCCACCAGGAAATACATCCAATAAAGAACTGTCCAGGCAAATAGTTCCTGTCCGGCATAGACAGAATTCACTACATATGAGCTGACCAGTAAAATAACTACACCAATCGTGAAACGCTGTATGAAATGGTTTTTTCTCCTTACCACTCCGAGAAACATCATACAGGCAATGATCAGCTGAATCATATAGGAAAACTTATTCCAGATCTCCATGATCATAAAGTAATCCCTCCCATATAGTTGGCCAGTGCCTGTAAAAATTCCTTTTTCTTCGGACGACTTATTTTGAGCCAGTTTCCCGCGACCTCAATATCATCTTTATTTACACATGTTACGTGCTTCAGGTTAACCAAATAACAATTATTGCATCGCTTAAAAGATATGTCCTTCAGTTTTTCCTCCACCTTTCTAAGTGATTCTTTTTGTCTCACAATTCCGGCTGAAGTATGATAGAATAAATAATGACCACTCACCTCAATGTAAAACAAATCATTCGTAGATATTTTTCTGATTACTCCTTCTGAATTTACAACAATATTTCTATTTTTTCTACTATTGATCATATCCACAGCACTTCGTATTTTCAAAGTGAACGAATAATAGTTGATCGGCTTAACAATAAAATCCAGTGCACGCACTTCATAACCTTTAATTGCCATTTGTGCCATATTCGTAACAAAGATCAATATAACCTCATTGTCTATTTTTCGTATTTTTTTTGCCAGACTGATTCCATCCTCTTCCGGCATATCAATATCTAAAAATATCAAATCATAGTCATCATACCGCTCAACCAGTTCGGAACCTCTTGAACAAAGTGTAATTTCTAATTCCTCATGAATTTTTACCGCAAGCTTCCGACAATAACTGTAAAGAGTATCTCGTGCTTCCATCTCATCATCAACAATAGCTATTTTAATCACAATTCTTTTTCCCTTCTGGAAAAATTATTTTAAAGGCAAAGAAGTAAATAATCATTGATACTCCACCTGTTATAAACGTAACCAGTAAATTATAAACAACAGGTGTAAAATAATATTGTGCAATCGGCAGCCATAACCCATTGATCGCATTACAAAACAGTGAGATTAAGATCCAGGCAACCAAATATCCTAAGATCTGTTTCCAGATTTTTCCATGACTTTTAAATGTAATATTTCTTTGCAGCGGAAAATTAATGCACTGTGCCAGAAATGACCCAACTTCATAAGAAATAAAATATCCCAATCCCCCACCGATCACAACTTCTCCTGCTGCATCTTTCGCAATGTCATATCCAAGAATATTCCATTTGTAGGAAAATCCTCCAATATGAATGGGAATCCCTGGCCACATGAATTCTGTTCCAGCCAGTTTTATTCCCATAAGATAAGGCATAAACGTAAATATCAGATATTGAAATACCGTAACTCCCAAACTAAAAATATAAAAGTAAAAAATCTGATAAATCCATTTTGCAACAATTGGATGCTTTTCCTGAAAGCATTTCCATCTATTATGTTTTGTATCATATGTACTAATTTTAATCAACCACCTTTATCTCCGTTTTTGCTTCTCCATATTGGCCACGCGCACTTACCTTAAGTGATCCGGTTCTGGTCGGTCTGATAATCGCCAGAGCCTCTCCATAATAGGTGTCTGTGGTTTCGCCTGAATATCCCTTTGGGTAATACGGACATGCACTACCAATCCCCAATACTTCTCCACCTTCTGCATCAATCTCAACTTCTGCCCGTATCAGTGGTTTCAGCACTCCATTTCTATCGGTATACCGAATTCGTACATAACACAAGTCCGTTTCTTTTTGAAGTACTCTCCTTTCTGCTTCCAAGCGGATTTCCGTTTCCGGTCCTGCAGATCTGAGAATCTTCTCCCCGATCATTTCTCCGTTTTTTTCATACGCAAGCGCCTTCAACTCTCCTGGCTCATATTTCACACTAAATATGACTTTGCAATTATTCTTTGGCCTTTTTGTTCCCACCAGTCTTCCGTTAATGTATAATTCTACTCGGTCTGCTTTTGAGTAAACTTCAACCCTTGTGCCCATCTGCTCGCACCCGTCAAATGACCAGCTTTCAATCGCATTCGTCATTTTCCAACAAGATGGGGAATGCTTTTCTTTTGCATATTTCACCGGTACCACTGCCATACCTATTTTATCTATTCCGTATGCAACTCTTGTATAACTCATCTCCGCTAAAGGTCTTCCGGTAATATCTATACGTCCGGCACCTGCCAGAACCCATCCTACTCCATGAGAAAAATCCGGTGCGTAATCTTTGTATTCCCATGCACCAATTCCAAGTTCTCCCAAATAGTCCATCCCGGTCCAGACAAAATCCCCGATTAATCTTTTATTATTTTTCGCTTCTTCTACAAACTTATATGCGTCGGAACAAAAAGTTTCCGTCCCTAATATGAATCTTTCGGGATATTTTTTCAAATCATGCCGATACCGATTAATTCCGTAATTATATCCGGCAATATCCATCTGTGCAAATGCATCTCTGGTCTTCAGATCACAGGGATATAGCGTCGCTCCAAATTTCATAAATTCAGAACCCATAATACCTGCCAGGTTATTGAAAAATTCACTTCCAACTGCCTTTTTAGACTTTCCTTTGCTTTTGCATTCTGCTTTCCTGTCACTATACACACCAAAGCCGATCGAGCTCAAAAAGTTAAAAAATATATTAACGCCACACGTAACCAGTCTGCTGCTGTCTAACTGATGTAAACACTCTGTCATACTTTTACAAAGTTCAATTCCCCGTTTCTGTGCTGTTTCAGAAACTTCATTTCCGGTTGAATACATAATGACGCTCGGATGATTATAGTCCTTATCCACGATATCCTGCAGATCCTTGTGATACTGTGCTTCCACTTTTGCCGCATAATCATACCTGGTTTTATGAATATACCATGCATCTGCATATTCATCTATCACGAGCATCCCAAGCTTGTCACATGCTCTCAGAAGTGCCTTAGAACACGGATTATGCGCAGAACGCACAGCATTATATCCGTTTTGTTTTAATATTCGAATTTTTCTCTCTTCTGCAAAATCAAATGCTCTTGCCCCTAAAAGTCCATTATCATGATGAATACATGCTCCCATGAGAATGATTCGCTGCCCGTTTATCGTAAAACCATCGTTTATGGTACATCCTATTTCGCGAATTCCGAATTGTTCTTCCCACGTTTCTTCTCCATGGGTAACCCGACATGTATATAAATTCGGAGTATCTATACTCCACAATTTTGCATTTTTCACTTCCGTGATTTTCGTAAATTGTATTTTTTCTCTTCCCGCAGCCTCTCCCTGTATCTGTTCAACAACCTGATCATTCCATAAAATCTCAACCTTTACCGTTCCGGGATGGCTCACTTCCACATCAATTCTGATTCTGGCAGACTTATAATCCAATGTTGTTATTTTAATACCATCCATTTTGATATACTGCTTAGGGAGGATATACATCCATACCGGACGGTAGATACCGGTTCCTGTATACCAACGGCTGTTTGGCTGGTCACGATTAATCACCGTCACACGGATCGTGTTTTCCTCTCCATAATTAAGCAGTTCATCAGCCTCGATATAAAATCCCGTATAACCATAACTATGAAAACCAGCTTTATGTTCATTAATAAAAACCGTTGCGTCATGATAGATACCTTCAAACTCAAAAACAATATGCTTTCCTTTATATTGTTCCTGAAGAAAGAATGTTTTTATATATGTATAGTCCTGAGCATCATACCATCCCGTATTCGTCCCCCCTGCACTCACATCGGTTCTGGGATCCAGCTGCATTGCATCATGCGGAATCGTAACTGCTAAAACTTTTTCTTTATCTAAGGTCTTATAACAACACCAATTCTGATTGAAATCAATTTTGTTCATCATTTTCCTTTTTAGTGCGGGTAACCCTTAATATAATTTCAAGGGTTACCCGCCATTGATCATTTTTACTTAACTCTCTTTAAAAAACTTGCTATAACAGATGCCAGCACACTGATCATCATCATCACCATAAGGGATACTATCGTTCCAACCTGAGATGCATCACCAAACATATTAATTCCCTGAAATGCATCCACAAAAGAGCCAACTGAGTTCGTTACCACCTTAACTGCCGGGACACTATAGCATATTGTTGCCATGATGACCATAAACTCATTATCTTTGAACAGCAGTATCGTATCCAGAATAATTCCAAGAGCAAGTGCAATCACAATCATCCAATCAAAGCTGTCGTGTGTACTTCCCCAAACTGAAAAACGGATAATAGATACAATACCAAGAATTTCTGCCAAAACTATAAAGTAGAAACCAATTGTCTTTTCTTTGATACTCATTTCATACCCTCCTTTGTTGCATCATCCTTCTTTCCTTTTTTACCAATAACCAGCATTACAACACACCATGCTTCCAGCAATGCAAATAAAGCAATCAGGCTATAAGTTACCGGCTGCCACCAAGGTGTCACGGCAACTACAGTTGAATCCACACTATATCCATTCATGATAGAACTATTTGCCATGATATAAAGATGATTTTTGGTTGCACTCCGTAATCTTCCCAACAAATCTCCATCGTTATTGGCCTTTATTTCCTCTACAATTGCATTTGTACTTGCTCCCTTAAAATCAAGACAGTAAAAATCTGTTCCTGCCATTAAAGAAGTTGAAAAATGTCTTTGATATGCCGGTCCCGTAGAGATTGCATCCGTTTCCTGCATTCCCTGGAATCCCCATTCCTTTATCAGGATGTCTGTACATAATTCACTTGAGGAAGAACACCATTTCAAACCTACACGGTTAAATCCATGCATAACTGCATTGCTTCCGGCTTTTGCCAAAGCTCCTTCACATGCCCGTAAGGCACCCTCTCGAAAAGCCTGCTCATTGAACAGACAAGCCACTCCCATTCTGTTATTTTCCTGATCATTACCTGTGAAATGCTTGACTCCTGCCTGTACTCCCTTGGATTCAACGCCCTCTACTTCCGGTATCTGACATAAATAACTCATGGTAGCGTCTTCTGAGTAATACTCAAAATTTCGTCCGCCAAATGGTGTTCTATGTAAATTCACTCCAATCATCCATACATGCGCCATGCCAAGGTACATTGCCTCTTCTCCCATTAACTCTCCTCGCCGACGCATCAGGTCCTTATTAAAGGTAGACGCCAGTACAATTTCACTTGGAAAAGCACAGTCATTTCTGCCATCGCCATATTTTTCTTCGTTAAACAGACCACCTACACCATCCGGTCCGTCTCCTACAATCATGGAAGGAACACCAAATTTAGCAATACCCTTATTATTATAAATATCCGGTAATAAGCTCGCCATTTCCTCGATTGTAAACTGATTGAGATATTCATCCCATTTTTCGTCCTCATAATCGACACCGATCAGGGTAGCTAATGGAATATTTTTGTTTTCTCCCTGCGTATAATCAGACACCGAAGCAGCATTCTCTGATTTTTGGTAGTATTCACCATTCAAAACTTCAATCATTTCATCCGTTGCCTCTGCCTCTACAGGCTTCACGGGATAAGTAGCCGCCCAATCCGATCTGGAAAGATACGTTACTGCACCATCTATCCAGTAATTCAGATCTGCTTCATCAAACTGATTGGTAACTTCTATACCGGTATACAACGAATTATTGTAAGTGTCCTTATCAAAAGTCTCTTTCCACTCATACACCTTATCTGCATTCCCGCTTACCGGTTTTTTATCCTGATCAAATAATCCGCTTTCTCCTTTTTTCGCCAGCACATTGTTTAATGCGTCGTGTGCATCATTACCAATCGCAATATAGTAATCCCCCTCACTTAAGATGTAACCTTTTTCTTTGGTATAATCATAACTGGTTAAGAGATACTTATCACAATCAATTGTCAAAGACTGACTTTCTCCCGGAGCAAGCATGTCTGTTTTCCCAAAATCCAATAATTGAATCGACGATTTTTCTACAGAATTCTTCTTTTCATAATCTCCATACGGAGTCTGCGCGTAAATTTGCACAACGGATTTTCCGGAAACATTTCCTGTATTTTTTACGGTGACAGTCACTTTTATGTTCTCTTCGTCAACAGAAACCGAATCCAGGCTCTGCTCAAATTGCGTATAACTCAATCCATAACCAAACGGATATACAATTTCATCTGCATAATTCCATTGACCGTTATAGGAAGCACCTGCAGCATCCGTAGCATTCCCCTGATCGAGAATACAATCCTCGTATCTTGTTTCATAATATTTGTAGCCTAAATAGATGCCTTCTGCCTGCACACTATAGAAAGAAACATCCGCCTCATCCTCTGTTGTGTTCTCAAGCACCTGATCCAGATTTGTCCACTGCTGGTTATGATAACCACCATTTACCGTAGATGGTGCGGACAATGAATTTTCTGCATAAGTATCTACCAATTTACCTGAAGGGTTTGCCAGTCCTGTCAGGATATTTGCAACGCCTTCAAACCCTCTCTGTCCCGGTTGTCCAATCCACAAACATGCATCCACATGATACTCATCCAGCCATCCAAGTTCCATTGCATTTCCGCTGTTAATCAACACAATGATCTTTTTAAATTTACCGGAATCGTTAATCATTTTCAGCAGATCTTTTTCATTCTGATGAAGAGCAAGCTGGCTGATTCCTTCCTCCGGATCTTCCATATAGGTTTCGCTTCCTTCTCCACCTTCTCTTGCTAACATAACGATTGCTGCATCATTATAAGCATTTTCCCATGACTGCTTTAGTTCGTCTGTATAAAATGATAGTTTTTCTTCGCCCAGTGACCATTCATTCTGAACTTTGTTCTGGAAATCGTAAGCACCGTTCCCTCTTGCTGTCGAACTATTAACATATGCATTGTACAAAATGTCATTAATTTCAAAACCGGCGCTATGTAACGCATCATAAAGGCTGACACAGTACTCACCCTTATATCCTTTTGATCCTGCTGATGCTGCCTTATATAACGGCTGTGCCACAGCATGTCCAAACAATGTAACCTGCATATTGGAATCCAGCGGCAATGCATTGTTATCATTCTTTAGCAGTACCGCTCCTTCTTCTTCCTCCAAAACACTTTCTGCATAAGTGTCCTGAATTAATTTTTGAAGATTCTCTTCATTTAACGATCCATATTCACTTTCAAAATAGATCGTGCCTTCTGTATCACCCCTATTTACCACTTTACTGGTTTCAATTCCCAATGCCCCGTTCACTGTACCTTCATAGTCGAACAAGCAATTTGTCCCCAATATTACAAAGACTAAAAAGAATGAAAATAGTGATGATAATCCTGTCCAAACATTTTTCTTTTGCATTTTTACCCTCCTGTAGAATTTCTACTAGTTTTATATTCGAATATTAAATTATCTTATGCACCTTATCAATAGCCTATTCACAACCTGTTCGTTTCAGGTACATAAATTGCACAATTATCTTTTCAGTTCCTGTTTTCCCACTATCTGGCGTGTTCTGGACTTTAACCCTTTAGGAACGTACGCCGCCGGGCGCACACGTCAAAAAGGCACTGCAAAGTTGCAGTGCCTTTCAAACTTGGGTTGTTATTTTTATTGCCATTTTCTTTGATTCTTATTTTACATTATGGAAATGTTATCTTATTTTTCTTTTGTGTTCTTCTCCTTCGCAGGCTTTTCCTTCGTCTGTCCAGAAGTTTCCTTCTCCTGTTTCTGTGTTACTTCCCGAAAATTATCCACCAGCTTTTCCAGTAAAAGCTTCTTCACGTACACATCGTATCCCAGCGTAAAAATAAAGGAAAATAACTGTAAAATCTCCTGATCCTCTTCCGGCACGTCGGTAAAGGTCTTTTTCGACATTGCAAACTTTTCAATAATATCTTTCTTAAGACCTGCAATCTGCTCCTCTTCCATGCCGAACACCTCTTCGTAGATACTGGAAAGGTTCGGCTCACTGGTCTTCTGGAAGTAACGTTCTGCAAGAGGATTTAACAGAGTCTGGATATCATTGATCGAAAGCATTCCCTTACAGTAATAAATGAAAATCAGCATCAGGATATGCTCTTTACTGTACTTCTTCTTAACCGGCGGCGGCAGAAGATCGTTCTTTGCATAGTTGTTAATCATGGTCTTCGTCAGAATCTTGTCTTCGTCCGGCTTACGCGTTGTCGGCTTCAGCTTACGATCCATAAAGGTCGTCACCTGATCCATATATAAATCAATATTGGGAATATCTTCAAGTTTAATGCTCTCGATTCTCCCGATGCTTTCTAATATGCTGTTTAATAAATCGTCCTTATCGATTGTCATGGTATCTGCTTCCTTCCAAATACTTACCTTCCAAAAACAAATGCCTCCTTCGGAGTCGCTTGTTTTTCTCTGCTCTGCTTTATGCTCTCATGCCCGTGCTTCGCACTTCCTGTCTGTCTTCGACAGACGCATGTTCGCTAATGGGTGCTGAAAAACAAATGCCTCCTTCGGAGTCGCTTGTTTTTCCCTGCTCTGCTTTATGCTCACATGCCCGTGCTTCGCACTCCCTGTCTGTCTTCGACAGACGCATGTTCGCTAATGGGTGCTGAAAAACAAATGCCTCCTTCGGAGTCGCTTGTTTTTCCCTGCACCCATTATATAGTATTTGAAACTACATGGCAAGTCTTCATTTACCACAATATATTTTGATTTTTCAGTGGACTTTAAAACTTTAGTATGTTAAAATATTACTGTGTAAATATCACTATGCAAAATACATTCATGTTTATATTATGGAGGTATCTCATGAATAAGAAAATACAAACGGAAGCAGTAGACCATTTATTTGAAGCCATTCTGTCCCTTGAAAACAAGGAAGAGTGCTACGGCTTTTTCGAGGATCTCTGCACGGTTAATGAACTGCTCTCTCTCTCCCAGCGTTACGAGGTGGCATCCATGTTAAAGGATCACAAGACCTACCTTGAGATTGCGGAGAAAACCGGAGCATCCACCGCTACGATCAGCCGGGTCAACCGTTCCTTAAACTACGGAAACGATGGATATGAACTCGTATTTTCCAGAATCCATCATAACTGATTGACGATTTATAACAAATGGGTAAGCCCTGTGGCTTACCCATTTATTTCGATTAACGTCATCGGATCAATATATTCTTCATTCTGCGTGATTTCATAGCCAAGCTTCGTATTATCCTCTCCTACCGTAAACAGGATATATCCCTTGCCCAGTGTCTCGCCGGTCTTTACAAGCGGTGTCCCGTTATTCCGGTAAATGGACTGATAGCCGTTTCCATGGTCAATCACGATTTTATTTCCATATTGCTCATCAGCATCAATACTCAGTACCACTCCCGTACCTGTCGATACAATATTTACCCCATCCGCAGCTGTAAATTCCAACATGGGATGCTCTTCAGAATCTGTGGCTTCTTCCATCGTGGCTGTCCCACTTAACGGAAAGCCCTTCGGCATTGCATTTTCACTTTCTTCCTGTGAAATTGCATCTTCCGTTGCCATCTTCTTGCTGACAGTTTCGCTTAAAACCGTAATCTTACTGTTCAGGGTTGCATTCTCTACGGTGAGTGATTCGTTCTCATCTGTGAGCGTATTAATCTGGCCGATCTGACTGATCATTTCCTGATGCATATTCTGAAGTGTGATCGAATCATAGATTAACCGGCATACCACCAGTACAATCACTAAAAACAACACAATACCTGCCAGTTCAATTGCCGTTGAGCCAATATGATGCTGACGGATGACCCCGTCCTCTTTCTCCGTCACCAGCAGAAGGAAAAACTTGCTCTTACGTCTCTTCCTCTCCTTTACAGGCTCCGTTTCCGCTTTGGTTTCCTTTTCCGTTTTCTCCGGTTCCTGTGTACCGGTATCCGGATTCCCGGATTGCTTTACATCCTCTGAGTTCTTTACTTCTTCTGCCTTTTCTGTTTTCTCGGCAGCTTTCTGTTCTGATTGATCTGCGGCAGTAATTTCAGTCTTTACTTCGGAAGTTTCTTTCACTTCTTCAGTCTGCACTGTCACCTGCCCGTTTTCGGTCTTTTCGACCTTCGTTTCCTCGACTTTGGATTGTTTCATTTTCATACACCTCCGGTCAATTAGGGACATTCTAACACAATTTTCCAAATCACACAACTATTACGTTATGTTCACTCGTATCTCAATGAACCATTTTGTCAAAGAAATTCCTTTACATTTAGGGTTTCCTGTGCTATTCTGAACTTGTTACAGATTACTGTAGCGGCACTATATATTTTTAATTTTCTTGGAGGTATCTACAATGAACAAAGGTACAGTTAAGTGGTTTAACAACCAAAAAGGTTACGGATTCATCTCTGATGAGGCAGGCAATGACGTTTTCGTACATTACTCAGGATTAAACATGGAAGGCTTCAAGTCTCTTGAAGAAGGAGCTGCTGTAGAATTCGACGTAGTAAATGGCGAAAAAGGACCTCAGGCTGTAAACGTAACAAAGTTATAATTCCTGTGAATCATAACGCTTTATTTAATTCAGTAACACGATGTGCCTGTTCTTAAATATAACTATTTAGAATTTGCTATTGTTTTAAGGAATTAAAGAAAACCCCATCCCAACCGATGGGGTTTTTCGTTGCCTTGCAGTCGATACATCCTATTGCTTTTAAATTTTAAGGAGAGCATTTTTATGAAACGAGAATCTTTTAAATCCCGGCTTGGCTTCTTACTTGTCAGTGCCGGATGTGCAATCGGTATCGGTAACGTCTGGCGTTTTCCCTTTGTTGCCGGTCAGAACGGCGGTGGCCTTTTCGTCCTTTTATATCTGGTGTTTCTGGTAATTACGGGACTTCCCGTCCTCACGATGGAGCTGGCTGTCGGGCGTGCCAGCCGTAAGAGCGCCGTCCTCGGATATAAGGCACTCGAAAAGCCCGGAAGCAAGTGGCATATTCATGGATGGTTTGCCATGCTTGGCTGCTACCTGCTGATGATGTACTACACCACGGTCTCCGGATGGATGGTTTCCTATTGTGTGAAGTTTGCAACCGGAAGCTTCGTCTCCGGAATGACCACCGAGGATGCCGGTGCGATGTTTAATAATCTGCTTGCCGATCCGATTGGGATGGGGCTTTGGATGGCCCTTACCGTTATTGCCGGCTTCCTGATCTGCAGCCGTGGTCTTCAGAACGGTCTTGAAAAGATCAGTAAAATCATGATGGTTGCTTTACTCTTCCTGATCCTTTTACTTGCCGCACACAGCTTTACGCTTTCGGGTGCCAGAGAAGGCATTAGATTCTATCTGGTCCCAAGCCTCGATACTGTCCGCGATGTCGGCATCGGCAATGTAATTTCGGCTGCCATGAACCAGTCCTTCTTCACCCTAAGCCTCGGTGTTGCTGCAATGGAAATCTTTGGAAGCTATATGAGCAGGGAGCATACCCTTGCAGGAGAAGGCGTCAGGATCTGCGCGCTGGATACCTTTGTCGCAATTGCTTCCGGACTGATTATATTTCCTGCCTGCTTCAGCTATGGTGTCGAAGTCAATGCAGGTCCCCAGTTAATTTTCATTACCCTTCCCAATGTTTTCGTTCATATGCAGGGCGGACGCATCTGGGGAACTCTTTTCTTCCTGTTTATGACCTTTGCAAGTTTCTCTACGGTCATAGCAGTATTTGAAAACATCATGTCCTTCTGCATGGATATGTTTGGTATCAGCCGTAAAAAGGCCGCGCTCATCAACTGTATCGTCATTCTGGTTGCAAGCCTGCCCTGTGTTCTCGGTTATAATATATGGAGTAATCTTCATCTGATTGGCGGACGTGATGTATTGGACAGTGAAGATTTTCTGGTAAGCAATCTCCTGCTTCCCTTAGGATCCCTCATTTATTTACTGTTCTGCGTAACGAAATGGGGATGGGGCTTTGACCACTATCTGGAAGAAGCCAATACCGGAAAGGGGCTGAAGCTTGGACGTTTCTTAAAGCCTTACTTCCAGTTCATTCTTCCTGTTTTAATCCTGATCATCCTGATTCAGGGACTTTTATAGATAAGAACTGTCAACAGAAAACCTTTCAAACCAAAAACCTGCCGGAAAGATCAGCCGGCAGGTTTTTGATTTTCTCTCATTTACAGTCCTCGATCACTTTTTCAAAGCTCATCGTTCCGCCAAATAAATCCAGCGCACTTCCGATCGTAACGTCCACCTTTCCCCGGCCAAGCTTCTTTAATAATTGAAGATCCTCATAGGTATGTACTCCACCGGCATAGGTTACCGGAATATCACAGTATTTTCCAAGCATCGAAGCAACCTCCTCTTCAATGCCATTCGCTTTTCCCTCCACATCCACGGCATGAACCAGCAATTCATCACAATGGGAGGAAAGCTCTGCAATAGTTTGTTCGTTCAACACCACATCCGTATATTTCTGCCAGCGGTCGGTCACAATATAATAACTGCCATCCCTTTTGCGGCAGCTCAAATCAAGAACCAGATGCTTTTTCGAAACCGCCTGCTCCATTTTCCTTAACCGCTCATAATGAAGCACGCCATCCTTAAATACATAAGACGTCACAATAACATGGCTGGCACCCGCTTCCAGATACTCTCCTGCATTTTCCGGAGTAATTCCGCCTCCGATCTGCAAACCTCCGGGATATGTCTTAAGAGCCTCCATAGCCTGGTGCTTTGTCTGTTCATAAAATTCAGAGGAAACAGGATTTAATAAAATAATATGCCCGCCAACCAGCTTTTTACTCTGGTATAATCCGGCAAAACAGGCCGCCGTCTGCTGTGCCACAAAATTTTCTGTAGCACGATTTCCGGTATCCATAAGGCTTCCGCCAACGATCTGCTTTACTTTTCCATTATGAATATCAATACATGGTCTGAATTTCATGGTAGGATCCTTTCTTTCTCCCGCATAACTTTCACATCCCGGGATATACTAACTGCGTAAACTGTACAAACACAGTTTGAAAATATAAGGAGGACATTATGAAAACATCAAAAAAATGGCTTGTACTCACTCTTGCCTTTACCATGCTTTGTCTGCTTACTGCATGTGGAAATGACAACAAAGCAAATGGTAACGTAAATGGTGCCACTGCCGGTACGAATAACACCGGTAATAACAAGGAACAGAATGGCACGACAGATACAGACAGCACTCCAACCAATAGTCCAACAGGCGCAGGCACAAACAACACCACAGACAATGACAATTCTCTGATGGATGGTGCCGGAGACCTGGTGGATGACACCGGCAACGCGGTAGGTGATGCCATTGATGACATAGGCAATACCGTAGGTGACGTGATCGACGATGCCGGAAATGCGGTAGGTGGTGCGGTTGACAATATCACAGATGGCGTTTCTGACATCACAGGTGACATTGTCGGCAATGGAGATGGAACCGGCACCAATACGGCTACAGGCACCGGAAAGGGTCCTGCAACAGGTGCAGCCGGTAACACAACCGGTAATGCCGGAAGATAATGCATGCTTATTTTCCAGAAAATCAATGCCGGAAAGGGCATCGCGAACAGGCGATGCCCTTTTAGTTACCTCTGTTTTTCTATATTGGCTTTTTTACTTTTCTACAATAATACCATCCCGGTAAGCCTGTAACAAAAGCTCGAGCTGCTTGATCTGATCCTTTAACTCGCGTCCGATGTCGGTATCGGATACCCTGATACGGACCGGAGCCACCTCAATCACCGTAGAATCGGAGAAAATATCGGATTCATGCAACACCGCTGCTTCCATGGATTCAAATGGTTCATGCGCAACCAGACGCATACCGTGCGAGTTGGCAACCAGCGTATAACCTGCAATTCCGGTCTTGCTCTGATAAGCCTTGGAAAAGCCGCCATCGATAATCAACAGCTTACCATCACATTTGATCGGAGACTCCCCCTTCTTTAATTCTACCGGAACATGCCCGTTAACAATATGGGACTTCCTGGTGTCCAGTTCAAATTCATCCAGGATTTTATTTAAAATATCCTCGTGGTCAAGCAAAGAATAATAGGCATTCTTGGTTTCCTTATGGGTTTCCTTATCCTCAATAAAGTAACGCTCAAAGGTCGTCATCTTATCTTTACCGAAAACAGGAGAATTCGGTCCCGCCCAGATATACCAGATGTAATCCTGTGCCTTGCGCATCTCTGCCGGATCATTCTTCGCATAGTAGCCTTTCCGGGCATAATTATCGAGAATATCATATAACTGCTTTCCCTGATAATCCTTTCCATCCACATCCACACTTAAGAAATTCCCCTCGCCATCCATCGGCATACAGCCATGGTATAGCAGATTGGAATTGTATACCTTATAAAGACCACCGTTGGAATACAGGAAGCGTACATGCTTCTGGAGCTTTTCACATTTGAGGAAGGCCTGACGGATCCGTTCCATCACCTGCTCCTCATCCGGAGTAAGTGCATAGGGATTCTTGGGATCAATAGTCGGAAAATCGGTATCGTTCATCGGATATTCCTTACCATATGCCATAACCGTCTTCTTCTCATAATCAATTTTATCGAGCAGCAGCCGGTCATCCATCAGGAATTCCGGATGCTTCATAATGACCTGTCCCTCCAGCTTGAACTGCATAATGGCAATTGCCTTATGAATCTTCATATCAAGGCTTAAGTCCTTGGTATTATAATCGGTATTATATTTAATGGAAAAGGTATCGCAGTTGGTATTCGAATAGGTATCAAGTGCAAAGGTTGCAAGCGGAATCAGATTAATTCCGTAACCGTCCTCCAGCGTATCCAGACTTCCGTAACGGGCTGCAATGCGGATTACCGTCGCAATACATGCAAGCTGTCCGCAGGCGGCTCCCATCCACAGAATATCATGGTTTCCCCACTGGATATCCACTGAATGATAATTTATCAGAGTATCCAGAATAATATGGGGACCCGGTCCACGGTCAAAGATATCACCGACAATATGTAAATGGTCAATCACCAGTCGCTGGATCAGATTACTCAGAGCAATGATGAAATCCTGTGCTCTGCCGATCCGGATAATGGTATGGATAATTTCGTTGTAGTAGCCTTCCTTGTCCGAAATATCTGCTTTCTCGGTAATCAGTTCCTCGATAATATAAGCAAAATCCTTCGGAAGCGCTTTTCTTACCTTCGAACGGGTATACTTCGATGCCACCTTCTTCGTGATCTGTACCAGACGGTGCAGCGTGATCTTATACCAGTCCTCAATGTTATCCTCTTCACTGATTACAATATCCAGCTTTTCTACCGGATAATAAATCAGCGTTGCCAGTGATTTCTTATCCTTGTTGCTCAGTGTATTCTCGAACACCTCATCTATCGTACGGCGGACTGCACCGGAACCATTCTTTAATACATGGGCGAACTGCTCATATTCTCCATGAATATCCGTCAGAAAATGCTCCGTTCCTTTCGGCAGATTAAGAATCGCCTGAAGATTAATAATCTCTGTGGAAGCCGCTGCAATATTGGGATACTGCCGCGCCAGACTCTTCAGATATTTCAGTTCCATGCTCTCCTGCTGGCTCATATTTTCCTTACCCTCTCCCTCTCACATTTGTAAAATCAGTGTAACCGTTCGGTTCAACACTTTTATTATGCCTCGTCAATAACCTGGCTCATCTGGTAGTGTCCGGGGCCTTTACCCTTCAGGAATTTTGCTGCCTGAATGGCTCCTTTCCCGAATACGGCCTTGGAATACGCGGTATGGGAAAATGTAATGACTTCATCCGTACCCGCAAAAATAACATCGTGGTCACCGACAATTGTACCGCCGCGAACCGAGGAAATCCCAATTTCCTTCTTCGGGCGCTGCTGCCTGCGGGTACTTCTGTCAAACACATATTCATATTGATTATCTAATTCTTCATTAATGGAATCAGCAAGTGCAAGGGCTGTGCCGCTCGGTGCATCCAGCTTTAGGTTATGATGCTTTTCAACAATCTCAATATCGAATCCGGCCGGTGCTAAAATTCCTGTTGCTTCCTTCAGAAGCTTAAGCAGCATATTGATTCCGAGAGACATATTTGCAGAACGTAAGATCGCTACCTTTTTAGAGGCCTCTCTCACATAATTAAGCTCTTCTTCGGAAAGTCCTGTTGTACATACCACACAGGGAATCTGTCTCTCCACACAATATTCCATCAGTCCTTTAATCGCCGCCGGATTACAGAAATCAATAATAACATCTGCCTGGACATCACAATCACTGATATGCTTATATACCGGGAACGGATTTCTGCCCTGGTCGTAGACATCGACACCTGCAACAAGCTTTACTTCCTCATCCTGTGCAATCAATCCTGCAATCATCTGTCCCATTTTACCATTGCATCCATGCATGATTACTCTTGTCATCGCACTGTTCCTCCTGTTCGTTTATATCATTTTTCCGTAACTGTTCATAACCCCATTCGTAAAACCGCTGTTTCACAGCGTAGTTTACCTCATGTGGTTACTTCACCATATAAATCATGTCAAATGTCCTTACGAATGCATGCATTTGACGCCCATATTGCCATATTTGCATAGCTCTGAATAGTTACAGGATTCCATATTTCTTCATTTCTGCTTCGAGCTTCTTTGCATTCTCGGGCTCCATCTCGGTTAAAGGAGCCTTCGGAACTCCAACCTGCCTGCCCTGTAAATTAAGAGCCATCTTGACCGGGATCGGATTTACTTCACAGAACAGAGCCTTGCAGAGAGGGATCGCACGTAACTGCTCTGCACAGCTTCCCTTTACATCTCCGTCAAAGAACTTCTGGCAGATCTCATGGGTCTGTCTGGGTGCCACGTTGGATAACACGGAAATTACACCGATTCCGCCTAAGGAAAGAATCGGCACGATCTGATCGTCATTACCGGAGTACAGATCAACCTTGCCATCTGCCATGGACATCAGCTTTGCAATCTGTGAGATATCTCCGCTGGCTTCCTTGATACCTACGATATTCTCAACCTCTGTACACAGTCTGACTGCGGTTTCCGGCTGAATGTTGCATCCGGTACGGCTCGGTACATTGTAAAGAATACAGGGAACTTTAATCGAATCGGCAATTGCCTTAAAATGCTGGAACAAGCCGAACTGGGTTGCCTTATTATAATAAGGTGTAACCAAAAGAACACCGTCTACTCCGTATTTCTCTGCTTCGGCAGAAAGATAGATCGCCGTCTCCGTGCAGTTTGAACCGGTTCCTGCAATAACAGGAATTCTGCCCGCCACCTTCTCTACACAGTACTTAATCACCTCAAGGTGTTCCTCATGTGTTAAGGTTGAAGATTCTCCCGTGGTTCCGCAGACCACAATTGCATCGGTTCCACCGGCAATCTGATCCTCAATTAATTCTCCAAACTTCTCAAAATTTACGGTTTTGTCCTCATGGAACGGTGTAACGATTGCAACGGCTGCTCCTTTAAAAATTGCCATAATAAGTCCTCCTTATTTTTTCAAAAAAAAATCAGTACACTTCTGCGCACCGATTTATTAAATGACTTCTCAAGTATGAATCGGATAGCGCCCCATCAAATAACTGATGACAGTCACACAGCTCTTAACTGTGTGCCCAAGAGCCTCTCTGCAGTATGAAAAAACTCTTTCGGCGTTCCTCCCTTTCATTTTCCTTCACTTGCGACTGCCACATCCAAAAAATTACTCATAATTCACGCAACCTCTACCTCATCTATTAAGTTACAAAAATATCATAGCACCACGGCGATTTCCTGTCAACACTACCAGCGTTTAAACTTATGTGTCTCAATTCTGGATACATCATCAGCCAGCATGCACACCTCATCATTCATGGTAATACCGGTCAGAATAATCCGGGTATCCTCCATTTTCTGGGAAAGAATTTCCTCCAGATCTCCTACGGTGATGATCCGGTTATCAATCAGTCCCAATACTTCATCGAGAATCAACAGATCACACTCTCCTGTGGAGAGTACCTTTTTGGCATAATTTAATCCATTCTTGATATTCAGGATCTCCTCATGCTTCTTATCCTCCGGAAGTTCTTCAAAGTTCACGTCCGACTTTTCAAACCGGAAAATCTTGATTTCCGGCTCCAGACGGTGAATAAATTCGGTGTCCTTAAGTCCCTTACCCTTAAGGAACTGGATAATCACCACGCTTCCACCTGCAGCGGCGGTAAGAACCGCCTCACCAAGCGCTGCCGGAGACTTTCCATGTCCATCTCCACTATAGATACAAATTGCTCCCTGTTTCATTCTCCACCTCATATATGATCGTTACTATTCAGAACCGCATTCGACGTCCATATTGCCATAATTTTCATAGCTCTGAATAGTTGCAAATTAGTTGTTCCTGTTAAATCCGGCACGCTTACGAAGGGTCGGATCCAGAATCTTCTTACGGATACGCAGGGACACCGGAGTGATCTCCAGAAGCTCGTCCGTATCAATAAATTCCAGTGCCTGCTCAAGGCTCAGTACCTTAGGCGGTGTAAGCCGCAGTGCTTCATCGGAACCTGATGCACGGGTATTGGTAAGCTGCTTCTTCTTGCAGACATTGATTTCCACATCCTCCGGCTTGCCGTTCTGTCCGATAATCATACCGGCATATACCTTTTCACCGGCACCAATAAACAGTGTTCCACGTTCCTGTGCATTGTATAAGCCGTAGGTAATGGATTCTCCGGATTCAAATGCTATGAGAGAGCCCTGCTTACGATACTGGATATCTCCCTTATACGGTGCATATTCATCAAAAATCGTATTAATAATACCATTTCCTTTGGTATCGGTCATAAATTCGCCACGATATCCGATCAGTCCTCGTGCCGGAATGGAGAACTCCAGTCTCGTATAGCCTCCGGTAATCGGGGTCATGTTCTGCAGCTCGCCTTTCCGCTGTCCAAGCTTTTCAATAACCGTTCCGGTAAATTCATCCGGCACATCAATATAGGCAATTTCCATAGGCTCTGTCTTACGTCCCTTGGAATCCTCATGGTACAGCACCTCTGCCTTACTTACCGCAAATTCATAACCTTCACGACGCATATTCTCAATTAATACGGACAGATGAAGCTCTCCGCGCCCGGATACCTTGAAGCATTCGGTGGACTCGGTTTCCTCTACACGGAGTGAAACATCTGTATTTAATTCCTTAAACAGACGGTCTCTTAAATGTCTGGAAGTAACAAACTTTCCTTCCTGTCCGGCAAGCGGAGAATCATTTACCATGAACTGCATGGCAATGGTCGGCTCTGAAATCTTCTGGAACGGGATTGCCTGCGGGTTATCGGGAGAACAGATCGTATCCCCGATATGGATATCTGCAATACCGGATACTGCTACGATCGCACCGATGGTCGCTTCCTTCACATTGACCTTGCGTAAGCCATCGTACTCATAAAGAGCACTGACCTTCACCTTCTGCATCTTCTCCGGGTCATTGGCATTCACAATGACAGCCTCCTGGTTGATCTTAATGACACCATTATCCACCTTGCCGACACCGATTCTGCCTACATATTCATTATAGTCAATGGTACTGATTAATACCTGTGTTCCTGCCTCCGGATCTCCTTCAGGTGCGGGAATGTAATTTAAGATTGCCTCAAATAATGGCATCATATTGGGCTCGATATGCTCCGGGTCAAGTCCGGAAACACCGCTCTTTGCAGAAGCAAAAATAAACGGACAGTCAAGCTGCTCATCGGTTGCATCCAGATCCATAAACAGCTCTAACACTTCATCCACAACCTCATTGCATCTTGCCTCCGGACGGTCAATCTTATTCACGCATACAATAACGGGAAGCTTTAATGCCAGTGCCTTTTTCAGAACGAACTTGGTCTGCGGCATAACACCTTCAAAGGCATCCACTACGAGGATGGCACCGTTTACCATCTTTAAGACACGCTCTACTTCCCCACCGAAATCGGCATGTCCCGGGGTATCAATAATATTAATCTTTGTGTTCTTATAGGTAACAGCAGTGTTCTTGGAAAGGATCGTAATACCACGTTCACGTTCGATATCATTCGAATCCATAACACGTTCTGCGATCTCCTGGTTTTCACGGAACACACCGCTTTGCTTTAATAATTCATCTACTAATGTTGTTTTACCATGGTCAACATGGGCAATAATTGCGATATTACGGACATCTTCTCTCTTCTGCTTCATAACCTGTATCCTTTCATCTAAAGCCATTTCGTAATAGCTTCATTACACCTTTTCCTTCTTAAACCGTAACAGTATATCACTATATATCGGTGATTGCAAGCGTATTATCGTGTACTTGTCGAATTCTGCGGTGCTTCAACGTTCTAAACGGGAAAAGTATGCATAAAATTTTATTGCATGTAGGAAAAAGCAAAATGAAGAGACAAATGGAGGTAACAAAACATGACAGACAAAGTAATTGAGAACAATCAGGTAATCATTATGGGGGAAATCATCAGTGATTTTCAGTTCAGCCACGAGATATTCGGGGAAGGCTTTTATATGGTAGATGTAAATGTGCCGCGCCTTAGTGATTCCTGCGATGTGATTCCTTTAATGGTTTCAGAAAGACTGATTGATGTAAATGAAGATTATCGTGGACAGGGAATCATGGTTCAGGGTCAGTTCCGCTCCTATAACCGGCACGAAAATGTATCCGGGCAGGGACTGATGATGCGTAAGAATAAACTTGTTCTGTCCGTATTTGCCAGGGAACTGGAATTCGTGGATGAAATGCCTGAAAGCTCGAAAACCAACCAGATTTATTTAGACGGCTATATCTGCAAGGATCCGATTTACCGTAAAACACCTTTGGGCCGTGAGATTGCAGACCTTCTCCTTGCTGTGAACCGTCCTTATGGAAAAAGTGACTATATCCCCTGCATCTGCTGGGGAAGAAATGCACGCTTTGCCAATACCTTCAAGGTTGGCACCCGGTGCGAATTATGGGGCCGGATCCAGAGTCGTGAATATATGAAAAAGATCTCGGAAGAGGAATCCGAAAAGCGCATTGCCTATGAGGTTTCCGTAAGTAAACTCGAACTGATGGAGGATTCCTCCATATCATAAATGGAACTGTTCAGCGGCCGGTCCTTGGGGAAATCCCAAAGAACCGGCCGCTTGGCTTGTTTTGCTCTATTGTAACTATTCAGAACCACATGAGCAAAATCGCTGCTATGCAGCTTTCTTTTGCTCATGTGATTACTTCGCTATATAAATTATGCCAAATGTCCTTACGAATGCGAGCATTCGACGTCCATATTGTCATAATTTGCATGGCTCTGAATAGTTACCATTTTATTTATATATGCATAACCGCTGTTGCGATACTGAAATAAATCAGCAGGGACAGGGCATCTACAATCGTTGTAATAAAAGGACTCGCCATAACGGCCGGATCAAAGCCGATCTTCTTGGCAAGCATCGGCAGAAGACATCCGATCACCTTTGCAATAAATACGGCTGCAATCAACGTCAGGCAGACAACTGCTGCCACTGCAATCGTCACATGATCAAGCAGCAAAAGCTTTACAAAGTTTGCTGCAGCCAGTGTAAGTCCGCACAGAACCGCTACCCTCGCTTCCTTCCACAATACCCGGAATGCATCCTTAAATTCAATCTCATTTAAGGAAAGTCCACGGATAATCGTAACGCTTGCCTGTCCTCCGGCATTTCCACCGGTATCCATAAGCATCGGAATATATGCGGTCAGCACCACGCAGGCACTTAATGCATCCTCAAAGGAAGTAATGATGCTTCCGGTAAAGGTCGCGGAAATCATCAGAAGCAATAACCACGGAATTCTCTTCTTCCAGGTTTCAAAGACCGTAGTCTTCATATATGGCTTGTCAGTCGGCACAATAGCTGCCATCTTTTCAATATCCTCGGTAGCCTCTTCCTGCAGGATATCCACGATATCATCGACGGTAATAATACCAACCAGCCGTTCTTCATTATCCACAACCGGCATTGCCGTAAAGTCATATTTCTGGAACTGTCTGGCAACCTCTTCCTGATCCATCATGGTATTGATGAAGATCACATCCTCATGCATGATCTCACCGATCACGGCATCGGACGGACTGATCAGGAGATAACGCAGTGCCACCGTACCGATCAGCTTTCTCTTGGCATCTAATACATAACAGATATTAATCGTCTCACTGTCCATGCCCACCTTACGGATCCGCTCGATTGCATCCTCTACGGTCATGGTTTCCTTCAGGTCCACATACTCCACAGTCATGATACTTCCTGCAGAGTCTTCCGGATAACGAAGCAGATGATTAATATCTCTCCGGATATCCGGGTTTGCATTTGCAAGTATCTTCTTAACAATATTCGCAGGCATTTCCTCTAAAAGGTCTGTTGCATCATCAGCCATCAGGTTATTGATAATGCCGGCCGCATCCTTCTCAGACATGCTGGTAATCAGTTCATGCTGATGATCCACCTCTAAATAGGAAAATACATCTGCTGCCATTGTTTTAGGCAGAATACGGAAAATCTTTAACAGATCTTCCTCCGGAAGCTCCTCCAAAATCACGGCAATATCGGCGGTATTCTTATCCGACAGCATCTGACGGAGCTTGGTGTACTGCTTCTTCTCAAGCAGTTCTTTAACGAGTTCCAAATCCTTGTTCTCTTCCATTGCAATCTCCTTTATATGTGATTTTTATGCTCCGCCCATGGGGAGGAAGATCTGTATTGCTGCTTAATATCTGACTCTTCATAAAAACCACCACCTTTCGAAACTGCGTATGGCAGATCACAAGCTCTGTCACCAGTTTTAACTTTAATTCACACGATAAACATTTGTCAACCAGAAATATCTGTATAATACCCTTCAGAGATCTGTTCGATCTGAATGCGTCCTGCGGTTGCCTCCGTCAGCTTCCTGCGGATCTCTTCCGCACGCTCCTTTGGAATCTGAAGATCAAACTCCACATTCTGTGTATAACGCGATTCCCCGATCGTAATCTGTTCATTGGCAAGCAGATACTGGATCTTTCCAACATCCGTATAGGCAAGCTTTAAGGTAAAGCATACCCCATAGATCATGGTGCGGATTCCGGCATCTGCAAGGCCTTCCTTTACCGCCTGGGTATAGGCACGCACGAGCCCTCCGGTTCCTAACAGTGTCCCGCCAAAATATCTCGTCACAATCACAACCACATTCGTAATACCTTCGGAAAGAAGAACCTCTAACATCGGCTTGCCTGCCGTGCCGCCCGGCTCTCCATCGTCACTGCATCTTTTCAGTTCCCTGTTTCTTCCTATAATATATGCCGTACAATTATGACGGGCATCATAATATTTCTTACGGGTCTGCTCGATGAGTCCCATTGCCTCCTCCTCCGACTGTGCCGGATAGACATGTGCAATGAACCGGGACTTCTTTTCTTCATATTCTCCGCATCCCGGCGTATCCACTACCCGGTATGGTAAAAATTCCTGCTCTTTTGGTGCCAATTGCATAATCCTTTCTTCCTTTGCCTTGCTCTGAATAGTTTATCATATGTATTTTGAAAAAGGAATAAAACCTGTGTAAAATGTGAATAATTGTTATGTTTCTATGAATTCTTAATGAAATAACTTTATTTCAGTACCACAATTTGATATACTACTTGTATTGTCTAAAAACACTTTGCTTTTATTTTGGAGGTTTATTCAATGAATTATACGAAAAAAGGGATTCATGAAAAGCAGAAATCCCTGCATGCCACCTCCACCCGTCTGTTAAAGAAGGGGCTGTTGGCAGTCTTAAATTTATTTCTGATTGCGGTACTGGCCTGCGGCATTATTGGTGCCAGCCTCGGAATCGGCATTTTCAAGGGAGTCATCGATACCGCTCCCAGTATTGAGAACGTCAAGGTAACACCTACCGGCTTCTCCACCTTCGTTTATGATCTCGAAGGAAACCAGATTGCGAAGCTGATCTCCCAGAATTCCAACCGTATTCCGGTCACCTGGGATATGATACCGGAAAATCTGGCACACGCTTTCGTTGCAATCGAGGATGAACGTTTTTATGAGCATAACGGAATCGATATCAAGGGTATCATCCGTGCTGCCTACGTTGGTATATCCAACGGCTTCCACTTTACGGAAGGTGCAAGTACCATTACCCAGCAGTTACTTAAAAATAACGTCTTTACTGACTGGACAAAAGAAGAAGGGCTCGCAGACAGTATGAAGCGTAAGATCCAGGAGCAGTATCTTGCGATTGAGCTGACCAAGACCATGTCCAAGGATGAGGTTTTGTTAAACTACATGAACACCATCAACCTTGGTCAGAATACCTTAGGTGTACAGGCTGCTTCACTTCGTTACTTTAACAAACCGGTAAATAGTCTGACCCTGTCCGAATGTGCGGTAATTGCAGGTATTACCCAGAATCCGTCCCGTTTTAATCCGATTTCCCATCCGGATGAAAATGCCAAGCGCCGGGAGAAAGTGCTGAACAACATGAAGGATCAGGGCTATATCACTCAGGCAGAGTACGATGAAGCCATTGCCGATGATGTTTACTCCCGTATCCAGATCGTCAACGACGAAGTAGATGAGACTCTTGTCAATACATACTTCGTGGATGCGCTGACTGATGATGTCATGAACGATCTGCTTGCGGCAGGTTACAACGAGACTCAGGCATTTACCCTGTTATACAGTGGCGGACTGAAAATTTACTCAACACAGGATCCGGACATCCAGTCCATTTGTGACGAGGTTTTCTCCAATGAAGAAAATTATCCGGAAAACACCAGATGGCAGTTAAGCTATGCCCTCACCATCAAGCGTTCCAACGGAGACTTTGAAAACTTCAGCACGGAAAAGCTGCAGGCATTTTATAAGGAACAGAATGCTTCCTACAATCTGATTTATGATTCGCAGGAAGCTGCCAATGAGGATATTGAATATTATAAACAATTTGTTTTAGGCACAGACGGTGAGGTTTATGACGAAAAGATCACTTTAACTCCCCAGCCGCAGGTATCCATTACGATCGAGGATCAGCATACCGGCTGCATTGTAGCCATGGTTGGCGGCCGCGGTGCAAAGGAAGGAAGTAAAACCTTAAACCGTGCCACTGATACCACCCGTCAGCCGGGATCCACGTTTAAAATTGTTGCCGTTTATGCACCGGCCTTAGACAGTGCGGGATTAACCCTTGCTACCATGGTCAATGACGCACCGTTCAATTATGCGAATGGACGTCCGGTCAGCAACTGGTGGGGAAGCGAATACCGTGGGTTGAATTCCATCCGTCAGGCAATCATTGATTCCATGAATGTCATTGCAGTAAAAACCTTCACGGCGATTACTCCCCAGCTTGGTTATGATTATCTGAAAAACTTTGGTTTCACAACCGTTGTGGACCGTGAAGAAATCACCTATGGCGGTAACACTTATGTTTATTCCGATATCCAGCAGTCCACTGCTCTTGGCGGTCTGACGCACGGCGTCACAAATGAAGAGCTGAATGCTGCCTACGCATGTATTGCAAACGGCGGTACTTATATTAAACCCAAGCTTTATACCAAGGTAGTCGATCATGACGGAAATGTGATTCTCGATAACACCGAACCGGAAACCAAGCAGGTCATCAAAGAAACAACCGCATGGCTTCTCACAGATGCCATGCAGGATGTCGTTACCCAGGGTACCGGTGCCTCCGTCAACTTTGGTGGTATGGCAATCGCCGGCAAAACCGGAACCACTTCCGATTACAATGATGTATGGTTCTCCGGCTACACCCCGTATTACACGGCAACGACCTGGACCGGTTATGATAATAATACCAAGCTCCGCAAGGGTGAGGAACGAAATCTTGCCAAGAAGCTATGGCGTGCAACCATGGCCAAAATCCACGAAGAACTGCCATCCCAGTCCTTTACGATGCCAAGCGGTATTGTTCAGGCAACGGTATGTGCCCGATCCGGCAAGCTTCCGATTGCAGGCTTATGTGATGGCACATTAAAAACCGAATACTTTGCTGAAGGAAATGTGCCGACCGAAAGCTGTAATGTACACTATCAGGGACCGATCTGTCAGTACACCAATCTTCCTGCCAGCGAACAGTGTCCTTTCAAGGTAGAAGGCGTATTGGAGGTCACTCCTGCAGATGATCCCCTGATGAGTGGGGACAGCACTCTTCCGGAGCAGCAGGAGCCCCAGACACAGGAAATCGTAAATGAAGACGGTTCCATTACTACAGTGACCATACCAGGCACTGCCGGAACCTGTCCTCACAATGCGGAATTCTTCGCTAATCCGGATGCCGAGGCAATTATTGCACAGCAGCGGAACGAAATCATAGCCGCGCAGCAGAATGCAGCGCTGGCTGCACAGGCTGAAGCCGCTGCCAATGCCGCAGAAGGCGGGGGAGAACAGCCTCCTGCAGAACAGCCGGCAGGTTAAATAAAAACCGGATTGTCTTTTAGCGGAAATCAGAATAAAAAAAAGAAATACAAAGACTCCTATCGGATAACCTGTAAAATCAGGTATCAGATAGGAGCCTTATTTGGAATCTTATATGATCTTCAACTTCTTCATCATTATGATGTATAATCCATTATGTAATGACAGGTATTACTCAGGAAATGACAAGTCTATGATCTTTCTTCTATTTTCGAAGTAATATACAGGATATTCCCCAACACTGTTCCAAACAGATGAGTTCTCACAAAGTCTCTGTATTCCTTTACGGAAATATAATACATCCGTCCCCAGGAAGAGATCCGGTAATAATTTTCCCCCTGATGACTTACAAGACCTGTAATCGTCACATAATGGGCACGGGTGGCATCGACCTGCTTCAGCTGCCCGCTGCTTTCCATATAAAGCGGCAGCCTGTCTTCCCTCTGCCATGGCAGCAAAACACGCGGAATGCACAAAATGACCGGCAGATCTTTTTGCAGCATTCTCTCAATACGCCTTTCCCTGACGTTCTCGAAAAGTCCCCATCTGGCACGATACGGCATGCGTCTTTTCCACATGAACGCATTAAAACGGATTGCCATAAGTATCCCGGACATTCCATTTTGCGTAGGAAACCACTTAAGCTTCCGGCACAGCTTGTTAAAGTAAGTCCGATAGGCTTCCTTTTCCTCAAATACAGTATGATAAGTAATCCCATCAAGCTGATAGGGTCTTATCTCCTTCTCCATCAGATACAGCAATAAATCTCCTAAGGCAACCATTCCACAGCCGCCTCTATATTTCCTCTGG
>QWCY01001142.1_pt1 | contig 40433 bp, 43 predicted proteins | sample 1972631 | NCBI WGS metagenome assembly QWCY01 (sample SAMN09866696, study PRJNA288562) | Human gut metagenome isolate pre1_stool, whole genome shotgun sequencing... | isolation source: gut | host: Homo sapiens | place: USA: California
TGTTTCTGCTGTTTCGATTGTTTGTTCCAAAGTATCCTGAGTTTCCTGCTTTTTCTCAAATTTATTTTTTCTGTTTCCGCGTTTTTTCTTGTTATCGCGTTTTTCTGTTTCCTGAACAGCGACTGTTGAAGGATTTTCTACTTCTATTTCAAGCTGCTGCTGAACTTCCTGCTGTTCGGCAATCGGAGTTTCCTGTTGAGGAGCAGGCTGATTTTGATTTTTGTTATTATTTTTATTTTTTTTGAAATTATTTACAGGTAATTTCATTTTTGCTGCTTTTGCTCTGTATTCACCTTCTGCCGTTGGTGTTGAGAAGTTGAACTCATTCATAAAGTAACCTGTTCCCTGACAATGAGGACATTTTCTTGTGAAAATTTCTGATAAAGATTGCCCCTGTCTGTGTCTTGTTAATTCAACCAAGCCTAAATCTGAAATTTGACCAACTTGAGGTTTTGCTTTATCTGGTTCAAGTGCAATTTCAAGTTCTTCAAGCATTGCAAGTTTATCTGCTCTTGACATCATATCAATAAAGTCTACGATAATCATTCCGCCGATATTTCTTAATCTTAATTGTCTTGCAATTTCATGGACAGCTTCGATATTTGTTTTCAGAATTGTTTCGTCCTGAGTTGATGAACTTGTGAATTTACCGCTGTTAACGTCGATTACCGTAAGTGCTTCCGTCTGCTGGATAAACAAATAACCGCCTGAAGGCATATTAACTTTAACATTTAAAGCTGCTTTAATTTCTTTATGAATATCTGTTGCAATTAATAAAGGTTCAGTTCCTTTGTATAAAGTTACCTGAACATTTTTGTTCATATGCCAGTTTTGTAAGATGTTTTGAACTCTCTGCATTGCAAAAGCCGTATCAACAACGATTTCTTTAACATCTTCCGTACAAGCTTCTCTTATTGTTCTGTAGAGCAGGTCTTGATCTCTATATAGAAGATTTGGAGGTGTCATTGTTTCTGCAGCTGTAATAATGTTATTCCATTTTTCAAGAAGTATTTCCAAATCTTCCTGAATATCAGCTTCTGACTGTCCTTCTGCTTCAGTACGTATAATAACGCCTACACCTACAGGTTTGATAAGGCTTACTACAGATTTTAATCTTGCTCTTTCTTTAGAATTTTCAATTTTTTTACTAATGCTTATGCCGGGTTCGTTAGGCATTAAAACTAAAAATCTTCCCGGAAGGCTTATTTCTGTAGTAACTCTGGGACCTTTATGCCCTGTCGGCTCTTTTACTACCTGAACAATAAGTTTTTGTTTCGGGGAAAGTTTGTCTTTTAATGCGCCTTTGCCCATAACATCCTGAGCGTGTAAAAATCCCATTTTATCAACGCCGACATTTACGAAAGCCGCATCAATACTCGGCAGAATGTTATCAACCATTGCAAGATAAACATCGCCTAAAATTACGTCACCTCTTGAAATAAAAAAGTCTGTTACTTTTCCGTTTTCCATAACTGCAGCAATATTATCACGTTCTGCAATAATTATCTTTTTTTCTAGATTTCCGTTTTGCTGCCCGTTTCTGTTGTGTCTGTCATTTGCCATAAATAAAAATCCTTTATAATTCTTGTAAATCTTTATCAAAGAACCGTGTACGCTTTATATCAAAAGTTACATCGGGTGCAATTAAATTCATTAGAACATCTGCTCTCAATGCGGGAAGTCCGTTTTCTGCTGTTCCATCAGCTTTATTAATTGCGGATTGACCGGTTTTAAGTATTATGAACAGACTTTCACCTTCAAATCTGTAAGATTTTATTGACTGTTTAACGTCTGTTTTTTTGATTAAACCTTTTTTGTTTTTCTTCTCGATAAAAATTTCTTCGGAAGATAAAACTTTGTCTGTATTATATCTTAAACTTTCAAAATCGTAAAGTGATTTATTAAAAATATCAATCTTATATTCTGCCCATTGTGCGGTCATATCAATTGCGGGGGCATTTTTTTCTATTTTAACAATACTTATAATTTTTGATTGTTCGGGTAGAACTTTCTCTAACTTTAGTTTGAGTTCCTGTTCTGTAAGGTTATTGAAAAGCTCTATATCAACGAGTTCACATTCGCTTTCTGCAAATAAAGGAAGCGCAATTCCCATTGAAACTTTCATTGAAGGATTGTAACCAAGCGAATACACAACATCCAAATCAGTTCTGGCAAGTGCCTTAAAGAAAGTATTCTGCCAGTCAAGATGAGAGAAATATTTTAAAATGCCTGTTTTGGTAAGTTTAATTCTGTATTTGTATATTTCTCTGTCGTAACCCTGACAGGTTTTCGGGTCTTTAATTTCTATTTTTAGATTTTGAGCTTTTTCGCTTGCTTTGAACGGTTTTGCAAGAATTTTTCGTGTTTTAAGATTTTTACATACGCCGCAATTTACACATCCTTTTTCACAGGTTGGTTTAGCATTTGCATCATTGAATTCTTTAATAAACCAATCTTTATCAACCCCGATATTTATAAAATCCCAGGGTAAAACTTCTTCTGTTGAATATTGTTTTTGCGCAAGTTCTGCAAGATTAATTCCTAATTCTTCTGCCGTTTCATGCCAGATATCTTTGTTAAAATACTCGCCCCATGCATCTAAATAGCATCCTTTTTTATAAAGTGCTTCAATATATTTGCAAAGGCTTATATCGCCGCGGGTTAAAACTGCTTCTATCTGCGAAACGGTGTCTTCATGATAATTAATCTTTAAACCTTTAATATGTGCTGTTTTTTCTTTTAAATAGCGGATATGTTCGTTAACTTCTTCTAAGTTCATTTGTCCGTACCACTGGAACGGCGTAAAAGGTTTCGGGACAAAAATGGATAAAGTGCAGGTTATATCAAGTCCATGGTTTAAACCTTTTTCACGTTTAATCTGCTTGCAGCGGTATTTAATTTTTCCCAAAAGCTCTGCCATTTCGTCCATATCTTGCAGTGTTTCTGTCGGAAGTCCGCAGATAAAGTAAAATTTAATTTTTGACCAGCCGTTTTCATACAATGTCAGAACAGCATTTAAGATTTGTTCTTCCGAAATATTCTTTTTGATTTTGTCGCGTAACCTCTGGCTTCCTGCTTCCGGTGCAAGTGTCATTGTTGATTTTCTTACGCTTTGAACAAGGTTTGCAAGTTCAAGATTAAACCCGTCAATACGCTGGCTCGGAAGTGATACCGAAATTTTCTTTTCATTAAAATCAACCGCTAATTCTTTTATTACTTCATTGATATTTTTATAATCGTTAGAAGAAAGCGAAAGCAGAGAATATTCATCATATCCCGTATTTGTAACAAGTTCTTTGACAATTTTAATTATATCTTCTGCAGAGCGTTCTCTTATCGGTAACGTTACATGCCCCGGCTGGCAGAAACGGCACATTCTTCCGCAGCCGCGTCTTATCTCAACTACTGCTCTGTCCTGTACTGATGTTGAAAACGGTATGGGATAAGATTTTAATGCCGTACCATATTCTAATTGTGCAATTCTTTTTGTGACAGTTCCGCCTGTTAAAGCTGACCAGCGTCCCGAGTTTTCACCGTCGCATAAAGCTTTAATTCTTTCTTTTCTTGGAAGTCCTTTCGTATTTTCTAAAATTTGACAAACTTCAATGATACTATCTTCCCCGTCACCAATCATAAATACATCAATAAATTCTGCTACTGGTAAAGGGTTAAAAGCACAAGGACCACCGGCTATGATAATTGGATCATTATCATTTCTCATATCATTACGATATGGGATTTTAGCCATTTCAAGCATTTTTAAAACGGTTGGAAATGCCATTTCATACTGAAGTGAAAATCCTACCGCATCAAAATTTTTAATATATTTTTTGCTTTCAAGCGCATATAATATTTCCGGCTGGAAATCCGCTTCCGGTGCATAAACTCTGTCAGCCATATAATCGGGTTGTTTATTAACCAGATCATATAAAACCCTTACTCCCAAATTGCTTATGCCTATTTCGTATTTGTCAGGGAATGCAAAAGCAAATCTTACTTTAGACTTATCAAAATCTTTATTGTAAGACAGAAATTCTCCGCCTACATATTGATACGGTTTATTGCATTTATATAAGGCTTCGTGATTTTCTCTAAAAAAACAATTCATTTTACTATGCTAAATCCTCCGGGAAGTATTTGTCAATTTCTATTATCGTACCGTCAAGAGTGTTTTCTTCAAAAGACTTCATAAACTTAAAAAGGTCACTGTTAGGAACATCATAATTATACAAAACTGTTTCCCCTTTGTATTCACGCATAACTCTGACTATGTAATGACATTTTTCGGCATATTTTTTCAGATGCTCAGCACTGAATTTATTGCCGTTATGATCCTTGTCAATTCTTACATAATTGAAACCCGCATAAAATTTAACTTTTTCTCTGCTTTCAGCAGGTTTTGAAAATATATCTATAACCTTTTTATTAATTTCGTCACTCATATTTACATTTAACTATATTAACGGCAGGCATGTCTAAAATGTTAACAATTTGTGATATAATAGTTAAAGAATTAAGGAGATATATTGTGTTTATTAAAAAGAACAGAATGACAGGAAGGTTAATTGTGAATTTGTTGGGTTTGCGTCTGAAATTTCGTCTGCCGGTAAAAAATAAGAATTCAGATGAAAGACTTGCTAATCTTTTATACGAACTTGCAGACCCGAGAACTCTTGAAAAAGTAAAACTTCCTAAAGTTTTAAATCTTTACGACACTTTATATACACTTGTAGATTCAAATAAATCTCTTGCCCGTTTTGGAGACGGCGAATTTAAAATTATGATGGGTGAAAGTATTAATTTTCAAAAGTACGATAAAAAACTTGCCCAGCGTTTAGAGGAAGTTTTATCAAATAATATGAAAAATCTGATGGTTGGAATTCCTGACGTATTCGGCTATTGTCCCAGTGAATATTTCCGACGTGTTCTGATTTCTAGCAGAGATTATTTGTATAAATATATGAATTTTGAAAGATCCTATTGTGATGCATTTTTGACCCGCCAGTCTAAATTTGAAAGCGAAACTAAGGGAAATGATTATTACAGAAATCTTAAAAAACTCTGGGAAAATAAAGATATTGTTATAGTGGAAGGCGAGGGTAGCAGACTAGGAATTGGGAATGATTTATTTACAAATGCAAAATCTATTCGTAGAATTCTTTGTCCGATAAAAGATGCTTTTTCGAAATACAATGAAATTTTAAATGCTTGCAAAAATTCGGGGGGGGGGCTGTTTATAGCTGCATTAGGTCCTACAGCTACAATTCTTGCTTATGACTTGTGTAAAGAAGGTTACAGAACTTTAGATGTCGGGCATGTTGATACAATGTATGAATGGTTTTTGCGAAAAGCTACAAAAAGTATTCCTATTGAAGGTAAAATTGTGTTTAACGAAGAGCGTAATAAAAAAAGCCTAAAACCTTGTAAAGACAAAAAATATTACGAACAGATTATAACAATAATTGAGTAGTTCACGAACGAGAAAAATTACCCAAATGGGTAATATCAATGCTATTGATTTTTTTATATAATTATTTATAGATAGTCAATATAAGGATTTTTCATGAAAAGATTTAAATATGTGTTAGTAGCAGCAGTATTTGTGATTCTTAGTTTCCTTATTTTATTTTTTTGTTTAAATAGCTATAACAAGCATATTAATAATATTAAAAATATTGTTGAGAATGAATTTGACAGCAGTTTTTTATATCAGGCTGAATATACAGTCGGGGGAGGAACAAAATCTATGCAGGATGAGGAATTAAAACTTCTTGTCCTCGGAAATTCAATATCTAGCGGAGTTATAGTAAAAAATATTCAAGATGATTATGTAAACGTATTAATACGAAAAATATCCGCAAAACAGAATAACCGCTTAGTAAGGGCGAAAGTTTATAATCTGGCTAATTTTGAAAGACAATATAAACATTATGATTATAATATTTTAAAACCATTAGTTGATTATAAGCCTGATATTATTATATTTCAACTAGGCGAAAATTATGTGGGAGGAGATGATGATTTATATTTTCAATGTTTTGTAAAATTGATTAATTATTTTGGCAGTGACAATCTAAAAATCGTTACTTCTCCCTATTGGGGAAAAAGAAGAAAGAACAAATTGAATGAAAAAGCGGCTTTAGTAACAAATTCTTTTTATGTAGATATATCAAACTTATTTGCCTATGATAAAAAAACAAGAGCAGATTATAAGAAAAAGTTTGATAATGAAGCTCTTGGAATGCACCCCGGTGAATATGGAATGCAAAGAATTGCAGAAAGTATTTTTGTTTTAATTAATGCGTATGCAGAAAAAAATATTTTATAGTTTTTATGTAAGTAAAAATATAGCCAACCTGGCTATATTACTTTAACCGATAGTTTAATATAATTTTATTATGATATTTAAAAAAGGAAGAATGCTACATTCATATATTATTAATTTTTTAGGAATAAGAATACGTTTTCGTAACAAGTTTGCCTGCTATAATAATAAACTTGTTCTAGTTGATGAAAATGGAAATGAAAGATCAAAAAATTTTAAAGGTTTAAAAGTCAAATTTTTGGGAAGGAATTCTACTGTTAAAATTTATGCTCCTTGTCCTAAATTTGAAAATTGTGTTTTTGTCTGCGGTGATAATGTTAATATATCAATAGGAAGTTCTCAACATACAATAAAAAACTTATATGTAGAGTTATTGTCTGAAAATAGTAAATTAAATATCGGCAAAAACTTGTCTTTACGCGGTGCAGCATTTTTCATAAAGGAAAAAGAAAGTGTAAGCGTTAATATAGGTAACGAATGTCTAATAGCTTCAAATGTAAAATTATGGACAACTGATTTTCATACTGTTCTTGATGCTGATACGAAGCAGCCGTTAAATCCGCCCGCTGATATTAATATAGGCAATCATTGCTGGATTTGTGAGGATGCAACAATAGCTAAAGGAGTATCAATTAATGATGATACGATAGTTGCCGCAAAATCTTACGTAACAAAATCATTTAATCAAAAAAATATAATCGTGGGCGGAATTCCTGCCAAGCTAATTAAAGAAAATGTGACATGGACATCACAACCTTATGATAAATATTTGGAATCATTTAGTTAATCTTTTTAGCATAATCTTTATATTCTTTTATAAAATTAATAATTTCAAGTGCAAGTTCTTTTCTTATATCAATAGGTGAATTTTTGAGATATTCCATCGCATGTGACACTTTAATATTTTTATCGTACCATCTGCGCATTATATAATTATATTGGTCATCCAACGACATTTCAATATTAAAATCAATGTCTTTTAATCTGTCTATTATAAAATCAGCACAACGCACCTGAATGTATTCTTCTGCTTTTTCAAGTTCGGCAACAGCTCTGCTGACTGTCGGATCAATATCATACCAGCGTTTTTTCATACATTCATAATACAAATTTTTTATTTTTCTGTCAAGCATTTAAGCTACAGCAGAATTGATTAATGCAAGAACAGACAATGAAACTTCTTTTTGAATATTTTTTGTGGTTTCTTTCAAGTATGCAAAAGCAGTCGATACTGTTTCGTTTTTATCGTACCATCTGCTGTACCTGTTGGACAAATTTGTTTTTGTGATATTTTTAATATATTCAAAATCTTTGTCCTTTTCCTGTACAAGTTTAATTATATATTCTGCGTATTGTACCTGTGCGTTAGGCGGTGCACACTCTATCATACTTATTGCCATACAAACATCAGGCTCAAGGTCATACCAGCGCATTCAGCTTCCTCCCAAATAAATCTATATATGCACAATTTTATTATGCCCATATTTTAATAAAATAAAACACGATGTCAAAAATTTTTTTAATAATTTTGTATTTGTTTACAAACTGATGTATAATTCTGATATGAAAAGATTTATAGCTTTGCTGATATTATTTTCATTTATACTGTGCAATTGTTCTGTATATGCAGAAGTTCTGGAAGGTCATGCCGAAAAAACGGATGTTTATGAGCAGCAGCTTCAGCAGGAACTTTTTACTGGGCAGGTTGAACATCTTGAGAGAAAAGATGTAATAAATATGACAGTTTCTCAGGTTTTGGACAGTAATATTAATATTGAAGGCGATGAATTTTTTGCGGAAGTTACAGATGAGGTTAAGGGTGACAAAGGTGTAATTATTCCTAAAGGAACAATTGCACATGGTAAAATAACTCAGACAGGTGACCCGAAAAGAATGGGACGTCAAGGATGGATAGCACTTGATTTTGATTATTTAATAACACCTGACGGACGCGAAATTCCAATTGAGGGAAAAATGTCTACCAAACTTCATCCTGTTGCGGAAGCTTCAAAAATTGTTGTACAGGATGTGGGCTATACTCTTGCCGGCGGAGCTGTCGGCGGATTTATGGCGTTAAACTGGCTCGGACTTGAAGCCGCTATTGCTTCACAGGGCTATACAGTTGCGGGTGGTGCGGCTGTAGGCGGTGCAATCGGACTTGGTATGGCTTTAATAAGAAAAGGACATGATGTTTTAATAGCTCCGGGAGATGAAATAAGAGTAAAAATAAATACTACGGTTCCGCTTCCGGTTTACAAAGAATCTGCTCTTATGCAGCATGAAATGTTTTATCCGGGGCTGGATATTCATATCAGTGATATAAAGCATGAAACAGATCCTTTCGGTGAGGTTAATACAATTACTCTGACCGTAATGATTTCCAATATGTCGGATAAGACGTTTTCAGGTCTTGATATGGCTCTGGTAAATGACTATAATTCGGTTTTTCGACCTTCCATTTTTGGAGATACCAAGCTTATGTTTAAACAAATAAGACCCGGCGATAAGTTCGCAGGCAGAGTTTCGTTTGCGGTAGATAATATTAACAGAAGTTTCTGGCTGACTTTTTATGACAGAAGAAAGGGCACGGCATTAACAAAGATTTCACTTGATAATGCTTACAGAAATGTATCTGAAAAAACAAAGAAGAAAAATTTAAAATTGAGAAAGCGAAAAACCAATTTTAAAAAAGAAGAGGACCTTCTTAATATCCGATAATTTGTAACATTTTTTTTATTATGGAGTTGAAATAAAGAAATTTTATGTTACAATGTTAGTAATTAGTAAAGACATAAAGAAAGTAGAGGAACGTATGGTGTGCGGGAAATTGGAAATTGATATTTTGAATTCATTTTGGAGCTTAACAGCTGAGGATGAAGACAGAGATATTTCCATTCAGGATATTGTTGACGACCTGTCGGCTAACGGTGTAGAAAGGGCGTACACTACCATAAAAACCGTAATGGACAGACTTACCGTTAAATCAATTCTTGTACGTTATAAAGTCGGAAAGAAGTTTTATTATAAAGCAGCAATGAATAAAAATGAAATGGCAATGGATGCTGTTAAAACTGTTGCAGCACAATTTTTTAACGGCAGCTTTACCGACATGATCAGATTTGTGGAAAATAATACTCAAGATATTTTAGTGTAAAATGAATGACAGAGTATTAGTCGCAGAACTTATACGTCAGGTTTTAATTTCTCGAATGTGTGTGAGAGAAGCTGTTTTAAAATTTCCGCGTGATACAAAAGATAAAAGTATTCACGCAGCTTATCATGCACTTGTTCATTATGAAGCTGACGAGGATTTGAGAAGGCGTGATGAATTATACAGGGAAGAACAGGATGATTATCTTGAGTTCATTTCTCAGGTTCTTGAACGTGGCGGGGATTTGCCCGAAAATATTATAAATAATTATGAAAAATATTATGCTTGTGCTAATATACCTCATGAAGAAAATGCAAAAGGTTTCTTTAAAAGTTTTTGGAAATTTTTGAATATAAATACCGTTAAAAAGGAGAGAAAATGAAAAAATTATTAACACTACTTGCAGTTTTGGTTCTGGCAGGCGGTACTGCAATGGCAAAAAATGACAAAACTCTTGATGTACTGCCGCTTATGTCATCTCAATCGACACAAGCCAACAGATTATGGGTCGGAACTTTTCAGCTTGTCTGGAATGACTTGATGGACGGAATAGTTAAAGGTCCTGTTAAGTTTGAAGGCTATAAGTCATCATTGGCAAAACAGCTTAATAAACAAAAGTTTAAAGCTGATCAGTTGTCGGAAGATTCTTACTATAAGACATACGGAGAAACTTCTCCCGAGTTAAAAGTTCAAATAGAAACAGCTATAAAAGAAAAATTTAATGAAACGAGTGATGTGCTTGATGCGATCGATTGGACACCCGGACCGGGCAAATATCTGGTTTACGCTATGTTAAAGAAAGACTTTAAATTCTTAACGGCATTTGATAAATTAAAACCGGCAAGATTTGCTCACTCTTTAAAAAAAGTTGATTATTTCGGCATAGATGAAAAGAGTGACAAAATGCTAGATCATACTGTAAATGTTTTATTCTATAATTCATCTAAAGATTTTGCAGTAGCTGTTAATACTCAGGGAAATGACATTCTTTACCTGTACAGAACAAATGATAATAAAACTTTTGATAAACTGTATTCTGATATGTTTATGAAGAAAGTTCAGTATGACGGACCTTCAGAGTTTATGTCAGAAGATGAGTTTAAAGTCCCTAATATTTCTTTATACAGTCAAAAATCATTTGATGAATTGTGTAATCACAAGATTAAAGGTACTGACATAATGATCGGGCAGGCACTTGAAACAGTTGATTTTAAAATGGATAATGAAGGTGTTAAGCTAAAATCGGAAGCCGCAATTGCGACAAAGATGTCAATGCCTATTATTCCTGAAAATATGAAACCTAGAAAATTCTATTTTGACGACACATTTGTTTTATTCTTGCAGGAAACTGATAAAATTAAGCCGTATTTTGCATTACGTGTAGATGATGTTTCACTGATAAATAAAACAGGCAGAAAATAATTAAAAGGAAAAAGGAGGTTTAAATAACCTCCTTTTTAATATTCAAGACATTCTGTTTTAAGTTTAATTCTGTCATCTTCAAGCTTGTCACATTCATTTTTCAAATATTTTGTAATTATATACAGATATTTACCTGTTTCATCAATACATTGTGCATTGCACAGAATATCCAGTAAATCAGCAGTTTCAAGTATTTGCATCACATGTTCTTCGATATTTTCTAACAATTGATTAATCTCTTTTCTATCCATACATTCTCCTATTGTTTTTCAGTATGTTGTATTTGATAATCAATAATATTATATTGATTATCAATAATATAATACATGGTATATTAATTGTCAATTCTATATAATAACTATATGAATAATGATCTAGAAATTTTGGGTGATAATATCAGAATAGAACGGGCAAAGCGGAAACTTACGCAGGAGCAGCTTGCAGAAATGTGCGGCTCTATGAGTGGGCAACACCTCGGTAAGATTGAGAAAGGCGAAATTGATATCCGTACAACCACTCTGTTTGCTATTCTCAGGGCGTTGGATTGCGATTTAAAAGACCTTATTGACCTCCGTGGAGAGAAAAATGGCTAAGGTTAAATCAAAATGGATTTGTCAGGAATGCGGATACGAAACAGCAGGCTATCTCGGTAAATGCCCCGAATGCGGCGCTTGGGGAAGTCTTGTTGAAGAAGTTCAGTTTGCAGTAAAGCCGCAGCAGAATTCTGTTCATGACGAATTTATCAATACCGAAAAGCCTGAACTTTTAAAAGATATTCATATCGGTGAAGAAGTAAGAGTTTCTACAAATATTTCCGAGTTTGACAGAATTCTCGGAGGCGGCTTGGTGCAGGGTTCACTCGTATTAATCGCAGGCGACCCCGGTATCGGGAAATCTACAATTCTTTTGCAAACGAGCGGCGAACTTTGCAGAAATAACAAAAAAGTTTTGTATGTGTCGGCGGAAGAAAGTGCAAGCCAATTAAAGCTCAGAGCGCAGCGCCTTTCAATTAACTCTGATAATCTCTATGTTTACCCGCAGACGTCTATGGAAAAAATTAAATCCGAAGTTGAAAATATAATGCCGGATGTTGTTGTAATAGACAGTATTCAGGCAATCTATTCCCAGAACGTCGCAAGTTCTGCAGGCAGCGTTTCTCAAATTCGAGAATGCACAAATCTTTTAATGCATATTGCAAAATCAAAAAACATAACAATTATCGTAATCGGTCATGTTACCAAAGAAGGAAATATTGCAGGTCCTAAAGTTCTTGAGCACATGGTGGATACAGTAATTTACTTTGAAGGCGACAAATACAAATCTTACAGGATGCTCCGTTCTATGAAAAACCGTTTCGGAAATACTTCGGAAGTCGGAATTTTTGAAATGCACTCGGACGGTTTGAAAGAAGTTAAAAATCCCAATGAGCTTTTTCTTAATGAGCGTTCTCAAATTTCTGCACCCGGAAGTGCAATTATAGTTACTAATGAAGGTACACGCCCGCTTCTGGTAGAAGTTCAGGCTCTTGTCGGGACAACGCCTTATCCTACACCGCGGCGTGTTACAAACGGTGTGGATACAAGCAGGGTTTTGCAAATTCTTGCCGTTCTTGAAAAGAGAGTCGGATTAAACCTCTCAAAACAAGACGTTTACGTAAACGTTATGGGTGGAATTGATGTTTATGAACCTTCTGCGGATTTGGGAATTGCTCTTGCGGTTGCAACCTGTGCAAGAGATGTGGTTGTTGATTCTCAAACGGTAATTATCGGTGAAATCGGATTATCCGGTGAAATTCATCCCGTAAATAATATTGAAAAACGTCTAAATGAAGCTGTAATGTCAGGGTTTAAAAAGGCAATAATTCCTTATGCAAATAAAGTTCAGGATAAAAGGATTAAAATTGTTCCCGTAAAACGTCTTATGGATGCAATAAGCGCCTGTGTGTCGCCTGTTTAATTATTTGCCTGTTTCAACTCCGGGAGCATCTTTAACGATAAAAGGTCTTACAAAAGCCCACGTTCCGTATAGCGAGGTTAATAAACCCGCTGTCATTAAGGACTTGTTGACTTTAGGATGCTTGTTAAATAATCCGCCCAGAGTAACTAATGTTGTTCCGGCCATAATTCCAAGATATCCTTTAAATATTGTTCTTGGAACTACAATTGTATCGGTCATATCTGCAGAATTTTTTGTACGCGAATGAAATTTTTCCAAAAAAGTTTCTTTTTTGTTGTTTGTTGAGCCGCTGAAATACTGGTTTGTTGCAATGCCTGTTATTCTCATTTGATTTTCCCTAATCTTTGTCAGGTATATGTTCAAATATATCCTGAACTCTACAATTTAAAGCATTACACAATTTGTTTAAAGTTTCAAGTTCTATTGTTTTTGTTTTTTCGTGATAAATTCTAAAGACTGTAACATGTGTTAGATTTGCCTCTCTTGCTACTTCTGCCATGTTCATTCTTCTTTTACCCATAATTTCAGATAATTTATTCTTAATCATAAGAATTTTTTATCATTAGATGCTATGACTTGCAAAATATATTATATACATATATAATAATATTATATTATTGTATAATATTATTTAATGATTATTTATAAAAAGGAGAATTTATGAAAAAAGGTTTCACTTTGGCAGAAGTATTAATTACTCTCGGTATAATTGGAGTTGTTGCAGCCTTGACTTTACCGTCTTTAGTTGCCAAATATAAGGAAAAGCAATATGTTACAGCTTTAAAGAAAGCAGTTTCTATTTTGGATAATGCATACAGGCTTGCTATTTTTGAAAATGGCGGTGATAATGATTTCGGGTATATTCCCCCAGAATACATTTCTTCACCATCTGAAAATGAAGGCGTTATTTATGATAAAAATGGAAATTATAATTCTGATGTTTTATTTCAGATACTCAGCAAACATCTTAATATAATAAAGGATTGCGGCAGGAAAGGTGATACAGGATGTTTCCCTGAAGTTATTACTTCTCCTTTTAATGAAAAGACGTGGAAACTTTTGCAGATGCAAGGAAATTCAAGACGATTTTTTGTATTAAGCGACGGTATGAGCATTGGGATTACTCCTGACTTTGCATATATTGATGTAAACGGCTTAAAACGTCCTAATACTGTTGGAATAGATGTTTTTCAAGTTGCATTAAACAAAAACGGCATAGGTTATTACGATGATGGTTCCGAAGGGACATTAAAATGTTACACAAATGAATTCTCCTGCTCTTCATGGGTAATTTTAAACGAAAATATTGATTATATACACTGTAAGGATTTAAACTGGAAAGCCAAAACAAAGTGTAAATAATTAACTATTTCTTAATATTTTAAACGCATATACCCACTTGATTAGTTTTTTTGTTAATGTTATAAGATACATGTTAAAGGTTTTACAAAAGAAAGGGAGTAAATACTTATGACAAAAAGAAAAGTTGCTATCAATGGTTTTGGTAGAATTGGCCGTAATACTTTAAGAGCCGCTATTAGAGAAGGTATTTTTGACAAAATTGATTATGTAGCTATCAATGACCCGGGGTTGAAACCTGCTGATGCTGCAAGAATTTTCAAATATGACTCTGTAATGGGCAAATTCGACGGCGAAGTTGAAGCTTATGATGAAGGTATTATCATCAATGGTAAAAAAATTAAATTCTTCGCAGAAAAAGATCCTGCTCAATTACCTTGGAAAGATTTAGGTGTTGAAGTTGTTGTTGAATCAACAGGTTTCTTCACTGATGCTGAAAAAGCTAAAGCTCACATCGCTGCTGGTGCTAAAAAAGTTATCATTTCAGCTCCTGCTACTAACGAAGACAAAACTATCGTTTTAGGCGTTAACGATAAAGAATACGATCCTGAAAAACACAATGTTATTTCAATGGCATCTTGTACTACTAACTGCTTGGCTCCTGTAGCTAAAGTTATTGATGAAAAATTCGGTATCGTTAAAGGTTTAATGACTACTGTTCACTCTTACACAGGTGACCAGAGAATTTTGGATGCAGGTCATAAAGATCCTCGTCGTGCCAGAGCTGGTGCTTTAAACATCGTTCCTACAAAAACTGGTGCTGCTAAAGCTGTTGCTCTTGTATTACCTCAATTAAAAGGTAAATTGGACGGTTTCGCTATGAGAGTTCCTACTCCTGACGTATCATTAGTTGACGTTGTATTTGAACTTTCAAAAGATGTTACTGTTGAAGAAGTTAACGCAGCATTAAAAGAAGGTGCTGACGGACATGTTCTTTGCTACACTGAAGAACCGTTAGTTTCTTCTGATTACATCGGTACATCTCAATCATCTACAGTTGACGCTTTATTAACTCGTGTAATGGGCGGAAACCAGGTTAAAATCATTTCTTGGTATGACAACGAAATGGGTTATTCAACTCGTTTAGCTGAAACTACTTTGATGGTTGCTGAAAAATTATAATTAACTGAAATTGTAATTAAAAAAAGTCCGACAGATGTCGGACTTTTTTTTGTATATTCGGCTGATTTATTTTCTCGCAAACTAACAAATAATATTATCGAAAGAGAGGTAAATTATGCAGGTTTTAAAAATTATAACTTATATATTGGTACTTATCGGTGCTATTAACTGGGGACTTGTCGGGTTTTTCAACATTAATCTGGTTGCAATGATTTTCGGAGATATGACTGTTCTTTCAAGAATTGTATATGCATTAGTCGGTATTAGCGCAATCATATACGCAATTTTATCTTATAAAGATGTTTTCGAAAAATATTAAACAGAAGCTAATGTTTTAAAATAATCTTCATTATATTTCAGGGTATCTTCGGTTGCGACTACAGAATAGGTCGGTTTGCCTGAGAAGATATAATTTGCCGCATTATAAATGTCATCTGCTGTAACTTTATCAATTTCTTCCAGAATTTGGTTTTCTCTTGATATTCCGTAAGGCGATTCCATACCCTGCATAAGGCTTATGGTTTTGCCGAACGGAGTGTTGTTGGCATTTAAAACACTGTTTTTCAGGCTTAATTTGGCATTATTTAATTCTTCTTCGGTTACTTTTTCTTTTTTCATTTTTTCAATGTGATTGTTGAAACCTTCAATAGATTTACGGACATTATCAAAACTTGTTTCACCTGTGTCTTTATTATCGGTTGTTGTGCCTATTTTTAAAGTTAAAAGCCCTATATCATTGTTTGTTTCGTAGTTTGATCTTACATGATAAGCAAGTTTTTGTTTTTCTCTTAAATCCGTAAACAGCCTTGATGACGGATTACCGCCTAGAATTGTGTTTAACAGCTGAAGTGTTACACGGTCTTTAATATTTTGATTTATTTTAAATTTGTATGCTTCAACGATTTCAGCCTGATTTTTAAAATCAGTATCAGTTAAAACTTTTGTTTGTTCAACGGGTTTATAAACTTCCTGTAATGTTCTTACCTCATGCGGCGTAACAGATTTAAATTCTGATAATGCTTTGAAAAGTACATTATTTAATTCAGGCTTTTTATCAAAAGGTGCTGATATTGCAAGCTCGCCTTTCCCGTTTTTGACGGTATATTCGTATTGAGCTTTAACATCCTCAAGCGTTATAGTTTCAAGGTCTTTTAGAATTTCTTCTTTTGAATAACCTTCGTGCAGACCTTTAAATATTTCGCTGTCCAGTTTGTCTAATGCTGATTTATCTGATGTCAGTATTGCTTCTTTAATATCAGCTTTTGCATGTTCAAATTGTTCGGGCGTAAATCTCGGATTTTCTATAACTTCCCGTAAAGTTTTCAATGCCTTTTGCAAATCATCGCTGTCACAGGTTACAGCCGCCGAAATTGTATCATAGCCTGCTCCGATAGAACTTGAAATCCCGTTCTTAGCTAAGTCGGTTTGATAATCTTGCTGATTTCTGAAAATTGATCCTTCACCAAGAATTTTATCGAGAACGAGCTCCGCAGAGGGTTTACCGTTAAATGTCCTGTCAGTCGCTATTCTGAAATGAATATTTGCATTATTTGTTTTTGAATTTATTGTTGCGGCTCTGTAGTTGTTGGGCATATTGTATTCTTTAACATTTGCCATATTTATTGCTTCTTTTTTTGCGCCTGTAAAAGAAACATTTTTATAATTTTGTTGGATACTTTCGGCGGTTGCGGATGACGGGTGGATTACTGTTACGGAAGCTTTGTTTATATCCGTATATTTTTTAGCTGTATTTACAATGTCTTGAGCTGTCATTGATTTTACAATATTCTCAAAATTGTTCAAATAATCTTCATTATTTTCTAAAATTGATGTTCCTATTGCATTGTTAGTATCAAATGATCTTTCAAACATATTTGAAAATGCGTTAAGCATTTTTTTCTTAACTATTTGCATTTCATCATCTGTTGGAGGGTTATTTGCAATATTCCCTATTTCATTAAACATTGTTTTCAAAACTTTTTCGGAATTTTCATCGGAACATTCGGACATTATCATTAAAACTCTGCCGTCTTTAGGATTTGTACTTATTTTTTCTTCTTCAGCCCAGGAACCTGTGTTATATTGTTTAACCTTTTTATCAATTCTTGAAGTTGCTGACATTGAGAGAATTCTTGTTAGTGCTTCGGTATAAATTCTGTCTTTTGTATTATCTGATGCCGGTCCGTTAAAACCGACAACAATTGTCGCTGCATTTGCTTTCTCAGAAATAAAATCTTCTCTTACAGTTTTTTCTGTAGGAATAAGAGCTTCAAAATGTCTTTGTCCTGACGGTTGTTTTTTTGAGGTAAAGTATTTTGAAACAAGCTTTATTGTATCTTCCGGTTTTACATCACCTGTTATTACTGTAACCATGTTGGCAGGGTAGTAATTATTATTGTAATAATTTACAACGTCTTCTCTTGTTAAGTTTGTTATATTATCCGTTGTCCCGCCAATCAAATCCGTTGAAGTTGATTTAATTCCGTAAAGATTTTTAATCATTCTATTTACAGCAAGGTTTTCCGGATCTGATGTAATCATATTGATTTCGGAATTCACAATGCCTTTTTCTTTTTCAAGTTTTTCTGCTGCAAATATAGGAGTTTCAAGCATCGAGGCATGAATTTTTATTTTTGTTTCCAAATCGTCGGAATTTAATAAATTTGAGCTTATATAATAATTTGTTTCCGCAAAGCCTGTAGATGCGTTTGTTGAAGCTCCCATTTTATCAACCTGCTTAAAGAAATCACCTTCTTCAAGCCCCTGTGAGCCGTTGAACAAATTATGTTCTATGTAGTGGCTTATTCCGCGGAGTTTATCAGGTTCGTTCATAGATCCTGTATTTACGTAAGTTCTCAGTACGGTTTCGCCCTCCTGGGGAACAATAATAACTTTTTGACCGTTTGCAAGCTTATAGCAATAAGCTTTTGTGTCGTACGGAAAATTCATTTCTCCTGTTTTTTTATAAGCCATAGGAGTTTTTACCGTATAATCCGGCTGAACTTTTGGTAATTGCTCAATTTGAGGATTTGTTTGTGCCTCATTGCCTTTAAATACGGTTTTATTATTTGTTTGGTAATTATTTACACTGTTAATCGAATTTATTCTAAGCACACTTATATAAAAACATGAACAAATGAAAAATTGCTTTAAGATATTTTTTTATTTAAAAATAGTTTGTTCTCTGTCTGGTCCTACACTTACTATGGAGATAGGCACTTCAAGCAATTCTTCCAATCTTGCAAGGTATTTTTTTGCATTTTCGGGAAGTTTTTCGTATTCTTTGATACCCGTAATGTCTTGCCCCCAGCCTTTATGAGTTTCGTACACAGGCTCGAGATACTTGTGAATGAACACGTCTGTCGGATAGCTTGTGTAAATTTCTCCGTTACGCGTATCTTTGTAAGCAGTACAAACTTTTATTTCGTCAAAAGTATCAAATACATCAATTTTTGTTAAAGCAACTGATGTTAAACCTCCGACTAAAACGGCATATTTCATTGTAACTGCATCAAACCAGCCGCAGCGTCGTGGTCTTCCTGTTGTAACTCCATATTCATGTCCGATTTCTCGAATTTTGTCGCCTGTTTTGTCTGTTAATTCGGTCACAAAAGGTCCTTCACCTACTCTTGTTACATAGGCTTTTGCAACTCCGATAACTTCATCTATCATTGCAGGACCGTAGCCTGAACCTGTTGCAGCACCGCCGCCTATCGGATTGGATGATGTTACAAACGGATAAGTTCCATAGTCTATATCAAGCATTACACCCTGCGCTCCTTCAAAAAGCACTGCTTTTTTATCGCGTTTTGCATCTTCCAAAACTTTCTGCCAATCAAAACATACATAAGGTCTGAATATTTCAGCGTATTTTTCGCATAAATCAAGAACTTCTTCTTTTGTATAAGTTTTCAGTCCGTAAACTTCTTTTAAAGTCTTGTTTTTCAATGGCAGAATGATATCGAGTTTCTCGGAAAGTTCAGGAGAATACAAATCTTGAATTTTTAAACCTATTCTTGCCATTTTGTCGGTATAAGTCGGCCCGATCCCTTTTTTAGTAGTTCCGATTTTACCTTTTGTTGCTGTACTTTCGGAGTAGCCGTCAACTTCCGTGTGATACGGCATTGTAATTGATGCAAGAGGATTAATTTTAAGCCCTGTTACGTCAATGCCTTCTTTTATCAGTCCCTGAATTTCTTCTTCAAAATATTCCGGAAGTATTACCGTACCTGCACCGATAAAGCAAGTTTTACCTTTGTATAAAATTCCTGACGGAATTAAATGAAATTTAAAAGTTTTGTTGTGTGCAACAACTGTATGACCGGCATTGCAACCTCCTTGATATCTTATGATTAAATCTGCATTCTGTGCTAATAAATCAGTAATTTTTGCTTTACCTTCATCGCCCCATTGAGCTCCGACAACAACCTTATTCATATATCCCTTATTCCTTTCTTAAAAACAGGTCAATTACTTATTTATTTTAGCACAAACAAATTATAATCTGTAAGGATAATCATCTTTAAATTCCCAATTATCAAACATTAAAAGCGGTGTACATTGAGATGCATTATTTTTACAACGATTTAAAGCCTCTTCTCTTGTTTTTGTATTTTCTCCGTATGGTCCAAATGATTTGTTCTCTGAACCGTAATAATATAATCTGTTTGATTTTGTAAAACACATTAAAAATACAAATTTATCTCTGCCAAATTCGTTTGGTTTGCTATTCCCGTTTACATCAAAATAAAAATCCATGCATGCGCCGTTGTTAAACGAAAAACTTGAACCGTCTGCTAAGTATACTTCTGTTCTTGTACCTGTTCCGCTATCTAAATTTTTTCCTTCAGTTATGCTTGTGTATTTGAGATAAGGCGCAAGATATTGCATAAAAAACTCTTTTGTAATTTTTCCTTGAGCATTAAAATCAGTATTCCCGTCCTCATCAAATGCTGTTTCAACTTTTACCCAGTCTAAAGAATTCCCGTTAGCGAGTTCGCTCATTATTATAGCCTGTTCCATTAGTGAATAAAATTTTTTTAATCTTGCAGATGTTTCTGTTTTTTTAGAATTTTGAATTAGTGCAGGCATTGTTAAAGATGCAACTACTCCTATAATTCCTAAAGTTATGAGCACTTCAGCCAGAGTAAAACCATAAGTTTTTTTGTTATACATATAATCCTCCATGTGATATATTGATATTTAAAATAATTATATGTGTTAGATAGATTATTGTCAATATAATATATAGAGTTTTAATGTTTTATGGTGTTTTATATGGTTAAATAACTTTTTTGTTAATCGTAATTTATACAAAAAGGTTTAAATATGTTATTAAAGAAAGAATTAGGTAAAAGAATACAAAATATCAGAAAAGCTAAAAGTATTACTCAGGAAAGACTTGCTGAAATAATAGGGATTGATCCGAAAAATGTAAGCCGTATTGAAAACGGTAACAGTTATCCTTCTGCCGAAACTTTAACAGCCATAGCAGATGCGTTAGATGTAGAAATCTATGAGTTGTTCACGTTTAAAAATCGTATTCCGCTTAATCAAATGAAAAATGAAATAATTTCAGCACTCGAGGATGAAAAGACAGTTTTATATTTATACAAAGAACTTAAAGGGTTTTAAACATATCGGTAAGTTTTGGCAGAATCTCAAAAGCATCAGCTACAATTCCGCAGTCACTGTGTTCAAATATCGGCGCTTTTTCATCTGTATTAATTGCAATAATTTTATCGCTGTCCTGCATTCCAACAATGTGCTGAATAGCTCCTGAAATTCCGCAGGCTATATAAAGTTTGGGCGTAACAGTTTTTCCTGTCTGACCTATTTGAATATCCGCAGATGCAAGCCCCATATCAACAGCTCCTCTGCTAGCTGCAACACAGGCTCCTATACTTTCCGCAAAGTTTTTTAATAATTCAAAACCTGCCTCATTTTTCATGCCCTTGCCGCCCGCAACAATTATTTCTGCACTGTCAAGCTCGTTTATTGCAGTATTTAATCCCTTTACAAATTCAATAAACTCAACTTTTTTGGGGATATTATCAATTTCAGGTTTAATATAAACAAATTTTGTATCTTTAACAATATTTTCAGGTGCAGGCTTAAACACTTTCGGTCTGACCGTCGCCATTTGCGGTAAAGTTTTGCAAAGAATAGTTGCCATTAATTTTCCGCCGAATGTCGGACGCGTTGCGGCGAGCTGCCCTTTTTCGTTAATATCCAATCCTATACAGTCTGCAGTCAGTCCCGTATGCAGAGAAGCAGAAATCCTCGGCGCTAAATCACGCCCCTGTGTGGTTGCTCCAATCAGCATTATATCGGGATTTATCTCCTTTATAATATCCACGGCAGCTTTTGCGTACAATTCTGTTGAATAATCGGCAAAACTATCATCTTCTGCAATATAAACAGTGTCAAATCCTGAATTTATAAAAGCTTCTTTAAAACTCTCGGCAAGTCCTGTTTTACAAATCAAAAGAGCCGAAACATCTGCATTATTAAGCTTTTTTGAAAGCTCCTGAGCTTTGTAAGCAAGTTCAAAAAGTACGGTATGGAGATAATTTTCTTTTGTAACTTCTGCATATAACAAAATATTACTCATCGCCAATTCCTCCAAATTCTTTTATCTTTAATGCCAGTGTTTCACAATCATGGCAAAATTCGCATTCCCCCCTTGTTTTAGGCGGTCTGAACGCTTTACTTACGTAAGTCGGAGAGCCTTTTATACCGGCTTCTTCGGGGGCTAATCCGATATCTTCCAATGTATAAACGGTTATATCCGAATTTTGTGCTTTTATAATACCGTTAATTGTTGGTCGTGTCGGTTCTTCAAATCCTTTTAAAACACAGACAAGTGCAGGAAGTTCAACTTTAAGGGTTTCAAAGCCTTCTTCAATTTCTCTTGTTGCATAAATGCATTTCCCGTCACATTTGCTTAATTCTCTAACGTAGGTTATTTGGGGGATACCCAGCTGACATGCTATACTCGGTCCTGTCTGGGCTGTGTCACCGTCTACTGCAAACTGACCGCAGATAATTAGATCATAATCAGGCATTTTTGATTTTATTGCTGAAGCAATGGTTTTGCCTGTGGCATAAGTATCAGCACCCGCAAATTTTTTGTCAGATATTAAAACACCTTTGTCACATCCTATTGCTATAGTTTTTTTCAACATTTCTTCTGCCTGTAGCGGTCCCATTGTCAGAACTGTTATTTCAACATTTTCCATACTCTTTTTTAATTTAAGAGCTTCTTCAATGGCATATACATCAAAAGGGTTGATGACGCTTTCGACACCTTCCCTTTGTATGGTATTATTTTCGGTCCACTTGATATCTGTTGTATCAGGAACCTGTTTTATGCAAACAAGAATTTTCATATAAAAATTACCTTATCTGTGCTGTTGTGCTGCTCTTTGTCTTGCATTTGTTTCTAACAAGGCATTATATGCAAGCATATACATTGCGCATTTTTTTACACTCGGAACATACCAGGCGCAGCTTTCCAGTGTACAAACTTTATCAATGTCTGAGCCTGCACTCATAAGCGGGCAATATGGAATATCTTTAGCCATTAATTTCTCTCCTTATTTATTAGATATTTCTGTTGCTTGTTTAAGCAAGTTGCAATTTTCGTCGCGTTTTCTTTCCTGATCTTTGTAGATGCGTGTTCTGTTTATAACTTCATCAAAATCTATTTTATGAGCATCAAAATCAGGTCCGTCAACACACGCAAATTTAGTTTCACCGCCTACGGTAACACGGCATGCTCCGCACATCCCTGTTCCGTCTACCATTATAGGGTTCATACTTGCTTCAGTATAAATTCCTTTATCGCGTGTTAAATCAGCCACTGCTCTCATCATTGGCATAGGACCGACGGCTATTGCATAATTAACTTCTTCCTGACTTATAATTCTTTCAAGTACCTGTGTTACGAAACCTTTTTCACCGAGAGAGCCGTCATCTGTTGTTATAAATAACTCGGTACAGGCATCTTTCATTTTATCTTGCCAGAAAATTAAATCTTTATTTCTGGCACCCATAATCATATATACTTTATTGCCGGCTTCTTTAAACGCTTTTGCAATTAAGTAGCAGGGAGCCGCGCCGTATCCGCCGGCAAGACAAACTACTGTTCCATATTTTTTTATGTGAGTTGGCTGTCCGAGAGGACCGACAATATCATGTATTTCATCTCCAATATTTAAAACTGCAAGTTGTTTTGTAGAATAACCAACTGCCATAAATACAAGAGTTAATTCACCTTTTTCTTTATTTACATCGGCAATAGTCAGCGGCACTCTTTCGCTGTCGGCTTTTGCTCTGAATATAATAAACTGGCCTGCTTTGGCATTTCTGACAACGTAGGGTGCATCTATTGTTATTTCATATTGGTTGGGACAAAGCTCTTTTTTGGATAATATTTTATATCCCATAATTTTCTCCTTCTTATATATAGATATTATACTATAAAATGTGAAAATAAGGGAAATTTTTTAAGGAATGTTATGTAGTAATTAGCAAGAGATTTATCAGTTATTCAGCTAAGGTAAAAATTTTTTTACATTTTACTATGTAATTATGTATAATTCACAAGATGAAAAAAGGCTGTTTTTTGAGAGAATACGTTGTAAATCTTTGTGCCATAAATATAACTCTGTTTCTCCGGAAATGCTGGGCATCAGGCAAGACCTGATTAAGAACATTTTAGGCAGAACAAAGTCGTTATTTTTAATAGAACAGCCATTTATGTGCGATTACGGATATAATATAAAAATCGGTGAAAATTTTTACTCTAATCATAATCTGTTAATACTTGATGAAGCATCGGTTACTTTTGGCAATGATGTATTAGTAGGTCCGAATTGCTCTTTTTTTACGTCTGTCCATCCTCTTAATTCTGAGTTGAGAAGAAAGGGGATTAAGCGTGCCAAGGCGGTTAATATTGGGAATAACGTGTGGATTTGCGGAAATGTAACCGTTTTACCCGGTGTTACTATTGGTGACAACAGCGTTATAGGAGCCGGAAGTGTTGTAGCAAAAGATGTTCCGTCAAATTCTCTGGCTGTCGGAATTCCATGTAAAGTTATAAAGACTTTATAATACCGTTGACAAAATCAAAACAGTTATTTTTAATTGCTTCAAGTACTTCAGCTGCTTTTAATTTTTTAATATCGTTTACATGTTTGTCAGGAGTAGAGTACGCAAAGTGTGCAATAAACCTTTTACTTTCTTCTAAAGCGTTATACACAATTCCTTTTTTATTTTCAAGCATAGTATCAAGCAAGCCGTCAGGATTTTCGCGAAATCCTGCTTCAATCATTAAACGTACTTCTTTATAGGGTTTGTCATGTTTAGGATATGATATAAAATTATATTGATTATAATTTTCGCCTATAAATCCCACCAATGGTTTTGCGTCTGTGTTTGTAGCCGCTAAAAGTTCGGTTGCCGGCGTGTTCTCTTTGGGCAGAGTAAAAATTCCGGCGTAATCATAAACTTTAGAATTATCGCCGCGGAATTTGTAATCTGATTTATATTTGTTATCAATTGCTGTTTCTATTTGTTTTAATTCGTTATAAGATCCTTTGATTGTATACAATCCTGTAAATGATATATTCATCGGGGGTGAAATCTCCTTTTAACGAATATAACATACGTGAAAAATTTATTTTGCTATTTGATATTTATAATCAGAATTTCCTTTTAATTTTTCTTCAATTTGCTCGAAAGTTAAAAGTCCTTGTGTTGCACCGAATTCAGACACAACCCCTGCAGAATTTACGGATGCATACATTAAGGCTTTCCCGATATCGGTTTTTGTTCTGCCCAAAGCAGCGCAGAATGTTGATGCAAATGCGTCACCTGCTCCCAGCGTTGACACAACGGGTCCGTCAAATACGGGACAGTAGTAATATTTTTGACCGTCAAAAGCATAAGCACCTTTACCGCCGTCAGTTATAACGATAATTTGATAGTCTCTGACCTTTAATTTTTCGAACATCTTTTTTATATCAGGATGAATAAGTTCTTCCGAAAATTTTTCATCTCTTGTGTCTGGTCTTACTTGTATTTGTGTTGCCATTGAGGCTTCTTCCTTGTTCATTACAACAATGTGTGCATTTTCAAGAATTTTTTTTATGTAATTAAATCCTCTTCTAATGCTTGATGTGCCGGCGTTAAAACAAACTTTTACATTATTGTCTTTTGCAAAATTTACAATCTCATCTAAAACTTTTGTACTGTCGCCGTTTAGTGGTGCGATATAAATAAGTTTCGCATTTTTTATAGCTTCAAAGTTAATATCTGATTTTTTTATTTGTGCGTTTGCTCCGCGGTGTGCAAGCACGGTTCTGTCACCTTGAAAACTTACAAGAATTATTGAAAATCCCGTACTTATTGCAGGATCCTGAATAATATTTGATAAATCGACATTTCTTTCTTTAAAAAATTCCAGAATACCTTCCGAGTAAATATCGTTGCCGATTTTAAATATGGCACTTGTATTTAGACCTAAATTTGCGAAATTACATGCGGTGTTTACCCCGCCTCCTCCTACTTTTGAGGCAAAATCTGTTATCTCTACTTTTGCCCCGTAAGGGTAACTCATAAATTCAGACTTTTTGTTTTTTGTATAAACAGAAACAATATTTGCATCATCGCTTTCAACGAAAACATCCATTGTAGCGCTTCCGATAGTTATAACATCGCACATCTTTTCTTCCTCCGATTGATTTCAGCTTAGCACAAAAATTTTTATTTGTTAATTTATATTAACCGGAGGCAAAAAATATCTTGTTTTGGTTTAAAATAACAAGAGTAAATATACATATTGGAAGATAATATGAAGATAGAAAAAATTACCCCTTTGAATTACGTAAATAAAAATTTAAAAAATTCTGACAACAAGAACTTGTTGTCAAAGAATAATTATGCTAATTATTCTTATAATCCTATTGCTTATAAAGACTATAACATTAACTTTACGGCACGTCTTTTCAGAACTCCCGCCAATTTCTTTGAGCAGGATTTTAACCGTAACGGAATGCCTGAAACAATGAAAAGTTATCTTTATGATGACTATGATGACAGACAAAATATGCCGCCGGCACAAATGATGAGGCTTGTGTTTGACGATATCAACGAAACAAAATCTCTCGAACAGGTTAAGCGTATTTTCCCTGATGAACCGTTATTCAAAAATTTGAAAGATAATCCTAACATAAAAGCAAGAACAGGAGTGATTGCCGAAATTAATTTAATGAAGCAGGAGAATAAATCTTTATTCAAAAACGGTCAGGATAATTTGGGACTTTATATTCTTAAAAAGATTTATCTCGAAGGTAAAACATTAAAAGAAATTAATAAGGACTTTGAAAAAGATATTTCAGTTCATTATAAAGGACTAAGCCCGATAAAATATGAAACTTTATCTGCTTACGGTATAAAATTTCCTGACAATGCGTTCTGGAAATCATTCACCGCAACCCGTGAAGATTTCCCTTATGAATATAAACCGAGAAAAGCTGTTTCTCCAAGAGTTTCTACAGATGAACACCGTATAGATAATCCTAAACCTAAAATGGAAAAGAAAAAGTTTGAAAATGTTAAAGATTGGGAAATAGATAAACTTGCTGACGGACTTATTAAAGGTATAGGAAGTAAACAGGAAACTGACAGACAGCTTAAAAAGTACAATGTACAGGATAAAGAAGCTTTAAGTTTTGTTGCAAAATATATGAGCGAAATAAATTCCGTTGTTCTGGAAAAGGTTCATGCATCTGATGAGATGAGGGAATTTTATGAAAATTATGATAATTTATCCGGTTCGCAGAGAAATATTTTCAAAGCATATTGGAACAGCAACCCTCAAATAAGAGAACAACGCTCAACTGCAATGAAAGATACAATAAAGTTATTTATGGATGCATACGGTGTTGACGGAAATAATGATGAATTTCGTGAACTCATAGATTATGCAAGAGGAATTAAACCGACAAGATTACAACAGCTTGAAGAACACAATAAAATTCAGGCTGAGTATGATGAAATGTTTGCAAAACTTGATGAAGAGGCTGTAAAAGAAAATATTACTCAGGAAGAAATAGAGGAAGTCCCGATTGACAAAGATAATAATTTATTGTCTTATACTGTTTCGCCTAAAAAACATGAAATCAGGTTCAACGGTGATTTAACAGAGGAGTTTAAAAAAGTTATTCAATCTCAAATGGAACTTTTACCTCCATCTTTTTCAAAGAGGTATATACAATATTTTCTAGCTCATTCGACAGTTAATGATAAATATAAGTTAACAGTTCTGATTGACGATACTGTTCCAGAGGGGTATGAAGATTTAATATATAAAAAAGATGAGATGAACAAAATATCTCTAGGTGTTAATAAAGATTTTACGCTAAAATATCCGTATGTTATTGCAGCCTGTAACCAGGCTATGGTAGAATTAATTGCCTCTGCAAGACCTGCGGAAGCTCCTAAGATGCTGATATTGGATACGGATCAGTTGATTAAACTGGCAGAATTTGATTTTCATGACTTAACCGCGGAGCAAAAAGCCGAATTGGATGCTCATTATCAGGATTATATGAAACCTGTGACTTCAAAAGAAGAAATAAATAAAATTAATTCAATGCTTGTTGACTTTGTTTATAATTATGATAAAAGGTATTCTTATGACAAAGATACTCAAGTAACATGTTTAACAGAGCTTTTACATGCAAATATTAAGACTAATCCCGCTTTAAAGAAAGATTTATCAAGATTGATTAAGTATTCCAAATTTGTCGAAAAATACGGCGGTACTGCAAAAATTTTGTTAAATAATAATATTGGCGATGACATGAAAAAGGCAAAACTGGAATTGATGGTTGGAGATTTAATGTCAGTTAATGCCAGAGAAATGACTGACCTTCTTTCTGATAATAAGTATAATCTTGATACAATTTTAAAACCTGTTGACCCTGAATTGTATTATCTTTTAAAAGAAAAATATATGGTAAAGCAGCGTTAAAATATTTTGTATTAACTTGTGAAAATCGAACATAAAAAAGCACCTGTTTTTACAGGTGCTTTTTCTATTTCTGGTTAAAGCTTAGTTAAACTGAGCTTTTTCCTCTTCGGAAACCCCTTTAATCGTAAGGTTAACTCTGCCTTTATCGTCAATTTTAATTACTTTAACGATAACTTCGTCACCAATGTGTAAATGAGGTTCAATTGCATCAATTCTTTCGCTGCAAACCTGTGAAATATGCACCATACCGTCTTTACCAGGTGCAAGTTCTACAAATGCTCCGATAGGAATAATTCTTACAACTTTACCTTTTACTACCATTCCGGGTTCAGCTTTGAATGTTAATTCTTTAATCATTCTTTTTGCAATTTCAGCACCTTCCTGATCGTTTGAAGTAATTGTTACTACACCGCTGTCCTGAATATCGATTTCGGCACCTGATGCATCAATTATTGCTCTGATTTGTTTTCCTCCCGGTCCGATAACTGTTCCGATATCTTCTGTCGGGATAGTCATTGTTGTAATGCTCGGTGCATATGGTGACAAATGATCTGCAGGAGCGGAAATTACTTCTCTCATTTTTCCTAAGATATGCAATCTGCCTTCTTTGGCTTGAGCAAGTGCACGGCGTAAAGTCTCATTTGCAATGCCTTTTGCTTTCATATCCATTTGAAGGGCTGTAATTCCTGTATCATTACCGGTGACTTTAAAGTCCATATCACCAAGGAAGTCTTCAATACCTTGAATATCTGTTAAAACAACCGGTTCTTTGCCTTCTTCGGTAATCATACCCATAGCAACGCCGCCTATCATACATTTAACGGGTACGCCTGCATTCATTAAAGCCATTGATGAACCGCAGGTTGATGCCATTGATGTTGAACCGTTAGATTCCAGTACATCTGATGTTACGCGGATTGTATATCCGAATTCTTCCTGAGAAGGAAGTGCGGGAACGTTTGCTCTTTCAGCTAATGCACCGTGACCGACTTCACGTCTGCCCGGACCTCTTAATGGTTTTACTTCTCCAACAGAGAAACCGGGGAAGATATATTTATGCATATATGTTTTTTCTGTTTCAGGATCAACCCCGTCGAGTTCCTGTTTCATTCCCGGACCTGCTAATGTTGCAACAGATAATACCTGAGTTTGTCCTCTTGTAAATACTGCAGACCCGTGAGCACGCGGAATAACGCCGACTTCGCACCATATAGGACGAACATCGTGAGGTTTTCTTCCATCAGCTCTTACGCCTTCATCTAAAATCATTGTACGCATAATTTTCTTTTCAGCGTTTTTAAATTCTTCCGCAACAAAGTCAATGCCTGTTTCTTCCATAATTTTTTTGCTGTAATCATCTTCAGGTAGAGCATCAATCTTTTCTTTTACAAGTTTTTTTGCTTCTTCGAGTTTTTCCTGTCTGTATGCTCTGTCAAAGTTATGATAAGCATCAAAAATCATATCGTGAGCAGTTTCATCAATAATTTTCTTAATTTCTGTTGTATCGTAAGGATTAACAAAAACTTCTTTTTCAACTCCGCATTCTTTAACAAAAGCTTCTTGAGCTTCGCATTGTTTTCTTATTTCGCCTTGAGCAAATTCAACTGCGTTCATAATATCATCCTCAGTTACGAATTTGCATCCTGCTTCAACCATAATTACAGAGTCATGTGTACCTGCAACCACGATATCAAGATCAGATTTATCAGCCTGCTGGTGAGTTGGGTTTGCAATCATATTGCCGTTTTCATCACGTGAAACTCTGACAGCACCTATAGGTCCTTCAAACGGAGCGCCTGAAAGCATTAATGCACAGGAAGCACCGAACATTGCAAGAGTGTCGGGCTGATTTTGCTGATCGTAGCTGAATAATTGAGCTACAATTTGAATATCATTTCTATATCCTTTTGGGAAAAGAGGTCTAATCGGTCTGTCAATAAGTCTTGATATTAAAATAGCTTTATCGCTAGCTTTCCCTTCGGAGCGGTTATAACCTCCGGGGATACGACCGATTGAAGACATTCTTTCTTCATAATCAATTAATAAAGGGAAAAAGTCTATTCCCACTCTCGGTTCTTTAGAAACGACACAGTGAACAAATAACATAGTATCACCGCATCTTACCGTAACAGAACCGTTTGTAGATTGAGCGTATTTACCTGTTTCAACTGTAACAGTTTTACCGCCGATTTCAATCTCAAATTTTTTAGTTTCCGGTACCATAATTACCTTTTCTTTCTGTGCCGCCTTCGGCACCTTTTGTTATACACTTCTAATGTTCGTTATTATTATACCGCAAACAAGAAAAAGATGAGATTTTCTATAAAGTAATGTGACGAATTTACCATGGATAGTCTTTGTTAATTTGCCAGCCGTCCATCATTATAAGCGCAGCGCACCACACTCCGTCTTTTCCTTTTTTACAGGCGCGTGCATTGGATGAATTTATTATTGTTTCTCTGTCCATTTTATCTCCGAACGAGCCGCCCGGGATTGCCGCGCCTAATCCGTATGGACGAAGCCCGCCTTCTGCCTGAATTGAAAAAGCAAACATATCTTTTCCCCATGTATTAGGCTTTTTGTATCCGTTTATATCAGTCAAGATAACTTCGTAATTATTACCCAGAAAGTCAAAAATAATCATTGAACCGTCATTTAAAATTATTTTCGGTACTGATTTGTTACTATATGAACCGTAAGTGTTACATATCCTTCCGTTTAGACATTTATAACTTATGTCAAACGGCGGGTCTGAATTTATAAATTCTTGTGAAACGGTAATATACGGTCTTATATATGTCTTGTAAAAATTCTCCGGCGGTAAAGAAAAATTCCAATACTTTATTTCTCCTTCATTAAGCTCTGCCTGTTTAACAGCCTGACTAAGTACTGAATAAACTTTTTGTAACCTGCTGACAGTTTCCCGCTTTTGGTAATTTGCAATAACTGCAGGCATTGTCAAAGCTGCAACCACACCGATTATTCCAAGTGTTATCAGTACCTCTGAGAGTGTAAATGCTTTTTTAAAGAAACTCATATATCCTTCCTCCTTATGCCCCGTATTCGGGACAATATATTAATCATTATACATTATAATTCCAAATACGGGACACTTTTGTTAAGAATTATGAATGAATTAGAAAAAAAGTACTGTATAGAGTTCGGTAGAGCTTTAAAAAAATTAAGGATTGAGCATACGCATAAGTCTGCCCGTCTCTTTGCGTATGAAAATGATATTCCAAAATCAACGCTATGGCGAGTGGAGAGCGGAGAAAACGAACCTCAGCTTGTAACCTTAAAAAAAATAGCAGAAGGTTTCGGATGGTCAATGGCTGAATTTTTTAAAAACATAGAAGATAAATTGCCGAAAGACATAAAAATATTTGATGAAGAACATTATTAAACTTAAAAAAAAGCCCTTTAGGGGCTTTTCTATCAATATATAGACAAATAAGAATTAGTAATAGTTTTAAAAATGCATATCAAAAGATGACGGCATTCCGTTAATTTTTTCATCTTCCATTCTCATTGCAGAGCCGATTGTAAAACTTTCAGCATAAAGTTTGTTTATTTTGTAATTAATATCTCCTGTGAAAACTTCTTCATTTTCTTCCAGGAATTTAAATAACGGCTCAGCAGGGCTTTTCACCAGATTTGACAGAGAATCTCCGGCTTGCTTAAGAGTTCTTTCGCCAATCTCAGGAACTTTTACATTCATCCCGAAAGGTTTATATGGTCTGTTAAATGAAGCACCTGTATCTGCCATTTTATAATCCCTTTTATTAACTACATTTTAGTAATCGGCAGGCTTGTGATAAAAGTTTAGTTTTTTATGCGTTTTTTTTACAATTGTTAATATTTAAAAGTTCAGGCTTTAACTTTGATATATCTAAATTAAGTGTTTTACGGGACTGTCTGTAAATTGTATTTTTAAAATCTAAAATATATTTGACGTTAATATTGTGTTTGGCAAAAACTCCCGAGTTTGCGAGTTCAATCAGCTTATCAATATATTTCTGGCAATTTTCTTTTGTTTGCGGACATCTTTTTAACTGTTTCATAAAGTCTATATTTTGTCTCTCCGTGTTTTCCCTGCAACAGGCTCCGCCGAAGTTATACATTAAATCAGGTCCGCCGCAGGATTTGGGATAAATATGCTCGACAGAGGCTATTGAAGGCCAGAGTAGCCTGTAACCTATTTTATCTGATGAAGCTGTTAAAGATTTCAAAATATATGCAGATGTGCTTTGTTTAGACGTGGGAAGCTTTTGGGCGATAGAAATCATTTTTTCAAGAAGCTGTTGATCGGGAATATCTTTTATAAGTTTAGACAGATCGTATATGAATGATTTTCTGTTAAAAGGAATAACAATTCTTTCCTTATTTAAGCGGCTTTTTGATGTATTAAACAGATTGTTAAGAGCCGTATTTTCTTTAAGTACGGAATGTTTTAAAATTTTGTACATAAAAGATAGAGTATTTTTTTGTCTGTCTATTGTATTTGCCGTTGTGCTGTTCGTAAACTTGTTGGCCTCTTTCTGCAGCTTATTCATAACTTTTATTGCTTTAATATTTTCACCTTTTTCAATATCTTCTTTTATTTTATCAAGCTTATATTTGAATTCATATGAGCTGAAAGGCACAACTATGGGCTCATCATTTAGTTTTTTATTTGTATCTTCCATAAATTGTTTAAATTTATAACGGTATTTATCGGGTAACTCGTGGGACGCTTCTGTCAGTTCCTGGAAAACGGGGATTTGCTTTTTCCGTAATCTCTTTTTAAATCGTGGAGCTATTTCCTGCATAAGTTCATGAAGATTTTTGTCAGGTGAGCTTTGCGCAGTTTCTTTAATTATATCAAACACTTTTGCTTCAATGCCCGTAATACTTTTTTCATAAGGAGTTAAGACTTCTATAACCCGTGATACAGGCTGTTGAAATGTTCCATTTTTTAGCATTCTTGTAACGGATTTAGGGTCAATCATTTCAATACCGCTGTACATGCAGGGAAGACCGTAGTGGAATAATGTTCGTAATTTCCCTGAATTTGCGATTGATGTAAACGGTACATAGTACACCGAACTTAATGAATTTATGTATGAATGCAGAAAATATGTATTTTGATTTATTTTCTTTTTATTCTGATTGATATTTGTGAAATTATTTAATGTAATTGCAGGTACTCTCATATTATCCCGTTTTTATACCATTATCGTCTTAATATATTTTTTACTGCCTTTTTATTTGCATAATGCTTTGCGTCGATAATGAACTTTTGTTTCTTTATTTTTTGTCTTTTTATCTTTAATTTTCTTGCTTCCCGTCTTTCTGCCTTTGTCGGAGTTGTGCCATGGTTAACATTTACGTATTTTGTATTTTTTTCTTTTACTTTTTTCTCGTGTTTCCATAAGCCGCTGACATCAATATCAATCAATCCTTTTGATAACTTATAATAAGTCATAGCTATTTCTGTAATATAGCTTTTGTCAACTTTGCCCTGCTTGCTTAAATTAATGAGTTTATCAAAATGTTTCTGCATATTTAGGGGCATTTGCGGATATTCACGGATTTGTTGTATTACGTCATCATGCCGTCGGGCATGGTTATCTCGTGCGCATTCATTAATAAGATTTGAAAATTTAGTTTTCCCGCCAAGACATTGCGGGAGTGCATGTTCAATTGTTGCTTCAGAACCGCTTAATATTCTTTCAGCAATATTTCTGTGTGTATATTTGTCTTTAGCATATTTCACGATAAATGCATGGACAGAATTGTATGAAGTCGGCAAAGTATAAGCCGTTTCCAAAATTTTATTTAAAAAGTTTTTATACGGATTAGTTTTATATTTAGGTTCGCTGCTGTGTGAAATAATTTTTTCAGCGAAAGCTTCAAGTTCTCCAATAAATGTTTTTCTGCTGAAAGTTTTACTGTTATTTTTTGTAAGTATGTTTTGATAAGTTTTTTCAATTATTTTTGATAATTCGTTAAAATGTTCTTCGCATAATCTGTCCCGCCCGTATAAGCCTATATCACTAAGTATTGCGGTCTGCTGTAATACCAGTTGTCTTTCTGCTCGTTGATATTTTTTTCTTAAAATTTCGTGGAAATCTAAATTAGGATGTTTTTTGTTACCGCTTTCAAGAATTGTATAAATTTGCTTTTCAACAGGATGCATATAATTCTTAAAATTTTTTAAAAGAGTTATCGTATCTGAAGCATTGTCAGATATGCTTGCTCTGATTTTATCCATCAGCTGCGGCGGCATCATTAAATCTCCACAGCACGGACAGGGCAGCATATATTTTGAATATTCTAAGATTTCTCTTTTTGGAAGTTCAGACGGAGTTATTAAACCTGCTTTAGCATCATCAAACGGTCTTGTGTAATGTATTTTAAACGGATATTCCTGTTTAGGCGTTTTTTTGTTTCCGGTAAAATTAACGCAGTCTGCGCTCAATACAGGTACCCTGTATTGAGAATAATCATACTGATTATTCTCAAAATTTCTTCCTTGCTGAAAACTGTTTAATAATACAGGTGTAATCTTCACAATTTAAAAATACACCTGATTAAAAATTTTTGCTATTTTGTAACCAAAGTGTTACGTTATTCATCAAGTTTGCTTAAATTAAGGCATATTATTTTATCTGAAAGGCATTCAAGGACATCTTTCAGATTAGTTATATAATCCTTTTTACATAACCCCTTTTTGCAAAGAGAAATCAATTTATCTGCCTGAATTTGGGCATTTTGCGGCATAAACGGATTTTCTTCAATCTGTACCGATAACGGGTAATGGTGTCTGGAATTATTGCAATATGAGCATTCAAGAGCAAAGTTTAGAGAATTGTTCATTCCTTTCATGCATTTTGGTAAAAGATGTTCAAAGGTTCCGACAGATGGATGTATCAAATTAAGAGCGATTACAGACGGGCGTTTTCTTGCATTTTTTACGACAAAAGCACATACTTCATCGCTTGAACGCGGCAGACGGCGTGCTATTTCTAGTATTTCATCTTTAAGTTTTTTGTTTTCGATATTTTTTAAAATGTTTTTAAGTTTATGAATAAAAATTCTTCTTGAAAACGGTTTATGCGGTTCTGGATCAAAGATAATATCATTTGTCTTAATCATAAGTTTTCTAAGCTGCCGTGCAGTTTTTTTAGGCAAAATTCTTCTGTAAAAACTTATTTTATTGAAAATTATGCTTTGTATTTTTACCAGTGCAAGTTCATGGACATCCTTTTTCATCTGTAAGAGTTCTTTAAAGTCTTTGTTCGGATACTTTGCCGACATGCTTTTGAACATATTAAACACCTGTCTTTCTACAGGGTGCATAATCCTTTCAAAAGGTTCCAGTATTTTTATTGCAGAAAAAGCGTTTTCGGATAATTCTTCCATATCAAGAAGTTTTGAATAAATATCGGGGTGAAGCATTTCCATACCGCAGCACAGGCATGGAATACGATAATTAAGTAAATTCTTTAATTCTTTTCTGGTAAGAGGAATTTCTTGAATTTTACACTTAAAAGATATATTCTCTTTTTTTACAATTTTTTTCTCCATACGCAGCTATCAGGATTAATGTTCAATAATATTATTCCCGTTTGCGTAAAATTTATACCCCCGGCGGCGGCTGAATATATAACGGTTTAAGTTTTCGCCAGTTCCCTTCATCATCTTTCTTTTCCGCTAAATCGGCAAGTATTTCCCCGAGAGGGTAAGCTTCTTCCTGATAAGATTTGCCGCCCAGCAGAGGTTTTAATTTATTATCGGTAATAACAGTATAATCTCCTGAATTAATAATCTTTTGGACTTCTTCAATTTGTACTGCTCCTTTTATTTCTCCATCGCAATAAAGGTATGCGCAATTTTTTCGGGCATCAAGTGCTATAAGCGGATTTTTCGGAGCAATTTGGGCAAGTATTTCCAGAGAAGAAACTCCGACGGCTTTGCAGTTCAGCTGCTGTGCCATTACGCGGGCAACGGTTACACAGGCGCGTATGCCAGTAAAACTCCCCGGGCCTACGTTTACCGCAATAAGATTTACGTCTTGCGGTTTAATGTTATTTACAGACAAAATCTCCTGTAAAGTTGACATTAAAAATGCCGAATGATATTTGTTATCTTTGTTTTCGACAATTCGTGATGCAAGAATATTCCCGTCACGTTTTAAAACAGCATACATTTTATCAAGACAAGTATCAAATGCCAATGTTATCATTTTGATAAACCCTCAATTATTTCATCTTTCCCGACAGACGCGAATTCATATATTCTCGAATCATCGTCATTATATTTTACATTAATTTTTATATGGTTAAACGGTGCTTCGTTTTGATTAAATTCAGCCCATTCAACAAAAGTTACCTGTTTACCTTCAGAGTATTCCCGTAACTCATCATAAATAGTTTTAATTCCTTCGTTTTCAAGCCTGTACAAGTCAAAATGATAAATCGGAATTGAACCCGTATGATATTCGTTAAGAATTACAAAACTGGGACTTGTTACTTTTTCTTTTACTTGCAGAGCATCTGCAACAAGCTTAACAAAAGCTGTTTTTCCCGCCCCTATTTCTCCGTAAAGGTTAATGAAGCACCCGTCTTTTATTAGAGATGCAAATTTATATGCAAGTTTTTTTGTATCATCAAGGTTATGACAAATTTGTTGAAACTTCTTCATATACTTCTGCCCTGTTCCTTCCGTTTTCTTTTGCCTTATATAAGGCTTTATCGGCTTTTTGTAATAATATTTTTTCGTTATCTCCGCTTTTGTATTCAGATATGCCTAAACTAATTGTAACACCAATAAGATTTTCATTTATATCGGCATTAACTTTTGAAATATCTATCTTTGTTTTTTCAACAGCTCTGCGAAGCCTTTGTGCAACCATTTGCGCCTCTTCAATTTTTGTGTAAGGCAATATAATTGCAAATTCTTCACCGCCGTATCTTCCGGCTATATCATAATCTCTCAGCTGATGTTTGATAACTCCCGATACTGTTTTTAAAACCAGATCACCTGCGGCATGACCGTATGTGTCATTAACATTTTTAAAGTAATCAATATCTGTCATTATTGCGCAAAGATTTCTTTTTTGTCGTTTTGCACTTGAGACTTCCTGTTTAATTCGTTCTTCAAGCTGGCGTCTGTTATAAAAACCTGTCAGAGCGTCGAGCGTTGCATGTTTCAGAATTTCCGCATAAACATTGGCTCTGTTAATAGTTGTTGCCGCTTGATTTGTAAGCTGTTCCAGATAACTTATTTCTTTTTCGCTAAGAATATTATCAGTACTCTTTGTAACAATGCATCCGAGAAGCCTGTTTTCACTTATAAGCGGGAATAAGCCTATTTTTTTATCAGGTGTTAATATATATTCCGACTTGTTATTAAGACATTTCAAAAGTTCAAAAATTTTATCATCTTTGCATGCAGAAGGCCATACGAGTTTGTTATTTATAAAAATGTAAATCAAATGCTCGCATACAAATTTATCAATCATTTCTCCGATAATCGGTATAATGTAGCTTGTTTCATATTGAGTTTCAATAATTTTCGCAATATTTTTCATTGCATCATGAAAATCAATATTTTTTTGCATTCTGTCAGAAAGAATAACATTTTGAATTTTTAGAGAAATCAAATATGAGGCTACTTTTAAAAATTCAAGAGCCTGATTGTTGAGATTTTCAGCAAATTCAAGAATTCCTATGAGTTTTTGTCCTTGATAGAGTGCGTAATATAACTTGTTATCCTGCGATGTATAATTATTATTTTTTAATTCGTCAAATATTTTGTATAATTTTTTAGCTTTCTCTTTGTTGCCGAACTCATCTATAGAAATCCAGCTTTTTGAAAAATCCCTTAAAGTTTCTGATGTGAAGTCATAAATATATATATTTACAGCAGAAAAAGTTTCCTCAAGAACACGTGTAATACCTGCTGCATTACACGTGTCATTAAGTTTGATTGATAAATTTTCAATATCTTTAAAGTTTTGCATTATCCTTCCAGTTTCTGCAAAATATCATCAGAAATATCAAAGTTGGCATAAACATTTTGAACATCATCGTGTTCTTCAAGTTTGTCCAATAATTTCAGAATTTGATCAGCTGTTTTTTCATCAGTGACTTCAACGGTATTTTGAGGAATTCTTGTAAGTTCAGAGGATACGCTTTTAAATCCTTCTGCTTCAAGCCCTTCAACAACTGTCTGGAAATTTTCGGGAGAAGTAATTACTTTATATTGATCTTCTTCTTCCGTTACATCAAGTGCATCAAGGCTTATAGCCGCTTCAAACAATTTATCAAAATCAATACTTTCATCAAAAGTTATTACGCCGCGCTGATCGAACATCCAGCCTACACAGCCTGTTGCACCTAAACTTCCATTATATTTTGTAAAGAAACTTCTTATATCACCCGCTGTTCTGTTTCTGTTATCGGTCATTGCTTCAATAACTACTGCAACACCGCCTGCCGCGTATCCTTCGTAAATTAACTCTTCGTAATTATCTGCAGATCCTGCACCTGCTCCTTTTTCTATAGCACGTTTAATATTATCATTCGGAAGACCTGCCGCTTTAGCTTTTTCAATAGCTGTTCTTAAACGGAAATTTCCTGCAGGATCAGGACCGCCGAGCCTTGCTGATACAATTAATTCTCTTGAATATTTTTGAAAAACTACTGCACGCTGCGAATCAACTTTAGCTTTTTTATGTTTAATTGTTGACCATTTTGAGTGTCCTGACATATTTTTTACCTCATTTAATCTTATACTTTATGCCATTATATTACCACAAAAAACAGTTAAAATTAATTACAGTTGAAATGTTTTAAAATTTTTGTTATAATTATATAGAAGATTTAAATAATAAAAGGAGCAATTTATGAAAAGATTGGCAAAGAAAACAGATGCCATGTACAATCAAGTTTCTCAAAGCTTGTTTAGTGGTGTCTACGCACGTAGTGTCGGGGGGGGGGCAGCCTAAAAGCTCCAACATCAAGGTTTTTGGGTTATACTCTGGCTGAAATAATTATAGTAATGTTAATTATTGCAGTTGTTGTTGCCGTAACAATCGGTATAACCAAGGCGAAGTTAGATAACATTGTATCTTATACCTATTACAATGCTTATTCCACTTTACGAAAGATATCGACCGAAATGCTTGCGGACTGGAAACCTCAAGATCCAGAGTATAAGCAGGCTCTTGTAAAAAAGAATTTATTTGCAATGTTTTCAAAGAACGTTCATGCAGCGTTTTATCCTGATGTTACCTGTCATATTGATAACTATTGTACGCAGGCAGGTACCTTTTTTCAACCAAGCTTCTGTGAAGATGCAGGCTTTCATTGGTGTAATGAAAATGAACATCGTCAAGGTGATGGTTGTTTTACCTGTTGTACCCCGAAATGTACTAAGACCTGTCAGTATGGAGAACATCAATTAGACAAATGTGATTGTTTTTGTAAATACCCCTGTTGGGATGGCAGCTTTGCAAACAGTGAAAGAGAAGCAGATTGCCCTGCATATAAATGTTGGGATGGTTCTTCTACCGTAAAAGGACCTGCAGGATGTCCGATAAAATATACTTGCTGGGACGGCAGCTATGTAACGGATAAGTCTAAATGTCCGCCGCAAGACGGCGGCAACCTTTGTAATAAAAGTTGCGGCAGCGGTTTCACGTTAGATAAGAATAGTTGTACCTGTAAATGTACCCGCAGTTGTGGGAGCGGTTATAAGCTGAATAGTTCTAGCTGCAGTTGTGAGAAGTTACCCTGTACTAATAAACCGAGCAGCATTCCCTGCGGACAGAGTTGGAACGAAAGTACTTGCAGTTTGACAGGCAGCGTGAAAACCTGCAGTGACGGTTACAGTTTAGACGGTAACTGTAATTGTGTCTGCACCCGCAGTTGCGGCAGTGGTTATAAATTAAACAGCAGTAGTTGCAGTTGTGTAGCTCTAAATAAATGCTGGGATGGTAGTTACGTAGAAAACATTTCAAACTGTCCTAAAGCAGATTGTTGGAATGGAACTCAAGCTTCAAATCCAGA
>QWCY01003052.1_pt1 | contig 40184 bp, 30 predicted proteins | sample 1972631 | NCBI WGS metagenome assembly QWCY01 (sample SAMN09866696, study PRJNA288562) | Human gut metagenome isolate pre1_stool, whole genome shotgun sequencing... | isolation source: gut | host: Homo sapiens | place: USA: California
GCCAGTCCAAAATGTCCGGTACACTCCGTGCTGTATTTTGCCTGTTTCATGCTGCGCAGGGTCAGTCTGGCGATCATAGGCTCTTCGGGAGTTCCCTCAATCTTCTGTAACAGCTTCTGGATCTCCTTGGGATGGATCTCCTCCGTGGAGACCTTGCTGTTCCTGCGCCCCAGTGCCTTCATGTAATAGCCATAATTGCTGATGAACGTAGACAGCTTCTGGATCCGCTCCGGATCCGGTACATCATGGACGCGGTAGACGAAGGGCAGCTCCTGCCAGTAAAAATGCTGTGCCACTGTCTCATTCGCTGCGAGCATGAAATCCTCGATCAGCATAGTCGCTACATTCCGCTCGTAAGGCTTAATATCCAGTGGATGTCCTTCCTTATCTAACAGGATCTTGCACTCCGGAAAATCGAAATCAATGGATCCCCGCTTCTGTCTCTTCTTCCGCAGTTTGTCCGCGAGCTCAGCCATTTGTTGGAACATAGGGAGCAGTTCCCTGTACTGTGAATAGTCTGTTGAGGTTTCTACGCCTTCCCCGGAGGTTCCGTCCGGCATATCGGCGTTATGCTCTACACACTCTGGCTCCTCCAGCAGCTTTTTCACCACGGTATAAGACATCCGCTTATTGACCCGGATCACAGATTCGCAGATCTCATAGTCCACGATCTCGCCCTCTTCATCCACCTTCATCAGGCAGCTTAATGCCAGACGGTCCACGCCCTCATTCAGGGAACAGATACCGTTACTCAATGCATGGGGCAGCATAGGGATCACACGGTCCACCAGATAGACACTGGTGCCTCGTTTTAATGCCTCTCTGTCCAGTGCGGAATTCTCCTGCACGTAGTTCGTCACATCTGCAATGTGTACTCCTAAGTGATAATATGTCCCATCAAAGGATACACTGACAGCATCATCCAGATCCTTGGCATCCTCTCCGTCGATGGTCACCATGGTCACATCCCGCAGATCCCTGCGTCCGGCACAATCCGCCTCGGATACCTCCTGGGATACCCTCTCCACCTGGCTCATGATCTTCTCGCCGAATTCCACCGGCAGATCAAAGCCACGTACGATAGACATGATATCTACACCGGGATCGTTGATATGTCCCAGGATCTCCACGACTTTGCCCTCAGGACTCTTCGTATTCGTGCCGTATCCGGTGATCTCCACCACGACCTTATGTCCGGTCATGGCCCCCTTCGACCACTCCTTCGGCACGAAAATATCCTGTGCTATCTTCGTGTTATCCGGAATGACAAATCCGAAATTACTCTTGGACTGCTCATAGGTTCCCACCACCTGAGTCATTCCCCTGGCAATGATACGGATAACCTGCGCTTCCTGGCGTTTGCCGGTCTTCGCAGGCAGAAGTGCCACTTCCACGGTATCCTTATGGAATGCTCCACCTTGCTTGTCCTCCGGAATGAACAGATCCTCGTCCCTTCCTTCCACTTCCACAAATCCAAAGCCTTTGGCATTGCTGATAAAAGTTCCCGTCAGAACCTTACCGTTGGACTTCATATATTTACCCTTAACGGTCAGGGTAAGCTTTCCTTCCGCTAAAAGTTCTTGCAGAATCTCCCGGAATTCCTCTCTGTCTTCCCTTGACACCTGCAAGAACATTGCCAGTTCCTTCTCCTTCATGGGGACATAGAAATCGTCCTTCACCAGATCACAGATTACTTTTTTTCTCTTCTCTCTGATTTCGTTATTACTCATGTAACCTCTCTCAAACAGTAACTATTCAGAACTCCATTCGCAAAACCGCCTCTACGAGGCTCTGAATAGTTAAATATAACAAAACACTCTTGTATGCCATGCACACAAGAGTGTCATCCTTCGTAATGATTAAAATACGTTCAGATTCAGTACGACTGCAAGTAACATGAAGAATACTGCAAGGATCTTCGTGATCTTCACCAGCATACCTTCCATGGAACGTCCTTTATTTCTGCCCCAGTAGGTCTCAGCAGCGCCGCTGATGGAACCCAGTCCTGCGGATTTACCTTCCTGCATCAATACTAACACTGTCAGTGCTACACATACCAATATAAAAATTATGTTGATTACCACTCTTAATGCTTCCATTTCACACCTCCTAATGTCAAGCAGATTTTATATTACCATATATTGTACACAATTGCAACAACATTTTACAATACAGCACCGAAAAGGCGGCACAAAAAAGAACCCCCGGAAATCTTTACGATCTCACGGGGATCCTTTGTTTTTTATTCTGAATGATCAGATCCGCAGATTACTCTGCGATGTCACCATACATGAAGTACCAGAAACCATAAGCGGAATGCCAGATACCGGTGATCTTCTCGCTCTGCAGCCAGAAGTCATTGTAGTAAGCAACAGGGATGCATCCTACCTGCTCCATCAGAACATCCTCAGCCTGATGAAGAGCTGCGGAGCGCTCAGCGGTATCCATTGTGGAAGCTGCCTTCTCCATAGCTGCATCGAAGTCAGCGTTGGAGAACTTACCATCGTTGTTACCGTTGCCGGTGCAGAACAGGTCTAACATATTGGAAGGATCGCTGTAGTCTCCTACCCATCCGTTACGTGCTACCATGTACTCACCGTTACGTCTCATCGGAGTGAAGCTGGACCACTCAACGATATTTACTTCTACATTAATACCAAGCTCGCCCCATGCCTGCTGTAAGTACTCAGCAACAGTCTTGTGGTAACCTGCATCATTGGTAGTATAGGTGATGGTAGGAAGTCCTTCACCATTGGGGTAACCTGCATCAGCTAAGAGCTGCTTAGCTTCCTCAAGGTTAGCATCGAAATCATCGGAGATATAGCTCTGACCACCGTTAGCATTTGCATTGAAGGAGCTGCCGTCGGTATCTACCCAGCCCTCACCTACGAGGTTGTATGCGGGAGAGTAGGTTCCCTGCATCAGGGTATTTGCTACATAATCACGATCAATTGCCAGGCTCAGAGCCTTACGAACATTTACATCTGCGAATGCAGGATCTTCCAGGTTCATAGACAGATAGTAAGTTCCCAGGTTAGGCTCTACATGGAACTCAGGGTTACCCTGTAAGCTGGGGATCTCCTGGGTAGGAACATCCTTGATGAACAGTACATCACCGGACTGGTATGCAGTATAAGCTGCGTTGGAATCCTCCATCAGTACGAATTTGATGCTGCCAAGCTTGATCGCATCAGCATTCCAGTAGTTAGGGTTCTTGGACATGGTAATGTGAGAACCGGGTACCCACTCGGTAATGTAGAAAGGTCCGTTGGAGATATAGGTCTCAGCTGCGGTAGCCCATGCATCGCCGTTAGCCTCTACGGTTGCCTGCTGAACAGGGCTCAGGGTAGCGAATGCTGCCAGAGACTCGAAGTAAGGGCAGGGATTGGAAAGCTCTACAACCAAGGTCTTAGCATCGGGAGCGGATACTGCCAGAGCATCCAGATCACCGGCCTGTGCCTCGTCAAAGCCCTTAACCATACCCAGAACAGTCTCAGCATAAGGAGCTGCTACTGCGGGATCGCATACACGCTTCCAGCTGTATACGAAATCGTCTGCGGTCAGATCACTGCCGTCAGACCACTTTAATCCATCACGAAGATGGAAAGTCCAGGTAAGACCATCCTCAGATACTTCCCAGGTCTCAGCCTGTCCGGGAGCGATCTTACCATCCTGGTCAATTGTCAGAAGACACTCAAAAGAGTGAAGCAGCATATTACCGCCATCTACTGCACTGTTCAGTGCGGGATCAATGGTCTCGGGATCGGGACCGATCTGAACGGTAAGCTGTTTGCCTTCGGTACTAACTTCAGTTGCTGCTGCATCGGTCTTGGTGCTGTCAGTTGCACTGGCACTGCCGGTTGCAGAAGAACCATTGTCGCTGCTGCCGCATGCTGCCAGAGAACCTACCAGCATTGCTGCGGTGAGCAGCATAGCTAACTTCTTTTTCATAAAGTTATCCTCCTCTTTCTTTTCATACAAAAGCACTATGCTTTGTATAGCTTTATATTAAACAGCTAAATTGCTCAGCTGTCAATACCTAATTTCAGGCATTGATCTTCTCCACATGGTGGCATGCCACGTAGTGACCCTTTTCCACTTCTCTCCATTCGGGTTCCTTCTGTGCACAGCACTCATCCGCATAAGGACATCTGGTGCGGAATCGGCATCCGGTAGGAGGATTTAAGGGGCTGGGTACATCTCCCTGCAGAACAATACGTTTACTTGCTCTTGCCTTGATGGGATCTGCAATGGGGATTGCAGAGATCAGGCTCTTGGTATAAGGATGCAGGCTTCGTACTACCAGCTCGTAGCTGTCTGCCAGCTCTACCATTTTGCCCAGGTACATAACGCCGATACGGTCGGAGATATGTTTTACGACAGAGAGGTCATGTGCGATGAACAGATAGGTCAGTCCCATCTGCTCCTGCAGCTCCTCGAACATATTCACCACCTGTGCCTGGATCGATACATCCAGTGCGGAGATCGGCTCATCGCAGACGATGAACTGCGGGTTCACTGCCAGTGCTCTCGCAATGCCGACACGCTGACGCTGTCCGCCGGAGAATTCATGAGGATATCTGTTCGCATGCTCAGAGTTCAGTCCAACCTTCTCCAGCATGGAGATGATCCTGTCATGACGTTCCTTCTTATTGGCAGCCAGCTTATGGATGTCGATGGCTTCCCCTACGATATCTCCTACGGTCATTCTGGGATCCAGACTTGCATAAGGATCCTGGAATACCATCTGCATCTTCTGACGGTAAGGCAGCATATCCACCTTTACTTTATTTTCAACGTCCAGGATCACATTGCCGTCAAATGTGATCTTGCCGCCGGTGGGCTCATATAATCGTAAGATAGAACGTCCGGTGGTGGTCTTACCACAGCCGCTCTCTCCTACCAGTCCGAGAGTCTCACCTTTATTTACAAAAAAGCTGACATCATCCACGGCCTTCACGAACTTACGGTTTTTACCCATGCCGCCTGCGGGGAAGTATTGCTTCAAATGTTCAACCTGAAGTAACTTATCACTCATTGGTATTTCCTCCCTCCATCTCGGCTTTCTGGTTCATAAAGCAATGTGCGTAATGCGTCTCGCTGAAATCCGTCTTAGGAGGATTCTCTCTCAGGCAGATCTTCATGCAGTTCTTACAGCGGGGTGCGAATGCACATCCCTCGGGAGGATTCAGAAGATCCACCGGGTTACCCTCGATGGGGATCAGCTTCTCATGCTTCGTGCTGTCCAGCCGGGGGATACTCTCCAGAAGACCCTTGGTATATTCATGCTTCGGATGATAGAAGATCTCGTCACAGGTACCGGTCTCCACGATACGACCGGCATACATGACTGCAATACGGTCACACATGCTCGCCACGATACCCAGGTCATGGGTGATCATGATGATGGCCATGCCCAGCTTGTCCTTCAGCTCCATCATCAGCTCAAGGATCTGCGCCTGAATCGTAACGTCCAGTGCGGTAGTAGGCTCATCGGCGATCAGAAGCTTCGGTTCACATGCCAGCGCGATCGCGATCATGACACGCTGTCTCATACCACCGGACAACTCGTGGGGATACTGCTTCATACGCTTCTCCGGTTCATTGATACCTACCAGAGACAAAAGCTCCACTGCTCTTGCATATGCCTTTTTCTTGTCCGCATCGGTATGCAGACGGATCACTTCCATGATCTGATTGCCAATGGTATATACGGGATTTAAGCTGGTCAGAGGATCCTGGAAAATAATGGATACCTCTTTACCACGCATTTTGGAAAAATCTTTTTCGGTCATTTTCTCCACTTCGTGTCCATTGAAGTGAAGCTCTCCGCCGATCAGCTTACCGGGATAAGCGGTCAGTCCCATCAGACTGTATGCGGTTACGGATTTACCGGAACCACTCTCTCCTACGATGCCCAATACTTCCCCTTCCTTCAGGTGAATGGAGACATCGTTCAGTGCCTTTACTTCTCCGGCAGGAGTAAAGAAAGAGAGACGTTCATGCTGTATATCTACCAGATAATTGTTATCCATCTTCACTACTCCTTCCATTAATTCTTAAGCTTCGGGTCGAATGCATCACGAAGTCCGTCACCAAACAGGTTAAAGCTTAAGATGATCAGACTGATCAGCAGACAGGGTGCAAACAACAGGTACGGGAATGTGATCATGCCGTTAATGGCATCACTTGCAAGGCTTCCCAGGGAAGGCAGAGGAACTGCCACACCCATACCTAAGAAGCTCAGATAGCTCTCGGTAAAAATAGAGGAAGGGATCTGCAGTGTGGTGGTAACGATCAGCGTACCGATACAGTTGGTCAGCAGATGCTTTTTAATGATACGGCCATCCTTGGCTCCCAGAGCCTTGGCTGCCATGACATAATCATTTTCCTTCAGGGTCAGGATCTGGCTTCGTACCATACGTGCCATTCCTACCCAGTACAGCAATGCGAATACGATGAAGATACTGATCAGGTTAGATCCTACGATCTGCATCCATCCGAATCCGGGAAGCTGTGCCAAATTCGCCAGAGGGTCCTTTAACGCAAAGGACAGCAGCACGATCAGCAGGAAATCCGGTATCGTATAGATAATATCCACAATACGCATGATGATCAGATCCACCCATCCACCGAAGAATGCAGAGATGGAACCGATCAGGGAACCGATCACGAAAATGATGGCAGTAGCGATCAGACCAACCAACAGGGAGATACGGCTTCCCATCATAACACGGATAGCATAATCACGGCCCATTTTATCGGTACCGAGCACATGGGGGAATACCTTCTCTCCCGCATCCATACGCTCTATCTCTTTCTCGGAATACTGCATGGGGTGCAGATTCTCGCTTCCTTTGATCTGTGTCTTGTAATCATAGGGATAAAATGCCGGCACGATAAAGGAAAAGATCATAACTACAATAATAACGAAGAGGCTGACCATGGCAACCTTATTCTTACGAAGTCTGCGGAAGCCATCCTGCCAGAAGCCCACGCTCTCACGCATGATGACCTGGCTCTGCTTCTCTTCTTCGTTCGCCGGCATAAAATCTTCCGGTTTATATTTTACATGAAAGCTCATAGCATTCGGTTCTTTCATCGGTATCTTCCTTCCTGTTAATCTTACTTCAACTTGATCCTGGGGTCGACGAGCTTATATACGATATCCACCAGCACATTCATGACAACCATCAGTGTTGCGAGGAAAATGGTGGTACCCATGATCATGGTGTAGTCACGGTTAATGATCGAGCTGACAAATTCATTGCCCAGACCGGGGATCGTGAAAATCTTCTCTACTACGAAGCTTCCTGTCATAGTATAAGCCATCATAGGACCTACATAGGTGATAACGGGGAGCAGTGCATTTCTCAGTGCATGCTTGAACAGACGGAAGAAAGGTTTTACTCCCTTCGCCGTAGCGGTTCTCATATAATCCTGCCCCAGAACATCCAGCATGGAAGAACGCATCAGTCTCATAATATAAGCAGTTGGGTACAATGCCAATGCGATCACGGGCATCACATAATGCTTCCAGGTACCGATTCCGTAGGTGGGCAGTATCTTTACCTTACTTCCCAGGAAATACAGAAGCAGAGTACATATAACGAAGCTTGGTACCGCAATACCACAAGTGGAGATCACGGAGATCACGCTGTCCAGCGTCTTGCCACGATGGGTAGCTGCCAGACATCCCAATGGGATACCTACCAACAGCGCTACGATAACGGAAAGTCCACCTACTCTTGCAGATACAGGGAACTTGGATACTATAATAGAAGTAACGGTTCTTCCTCTCTGCTTCAGACTCTCTCCGAAATCACCGTGCAAAGCATCTTTCATATACGTCAGATACTGCTGGGACAAAGGCTTGTCCAGTCCATATTTTGCCTCCAGGGCTGCCTGTGCAGCAGGGCTTACTGCTTTCTCCGAGAGGAACGGACCACCGGGGACCATGTTCATCAGGAAAAAGGTGAGTGTTGCTACTGTAAAAATCGTGATCAGCGCCAGACCGATACGTTTTGCAATATATTTAAGCATCTCTTCAACTCCTTGCTTTTCTTTTGCCTACGGACATTCATAAAATACACTTTTCGTATTTGTATGCAAGTATACACGTACGTAAAATGTACTTTACTTTTCCGACAACGACTTTTGTTATATTACAACACTTTTTCAAGGCTGTCAACTGAATTACATATGAAGCATCTGCCAGTTTCCGTGTTTTTCTTATTCCTGATTTATCTCCACCGTGTTCGTGTGCTACGCACATTTGTCTGTATATTTATGAAAAAGTTTTTCAATAAAAATAGTCTCTGTTTTTCAATTCCTGTATATAGTGTATATTTTTCAGTATATGATGTATATTTACACATTATATTTTTGTTCTTTTTTCTTTCTCCCATGTATGTCTCTATAGTTTTCCTCAAAAAAAAGAAGAATTTCCGGTGCAGAAAATTCTTCTTTTTTATACATTTTTTATTTTTTGTAGTTTTCATTTTGTTGCGCAGTCACTCAGATTTTGCAAAACGGCTCCATATATGCCGCGGCATCCTTTAACTCCTCTTCAATGGCAAGCAGCCGGTTGTACTTCGCCACACGATCGCTGCGGCAGGGTGCTCCGGTCTTGATCTGTCCGGCATTCAGTGCCACCGCTATATCTGCTATGGTGGTATCCTCCGTCTCGCCGGATCTGTGAGAGATCACAGCCTTGTAACCATTCTTGTGTGCCATTTCCACCGCTTCGAAGGCTTCGGACAGCGTTCCGATCTGATTGACTTTTACCAGAATGGCATTACCACAATGAAGTTTGATCCCGGCATCCAGCCGTTTTGTATTTGTGACAAACAAATCATCTCCCACTAACTGGATTTTCTCTCCCAGCCGTTTCGTCAGCTCCTGCCAACCGTCCCAGTCATTTTCATCCAGTCCGTCCTCAATAGAGATAATGGGATAGTTCTCCACAAGCCGTTCATAATACGAGATCATTTCTCCGGTATCCCGCAGGACTTCCTCTCCCTTCAGCTTACTCTCTCCCGGGAAATGGTACATTCCCGTTTTTTCATTATATAGTTCACTGCTGGCGGCATCCATGGCGATCTTGATATCCTGCCCCGGTACATATCCGGAAGCCTTGATCGCCTCCACGAGGAAATCCAGCACGCTCTCCGCATCCGGCAGATCGGGTGCAAAGCCGCCCTCATCCCCGACTCCGGTGGACAAGCCTTTCTCCTCCAGCAGTTTTTTCAGATTATGATAAATTTCCGCACAGATCCGTAACCCCTCCGCAAAGTTCTCCGCCTGTACGGGCATGATCATGAACTCCTGGAAATCCACGGTGTTCGCCGCATGCTTTCCGCCGTTTAAGATATTCATCATAGGTACCGGCAGAAGTCTCGGAGAGATTCCTCCGAAGTAACGATACAGGGGAAGGCCCAGTGCCTCCGCAGCTGCTCTTGCCACCGCCATGGACACTGCCAGCATGGCATTGGCTCCCAGGTTACTCTTATTGTCCGTGCCGTCCGTCTCCCGCAGGATCCGGTCGATACGGATCTGCTCCAATGCATTCTCTCCCACCAAAACACTTGCAATCTTTTCATCCACGTTTTTGACGGCATGCTGCACACCCAGTCCGAAATATCTGGTTTCTCCATCCCTGAGTTCCACAGCCTCGAACTGTCCGGTACTGGCTCCGGAGGGCACCGCTGCCATCCCCTGAAAACATCTGCCGCTCTCTCTGTCCTTCACCGTGACAGTGGCAGACACCGTGGGATTTCCTCTGGAATCCAGAATCTCCCTTCCATGTACTTCGACGATCTCCAGATATTTTTCCATAAAAAACCTCCTTACAGGCATATCTACTTTACTTTTTCTGATGTAAGTATGTCCCGTAAGGAGGTTTCTATTCAAATCTATCCGTAATTAATATGCCTTTCCGGCAAGGATCTCGCAGTAATCCTTGTAATTCTTTTCCAGTAACGTCGGTGTATCCAGTCCGTAAGGGCATTTGGATTTACATCTGCCACAATGCAGGCAATCCTCGATCTTACGCATTTTTGCCTGCATCTCGTCTGTCAGCTGTGCTGCTGAAGGTGCTCTGCGGATCATCAGGCTCATGCGGGCGCAGTTGTTGATCTCGATCCCTGCCGGACAGGGCATGCAATAGCCGCAGCCTCTGCAGAAATCTCCCTGTAGTTCTTCCCTGTCACGATCGATCACCGCCTGTAATTCGGGTGTTAATGCAGGAGGATTATCTATATAGGACAGAAATTCATCCAGCTCACTCTCCCGCTGCACACCCCAGATGGGAAGTACATTATCAAACTGTGCCAGATATGCATATGCCGCTGCGGAATTATTGATCAGTCCGCCGGACAGTGCCTTCATGGCAATGAATCCCATGCCTGCCTTTTTGCAATCCTGTACCAGTTCCAGATCCTTGTCGGTAGCCAGATAGCAGAACGGAAACTGCAGTGTCTCATACAGTCCGCTTTCAATGGCTTCATGGGCAACATTCAGGCGGTGATTGGTAATACCAATGTGACGGATCATGCCTTTTTCTTTGGCTTCCAGCATGGCCTCATACAATCCCGTGCCATCTCCCGGCTTCGGGCAGAATGCCGGATTGTGAAACTGGTAGATGTCGATATAATCTGTTTTTAATTTTTCCAGGGAAGTGTGCAGCTCCTTCCAGAAGCCTTCTGCTGTGGTGGCTCCGGTCTTGGTAGCGATATATATTTTGTCACGCATACCCTCAAAGGCAGCGCCCACTTTCTCTTCACTGTCAGTATAGTATCTGGCAGTGTCATAAAAGGTTACGCCTGCAGCATAGGCTTTGCGAAGCAGTCCAATGGCTGCTTCCTTGGAGATCCGCTGGATGGGCAGCGCTCCGAAGGAGTTTTTCTCTACGGTGATCCCGGTGCTGCCCAGAGTTACCAGATTTTTCTTCTGTTCCATATAATATAATTCTTCCTCCTGCTGATAAGAAGATATCATGTAAAAATCAGTTACAAAATCCTCAGGCACCGTGCAAAGTGCCTGAGGAATCTTCCTCTGCTTTTATGGTTTCTGCGATCTTACCGAAAATATTCCGGTGATTACTTTTTAATTAACAGAGACTTTCCTGTCATTTCTGCAGGCTGCTCCATACCCATCACGTTGATCAGGGTAGGTACGATATCTGCCAGGCATCCGCCCTCTTTCAGCGTATAAGCAGGATCGTAGTTTACCAGGATGAACGGAACCGGATTGGTGGTATGTGCGGTATGAGGCTGACCGGTGGTGTAATCGATCATCTGCTCTGCGTTACCGTGGTCTGCACAGATGAACAGAACACCGTCTACATCCTTCACCGCCTGTACTGCCTTGCCTACGCACTCATCTACGGTCTCAATCGCCTTGATGGCTGCAGAGATCACACCGGTATGACCTACCATATCGGGGTTTGCGAAGTTGATCACGATCACATCATATTTTTCAGAGCGGATCGCATCAAGCAGTTTCCCGCAGACCTGAGGAGCACTCATCTCCGGCTTCAGATCATAGGTTGCCACATCCTTGGGAGAATTTACCAGGATACGATCCTCTCCCTCGTTGGGCTGCTCTACGCCGCCGTTGAAGAAGAAGGTTACATGTGCATACTTCTCAGTCTCGGCGATACGTGCCTGCTTCATGTCATGGGCTGCCAGCCACTCACCGAAGGTATTGGTAATGGCGATCTTGTGGAATGCCACTTCTTTATTAGGAATGGTAGGATCGTAATCGGAGAAGCATACAAAAGTAATATCCTTTCTCACACGGTCAAATCCCTTGAAGTCATCATCACAGAAGGCTCTGGTGATCTCTCTTGCACGGTCGGGACGGAAGTTGAAGAAGATCACGGAATCCTTGTCCTGCACCAGTCCGACTGCCTTGCCATCTTCTACAACAACAGTAGGTTTTACAAACTCATCGGTCTCTTCTCTGTCGTAAGACTCCTGGATACCACAGATACCGCAGGCAGCGGTCAGACCTTTGCCCTCGGTCATGGCGTCGTAAGCCAGCTGTACACGGTCATAATTGTTATCACGATCCATAGCATAATAACGGCCCATTACAGAAGCGATCTTACCTACACCGATTTTCTTCATTTCTTCATTTAACTGCTCTGCATAGCTCTTACCGCTGGCGGGAGGGGTATCACGTCCATCTAAGAAGCAGTGAACATATACTTTTTCCAGGCCCTGCTGCTTCGCCAGCTCCAGCAGGCCGTACAGATGGGTAATGTGGCTGTGTACGCCACCGTCGGATAACAGACCCATCAGATGCAGGGCGCTGTTGTTCTTCTTACAATTATCAATGGCTTTTAACAGAGCTTCATTCTTAAAAAAGTCGCCGTCCTGGATCTCCTTGGTGATACGGGTCAACTCCTGATATACGATACGGCCGGCACCCATATTCATATGACCTACCTCAGAGTTACCCATCTGACCTTCGGGAAGACCTACTGCCATACCGCTGGCATTACCATGTACAAAAGGATACTCCTTCATCAGGGAGTCCATTACAGGGGTATTGGCCTGTGCTACGGCGTTGCCCTCTACCTTATCATTCAATCCATAACCATCCAGGATCATTAATACAACCGGTTTCTTTCTCATCGATCGTTCCTCCATTTTTACTTTTGATTATTATAAATTACCAGTACGGCTCCGGAAAATGGTCTGCGTCCCGGATCCGTTCTGAAAGCTTACATTACATCCACCGAGATTATACACTGAAAACGACGGATGCGCAATAGTAACCGCTGATTTCTTGATCTGCATCTTTGGGCGTTTTTTCTGCAAATCATTTTTCTGCAAATCATCCGGATTTACTTGTATTTTTCCTGCATATGCGCTACAATATCCCTTAAACTCTCATTTGGGAAAAGGGGATATCTTATGGTTACATTATTGGCAAAATTATTTATCAGGGATCATGAAAACGTCACGGATTCCGGCGTTCGCCAGGCATATGGAATGCTCTGCGGTATCGTCGGGATTTTTTTCAACCTGATCCTGTTCACTACCAAGGCTCTGGCAGGCTTTTTCAGTCATTCCATCGCCATCACGGCGGATGCATTCAACAACCTGTCGGATGCAGCATCCTCCATCATTACGCTGGCAGGCTTCAAAATGGCGGGACAGAAGCCGGACTCTGACCATCCCTTCGGACACGGACGGATCGAATATATCTCCGGGCTGTTAGTCTCTATTTTAATCGTGCTCATGGGCTTCGAACTGGTAAAAAGCTCTGTAAGTAAGATTTTCCATCCGGAAGTTCCTGACTACTCCCCTGTCATTATCGGCATCCTGGTATTTTCGATCCTGGTAAAGTGCTATATGGCTCTGTATAACCGCAGCATCGGTTCCCGGATCGGTTCTGTGGCAATGAAGGCTACCGCCATTGACAGTTTGAGCGATATGATAGCAACCACCGTGGTTCTCATCGGCACTATCGTCTCCGCCGCCTCGGGCATCATTATCGACGGTTACTGTGGTGTGCTGGTGGGTATGTTCATCCTGTACTCCGGATTTGTCGCAGCCAAAGACACGATCAGTCCCCTGCTTGGGCAGCCCCCCGAGCCTGAACTGGTACAGCAGATTAACGACATCGTTCTCTCTTATGATGATGTCACCGGGATTCACGATCTGATCGTGCATAATTACGGCCCCGGAAGGACTCTGATCTCTCTGCATGCGGAGGTTCCTGCCGACGGTAATATTCTGACCCTGCACGATACGATCGATACCATAGAGCATGAACTGCGCAGCAAATTAAACTGTAACGCTGTGATCCACATGGATCCCGTCAGCACCAATGACCCCGAAACACTGTCCCTGAAAGCAGAGGTAAAAGCTTATCTGGATCAGATCGATCCAAAACTCAGCATGCATGATTTCCGCATCGTCAAGGGACTGACCCACACGAACCTCATTTTTGACATCGTAGTCCCCTATGATTATCCCGTTTCCGATCAGGATGTGGTTGACTCCGTCACGAAACGGATCCAGATGAACCACCCGGATTTCTACGCAGTGATTGATGTGGATAAGGCAGTGGTACAATAAAGTTTGTATTAAAAACGCCTTTTTTTGCATAAAAAATACAAAAACAGGAGATTTTGGCCTTTTATAAGAGCTTATTTTCGCTAAAATGGGAAAAATAATAAAATCAGTACAAAAAATGTTTGATTTAGAAAATTTTTTGTACTGATTTTGCTATTTTGATGCGATTTGCACCAAAACAATAGAAATGGCTGTAGGCCCAAATGCCTATGACGTACAGATTTTATGAGAAAATGTAGAACCCCTGCAGCGGATGGAATGTCCTTCCGGGAATGTTTGTCGGACGATGGTGATATTTTCGGACCGCTATGTCACTTTTCGTCAGGAAATTCCCTCCGGGAGACCTGACACCCCGGAAGGATGTTCCATCTGCTGCGTGCGTTCGTGGGGGTTATGGCAACCCTACGTTACGAGCCATGCACTCAATTTATTCCTGACTGTTGATGTAGTTGATCAGTCCCTCTGCGGCGATAATCTTCTGCATGAACTCGGGGAACGCCTGTCCCTGGAAGCTTTCGCCTGTGGTAAGATCTTGGATCACTCCGGTATTGAAATCTATCTCGACTTCATCGCCGTTTTGAATCTTCCTGGATGCCTCGGGACACTCAATGATGGGCAGTCCGATGTTAATGGCATTGCGGTAAAAGATTCTGGCGAAGGTCTCTGCGATGACACAGCTGACACCTGCAGCCTTGATGGCGATGGGGGCATGCTCTCTGGATGAGCCGCAGCCGAAGTTTTTCTCCGCTACGATGATGTCACCCTTTTTTACATTTTTAATAAAGTCCTTGTCAATATCCTCCATGCAGTGAGTGGCCAGTTCTGCAGGATCGGAGGAATTCAGATATCTTGCGGGAATAATAACGTCAGTATCCACGTTATCTCCGAATTTGAAAACTATTCCTTTTGCGTTGTTCATTTTCCGTTACCTTTCTATTACAAATGTTTCAAATATTTTTCCTGTTCCAATATATCTCTTACTTTTCCATGCAGGCAGCCACAGGATTCCACAATCCCTTACTTGCCTGCCCGCATCTTGCTTTTTCCTGCAGCTTACTCCAGTTCGCAGGGACAGGATATCTTGCCGGTGATGGCGCTGGCTGCCGCTACTGCGGGACTTGCCAGATAGATCTCGGATTTTACATGTCCCATACGTCCGACAAAGTTACGATTGGTCGTGGAGACACATCTCTCGCCTTCTGCCAGGATACCCATGTATCCACCAAGGCAGGGTCCACAGGTAGGAGTGCTTACGACTGCTCCCGCTTCAATAAAGGTCTTCAGAAGTCCCTCTTCCATGGCCTGCATATAGATGGACTGGGTGGCAGGAATTACGATGCAGCGCATGCCTTTCGCCACATGTCTGCCCTTGAGTACCTTTGCTGCGGTGCGCAGATCGTCAATACGTCCGTTGGTGCAGGAACCGATGACTACCTGGTCGATGGCAATGGCGTCCATCTCGTGGATCTCATCGATGGTATGTGTATTCTCCGGCAGATGAGGGAAGGCCACGGTAGGCCGTAAAGTGCTTAAGTCAATGGTATACTCCGCATCATACTGTGCATCCGGGTCTGCTTCGAATACTTTATAGGGACGCTTGGAGTGTTCTTCCATATAAGCAATAGCTTTCTCATCCACAGGGAAAATACCATTCTTGCCACCGGCCTCAATGGCCATATTGGCAATGGTGAAACGGTCATCCATGGACAGATTGGCGATACCGTCCCCTACAAATTCCATAGACTTGTACAGTGCACCGTCCACACCGATCATGCCGATGATATGTAAGATCACATCCTTACCACTGACCCATTCTGCGGGTTTGCCGATCAGATTGAATTTGATTGCTGCAGGTACTTTGAACCATGCCTTACCGGTAGCCATACCGGCTGCCATATCCGTGCTTCCCACACCGGTGGAAAATGCTCCCAAAGCACCGTAAGTACAGGTATGGGAATCTGCACCGATGATCACATCTCCGGCTACAGTAAGTCCTTTCTCCGGAAGCAGGGCATGCTCGATACCCATCTCTCCCACTTCGAAATAATTGGTGATCTCATTGCGTCTTGCAAACTCACGGACACATTTGCAGTGCTCCGCAGACTTAATATCCTTATTGGGAACAAAATGATCCGGTACCAGTGCGATCTTATCCTTATCAAACACCCCCTGCACCTTCATTTTATCCATTTCCTTGATTGCCACCGGACTGGTGATATCGTTGCCCAGCACCAGATCCAACTGTGCCTCGATCAGCTGTCCTGCCTGTACCTGCTCAAGACCCGCTGCACGGGCAAGTATCTTCTGTGTCATTGTCATTCCCATTGTTTACTGCTCCTTTTTCTCTTCATACAGCTTGTGCGTTCTGCACAGCTGTTCCACACTTCAGATCCGTAATACTTCTCTTTGAAGTTTTCATTATTGTAGCACACTCATTTGTAATTGAAAACATCCACATTTAACATATTTCTACGTAAATGTGGATGTTTTAGTATTAAAACATTGATTTATTTTATTATTATCATGCAACAGATTTTATGATAAACAGTCACTGTTTTCGTTCTTTTCTGCCGTCTCAGACTCTCTGGGAACCATATTTTGACCATTCTGTGACTTTACTTTCCAGGTCAATACCACCTTGAACAGATCTCCGTCCAGTTCGATCCGGAATTTGCCGCTCTGCAGTTCCGTGAAGCTTTTGGCGATGGCCAGCCCCAGTCCGCTGCCCTCGGTATTACGTGAGGTGTCTCCTCTGACGAACCGTTCCGTCAGTTCCTCTCCGGATACGGACAACTCCTGTGCCGTGATATTTTTTAAGATGATTGTCACATCCTCTTTTGCCGTGAAACCGTTGACATAGACTCTGGTGCCGGGTAACGCATACTTGGCAATATTGCCAAACAGATTTTCAAAAATACGGAAGGTTTTCTGACTGTCCAACGGCACGATGACCTTCTCTTCCGGCAGGCTCATCCGCACTTCCAGTCCGGCATCCGTCAGCTTGTCTTCCATCTCGAATTCCACCTGCTTGACCATGCTTACGATATCCACATCGCGGATATCAAGCGTGATATTCCGGGAATTTGCCTTGCTGACTTCAAACAGGTCTTCAATCAGTGCTTTCAGCCGCAAAGCTTTCCGATCCAGCGTCTCCAGATACTCCTTGCGCTGCTCCTGCGTCACTCCCGGCTCCTGCAGCAGCTTTACATAAGTAATGATAGCCGTCAGCGGGGTCTTCAGATCGTGGGATACATTCGTGATCAGTTCCGACTTCATCCGCTGGCTCTTTACTTCCTCCGCCACTGCATTACGAAAGCCCTCTTCGATCCGGTAGATCTGCGGCTTGAAGGGTTCAAATACTCCCAGATCCTCCTCAATGGTCACATTCAGATTGCCCTGGGCGATCTCATTAGTGGCCTTTAATAACAAACCATACTTTTTCTGTAATTTGCTGATATAGCGCCGCAGCAGAAAGTACAGTATCACAGAATAGATGATTGCGATGGTCAGTCCTCCCAGCGGCAGACTGCATATCACCACCAGGATCAGGGCATTCCACAGCACAATCCGCAGGATCAGCTTTTTGGCATCCTTCGTCACATCAAAATGCTCTGCATCATGATAGACATCCACCACCTTATCCCTGCCAATGGAGAATCCCTTCTTCATTCCTCTCCACAGTTTTTTCCAGAAAGGCACTAACAGATAGCACAAGCTGTGCTGTCTCAAATACGCTCTGGCTCCCTGAACCCGCATTGCCCGCAGGGATACTCCCAAGCACCAGGCAATGAAAAACAAGGCTGCCACTGCCAGAACATTTAATGCATAGGTCAGTATTGTGGTCGACATCTGTATCTGCGCACTGTTTCCCTGTAAAACCGTGTTCAGCGCATGACCGCTCCTTACCCAGGATACCAGTCCTACCACCTGTTCACTTCCAATGCCGGCGATCACCACAAGGATCACAACGATCGCCTCGACAGGCAGCTTCAGCAGAACCACCTTCTCCCAGGCTCTCTCTTCCTCAAGTCCCGGCAATACAAGCGCCAGCAGGAAGATCAACAGACACAGGATCAGAAACATCTGCTGGCATCCGGACAGATAGTAGGATGTATACTGGTCTCCCATGGAAAAGTAAACACTGACATTGTTCATGTCCTGATCATAATAAATATACTGACCGTTCTGTCCCAGACTCTGTGCCGCCTGTCTGGAAATGCAGAAGGTGATCTCACAATCTTTCGGCATTTCCAGCCGGAACATGGTATTATGACCGGCATCGATCGTTGTGTCCATATTGGCATCCACCATTCGCGTAAGACCGCAATTACGGATCACTTCCGCCGCTGTCTTGCGAAGGGTTGTCGTATCCGATCCGATCACCGTATTCCCTAAGGTGGCATCATTTCCATAGGCGTCAAATACAAAAGTCAGATAAAAGCTCTGTTCCTCCGCCACGATATCCGTATCCGCCAGATTACTTAGGATCTCTCCGGTCTTAGTATCCCGGATCCTATAATCATACAAATTATTCAGCTGACCAAAGGAGTTTTCCAGGGTATTGAAATGTTCTTCCAAGTATTCCCCGGTCTGCGCCGCCAAGATTCCCTGGGCCGCATAGTTTTCGGGATCTGCTCCTTCCGGTATCGTGAGCTCCTCCGTATCTCCATATGCCACTTCTGCCCGTTTCCGGTCATCATTGAGCCATTCGTTTCCCTCTGTTGGCTGCATATATAATTCCACATAGCTTAAGGAAGTCTGGTGTTCTTTGTTATACAGATCCCTATAGAGCAGATAGCAGTTCTGATACAAATAAGTAATCGTATTCGACGTCTCCAGCGGATCCGCAATGTATTGTTCATTCCTCCTGCTCTCCGCTCTACGCTCGAAGATTCCGTAGCAGGCGGTAAAAATGCCGGAAGCTGCCAGACTGACAATCAGTCCGATAATCAGCCATTTGACTGCAGGCTTTCTGTTTCCTCGGTTTTCCCTGTTTTCTGTTGTCTCCGCTTTCAAAGCCTCTGTTACCTGTTCCATTCTTACACCTCTCCGGCCATTTCCCTGCTCTGCCTGCCGAAACGCTTTGTTTCCCACATCCGCATTTATTGTTTGTCGATCTTATAACCTACACCCCATACCACTTTCAGGTATTTGGGGTTGCGTGGATCGATCTCGATCTTCTCCCGGATGTTCCGCACATGTACCATAATAGTATCCGTGTTGACTGCTTTCTCGTTCCAGATACGCTCGTAGATCTCATCCGCGGAAAATACTCTGCCCGGATTCTTGATCAGGAGCTGTACGATCTTGAATTCCATAGGAGTCAGCTTCACTGCTTCTCCGTCCACCGTCACTTCCACGGTTTCTTCGTTCAGTTCCAGTCCACCGATGGTATACACATGGGATTTTTCCTGTTCTTCCCCACTGACCGCCGTCAGATATTTGGAATATCTGCGCAGATGGGAATTCACCCTCGCCAACAGCTCCAACGGTGTGAAGGGTTTGGTCACATAGTCATCCGCTCCCATATTTAATCCCATGATCTTATCTACTTCCTCGGACTTGGCGGACAGCATGATCACCGGGAACTCGTGATTCTGCTCCCGCAGCTTCATTAACATCGTCACACCGTCCATCACCGGCATCATAATATCCAGGATAGCCAGATGGATCTCCTCCTGTGCTACGATCTCCAGTCCTTCCTTACCGTTGGCAGCTTTCCATACCTGATACCCCTGATTTTTCAGGTAAATCTCCACACCATCCCGGATCTCCTTATCATCCTCCACGATCAGAATATGATATTTATTGTTCTCCATGACTCCCTCTCATTCTGCCGCATGCGGCAAGGGGATTCTCTCCCCTGTCAGTTTCTGATTCTAAGTTATAATTTCTAATTTCACCTACAGAAAAAACAAAAGATTTTCTAAAGATTTTTGCTGCCATGGTTATACTTCATCCTCATAGTACCGGATCATGCATACCAGTTCACCGTCCTCTACGGACACCTCCGCTTCCTCTCCCAGAAATTCATTACTGATCCCGATGGGGAAATCGTTGGTGATCACAGCATTTTCCAAAGGATATTTCATGCCGCGGATATTCACGCCTTTTGCCTCCTTCGTCAGGGCAAACAGCGACATGGTGCCCTCCAGCTCCTTCCGGAAATGCACGGCTTCGTTCTGCAGTACCAGCACCATTCCCGTACCGTCTACCAGGTACCCCACCGCACCGTGATTTTTGAGATACAGCAGACACTGGATATTCGCAAGGGTATGATCAAATCTCCCACCGGTGGCCGCATAAATACGGAAATCGGTATAACCCAGCTCCAGCCCCCGCTTGATAGCTGCCAGCATGTCTGTGTCATCCTTACACTCCGGCAGGCGGCAGATCTTCTCCGGAACGGTCTGTTGTAACTGTTCCACAGCAAGCTTCTCCTGTTCGGTCATCGAGTCACAATCTCCGATAATCAGATCCGGCTCCACATGCAGGAGCCCGCAGTAGCTTAAGCCGCCGTCCACCGCGATCACATAATCTTCCTCCGTCACAGACAGTTCTCCCATCGTGAGATCTCCTGCGCCAATCAAAATACATTTACCCATAGTATTTACTTTTTTCCTTTCCTGTAACGGTTCCGTCCTTGCCATTCCCAAAGTCACATGAATGCGCCTGCGCCGCTTTGTGACCGGCCTTATTTCCGAAACAGACATTTCGTTTCGTCTGCGAGCCGTTACGCAATATTCTACAATTTCTGCGTTTACTTTTCAAGCCATACGCAGTATATTTAATCTGTTCAAACTTACAACGATACTCAGAGGATCAACATCCCTGTATGTGAAAGGCACTCTCATGAATCTATATGACAATCAGCCGCTGACCGTTGCGGAGCTCCGCAGATTGCAGGCTTTGGAAAACCGATATCGGAATGCTGCCAGAGAAGTGTTCACGAACCGTGTGGAATACTACCACAGGTTCACCGGTGGGCACTACACTTCTATCACCATCCGTGACCAGAAGACCCGCTGGGGAAGCTGTTCCTCGAGAGGAACTTTATCCTTCAATTACCGCCTGATCTACGGTCCCGCCGGTCCTCTGGATTATGTGGTAGTCCACGAGCTCTGCCACCTGACTCATATGAACCATTCGAAGGACTTCTGGAACATGGTCGAGCACATCATGCCGGATTACCGGATCTATAAGCAGTGGTTAAGGGAGCACGGACAGGAGCTTACCCTGACGACACATCTGAAAAAGCAGGGCATTCCCATCCGCCTTGGCTAAGGCGCCATGCTATAAATGGCGGCCTGTTTTTCAACAGACCGCCATCTTTTACTATTCTGCTCTACGCAGTGCTATCTTCCGTTTATCTGTTCTCGTTTACATAGACCTGTACACGGCTCTGAATGACACCTGCCACATCTCTCGCACTCTTCTGTCCTGAGAAGTATGCTCCGGCTTCTTCCGAAATGATATTGGAGATTGCCTCATTATAGTATCCTCTCTTGTTCACGCTTTCCACAAAGCTTACGATCCTGTCCACCTGCTCCTGTGTCAGCTGCGGCAGCAGTATTTCCTCCCCATTGATGTAATAGGTCTCATCGTATTCCACTTTGTTGCCGTTCTCATCCGTATAATACGGCTTCTTCGTAGCATCCTGCACATTCTTCTCAAAGGTGCTGCGAAGTACCGGAAGATTGTATTCCTGTTCCTGTATTTTATCCTGATATTCCTGTGTCAGATAGTAGCGCAGGAATTCCCATGCACCGTCCAGGTTCTTGGATTTTGCAGACAGGGCATACATCCTGTTACCTGCCCATAATATGGATCCCATGTCTCCATCGGTCGGGAAGCCCACAAAGGAGATATCCTCACCGAAGACACCGTTGATCGTACCGTTCAGATCACGGATGTTGCTGATGGAGATGCCATCCAGCAGGGTTCTGTCCTCACGGAACTGGGATTCATAGTTATTCCAGTAATCCTCTCCCCAGTAATCCTCTCCATATTCTACCGGCAGCCCGGCTGCATAGGTCAGCATTGCCACGAAATTATCCGTATCAAATGCACATTTTCCGGTGGATACATCCACGAAATCACTGCCACAATAATTCATCATGGTATACAGGAAGCTGTCTCTGGTCTCATCACTGAAGAGTGCGGTTCCTTCCGGCATGGTATCCCGGATCGTCTGCAGTTCTTCCATAGTAATGGAGGTACGGTCACCGAAAATAGATTCTTTTCCTACCATAGTAGAGATATAGAAGGAAGGAATCACATAGTACAGTTTACCGTCCACACGGTACGCATCCCAGACATTCTGCAGATAGTCGTTTTTCGATAATTCCTCATCCCCCGCAATGAGATCATCCACATTTGCCACCAGTCCCTTGGCAATATAGCTGTCCATTGACATATTGCTGTCCACGACCAGAATATCCGGCATTCCTCCGGAGATGATATCATTATTTAACTGCTTCACACCGAGAGTATAATCCTCTGAAGTGTTGTAGGTATTGTATTCCTTGACTACAATACGGTAAGTGTCACCGGACTTATTATACTCTACTACTTTTCTCTTCAGATCATAGTCGATATAGTTACCGGCCAGTGTAAGAACGATCCTGTCCTTGATATCCTCCGGCTTCACGTGGGTGAACAGACCGCCGCATATTTTGCCTTCGTTGTTATCATAGTAAAAGCCCAGGAACTGTTCCTCGTCCAGTATCAGGAAATTGTTCAGGCTGCCGGCAGCCAGATCTGAATTGATATAACTCATGATCTGCTTCGACTCCTGTGTCTGCACATTATAACCAAACAATCCGTTACTATCGGCATAGTACAGGATGTCACCGTCTCCGGGCACCATATTATAATAACCGCCGTTGGTCAGTGTCGAGGAAAGCTTTATTCCTTCTGATACCGCATCTGTTGCAGGATCATAGGTTGCGATATACATATCCGTGTAATTGCTCTCATCATAATAGATGATCTGCAGCTTGCCATCCGGCGTAATGATATTCGAGCTTGCATTGTTGAAAAGTGTTGCTGCTGCCTCTGGCAGCTCCTTCCGGTCTGTGATACCCTCTTCCGTCACAGTGCATTTCTCTATTTTATCACCGCTTAACATCAGTGTCAGGGTCCCATCCTCATTGGGGATGATACTATGTACCCAGGAATAGCTTTCTTCTGTATTCATATCATTCAGATCAGCTTCCCATAAGATAGTCCCATCCGCACTCCAGCAGATCAATGTATAATCATTCGTACTGCTGTAATCATCTTCGGAATATGTCTCACTATAGTAATTGCGTATTCCGTAGACATTTCCATCCGAGCCGACCGTACAATTGTTGAGCGATGTGCTAGTATAACTGCTGTTCCCTGCCGGTGCATCTACCACATCCATATCCGCTGCCGCAATATCCTGTGTGCTGGCCGCCTGCTCCGTAAGAGGCACTGCTTCATTTCCGTCCCCAGAAGCCTCACCGCCCTGTGCAGGTGCCGGAGTAGCCGGAGCCTCTCCTTCCTTCCACATAGGCAGTTCTACGGTGCCAATGACGGTACCATCCTGTTTCATTGTAGTAAGATGCAGCGTACTCTGACTGCCGTTATCGGAATATTCATAGGTCTCAAACAGAAGGTAAACCGTATCTCCCTTTCTGGTCAGCAGATCAATATTCATATTGTCTGAATCCATATTGAGATCCAGGGCCTGTTCCTTAAATACATACTGTTTTGCAAGACTGGCATCGGCCGCACTGCTGCCGCCGTTTCCGTTCCCGCCGTTACCCTTTCCACAGGCAGTCAGACCTGCGATCATTGCCACGGTCAACGCGATACTGATCAGTTTTTTCCCTTTCTTTTTCATTCTCCCTCTCCTTTTCTTGTCTGTGTCTGTTGTTTTACGACTGCTGTTCCTCTTTTGTCTCCTCCGGTGTCTGCGTTTCCTCTGTCTGCATGTTCATTGTCTGCGCTTTCTCCGGCTCTTCCGAAGCTGCATCCGCAAGCTCTGTTTCCTCCGCCGGTTCATCCGTCAGCCAGGAGAATTCACTGTCTGCATAAGGGTCTTCCTCCAGTTCCCGTTCCAATTCCTCCAGGACATCCCTCTCCTTGTGGGGGTGCTTTTTCTCTCTGCGGCGTTCCACAGCCCGCTCTGCCTTATCCTTACCGGTATGCCATACCTCCTTCAAGGTCCAGCCCTTATGGCGCCACCAGTGTACAAAGCACCAGATAACGGTCACTACCGGATATAATAACAGAAGCAGCATAACTACCGTAAGCAATGCAATAATGTCTTCATAGCCTCTCGCCAGATTCTCCCAGTAGGGGTAGATGATGGCTTTTCCGTTCATGGAACGCGTTCCGAAGGCAAGGATTGTTTTGATCCGGTTGGGCAGAGAATAACGTCTGCTGTTTTCCACGATCTCAACGTTTTTCTCATCTATGCCGATCCCTTCTTTTACTTTGCCGTAGGCGAACTCATCCACAGGGTTCGGCATCACGATCTCGTAATGATTGATCCCGTTATTCGTACCATAAGCAGACAGTGTCTCATAAGACACATAGACCACCGTGGAATTCAGTCCCGCCGCTTTATCCATTCTGCTGTCCGGGCGCTGCACCACACCGGTGACGATATGGGGTACATTGCCGATATATACTGTCATGCCCACCACATCATTAGAGCCGAACAGCTGCCAGGCCGCATCCTGATCGATGATACAATAATCCTGCATCAGATCATTACCGGAAAAATAGGCGCCGGTGATCAGTTTCAACGGATGGAACATAAAAAAGTCTCCGCCGATACCGATGGCATTGGCATCCAGCGTATTTTTCCCGTTGACCAGGGTGATCTTGCCGTCCGCACTGTAGGCATCCACCCAGAGTCTTGCACTGGGGTTCTCTGAGGTCTCTGTAATAGAGGCCTCCTGCAGCACATTTTTCAGTGAATATTCAAAGCTTTGAATGGTATCCTCCGTCACTTCCGCTTTGGAGGAGAAAAAGCAGCTGATCTGTGCCACATCCTTTTTTTCACTCCAGCGTCCGGCCATCTGCTGGGCATCCTGGGTATTTGCCAGATGGTTGGTCCATCCCAGCAAAAGCAGGAACAGAAGAAAGGATACTACTGCACTGCAGTACCATATGCATTTCTTTTTATTCTGTATTCGAATCCGAAACATCTGATCTGTTTCTTCCTTCCTGTTAAATTATTTTCCGTCTGAAAGACCTTTTATGAATTATTTGCCAGTCTGACCAGCTTTCCTGCCTCTACCGGCTGGGTAGATGTCGTAATGACAAATTCAGAGCCATATAACGCCCCACTCACTGCGGACTGGGTGTCATCACTTGCCAACACTTCCACATCTACACGGGTTGCAACATAACGATTGCCCAGAGGACTGCTCTTGGATTCCACGATCAGGATAAACTTACCGTTGCTGTCCTCACGGATGGCACTGTTGGGTACGATCAGATCGTAATTGGCACTCTTCTGTCCTACGGATACATTTAAGGACTGTCCGGGTGTCACTTCATCTCCGGTGATATCAAAGGTGAGCAGCTTCTTCTGTCCGGGATCTGTGGTATCCGGTTTGATGCTTGCCAGGGTAATATCCATATCACTGTATCTCCAGGAGTTCACCAGGTCTGCCTTATCTCCCACAGAAAGTCTCTTCGCCTGATCATTGGTCACGGAGAAGCTCATGGTAAAGCCCTTACCCTCCGGCTGCATGGTCACCAGTGCAGTATCCGGCTGTGCCTCGTCTCCTGCCTTGACTGTTACGCTGGTAATGGTACCCGAAATGGGGGCTTCGATGCTGGCACCTACCGCATTCTCCTGTAATTTTGCGATATCATCTCTCTGCTTCTGGAGACTGTCTAACTGGTAATCCAGATTCAGTTCCGTGGAAATATCCTTCAGCAGCTGTTCCTTGGTATCCTGTGCTGCTTTCAGCTGGATATTTCGTTTATCCAGTTCGGTCTGCCAGTTCTGGGTCTGCACCGTCAGGGAATTGGTGCTGTTCTCCTTGCTGTTCTGTTTATCTGCCAGTGCCTTGTTGGCATCTGCAAGCGCTTTTACCTTCTCATCATATGCTTTCACCTTGTCCGGATTGTTATTGATAAATGCCTGTCGTTCATTGATCAGCGACTGATACTGTTCCCTGTTCTTCAGTGCCAGCTGGTATTCGTCCTCTGTCACCTGATTGACAAAGCCATTACCGGATACCGAACTTGCAATGTTCTCATTGTATTTATCGATGGTGGCCTGACAGGTGGCCTGAGCTGCCTGCCATTCGCTGATCTTGTCTTTCGCAATCTTGACTTCATCACTGTTTAATGCTGCCTGGGCTGCGTTCACCTTATTCTGCTCCGAACCGGTGTCCGGCGTTCCTCCGGCATCCACGTTCACCTGTGCGGCCTTCAGCTGATTGATTGCGTTGGTGGCTTCATCCACCTGCTTCTGCCATCTGTCGATCTCTGCCTCCGCCGCCACAATGCGACTCTGATAAGTGTTTATGGAAGCCACATTTCCGTTCTGTACATTCTGGAAGGTAGAATTGGAAATGTCACCGGATAACAATGCCAGCTCAAAATCCAGCATTGCCTTATCCAATGCAGCCAACAAAAACAGTGGATCACCCTTCTCTACCTTGTCCCCGGTCTTTACCAGAACACTGGAGATCGTACGGGTCTCACTGATCTTCACATTATAGGGATCTCCGCTTTCCACCGTACCGGTACCGCGGATCTTTGCCGTGATCGTTCCAGACTGCACGTACTGGGCCGCCACCTCCGGAAGGGAATAGTTCATAAATGTATTGGAAAAAAATGTCAGCACCAACATTACAGACAAGAATATAATGGCTGCATTTTTAACCCATTCTCTTCTCTTTTTTCCACTGTTCTCGTTCATCTTGATTCTCCTCTATATTTCACTTTCTATCTGTATTCCGGCAGTCGGATCCATGCCGGTATATCCTCAAAAATCAGTGATCCTAGCCTTTGACACCGCCCTGGTAGGTAATTCCGTCTACCAGATATTCTTCTCCGTAGAGAAATACCAGAAGACTGGGCACCATGTCCGCATCGGATAACAGGATCAGCGGCTGCTCCACCATATTCCAGTAATCGATAAATACAAGGATGGCTGCGGAACACAGCGCTCCTTTGCACAATGGCATACAGATCAGCCGATAGATCTGCCACTCTCCGGCACCGTCAATCTGTGCCGCCTCCATGACCCCCACAGGAATTCTCTTCATGAACTTCGTCAGCAGATAGACTGCAAAGGGTGAAAAGATCCCGGGCAGCCAGATGGCCCAGTACGTATTTAATATATTCAGCTTTTCCGCCACCAGATAATTGGGTACCAGCGTTACCTGATACGGCATCAGCATCAATATCACATAGGAAAAAAATACCAAAGACCTCAGCTTCCCCGAGTACCTGGCGAATCCATAAGATGCCAGCGATGCCACGATCAGCTGAAACAGTACGATCGGTCCCACCAGGATCACGGAATTCCAGAATTTCAGCAGATATTCCGGGCTTTTCAAAAGTACCGTAGTATACTGGCTGAAGGATACAATATCCGGAATAAATTTCAAATTCACTTTTTCGGAAATATAGACCTTGCCGCCCTTATCATTCGTGGCAAATACCGAACCATAATTCGCTGATATCTCCGAAGATGACATGAAAGAATTGGTGATCGTCAGAACGATCGGCATCAGGAACAGTATGGCAAAAAAGGCTGCGATCACTGTTGCTATGCTGATGCGGACATTCTCAAATATCTTCTTTCTCTTTTTGAACCGGATTGCCCTTTTAAGTTCAGGCGGTACAGGTTTTTTAAGCTTCTGCTCCATCAGCCTTCCACATCCTTTCCGAAATGATTTTCCACTGCGAACAGAAGTCCGATGATCACGACCATGACGAGAGACATCAGTATCGCTGCTGCAGACAGCGTCTGATAATCCAGACTCTTGAACTTATTGTTCATGAAATGCTGCAGCATATAGATGGAATCGTAAGGATAATCTGTTGTCAGCAGATAGATCTCACGGAAGATCTTAAAAGAGCTGATCAGGGACATAATCGTCACAAACAAAAAAGTCGATGACAGATACCGGATCTTGATGTAAAAAAAGGTCTGTAGCGGTGTTGCGCTCTCCAGCCTCGCCACCTCCAGCAGCTCATTGGGAATGCTGGCCAGGGCTGCCATGAACAGGATCATATTATATCCAAGATTCTTCCACAAAAACAGGATTACGATAACAATGATGGAATAGCTGGACTTCAGCCAGTCAATCTTCTCTACGCCGAAGACTCCCAGAAGATCATTGACTGCACCGTTATAATGGAACAATACCTGCCAGATCAACACCCGGAACGGAAGTTTGGATTCCAATACAATGGCAAGCAGCAGGGACAATACCACTGCCAGCGGTACGGCAATGGCCGAGAACACAGCGGTATTATGTACCGCTGTACGGAAAGCGGCATTCTGCACTACATTTCTAAAGTTGTCTAAAAAGACAAAATTCATACTGATGGGATTGTCCACCAGGGAATAAAAGATCACAACCAGAAAGGGTAGAAAAAAGAACGCAAGAACTCCAAGGAAGCTGGGGGCTATAAAAAGCCCCGAGCTCCTCTTGAGTTTTCGCATTCTTCTATCTAATTTGTGATGCTTACGCGTATGTTTCACATGCTGTCTGCTCACGATATTTTAAGCCTTTCCTTTATCTGTTTTCATTCACATAGACCTGTACACGGCTCTGAATGACACCTGCCACATCCGCTACGGACTTCTGACCTTTGAAGAATGCTTCCGCTTCCTCCGTGATGATATTGGTGATCTCATCATTACCGGTTGCACTGGAAGGTTCAGCCACACTGATCAGCTCCTTCAGAATATTGATTTCTTCCTCGGTAGGAGTGTGATAGGTGTACTCCCAGTCTCCGTAACTGATGCCGGAAGTACCGTCCTCCGGAATCGGATTCCCGTTCTCATCCAGGATCTGCTCACCGTTTTCATCTGTCATATATGTCACATTCAGTGCCTTCTCCACCATATCATCCAGTGCAGACTTTCTGGCGGGAAGTCCATAGGAATATAGATCATCAAACGGCTGATTCAGGTAGTTCTCAATAAATGCCCATGCGCCGTCCTTGTTGGAGGATTTGGCGGTAATCGCATACAGCTCACTGGCCTGCATATAAGTACCGCTGCCACCGCCGGAGGTAGGATATCCGATATAGGTTACCGGCTCACCGAACATAGCTTCCTCCTCCTGAATACTGTTCAGCTGATAGATGCCTGTCATATTCAACAGTACTTCACCGGACTGGATCTTCGCCGGTGTAGATCTGTCATCATTCTGCCAGTCATACTCTTCGGGGAAGGTATTGACAAATTCCAGTACTTTCTGGAAATCTTCCGAATCAAAGCTGCACTTTCCCGTCTCCCAGTCAATATAGCTGTCCAGATCATAGGCTAACAGTGTGTACAGCATGCCGCTCTTGGTCATGCCCTCAAACAGGGAAGCACCTTCATGCTGGCCTGCATAGGCTATAATATCATCAATGGTCCAGCCCTTCTTATCACCCACTTCGGAGGTTCTGCCGACGATCGTGCTTAAGGTGAAGCTCTTGGGAATTCCCACCAGTTTTCCGTCAAAGGTATAACTGTCTACAATATTTTCAAAGAAATCATCCTTGCTTAATACACTGCTCTTCTCCAGATATGGTGTCATATCCTCAAATACACCCTTGGAAGCCAGTTCCTTGACATCCAGGTTGGACAGATCCAGGATATCCGGGCACCCGGCTCCGGAGGTAATATCATTGTTCATGGCTGTAATGCCATCTGACCAGGAAGTTTCGGTCCAATTATTATCATCAATATATGTTTTAATATTGACATGATATTCATTACTCTGCTTGTTGAAGGCTACGGCTGCTGCCTGAAGGCTCTGGGAGGTATACAGGGTTCCGATCGTGATCTGGGACTTCTGTGCTACCTCACTGGCCTTGGTTCTGGTCAGCTTCACCAGGTCAGTTTCCCCTGTGTTCCAGTCATTGACCACTGCCAGGATCTTACCGTCTGCGGTGGCTGCGGCATAGGTAACATAACTGCCGTTAATATCACTGTCCAGCCAGCTCAGTACTTCGGTAGTCTTCTGGTCTGCGAGACTATAATCATACAGGGCAGTATCCGTATTCACCAGGAGATCATTTTCTATTCCGGCACATAATCCTCCGTTGCCGTTCGTGTTCGGGAAGTTATCATATGTCTGTCCCAATGCCTTGCCGTCAAAGTCGATCTGGGATAGCTTCACATTGCCGGATTGGTCATAATAAGCCAGGTATACCTTGCCGTCTTTTGCCTTTCCCATGCCCTGGATCCACTGGCTGTCCGTCTGCACAGCTCCCTGAAATTGTCCGTCACTGCCAAACAGCCGGATCAATGAATCAGAGCTGATATAAAATCTGCCCTGGTCGTCCAGGCACATGCTGCCCACATAGGAATTGTTCTCATCCTGCTGCATGATATCCGTGATATCCTGTGTCACCAGCTCCGTACCGGATGCATCGTACTTGTGCAACACAGTCGTCTGCTGTGTATAAGCGTCATCACCTTCTGTGGCATTCCACTCAAATTCCGCAGTATAAATATTACCTTCCGCGTCTGCCTGCATGGAATAGATTCCACCGCCGTCCGCATTAATGGTGATCGGCAGATCCTCCCGGGAACCGTCTGTCAGCGAATAAGTTCCAAGCACGACCTTGCTCTCACCGGAAGCTTCATCCCATTGGTAATTTGTATAATACAGCTTATCTCCCTGTACTGTCATGTTACTGTAGCTGGAATTCGTATTATCATCCAACTCCAGGTATTCGGGAACATATACATATTCCTTCTGTTCTGTCTGTCCCACCTGATTCGATCCATCCTGCCTGCCGCAGGCTGCAAGCGACATTGCCATAACGGATGCCAGAGCAATCGCAGTTGCTTTTCTGCCCCTTAAATTTTTTCTCATACATTTTTCTCCTCTTTATTACGGTCTGTAATCCTACGGGTTCCCCCTGACAGCAAGTTCTACGGAGCAATCCATATTTCTTACTTATCTATGCACATTATACCCTATTTCTATAGTAAAAGCATCTTAAGAATTTATGAACTCAGATTACGATGTGTATAAAAAAAGTATAGGCCCAAAGGACCTATACCATCTTATGCATTTCTGCCTTTCTTCTGTGATGCCGGTACAGGCTTCCCAGTCTGTTATAGAACCAGAAGGACTGCACCAGAATATTATTGGCTTTTCCGATTTTCTCCTTGGTAGTGTCACTGCCCGTATCAAATCGGATTCACAACTGATCTTCTCTGGTATATCGGTATACGCCATACCGATACAGTCCGTTTTGTGAGCATCGCTTCCACCGAAGGTTGGCAGTGCGTACATTTCCGCCAGTACCTTTGCGCAATGGTTGCTCTCTACACTCTCACAGGCATTGAAGCCTTCCAGAAAATCAAACTGATTCATCACCGCCATCTGATTCCGCTTCTTCAGGGTATTGGTGAAGCTTAAATATTTCTCTCCGCAGGGATGTGCCGGCCCTAATATTCCACCGTTCTTATGCACGATATCGATCAGGATCTGCACCGGCAATCCACGAAGCTCCAGAATTTTCAGCTTAATGGTCTCCGGCATGATCACCAGAATATGTCCTGCATCAATGGTATCGTATTCAATCCCCTTCAACACCACAAAGTCTTTAAATTTTTGATCTTTTATATTTCGTTTCCACGTGCGGTAACCATTATAAGAATTATGATCACTGACCAGCATACCGTTAAAACCCTTGCGGATCAATTCCGCAATAAAATCGTCAATAGGAACCTTTCCATCCATAGATCCTTCTTTTGTATGACAATGCATATCAAATTTCATCTGTTTTGTTCCTTCTTTCTCTTGTGGCTTACGTCTTTGGTCCATGCCAAGTATAACAGATTCCCTCATATCATACAACGCTTTTACGAAAAAATGTCTGTAAGTTTCTGACATTATACACTGATTTTACCACTATTTCCGCTGTTTTTGGCATTACACCGGAAACGTAAAGCAGGCACCGGCCTTTTATAGCCGATGCCTGCATATTTTTCTGCTATTCAGACAAATGTCTTACTTTACCACACGTACGCGGAAGACACCGTCGATCTTCTGTAAGGATTCTACCAGATCCTGTGTTGCCGCATTTTCAATATCCAGCATGGTATATGCCACTTCACCGCGGGATTTATTGGTCATATCGGAGATATTGATGTTCTTCTCACCGATCACTGCGGTAAACTGATTCAACATATTGGCAATATTTTTATGGAAAATTGCAATTCTTCCGGCCTGGCTGCATACGCCCATATCGCAGGCAGGATAATTTACGCTGTTGCGGATATTGCCGTTCTCCAGATAATCCATCAGTTCTTCCACAGCCATCTTCGCACAGTTATCCTCGGATTCCTCGGTGCTTGCGCCCAGATGAGGGATCACGATACAGCCGGGCTGTCCTGCTGTCGTAGGATTCGGGAAATCAGATACATAACGGGCTACCTTGCCACTCTTTAATGCCTCCAGGACATCTGCCTCATTTGCCAGCAGATCTCTTGCAAAGTTTAACAGGACCACGCCATCTTTCATTTTGCTGATAGCTTCCTTGTTGATCATACCCTTTGTGGAATCCAGAAGCGGTACATGTATCGTAATGTAATCACAGTCTGCATAAATTTCTTCCACATTCGTCACATGCTTGACAGAACGGCTTAAGTTCCATGCAGCATTGACAGATACATAAGGATCATAGCCATAGACCTCCATACCGAGGCTTACTGCTGTATTGGCCACCTTAACGCCGATAGCGCCCAGACCGATGACACCTAACTTTTTGCCCATTACTTCCGTACCGGCGAATTTCTTCTTTTCTTTTTCTGCAGATTTGGCAATATCCGCATTATCCCTGGATGCCTTGACCCATTCGATACCGCCTACCACATCACGGGCAGCTAACAGCATACCAGCGATCACCAGTTCCTTTACGCCATTGGCGTTGGCACCGGGAGTATTGAATACTACGATACCCTTTTCCGCACATTTATCCAGAGGAATGTTGTTGACTCCGGCACCGGCTCTCGCTACTGCCAGCAGATTTTCCGGCAGCTCCAGCTCATGCATGGAAGCACTGCGGACCAGAACGCCCTCTGCGTCATTCATATTATCGATTACTTTATAGTCTGCTGTCAGACGATCCAGTCCCACTTTGGAAATGGGATTCAGGCAATTGATCTGAAACATTTTTCTCCCCCTTAAGCGTTCTCCGCTTCAAACTTCTTCATGAACTCTACCAGCTTCTCCACACCTTCGATGGGCATCGCATTGTAGATACTTGCTCTCATGCCGCCTACGGTTCTGTGACCCTTCAGGTTCTCGAAACCGGCTTCTTTTGCTTCTTTTACGAACTTGGCATCCAACTCTTCATTACCGGTAATGAATGGAACATTCATCAGGGATCTGTCTTCCTTGCGGACGGTTCCCTTGAACAGCTTACTTTCATCCAGGTAGTCATACAGGATCTTCGCCTTTTTCTCATTGCGCTCCTTCATTGCTTCCAGACCGCCCATCTTCTTCAGCCATTTAAATACCTTGCCGCAGATGTAGATGCCGTATGCGGGAGGCGTATTGTACAGAGAATCCGCATCTGCATGGATCTTATAACGAAGCATGGTCGGTGTACCGGGAAGCACATCCTCGGTGATCAGATCCTCACGGATGATCACGATAACCACACCTGCAGGTCCGATATTTTTCTGTACGCCGCCATAGATCACACCGTATTTTGTCACATCTACCGGCTCGGATAAAAAGCAGCTGGATACATCTGCAACCAGGGGCTTACCCTTGGTATTGGGCAGGGTCTTGAATTTCGTACCGTAAATGGTATTATTCTCGCATATGTACACGTAATCGGCATCCTCGCTGATGGGCAGATCGGAGCAATCGGGAATATAAGAGAAGGTCTTATCCTCAGAAGAAGCGATCTTATTTGCCTTGCCGTACAGGGAAGCCTCCTGATATGCCTTCTTCGCCCACTGACCGGTTACGATGTAGTCTGCCACACGGTTCTTCATCAGGTTCATGGGGATCATGGCAAACTGCTGACTCGCACCGCCCTGCAAAAACAGTACCTTATAGTTGTCCGGGATATTCATCAGTTCTCTGAGATCAGCTTCCGCTTCCTTAATGATCGTATCATAGGCTTTAGATCGATGGCTCATCTCCATTACGGACATGCCGGTTCCTCTATAATCCAGCATTTCATCGGCTGCTTCCTGCAATACCTCCTCAGGGAGTACTGCAGGGCCTGCGGAAAAGTTATACACTCTTGCCATTTTCAAAGACCTCCTCGATATTTTCTAAATTTTTTATAAAAAGCATAGGTATAGAATAAGCTTTTCATTTGCTTTAGTCAACTACATTGTTAAATTATTTTCAAAATGTTCGCATCCCGCACACATTTTGTCAGAAAATGTCTGTTTTATTAATAAAACATTACGACAGGGGTACCGATCTGTACCATGTCGTACAATTCTTCCATTTTGTCCTTCGGTGTATTGATACAGCCATGGGAACCGGCAGTCTGGTAGATGTCCCCGCCGAACTCTTTTCTCCAGCTGGCATCGTGGATACCGATGCTGCCCTTTACAGGTACCCAGAATTTCACAGGGGAGGCATAGCCCGGTCCCCGCAGTACTCTGTCCTTCTGCTTGTTATAGACGAAATTCACCCCCTCCGGTGTTCCCATACGTCTGCGCATGTTGCCGGTCACCACATCCGTCTCCAGCCGCAGTTCCCCCTTTTCATAATAGTACATTTTCTGTTGTGTCATATCCACTTCGATATAGGTATCTCCGATGTCATCCCTGCCATAGCAGAAAGCTTCTCTCTCGTAAGTGGGAACATGGGACTGCTGTGTCCCCGTATGTACACCGGCATCCAGCAGATGCTCCATCAGGTATGCAGTCTCTTTTTTCTGATCCAGCTTGCTTCCATAGGTGCCGCCCTCGATGGTGATCACATCTCCTCTGGTACTGTGGAATTGTCTGGTACGGCCATAACCGTCATACTTTTCGGCCAGCTGCTCTACATACGCCGTCACGGCTTCTTCATCCAGTACAAAGTTACCGGTCTGATCCGTCACCGGCAGACCATTCTCCGTCACCAGAAAAGAGGCACAGTCCGCTGCCGTCACCGGATGTCTCTCCTGTCCAAAGTAATAGACAATATCACAGCTCTGATAACGTTCAATCTCCTTCCAGAGATTCCGCAGAGTTTTCTGGTTCTCATTTGGAGTGATGTCATAATAACAGCCACTATCTGACAGGTTTAACGTCTCCTGCCCGTTTTCTACTGTGTTCTCCAACGCCAAAAAAGCCTTCTCCAAGTCAATGCGTCCCGCAAGTCCATCCGTGAAGACGTACTCGCCCGACGTATCCCGGGCAAGGCTGTAATCCTTGTTCTTCTGTTGTTCGGCCCGTACAAATTCCAGAGAATCATAAGCTCTCCGAAGCCCATCCACATCCACGGTCACTGTGGGAGAAAGTTCCCTCCGGGAGTGAAACAGAACATTGTCCACCCACAGGAACGGATTCTGTTCCTGCCGGTAATGTTCCAGTACGTTACTGTAATCTGCCTGATAATCTGCTTCCGCAAGAGAGATTGTATACTCTGTCCCCTCTCTGTCCACGATGACAATATTCGGAGCCTCTGTACGCAACAAAAGCTCCGAATTCACTTCCTCCACCGTTTTTCCGGTACAGTAGACACCGTTGATCCAGGTATTTACAGAGAAGCCTTCTCTGTAATAAAATGCCAGAATAAAATATCCGGTCAGTAATAACAGCAAAAATAAAAGTACTGCCAAAACTAATCTTTTCGTCGTCTTTTTCATCAGGACTGCCTTTTCAAATCATCTCCGTCAAACACTTCGCTGATGGGGGCTCCTGCCGGAACCATGGGGAATACCTTATCATCCTCCGGGATCATGCACTCGATCAGTACCGGTGCTTTCAGGGCAATGGCCTTCTCGATGGCCGGTGCCACTTCTTCCTTTTTGGTCACGCGGATGGCGGTACAGCCCAGTCCTTCTGCCACCTTGCAGAAATCCACCTTATCCTTCAGTACTGTCTGGGAATAGCGTTTCCCATAGAACAGTGTCTGCCACTGTCTTACCATGCCCAGCACCTGGTTGTTGATGACCACCTGGATGATGGGAATGTTGTAACGGCTGGCAGTAGCCAGTTCGTTCATGTTCATGCGGAAACATCCGTCGCCTGCAATGTTGATGCAGACCTTATCCGGCTGTCCGATCTGCGCCCCGATGCAGGCTCCCAGACCGTAACCCATGGTACCTAATCCTCCGGAAGACAGGAAGGTACGGGGCTTCGTATAATGATAATACTGTGCCGCCCACATCTGATGCTGTCCCACGTCTGTGGTGATGATGGCTTCTCCGTTCGTTACACGGTCAATCTCCTGCATGATATAAGGACAGGACAGATTTTCGTCATCGTATTTCAGGGGATATTTTTCCTTCAGTTCCATTATATGTGCCATCCACTCCGGATGTTCCTGTTTCGACAGGCAGGCATTCAATTCGGTCAGAGTCTTCTTCAGATCTCCTACCAGAGATGCATCCACACGGATATTCTTGTTGATCTCCGCAGCATCCACATCCAGTTGGATGATTCTTGCGTTCTCTGCGAACTTCTTCGGGTTACCCGTCACACGGTCTGAGAATCTGGCTCCCAGTGCTACTAACAGGTCACACTCACTGACGCCCAGATTGGAAGTCTTGGTGCCGTGCATACCGATCATTCCTGTATAGCGCTCGCTTCTGCCGTCAAAAGCGCCTTTTCCCATCAGGGTATCGCATACCGGTGCATCGATAAGTTCCGCGAACTCTGCCACCTCTGCACTTGCTCCGGAGATAATAGCACCGCCGCCCAGATAGATATACGGCTTCTTTGCCTTATGTATCATTTCCGCTACCAGCATCAGTTCTTCTCTGGTGTAGCGGGTCACTCTTTCCTCCGGCTGAATGGTCACAGGTGTATACTCGCAGGTTGCCGCAGTCACATCCTTCGTAATATCGATCAGCACAGGGCCCGGTCTGCCGCTTCTGGCAATATGGAATGCCTTGCGAATGGTATCTGCCAGGATCTCCACATTTTTCACAATATAGCCATGCTTCGTAATAGGCATGGTCACGCCGGCGATATCCACCTCCTGGAAGCTGTCCTTACCGAGTAAAGGCAAGGTAACGTTGGCGGTGATCGCTACCATCGGTACAGAATCCATGTAAGCCGTAGCGATACCAGTGACTAGATTCGTGGCGCCGGGACCGCTGGTAGCCATGCAGACACCTACTTTTCCCGTAGCTCTCGCATAGCCGTCCGCCGCATGTGCCGCCCCCTGTTCATGGGAAGTCAGAATATGTTTGATCTCCCCACTGTGCTTATAAAGTGCGTCATAAATATTAAGGATTGCTCCGCCGGGGTAACCGAATACGGTATCTACCCCCTGCTCCTTCAGACATTCTACCAGAATTTCCGATCCCGTTAACTGCATTTCAAAATCCCTCCGGTTATTTAATGATTGCTTAGTTCTTCTGAGAAGGTGCTTCCAGTACCGCACCACGGTTGCCGCTGGTCACCAGTTCATGATATCTTGCCAGATAGCCTGTGGTGATCTTGGGTTCTCTGGGCTGCCATTTTGCTCTTCTCGCTGCCAGTTCTTCGTCAGATACCAGTACATCCAGCTTGTTCTCCGGGATATTGATACGGATGATGTCTCCCTCTTCCACCAGTGCGATCGGGCCGCCCACTGCTGCCTCAGGGGATACATGTCCGATGGATGCTCCTCTGGATGCTCCTGAAAAACGTCCATCCGTGATCAGTGCCACGCTGGAACCCAGTCCCATTCCTGCGATGGCAGAAGTAGGATTCAGCATCTCACGCATGCCGGGGCCTCCCTTGGGGCCTTCGTAACGGATTACCACTACGTCACCTGCCACGATTCTGCCGGACTTAATGGCATCAATAGCATCCTCTTCACAGTCGAATACTCTGGCAGGGCCCTCGTGTACCAACATCTCCGGTGCCACGGCAGATCTCTTGACCACGCCGCTGTCCGGTGCCAGATTCCCCTTCAGTACAGCGATACCTCCGGTCTGGGAGTAAGGATTTTCCACAGGACGGATGACTTCCGGATTCTTGTTTACACAATTCTTAATATTCTCGCCTACGGTAGTGCCGTTTGCTGTCAGACAATCGAGGTTCAAAAGTCCCTTCTTGGACAGTTCATTCATTACCGCATAGACACCGCCTGCTTCATTCAGATCTTCCATATAAGTAGGGCCCGCCGGTGCCAGGTGGCACAGGTTCGGAGTCTTGGCGGAGATCTCGTTGGCAATCTCCAGATTCAGTTCCACGCCGGCTTCTCTTGCAATAGCGGGCAGATGCAGCATAGTATTCGTGGAGCAGCCCAGCGCCATATCTACCGTCAGTGCATTCTGGAATGCTTCCGGTGTCATAATGTCTCTGGGACGGATATTTTTCTCTACCAGTTCCATGATCTTCATGCCGGCATGTTTTGCCAGACGGATACGCTCGGAATATACGGCAGGAATGGTGCCGTTGCCTCTCAGTCCCATACCGATAGCCTCGGTCAGGCAGTTCATGGAGTTCGCGGTGTACATACCGGAACAGGAACCGCAGGTAGGACACACCTTTTCCTCAAACTCTGCCAGTTCATCCATGGTCATGGTACCTGCTGCCACACTTCCCACTGCCTCGAACATGGAAGACAGGCTTCTCTTCTGTCCGTGTACATGTCCGGCTAACATGGGACCGCCGGATACGAAGATCGTAGGAATATTCACTCTGGCTGCTGCCATCAACAGACCGGGAACGTTCTTATCACAGTTGGGGATACATACCAGACCGTCAAAGCCGTGTGCCATAGCCATACACTCAGTACTGTCGGCGATCAGATCTCTGGTCACCAGGGAATACTTCATTCCCACATGTCCCATGGCAATACCGTCACATACAGCAATGGCGGGGAATACCACCGGCATACCTCCGGCCATGGCTACGCCCATTTTTACAGCTTCTGTGATCTTATCCAGATTCATGTGTCCGGGTACGATCTCATTGAAGGAGCTGACGATACCGATCATAGGGCGTCTTCTCTCTTCTTCGGTAAATCCCAGGGCATTGAACAGACTTCTGTGGGGTGCCTGGGCAGTTCCTGTCTTTACAGAATCACTTCTCATAATGATATCTCTCTTTCTCTTGCTTATTTTCTCTATACCGGATAAATGTGCTTCCGGGGCAAATGGCATCAGATTCTCTCTGCCAGAAGGTCGCCCATCTCGGTACAGCCTACCTGCGTGCAGCCCTCAGACATGATATCGCCGGTGCGGAAGCCGTCCTGCAATACTTTCTTCACCGCTGCCTCGATGGCATCTGCTTCTTCATCCAGGTCAAAGCTGTAACGAAGCATCATAGCCGCGCTTAAAACAGTGGCGATAGGGTTTGCAATATCTTTACCGGCAATGTCCGGAGCGGAACCGTGGCTGGGCTCGTAGAGACCGAACTTTGTATCGTTCAAGCTGGCACTGGCTAACATTCCGATGGAACCGGTCACCATACTTGCCTCATCGGACAGGATATCTCCGAACATATTCTCTGTCAGGATCACATCAAACTGTGCGGGATCCTTCACCAGCTGCATGGCACAATTGTCTACCAGCATATGTTCCAAAGTAACGTCAGGATAATCCTTCGCGACCTCTTCCACGACCTTTCTCCACAATCTGGAGGAATCCAGGACATTGGCTTTATCCACGCTGGTTACTTTTTTCCTGCGCTTTCTGGCAATATCAAAACCTTTGATAGCAATTCGACGGATCTCGTTCTCATCGTAGGTCAGGGTATCAATAGCTTTTCTCACACCGTTCTCTTCG
>QWCY01001171.1_pt1 | contig 39739 bp, 38 predicted proteins | sample 1972631 | NCBI WGS metagenome assembly QWCY01 (sample SAMN09866696, study PRJNA288562) | Human gut metagenome isolate pre1_stool, whole genome shotgun sequencing... | isolation source: gut | host: Homo sapiens | place: USA: California
CGACCTGCTCGAGCGCAACACCATGCGCCGGATCGAGGCCTTCACCGCCGTGACCGACCCGAACGCGCGCGCCGAGGTGCTCGAGGTGCTCAGCGCCATGCGGCGCGACAACCGGCAGGCATGGATCATGCAGCCGGACGGCAGCTACCTCCGCCCCGACCCGACGGGCGAGCCGTTTGTGAGCCAGACCTACCTGCACACGTACTTTGCCGGGCGCACCGTCGCAAAATCCACGCCCCCTGCCCCGCCCCAGCCAAAGAAAAAGCTGCCGTGGTGGCGGCGGCTGTGGATCTGGCTGCGCAACAACTGACGAAAAAGCCGAAATTTGGTCTTGACAAGCGCGCAAAAGCGCGTATAATGTGCTTTACAATTTAACAGCCTTATCAAGAGTGGCGGAGGGACCGGCCCTGTGAAGCCCGACAACCTGCAGAGACCTGCAAGGTGCCAAATCCGGCGGTGCAAATCGAGAGATGAGGATCTTCGCCTTTTCCAAGCGCTCCGTCGGCTGTCGGGGCGCTTGTTTCTTTGCCCCGGCTCAACAGAAAGCGAGGAATTTAACCAATGGCTCATCATCTCTTTACATCCGAATCCGTCACAGAGGGACATCCCGATAAGATCTGCGACCAGGTGTCCGACGCGATCCTCGACGCCATTCTGGCGCAGGACCCGAACGGCCGTGTCGCCTGCGAGTGCACGGTCACGACCGGCGTCGTGAACGTCATGGGCGAGATCACGACCGACTGCTACGTGGACATCCCGAAGGTCGTGCGCCAGACCGTGCGCGAGATCGGCTACGACCGTGCGAAGTACGGCTTTGACTGCGAGACCTGCGCCGTCATCACGAACATCGACGAGCAGAGCGCGGACATCGCCCTCGGCGTGGACCAGTCGCTCGAGAGCAAGGAGACCGGCGACAGCGCGCTCGACAACGGCGCGGGCGACCAGGGTATGATGTTCGGCTTCGCCTGCGACGAGACGCCGGAGCTGATGCCGCTGCCCATCTCGCTGGCCCACAAGCTGGCCAAGCGCCTGACCGCCGTGCGCAAGCAGGGTCTGGTGGACTATCTGCGGCCCGACGGCAAGACGCAGGTCACGGTCGAGTACGACGAGCAGAACCGCCCCGTGCGCGTACACACCGTCGTGCTCAGCACGCAGCACGCCCCGGAAGTGGACATGGCAAAGCTGCGCGAGGACATGATCGAGCTCGTCATCCGCCCGACCATCCCGGCCGAGCTGCTCGACGACGACACCCGCTACCTCATCAACCCCACCGGCCGCTTCGTCGTCGGCGGCCCGCAGGCCGACTCCGGCCTGACCGGCCGCAAGATCATCGTCGATACCTACGGCGGCAGCGCCCCGCACGGCGGCGGCGCGTTCTCCGGCAAGGACCCGACGAAGGTCGACCGCAGCGCCGCCTACGCCGCGCGCTACGTGGCCAAGAACATCGTGGCGGCCGGGCTGGCCCACCGCTGCCTCGTGCAGCTGGCGTATGCCATCGGTGTGGCCGAGCCCGTGAGCGTGCTCATCGACACGCAGGGCACCGGCACCGTGCCGGACGCGCAGATCGCCGCTGCCGTGCAGCAGGTGTTCGACCTGCGGCCGACGGCCATCATCCGCGACCTCGACCTGCGCCGCCCGATCTACCGGCAGCTTGCCGCCTACGGCCACATGGGCCGTGAGGAGCTCGGCGTCCGCTGGGAGGACACCGACCGCACCGACGCCCTGCGCGCCGCCGTTGCCGGGACAAACGCGTAATTGGAACATCGTAAAAAAATCTCCGCAGCCGAAGCTGCGGAGATTTTTTTCTGTTTTCCGATTCATTCGAAAACCCGGCGAAGCGATTCTCGTCGGCTCAATAGTACGAGCGGCCCCAGGTGGCGGTCTCGTAATTTGCGAGGAAGTCGGCGTTCGCGCGCTCGGTCGGCGTGAGCGAATTGTTATCGAACGACGCGCCGGGCACCGTGCCGTGGTACCAGCTCTGGGCCTCGAAATAGGCCGCGATCTGCGGCGTCTGAAAGATGCGGCCGTGGCGCGCAAAAATTTCATTGCGGGCAAGGCAGCACTGCTCCCACGTGAGGTCCGCCACGTCCGCCCGCGTGAGCAGGCGCGCGGCGCTGTCCGGCAGGATGTAGCCGCCGGCGGAAGGCGTCGACGCGGGGCTCGGCGTCGGGGCGGGACTCGGTGTCGGGGTCGGCGCAGCAGACGGCTCCACCGTCGCCGTCACGGCCGGGGTCACGGCCGCAGCCGGGTCCTTCGGCTTGGGCTTGACGTTGAGCGCGATGAGCAGCACGATCAGCGCCACGCCGAGGGCGGCAAAGATCGCAATGAGCAGCGCCTTGCTGCGCGGCGCGTCCTTGTCCTCCGGCGCGGGCGTATACGGCGCGTCCTCCTCCCAGCCGGGCACCGGCGCATCGTCGGCCCATGAATCGTCCTGCGGCTCGGCTTCATCGTCCCAGTCGTCGGCGGGGGCGCCGTCCTGCCAGCCGGAGGCGGAGTCGTCCTGCCAGCCGTCCGGCGGGATGTTTTCGTCCTGCCGCGCTTCCAGCGGCGCCTGCTCACCCCCGCAGTAGGGGCACCAGCGCGCATCATCCGGGATATCTCGTCCGCAGTAGGGACACTGCATTGGCTTCACCTGCCCTTTCACACACACAAATAGTTTTCCTCAATGTACCATATTCCCGGCCATACCGCAAGGATAAAAAATGTCCCCCGGTTGTTCGCCGGGGGACAAAAGAAACGCTGTTAACCCGCGATGCGCTTGGCGCCCACGTAGTTCTTCAGGTAGTAGCTCGAGCTCAGGTCGCTGATGACGACGCAGCCTGCGCCGGAGCTGCTGTGGATGAACTGGCCGTTGCCGATGTAGATACCGACGTGGCCGATGCTGGAGCTGTTGCTCGCAAAGAACACCAGGTCGCCGAGCTGGAGGTTGGCCTTCTCGACATAGGTGCCGTTGTTGTTGTAGATGCTGCTGGCCACACGGCTCATGGAATAGCCGCAGAGCTTGTACACGTAGTTGACAAAGCCGGAGCAGTCAAAGCCAGAGGGGCTCATGCCGCCGTAGACATACGGCGAACCCATGTACTGCTTGGCCGTGGCGACGATAGTCTCGCCGATGGAGCCGCTGGGCGTGCTGCCGCCGGTACTGCCGCCGTCCGACTTCGTGGTGGTGACGTAGGCGCTGTTGACATAGCCCTTGACGCCGTTGATGGTGACGGCCGTCCAGTCGCCGCTCGTGCCGGTGATGGTCAGCGGCGTGCCGTTGTTGTACGTGCCGAGGATGGAATAGTTCGTGCCGGCACCGGAACGCAGACGCACGTCGTTGCCCTTGATGTAGCCGGTCTGGCTCGTGGAGCCGCCGCCGTTATTGGGCTTGGTCGTGGTCATGTAGTCCTTGCAGACATAGCCGTCCTTGCCGCTGTAGCTGACTTTGTACCAGTTGCCGCTCTCGCCGGTGATGGTCATCTGCGTGCCGGTGTTGTACACGCCGAGGATGGAGCTGGTCGTGCTCGCACCCGAGCGCATGCGCACGCCGGTGCCCTTGATGTAGCCGGCCTTGCTGTCGGCCCCGCCGCCGGAGACGTAGTCCGAGCGGATGTAGCCGCTCACGCCGCCGATGGTGACCTTCGACCAGCCGTTTTCCGTGCCGGTCACGGTCAGGGGCGTGCCGTTCTGGTAGGTACCGAGGATGGAATAGTTCGTGCCCGGGCCGGAGCGCATGCGCACATCGCTGCCCTTGACCGAACCGTTGGAGCCGGCCGTGCTGCCGCCGCTGCTCGTCACGCCCGAGAGCGAGACATAGTCCGAGTGGACGTAGCCGGCGGTGCCGTTGTAGCTGACCTTGTACCAGGCGCCGCTGACGCCGGTGACCGCCATGGTCGTGCCGGAGTTGTAGGTGCCGAGGATGGAGCTGCTCGTGCTCGCGCCGGAGCGCATGCGCACGTAGCTGCCGTCGATCGTGCCGGTGCCGAAGCTGGCATCCATTTCATTGGCGCGTTTGAGGTAATCGGAAGATATGTAGCCGACGGTGCCGTTATAGACCACCGTGGCCCAGCCGCCGCTCGACTGCGAGGACACCACGACGTGGGTGCCTGCCGGGAGCGTGGAGATAATGCCGTAATTCGTTCCGGCGCCCGTTCGGAAGTTGACGGCCGTCGTCGTCGTTGCGCCGCCGGCACTCGCCGCGGAAGCCGAAACGGCCAGCGTGAGCGCGAAGAGCGCGGAAACAACGGCTGTTTTCAGAAATCGTTTCGCCATAGAATCATCCTTTGCTTAGTTATTCGCGAGCGCGCGGTCCAGCCACACAGCCGCCACGTCCATGGCGTTGTAGAGGCCGTCCTTTTCTGTCTTTTTGACCACACGGTCGCGGGATTTCAGATCCGGGTCGGTGAGCTGAAGCTGCACGGAGACCCGCGTCGCCACGTCGAGGTCCTTGACCTTTTTCGTGTCGAGGATCTGCATCATAATGATGTACTTGTCGGCCATGCTGCCGTAATAGAGCAGGTTGTCTTTCCGGCGCAGCGGATGGCCTTTGTAGCACAGTTCGGTCGATTTTGCTGCCAATGAGATACACCTCCGATACCACTGTTTTCGAATTGTAACACATTTCAATCTTTTTGTCAACACCGCGTGCCCCGCGCCGTCGTTTCGGCGCGGGGACGCACGATGGGGCAAAGCGTTTGCGCGCGGCTCAGCCGGCGTCGGCGTCGTCGCCGGTGTCCTGCGACTGGCCGGAGAAATTGCCGAAAATGCCGGTCGGCGCGCCGATGGTCGGCGTCGGGAAGCTCTTGGTCGGCAGATCCTTATGGATCGGGTCCATGACGAGCTTCCAGATCTGGGCGGCGGGGTTGCCGGAGAAGTTCATATACTCGGGCATGTCGTAGCCGGTCCAGACGGCGGCCACGTAGTACGGCGTGAAGCCGACGAACCAACGGTCGCAGTTATTGGTGGTCGTACCGGTCTTGCCGCCGACGGGCATGCCGGTCAGGCGGGCCTCGGTGCCGGTGCCGCTGTTGACGGCGTTGCAGAGCATGTCGGCCATGTTCCACGCGGTGTTGGCCTTGAAGGCCACGATCGTGCGCGCGGGATTCTCGAGCACGACCTCGCCGCTGGAATCCTTGACATACGAATACGTGCGGCCGTAGGTGAACACGCCGTCGTTGACGAAGGCGGAGTACGCCTGCGTCATCTCGCGGACGGTGATGCCGTGGGTGAGCTGGCCGAGGGCGAGCGGCGCGTAGTCGCAGTCGGACTCGGCAAGGCTCGTGACGCCGAGCTTGTCCTTCAAAAACTCATACGACGCGCGCGGCGTGAGCTTGTCGAGGATCTGCGCGGAGACGGTGTTGAGCGAGCGCTGCAGCGCCTCGCGGATGGTGACGACGCCATAGTTGCCGCCGCCGGAGTTTTTCGGATACCAGCTCGTGCCGGAGAGCTTGATGTCCGCCGCATCGTTGACCTGCGTGTACTGCGTGATGAGGCCGAGCTCCATGGCCGGGCCGTAGGTCGCGATCGGCTTGATGGACGATCCGGGCGGGCGCTTGGACTGCGTGGCCCGGTTCGTGCCGAAGTTGATGGTCTTTTTTCCGGTGCCGCCGGACATGCCCTTGATCTCGCCGGTGTAGGGGTCCATGATGACGATGGCGGACTCGAACTGCTGGCCGGAGGCCGACGGGCGCTGTGGCATGTTGTCGAGGTCGGTATAAACATCGTCGATCGCCTGCTGGATGCTGGGATCGTAACAGGAATAGACCTGATAGCCGCCGGAATAGAGCAGCGTGCGCGCCGTGTCGCGGCTGACGCCCTTCTGCTCGACGAGGTCGTTGAGCACGTCGTTGATGACGGCCTCGGCATAGTAGCTGTAGATGGTCTGGGTGCTCTCTTCGGACTCGCTGCGCACGAACACGAGCTCCTGCGCCATGGCCTCGTCGTACTGCTCCTTCGAGATATAGCCCTGCTCGTACATCTGCTTGAGGATGGTCTCCTGCCGGGTCTTATTGTTCTCGCGGCTGATGAAGGGGTCGTACTTCGAGGGGTTGTTCGTGATGCCGATGATGCTCGCGCACTCGGCGAGCGTGAGGTCCTTCGGCTCCTTGCCGAAGTAGGTCTCGGCGGCGGTGTAGACGCCGTTGCACCCCTCGCCGAAGTAGACGATGTTCAGGTACCACTCCATGATCTCTTCCTTATCATAGGACTTCTCAAATTCGAGCGCCTGGAAGATCTCGAGCAGCTTGCGCTGCACGGTGATATCGTCCTGCTTGGTGAGGTTCTTGATGAGCTGCTGCGTGATGGTCGAGCCGCCGAAGTCGTTTTTCATCGACAGGAACATGTTGATGAACGCGCCGGTCGTGCGGTACCAGTCGACGCCCTTGTGCTTGTAAAAGCGCTTGTCCTCGATGGCGACGGCCGCGTGCTCCATGTCCTTGGGGATGTCGGCATAATCGACCCAGACGCGGTTTTCCGTGCTCGAGAGGTTCGTGAGGTTCTGCCAGTTGCCGTCGGCGTCCTCATACAGGATCGAGCTCGAGAGCGAGACCGTGAAGTCCGAGAGCTGCACGTCGAGGTCCGTGGACAGGCAGTTTTTCACATAGTACGCGAAGATGCACAAAAACAGCAGCCCCGTGACGAGCACGATCAGCAGGATCGTGCCGAGCACGCGCAGGATCGCCCCCGCGACGCTCACGGTCGCATCCGCAGCCTGGGCCGCGCGCGGGGCGGATGATGATGGTTTCGGTCGTTTTGCCATAGGCAGTGACGCACCTCCCTGATAATACACATTATCGGGTCAAAAACCCGGTCGATATTCAGCGCATAAAAACGGTTAAATGATATTATAACACACTCTGTCAACCGGGGATAGTCTTTCGCGCATTTTTGTCCCGCGGGTATGAAATGCGCGCGCGTTGGACAAACTTTCCGGTGAAAGGAGCGAGGTATATGAAACGAACGCTGGCACTGACGGTCGTGACGGCGCTGTGCGCCGTGTCGCCGTTCGTCGCGGGGGCGGCGATGTCCTCCCTGCAGCAGCCGGGCGCGGCCGCGCCGGCCACGTCCTACGACGGCGCGCAGGCGGAATATATCCTGCGGGATTACGAGGGCTATGTGAGCGTGTTCGCCTCCGACGCCGACCGCAAACCCCTGCAGGTGACGGGCATCGAGGTCGCCGGGCTGCGCCGCGCCGACCAGGAGCTGCTGCGCGGCGGCATCACCGTCGGCAGTCAGGAGCAGCTTTTGCTGCTGCTGGAGGATCTGGGATCGTAAAAGGACTTGATTTTACACGCCGGATGGGGTACACTGAAACCAGAACACGATCACGACTGGAGGACACCCCGATGAGTGAAGCATTCGGCAGCGATTATCTGACGATTGAGGACGAGGAAGGCAACGAGTTCGAGCTGGAAATTCTCAACGAGTTTGAGCTCGACGGTCAGGACTACCTCGCGGCGCTCCCCGCCGACATGGACGAGGACGACCCCGATTTCGGCATCATCCTGCTCAAGATCATGGAGGAAAACGGCGAGGAGCTCTTCGGCTCCATCGACGATGACGACGAGCTGGACAAGGTGTACAATTACTATATGCAGGAGATCTTCGCCGACGAGGACGAGGATTCTGACGACGGCGCGGAGGAATAAGTTCCCGCGCGGCGCATAGCATGGGAATAAGTCCTGCTGTGTGCGTGGAGCACGATCGGGTGCTCGGAGCCCATTTAAACCCACATCTCTGATAAGGGATGCCAGAACTTCCGCTGCGGATTGCAGGCCTCCCGGCCGGCTGAAAGATGCCGGTTGGACGTTGGAAGCAGAGAAACAGCAGAGAGGCGACCCACCTGCCTTCTTGTGCAGGTTGTAACTGGGCTCACACGGCATTGGCGGGCTGGCCGGCAGCGAAAGCTGCCGGCTTTTTTTCTTGCCTTTGACAAGAAAAAAGCCAAAGTGCAGCCACCGAAAAAGCGGCGCAATCCATTGACAACCTCCGCCGCCGGGGCTTATCATAACCCCGGCGGCACGCGCAGCGTGCCGAATTTTGTCCGAACGAAAGGAAATCCGCCATGCTCCGCTTCCAGAACGATTACTCAGAAGGCGCCCACCCGAACGTGCTGCGTGCCCTGTGCGACACGAACCTCCGCGCCACCCCTGGCTACGGGCTCGACGACGACTGCCGCCGCGCGGCCGACGCCATCCGCGCCCGCTTCGCCTGCCCGGAAGCCGACGTGCACTTTCTCGTCGGCGGCACGCAGACGAACCAGCTCGCCGCGTCCGCCTTCCTGCGCCCGTGGGAGGCCATGGTCGCGGCCGATACCGGCCACATCAACGTGCACGAGACTGGGGCCATCGAGGCCACCGGCCACAAGGTGATCGCCATGCCCGGCACGGACGGCAAGCTCACCCCCGCCGCCATCGCGGACGCCGCCGCGCAGCACTGCGACACACCGGGCGTGTACGACGAGCACATGGTGCTGCCGCGCATGGTGTACGTGTCCGACGCGACGGAGCTCGGCACCGTCTACACGAAAGCGGAGCTGACCGCCCTGCGCGCGGCGTGCGATGCGCACGGCATGTACCTCTACCTTGACGGCGCGCGGCTGGCGCAGGCGCTCACGGCCGTGGGCAATGACCTGCAGCCGGAGGACCTGCCGCGGCTGTGCGATGCGTTTTACATCGGCGGCACGAAAAACGGCCTGCTCTTCGGCGAGGCGATGGTCATCGTCAACGACGCGCTCAAGCCGGGCTTCCGCCGCGCGATGAAGCGCAGCGGCGCCATGCTCGCCAAGGGCCGTCTGCTCGGCGTGCAGTTTGCCGCCGCGATGGCGCATGACCTCTGGCTCGACATGGGCCGGCACGCCGACACACAGGCACAGCGCATCGCCGCCGCGCTCACGGACCGCAATGTGCCGATGTACGTGCCCTCGCCGACGAACCAGATCTTCCCCATCCTGTCGGACGCGCAGATCGCGCGGCTGCAGGAGCAGGTCGCGTTTTACACGACCGCCCGCGTGGACGCGGCGCACCAGGCCGTGCGCTTTGTGACCTCGTGGGCCACGACGGACGCACAGGTCGACGCGCTGCTGGCCGTGCTGGCGCAGGTGCTGGACTGAGCGCACAACATCGAAATACGGAACACGCCCGACGCATCCGCGTCGGGCGTGTTTTCTGCTTTACAAATGTTCCTTCTGCATCTTCGCCCAGCGGCGGGGATACTTCGGCGGCGTGGGTGCCGTCTTGCGGATGACGACGACGCTGTGCGTCACGTCCGTGCCGGGGATGGTGTAGTGCACCGTGCGCTCATACGTGCCGCCGAGCTTGCGGATGGCGCCGCGCGCCTCGTCGAGCTCCTCGGCGCAGTCCGGCCCCTTCATGGCGAGGAACACCCCGCCCGTGCGCACGAACGGCAGACACAGCTCGCACAGCAGGTACAGCCGCGCGACCGCGCGCGACACCGCCGCGTCAAACTGCCCGCGCAGCTCCGGCGCCTCCTCGGCGCGCGCGTGCAGGCACGTCACGTCCGCGAGGCCGGTGGCGGCGCAGACGTCGCCGAGAAAGCGCACGCGCTTATCGAGACTGTCGAGCAGCGTGAGCGAGATGTCCGGCTGCGCGATCTTCAGCGGCAGGCCGGGAAAGCCCGCGCCGGTGCCGACGTCGATGACCGACTTGCCGGCAAGCGGCTCGACCGTCAGCAGGGCGGCCGAATCGAGAAAGTGCAGCTGCGCCACGTCCGTCTCGCCGTGGATGGCCGTCAGGTTCATGACCTTGCTGCGCTCGTCGAGCAGCGTGTAATATGTCTGAAAGCGGGCCAGCGCCGCCGCATCGAGCGGCAGACCCAGCGCGGCAAAGCCCGCGCGCAGAAGTTCGTCCATGCTTGCCTCCGAAAATGATTGGTTGCGGCCATCTTATCACATTCTCCCCCGCGCGTCCAGCCCCGGGCGGGCATGGGCGGCATGACCGACGGCTATGGAAAAAAACCGCGGCCTTTCCACCGCATCCGGCGAGCCAAGCTCGCCACCTTCTCCTCAAGGAGAAGGCTGCACGCTCCGACCGCTCCGGCAGGGAGAAGGCCTGGCACCGGTCGAGCGGACGCGGCAGCGGGATCACCATGGCGCGTGACGCCACGAAAAACCGCCCGCACGGGTCTCCGTGCGGGCGGGAACACTGCCTGTGCAGCTATTATGCGTAAAAGACGTGGTCGCCGATCGTGGCCGTGTAGGTCAGGCGGCTATTGAACCACGAGGCGTTGCAGGCCGAGGGATTGATGAAGTACAGGCTCTCGCCCACCGGGGCGTACCCCTCGAAGGCGAGCTTCGCCGCAAGCTCGGCGTCCTCGTCCGGCGTGAGGCTGATGCGCCCGTCGGCCGTGGGCGAAAACTGCGCCACACCGCCGCGCCGGTCAAACACGACCTCCTTGACGCTGTTGGGGAACCGCTCATCCGCCACGCGGTTGAGCACGACATTGCCGACCGCGATCTGCCCGTCCATGGGCTGGTTGCCGGCCTCAGCATTGATGATGTGGCTGAGCCAATAGACATCGCGCGCACCGTAATAGCTCTCGCCGCTCTCGAGCAGCGCCTGCTCCGACGCGTCGACACGCAGGCTGGTATGGTCCGCGCTGAACGCGGCCGTGACGCCGAAGATCTTCTCCAGATCCGCCAGCGGCAGCACCACTTCCCCGTCGAGGGCATACACGCCGTCGGGCGCGTAGAAGCAGCGGCCGTTGGCCGTGTAATACATCGCGCCGTAGGTCGCCGTGATGTCCGCACCGTCGACCGTAACGGTCTCGGTGTCGCCGTCGGTGACCGTGTCGCTCTCGAGGCCGAGCATCTCGGCAAACGCATCCGCCGGGAGCCAGACCGCATCATCGAGCACGTAGCAGTAGCCGCCGAAGCGGTCGTCCACGTACACAGGCGTGTAGTCGCAGGCGACGGTCTCGGTGTAGTCGCCGGCGTCCATGCCGACGGCGACCGTGCGCACGACCGGCGAGGTCGCCTGCGCGGCGGCCTGCACCGCGAGCTTCTCGCCGCGCTCGGGCGCGGCCAGGGACGCGTCCCCGCTCACGACCGCCTTTGCCGCCAGCGCGCTGCCGTCCGGTCCGGCGGCCAGCGCCGAGTTTTCACCGGCGAGCCAGAAAAATCCGCACAATAAGCCGCAAAGCAGGCAGACGATGCACATCAGCGACAGGCCCGACTTTACGGACAGGCCCGCTTTCTTGGTTCGATTCATGACGTGCAGCCTCCTTTGCTGATTCATCACAGGGCACGGACATTTCAATCCACGCACCCAGCGGGCGCGTTCGTGATACGGCACCTTGCCCCGTTACGGATAATTATATTCATTTTTCAAACCGCACGCAATCGGCAAATTGCACAAAGCATGTTTTTAAGTTCTGAATAATATCCACAAAAAATTGCGTAAACAACAAAATATAGCGTTATGTGACGTTATTCTACGCAAGAAATTGTGTTGTTTACTTTGACTAAACGCAACGATTCGACGCAAAGTGACGAAAATAAAAAGATGCAAGTTCGCAAAAAATTCTTGCAAACTTGCATTATGTCAACTATTTTTATTATTTGAAAGAATTATGTTAATCTTTTTCCCGCCTCACAGCGCCTGACGCAGCGCCTTGGCGAGCTGGTCCGGGCAGGAGGTCGGCTTGCCGCCGCAGCGCACGCCCTCCATGCGCTCGATGGCCTGCTGCACCGGCATCCCCACCAGGAGCCGCGAAATGCCCTGCAGGTTGCCGCTGCACCCCCCTTGCACCTCAACTTGGCGGATAATTCCGTCCTCCACCTCCACCCGCATCAGGCGGGAGCAGACACCCTTCGGCCGGTATGTGATCGTCATGACGACGCCTCCTTCAGAATTTTTCTGCTCCCAGTATAGCAGATGCGGTGACATAATTCCACCCCCGAAACCATATATATTGTGGAGAACTTGATCGGAGGTGAGCAGATATGACGCTGCGGCAAAAACTGGCCTGTGTGGGGCTGACCGTGTTCGGTCTGCAGATCGCATCGGCCGCGGCGGGCGGCGCACCGCTCGCGGACAGGCTGCGGCTCTGGCTCGACCCGGAGCAGCTGCTTCTGGCATCGGTGCGCATGGAGCTGGGTGCGCCGCCGGTGGACGCGTCCCCCACGCCGGAGGCAGCGGCGGCGCTCAGCGCAGCCACGCCCGCGCCGGAGGCGACACCCGCCCCCACCACGGACGCCGACACCGACGAGGACGCCCCGACCACGACGGCCGACGGGCTGCCCATCGTGGCGACGAGCATCGCGGGCGGGCTGAGCATCAAAAACGAGACGGACATCGCGGTCGACGCGGCCGCGCTGCTGCAGCAAGGCCCGGCCGTGACGCTGCCGGTGGGCGAGCCGCAGATCCTCATCATGCACACGCACGCGAGCGAGGCCTTCACCCCCGCGGGGCGCGACCTCTACCCCGCGAGCGACACGTGCCGCACGGAGGACACCAATTATAATATCGTGCACGTGGGCGACGTGCTGGCCGACACGCTCGAAGCCGCCGGGCTGCAGGTGCTGCACGACCGGACGATCTACGACTACCCGAGCTACACGGGCTCTTACAACCGCTCGGGCGCGGCCGTGCAGGAATATCTGAGCCAATACCCGAGCCTGCGCATCGTCATCGACCTGCACCGCGACGCGCTGTGCTCGGACAGCGTGGTCTACAAGACCGTGGCCGAGCTGCCCGACGCCGCGTGCTCGCAGGTGATGCTGCTCGTGGGCACGAACGCCTCGGGCCTCTACCACCCGTACTGGGAGGAGAATCTGCGCCTGGCGGTGTACCTCCAGGACGCGGTAAATACGGCGCACCCGACGCTCATGCGGCCGATCACGCTCGTCAACGAGCGCTACAACCAGCACCTCACGCGCGGGTCGCTCATCATCGAGGTCGGCAGCAGCGGCAACACGCTGCAGGAGGCCACGCGCGCCGTGCGCCTGTTCGGCGAGAGCGCGGGGCCGGCGCTCGCCCGGCTCGTGCAGTGACCGGACCCGACACGGTGCGACATATTATAATAGGTATAAAACCGCCCCCGGCGGGCGAGAATCTCCGCAGACGGAGCTTCCGGCCAAAGGGGGTGGTTTCATGCAGGTACGCAATTACATGACGGGCGCTGCCGCCGTGACGCATCCGGACGAGCCGGTCGTCGCCGCCGCGCGGCTGATGCGCATGCGCGGCATCGGCGCGCTGCCCGTGTGCGAGGACGACGGCACACTCGCCGGGATGCTCACCGACCGCGACATCGTGGTGCGCTGCGTCTCGTCCGGGGGCGACCCGGGCGCCGTGACCGTGCGCAGCATCATGTCGCGCGACCCCGTGACGGTCGAGGTCGGCGCGGACATCCGCCACGCGATGGAGACCATGCGCGCAGCGCAGGTGCGCCGCCTGCCCGTGACCGAGGGCGACAAGCTCGCGGGCATTCTCTCGATCGATGACATTGCCCGCTCGGGCAAGTGGGACATGGAGTGCGCGCAGGCGCTGTGCGGCATCACGGCCAACGTCTGCCGGAGATAAGGCGGCACACCGCGTGACCAACGCGCATCCCAAGCCTTCTCCTTGAGGAGAAGATGCCGAGCAGCGCGAGGCGGATGAGGTGTTTCCTGACGTCACGCACTATGGTAATTCCGTTTCTGCACCGCTCGACCGGCGCCACGGCGGAAGAGGCAAAAGTGTATCGGCCACCTCCAGCGCCGCCGGTATTGCACGCCTGCCGCGCTTATGCGCAAGTTTACGCCTCCCCTCCGGCCGCGCGGACACCGCGCGGCCGATCATTTTGCGCACAAATGCCGAAACGCGGCGCAGAAAATACAGCAGAATGCACAATCTTGAGAATCATTCGCAAAAAGGGCTTTACAAATGCTGTTTCCTGTGGTATCTTCATATCAGTAATAATTCTTGTTACTGATTTTGAAGGAGGTGCTTCGATTGCCCACACGCAAAAACAGCAAAAAGCGGCAGGTCATCCTCGAAGCCCTCGCAGCGACGACCGCCCACCCCACCGCGCAGGAGCTGTATCAGCAGCTCAAGCCGGACTATCCCGACTTGAGCCTCGGCACGGTGTACCGGAACCTGAGCCTCTTCGCCGAAGAGGGCGACGCGATGAGCGTCGGCGTGTTCCGCGGGCAGGAGCGGTTCGACGCCCGCACGGAGCCCCACGCACACCTGCACTGTGCGCAGTGCGGCCGCGTCATCGACGTGCCGCTGCCCGGTGAGCCGGAGGCGCAGCTGTGTGCCCTCGCCCAGAGCGCGACGGACGCAAAGGTGCTCGGGTGCAGCATCACGTTCACGGGGCTGTGCAAGACTTGTCAGCAAGCGGACAAGGGATCCGCTTCCGAATAAAACAACCAACAATCGAAATCAAAAAACTTTAGGAGGAACTTACAATGAAAAAATGGGTTTGCAGTGTCTGTGGTTACGTTTACGAAGGCGAGCAGCCGCCGGTCGAGTGCCCGGTGTGCCATGTTGACGGCTCCAAGTTCATCGAGCAGAAGGCTGAGAAGTCCTGGGCTGCCGAGCATGTCGTCGGCGTGGGCAAGGCGTTCGGCGCGGACGTTCCGGCCGACGTGCAGAAGGAGATCGTCGACGGTCTGAGAGCCAACTTCGAGGGCGAGTGCTCCGAGGTCGGCATGTATCTGGCCATGGCGCGCGTGGCGCACCGCGAGGGCTATCCGGAGATCGGCCTGTACTGGGAGAAGGCCGCGCACGAGGAAGCCGAGCACGCCGCGAAGTTTGCCGAGCTCCTCGGTGAGGTCATCACCGACAGCACGAAGAAGAACCTCGAGATGCGCGTTGACGCCGAGAACGGCGCGACCGACGGCAAGTTCCAGCTCGCAAAGCTGGCCAAGCAGTACAATCTCGACGCGATCCATGACACCGTGCACGAGATGGCCCGCGACGAAGCCCGCCACGGCAAGGCCTTCGAGGGTCTGCTCAAGCGCTACTTCGGCGAGTAATCACTGCAGTGGGAGACACAGCCATGAAATACGTCTGTGACATCTGCGGCTACGTCTACGACCCCGCAGCCGGCGACCCCGACAACGGCGTCGCCCCCGGCACGCCTTGGGAAGCCGTCCCCGAAGATTGGGTCTGCCCGCTGTGCGGCGTCGGCAAAGACCAGTTCAGTCCCAAAGCATAACGTGAAAACGAACAGAGGAAGCCGGGTGGCCGGCTTCCTCTGTTTTGCTTTTGCACGGGTGGATATGTATCCCGTTTGGAAATTGACAATTGCCGCAGGAAATGTTACACTATGCTTGTCACATGACAGAAAATGCGGCCGCTGCGGCGGCGAAAGAGGGGGAAACACCATGAAATACTGCGCTCAGTGCGGTGCGCAGCTGGTCGATGAGGCCGTCGTCTGCCCGAAGTGCGGCTGCGCCGTGGCGCCGACGAAGACCGTCGACCCGAACGCCAGCCCGAAATCGCGCCTGATCACGCTGCTGCTGTGCATCTTCGTCGGCGGGCTCGGCATCCACCGCTTCTACGTCGGCAAGATCGGCACGGGCGTGCTCTGGCTGCTCACGGCCGGGTGCTTCGGCATCGGCGCGCTGGTCGACCTGATCATGATCGCCTGCGGCACATTCACCGACAGCGACGGAAAGCCGGTCACCGACTGGCAGACCTGAACACTGCACAAAAAAATTGCTCCCCGGCCATCCGGCCGGGGAGCTTTTTGCACATTTTACGGGTCGATCTCGATGATATAGCCGATCTTGCCGCTGTAGAACTGCGGGTAGCGGCCGGCGGGGTCGCCGATGCAGTCGTTATAATACCAGCCGCTGGACGTTCTCGTGATGAGCACGTAATCCTCGGCGGCGCCGTTGGTATCATGCACAGACGGCTCGCCGGACGCCCAGTTGTAGACCGGGTCGACGTTGTCCCTGACCCAGGCGAGCTCGCCGCTGTCGGTGCGGTGCAGGCCGATCCAGACATAGGTCAGGCCGGACTCGTCAGCCAGCTGGGCGACGCGCGTCCACTTCTCGGCGCTGTCGATCACGACGAGGTGGCCGCCCTTGGCCTCGGCCGCCGCTTCGGCGTCCGCCCAGGAGACGTCCGCCGTGACGACTTCATACGTCGGCTCCGGCTTCGGCGTCGGGGTGGGCGTGGGCGTCTCGGTCGGCGCGGGTGTGGCAACGGAGACGGTCGGCGTCGGGGTGGTCTCCGCCGTGGTGGGCGTGCCGAACACGCCGAGCGAGCGCAGCAGCAGCACGGCCAGCACGGCCGCGCAGATGATGAGCACGGTCAGCAGGATGCCCGCCTTGTGCGACTGGCGCTGCTCGGCCGGCTCGCGCTTTTTCGGGGCGGGGCGGTAGGCCTCCGGCTTTTTCACCGGCGGCTTTTCCGGTTTGCGCTCCGGCCGGGGCTGCGGCTTGGCCGGGGCCTCCGGCCGGGCAGGCTGCTTTTCGGGGCGGAATTTATTCGGCAGCGGCTGCGGTTCGGGCTTGCGCTCGGGCTGCGGTTCCGGCTCGGTGACCGGGGCTTCCTCCGGCTTCGCTTCCGGTTCGGCAGCCGGGGTTTCCTCCGGCTTTGCTTCCGGTTCGGCAGCCGGGGTTTCCTCCGGCTTCGCTTCCGGTTCGTCGGCCGGGGCCTGCTCAGGCTCTGCGGTCGCTTCCGGCTCAGGCCCGGCCTCCGGCTCAATGACCGGGGCTTCCTCCGCCTCGGTCTTCAGCTCAAACTTCAGGTCAGGCTCAGCTTCCGCTTCGGGCTCGGCCGCGATCTCCGGCTCAGCCTCCGGCACAGGCGCGGCAGCCTCCTCGGTGAGGATGGCGAGCATCATGCGCTCGACCTCGCTGAGCTCCTGCTCCGGCTTATGGAACATCTCCTGCGCGGTCGGCACATTGCGGCGCTGCTCGGCGTCATACTGCTCGAGCGCGGCGCACAGCTCCGCCGGCGTGGCGTAGCGGTCATCCGGCTTGCACTGCGCGGCGCGCGCGATAATCTCCGCGAGGCCGCGGCCGGCCTTGCGCGCCGGGGGCAGCGGTTCGCCGTTCATGCGGCGGCGCAGCGCCTCGGCATGGTCCTCGGGCAGCGGCGCACGGTCGTCCGGGTAAAACGGCAGACGGCCGCCCGACACGCCCGCATACAGCAGCAGGCCGAGCGAATACACATCGGCCGAGGCGTCGCGCGTTCCGCTCCAGAACACCTCGGGCGCCATGAACTCCAGCTCCTCGGTCGTCCAGTCCTTCGTGTCCGTGCGGGCGGGCGCACCGAGACCGACCGTGCCGTCTGCGGCGCGGCTGATGTTGTCCGGGCGGATGCCGCCGTGATATGTCCCACGCTCCGTCAGGATGCGGCACAGCGCCTCGGCCAGCGCGGTCAGCTCCGCGCGCGAGAGCGTCTGCAGCCGGTCACCGAGCAGGCAGGCGGGGTCCAATGCGTGTTTGTCCATGTGATACGCACCTCTTTATGTCCGTGTTGGCATGTTTACATAACATAACTTTATAAATAGTAACACACTTATGACTGCAAGTCAATTCAATCTGACGTGCCGGGCGCGGGTTTGTTCCGCCCGAGGCGGCCGAACCAGCCAAAGGTCATCGGCCAGATGCTGGCGGCGAAGATAACCATGAGCGCATAGCGGATGAGGTTTGCGATGTTGTGCCCGCCGCACAGCGCGAGCAGCGGCGCCTTGAGCACGGCGCGCAGGCCGATCGTGATGGCGAGACCGAGCACGGCCTTGAGCACCTGCGCCCACCAGACGGCGCGCACGTCAAAGTGCACGTACCGCCGGTCGAGCCAGTACGAAAACGTCATGCCCAGCACCGCGCCGAGCAGCGTGTAGGCGTTCTTGCGGCCGGAGGCGAGGTTGGCGGCGTCCACGTCCGCGGGAAACGGCCAGAGCTCGGCAAAGAGCAGATACGCAAGGCCCAGCACGGCCATGGCGCCGAAGAGCCAGTAGAGCCGGTTGGGATGGCTGTCAATGTCGCGAAAGAGCGGGTAGAGCGCGAACACCAGCACGAGCCCGATGCCGAACGACACGCCGACATCCAACGGCGTGTGCACGCCGAGGTACATGCGCGAAAACGCCGTGAGCACGATCACGACCGCGCAGACCACGCGCAGCCACGTCCGCTTGGTCCAGCGGCCGAGGCAGCCGAAGGAGGCAAAGACGTTCTGCGTGTGCCCGCTCGGGAACGAATAGCCGGTAGCCTCGGCCCGGGCGCTCTCGACGATGCGGAAATCCGGGTCCTTCACCCACGGGCGCGGGATGCGGAACACCAGCTTGAGAAACTGGTTGACGATCGTGCCGACGAAGCCGACCGTGAGCATATAGTACCCGCAGGACTTGCTCACACACCAGAACACGACGATGGCGACGGCCATGAACACGATCTCGCCGCCGCAGTTGGTAAGCGCGCCGAGCACCGTGTCCAAAAACGGTGTGCGCAGCTTTGCCAGTGCATAAAGTAACTGCATGAAACGGTTCTCCCCTCTGTGTCTGTCTGCCGCCATTATAGCAAAGCGCGCCGCCGGATTCAACCGCAAAGGAAATTGACAGCGGTGGATGACGATGGTAGGATAAGGGCAGAATATATCAAAATGGAGGCATGTCCCATGGACATTGAAAAAACCATCCGCGCGCTGACCGGCCGCGGCTTCGCCGTGCAGCACTTCGCCACGGCGGGCGAGGCGGCGGACTATCTCGACGGCGCGATCGACGGCACCACCGTCGGCATCGGCGGCAGCAAGACCATCGACCAGATCGGCCTGTACGACCGGCTGGTAGAGCACAACACCGTCTGGTGGCACTGGCGCAAGCCGGGGTTTGACACGCTCGACCACGCGCTGACCGCGCCCGTGTACCTCAGCAGCGCCAACGCCATTACGGAAGACGGCCAGATCCTCAACATCGACGGCCGCGGCAACCGCCTCGCCGCCATGGTCTACGGCATCGGCAAGACGGTGTACATCGTCGCGGGCACGAACAAGATCTGCCCGGACTTTGACGGCGCGCTCTCGCGTGCACGCAACACCGCCGCCGTGCAGAACATGCAGCGCTTTGACGGCGACCAGCCGTGTCACACGGCCGGCCGCTGCCTCGACTGCCGCAGCAAGAGCCGCGGCTGCAACGCGCTGCTCGTGCTCTGGGGGCAGATGTTCGACATGGCCAAGGTCGAGGTCGTGCTCATCGACGAGCCGCTCGGCCTGTAAGGAGGAACGCACATGAAAGTTTTCAAGCGCATCAAGTGGAGCTATGTCGTGCTCAGCGCGATGTTTTTGCTGCTCGGCATCTATCTTGTCGTGAATCCCGAGACGTCGCTCATCATGATCTGCCGCATCCTCGGCGCGGCCATGGCCGTGTTCGGCGTGATGAAGATCGTACTCTATTTCATCCACGAAGTCGAGGGCGTGGCCATCCGGTTCGACTTCGCCGTCGGCCTGTTCTGCATCATCCTCGGCGCGCTCATGCTCTGGCGCGCGCCGGCGCTGACGGACATCCTCTCGGTCGTGATCGGCCTGCTCGTGCTCGTCGACAGCGTCTTTAAGCTGCAGGTCGCCGTCGATTCGCGGCGCATGGGCGCGCACTCGTGGTGGGTCACGCTCGTGTGCACGGTCGTGTGCCTGGTGCTCGGCATCCTGCTGGTGTTCAATCCCTTTGACGGCAAGCAGGTGCTCACGATCATGATGGGCGTGTCGCTCATCGTCGACGGCGTGCAGAACCTGTGCACCGTCGTGTATGCCGCCGTCTTTGTCAAGGACGTGAAGGCCGCCGTGCACGACTTTGTGGACGAAGCCACCGCCGTCGAGACGACCGGCGAGGTCATCGGCGAGGACGACGCCGGGGCCAAGCCCGACGAAGGGCCGAAGGCACCGTGAGACGTTAAATTCTGCTCAATTTTGCCGGACGTGGGAATTTCTCCACGCCCGGCTCTTTACTTTTTTGCCACTTTGGTGTAAAAAAGATAGGAAAATGTATGCGAATCGAAGAAGTAAGGGGGGAGCTTCCGATGCTGGAGCAGAATTTTCAGAGCGTGTACGAGAAGTTCAAGCTGCAATTTTTTCGCCGCCTGTTTTCGCAGGTGCGCGAGCGCGAGGGCTCACTGAGCGCGATGGAGGCGTTCTCCGTCGAGGTCATCCACGAGCTCGACGCGCCGACCATCGGTCAGTTTGCGGATTTTCTCGGCATCTCGCAGTCCAATGCGACCTACAAGGTCAACAGTCTCATCCGCAAGGGCTACATCGTCAAAGAGAACTCCGACACCGACCGGCGGGAATATCACCTGAAGCTGTCGGACAAGTTCTACTGCTACAACGGCCTCATGCAGAGCTACATCGACACGGTGATGGCGCGCATCCACGAGCGGTTCACGCCCGAGGAGCTAGCGACGTTCGAGCACGTGCTGGCCGTCATGAGCGACGAGCTGATGCCCGAGTGCGACGTACCGAAAAAGTGACCACACGCCCGAAAAACCGGCGGCAGCCAAATTGGCTGCCGCCGGTTTTTCGTCTGCGGGAGGGTGGGCAAGGCATCATTCCGAACCCTATTTTTCTCCTTGAAGGGAGAAAATTTGCTGTGCATTGGAAAGCCTTCCCCTTGAGGGGAAGGCAGCGCACGCTCCAACCACTCCGGGAAGAGGAAGGCCTGGTGCATATCCGGCACGCAGGGCATGTCACTCCCCTCCGTTTTCTTGTATTTGCGGGCAAAGTGTGGTTTAATAAGGAAAGAAACGATAGAAACGGAGCATCGCCATGACGATCGCAGTCATCGGCGCGGGCGCGTCCGGCATGATGGCCGCGCTGACCGCCGCCGAGCAACCCGAAAATGAGATCCTGCTCTTCGAGCGCCAGGCGCGCGTGGGGCGCAAGCTCGCCGTGACCGGCAACGGCCGCTGCAACCTGACGAACACCGGCGCCGCGCCCGAAAACTACCACGGCGCGCAGCCGGACTTTGCCGCGCCGGCGCTCGCGGCCTTTCCGCCCGCGGCGGCGCTGGACTGGTTCGCCGCGCACGGGCTCATGACCGTGACGGAGCCGGGCGGGCGCGTGTACCCGCTCTCGAACGCGGCCAACAGCGTCGTGGACGTGCTGCGCTTCGCGCTCGCGCGGCCGAACATCACCCTGCGCGCGGGCGACGCCGTGACGGCCGTGCGCCGGCAGGGGCGCGGCTTTGTCATCGAGACGGAGAATGCGGCCATCCCCGCCGATCGCGTCATCATCGCATGCGGCGGCGCGGCCGGGGCGAAGGCCGGCGGCGTGCGCGACGGGTATGTGCTGCTGCAGAGTCTGGGCCACCGGCGCACGGCGCTGCACCCCGCGCTCGTGCAGCTGACGACCGACCCCACTTATCCCCGCGCGCTCAAGGGCGTGCGCGCCGACGCGCGCGTGACGCTCACGCGCGGCCGCGACATCCGCGCGCGCAGCGCGGGCGAGGTGCAGTTCACGGAAAAGGGCGTGTCCGGCCCGGCGATCTTTGAAATTTCCCGCGCGGCGAGCTGCGGCGGCGAGGGCCAGACCGTGACGCTCGACCTGCTGCGCGAGCACAGCGCGCAGGCGTGTCTCGCGTTTTTGCAGGCGCGGCGAGAGGTCGCGCCCGACCTCCCCTGCGAGGAGGTGCTGACCGGCACGGTACACAACCGCGTGGGCAAGATGCTGCTGCGCTACGCCGCCGTCCCCGGCGGGCGGCCGCTCGGCGATGTGACGGACAGCGAACTCAAAGCGCTCGTGCGCGCGGCGAAGGGCTTCGCGCTGCCGGTGCGCGGCACGGAGGGCTTCGAGAGCGCGCAGGTCACGGCCGGCGGCATGCGCACGGACGAATTTGACCCCGCGACGATGGAAAGCCTTCTCGTGCCGGGGCTGTACGCCTGCGGCGAGGTGCTGGACATTGACGGCGACTGCGGCGGCTACAACCTGCAGTGGGCGTGGGCCAGCGGCCGCGCGGCCGGGAGGGCGTGCCGATGATCTCGATTTCGAACCTGAAGCTCGCCCCCGGCGCGGACGAGGCGCAGCTGCTCCAGCTGGCCGCCGGGGCGCTGAAAGTGCCGCCGCAGGACATCACCGCCCTGCGCATCCGCAAAAAGTCGCTCGATGCGCGCCGGAAGGACGACATTCACTATGTTTACACCGTGGGCGTGACCGTGCGCGGGGACGAGCGAAAGCTCGTCCGCCGCTGCCGCGGCGCCGCGCTCGTGCAGGACAAGATCTATCCCATCCCGCACATCGCGCCGCCGCAGATGCGTCCCGTGATCGTGGGCTTCGGCCCGGCGGGGATGTTCGCGGCGCTGCTGCTCGCGCGCGCGGGCGCGCGGCCCATCGTGCTCGAGCGCGGGCCGGACGCGCAGACGCGCAGCGCGCAGATCGCAGCGTTTCGCGCGGGCGGGCCGTTCGACCCGGAGTGCAACGTGCAGTTCGGCGAGGGCGGCGCGGGCACGTTTTCCGACGGGAAGCTCAACACCGGCACGCACGACGCGCGCATCGGCTTCGTGCTCGCGGAGTTCGCGGCGCACGGCGCGCCGGAGCACATCATCTACGACGCCAAGCCCCACATCGGCACGGACGTGCTCGTCGAGGTCGTGCAGAACCTCCGGCGCGAGATCATCGACCGCGGCGGCGAGGTGCGCTTCGGCCACCGCGTGACGGGTCTGTCCACGCAGGACGGACACATCGCGGCGCTGACCGTGGCCGGGCCGGCCGGGGACTACACGCTCCCGGCGCGCCAGGTCATCCTCGCGATCGGCCACAGCGCGCGCGACACGTTCGAAATGCTGCACGCGCAGGGCGTGCCGATGGAGCCGAAGCCGTTCAGCATGGGCGTGCGCATCGAGCACCGGCAAAAAGACATCAATGCCGTGCAGTACGGCGCGGCGGCGGAACGTCTGCCGGCGGCGGACTATTCCCTCTCCTGCCACCTGCCGGACGGGTCGAGCGCGTACACGTTCTGCATGTGCCCGGGCGGCGAGGTGTTCGCCGCCGCGTCGGAGGCGGGCGGCGTGTGCACCAACGGCATGAGCAATTCCCGCCGCGACGGGGAAAACGCCAACGCCGCCGTGCTCGTGACGCTGCGGCCGGAGGACTTTCCGGACCAGAGCACCCTCGGCGGCATGTACTGGCAGCGCAGCATCGAGCAGCGCGCCTATGCGTGCGGCGGCGGCAACTACCACGCCCCGGCGCAGCTGGCGGGCGACTTTCTCGCCGGGCGCGCGAGCACCGGCCCCGGCCGCGTGCAGCCGACGTACCGCCCCGGCGTGACGTGGTGCGACCTGCACGACGTGCTGCCCAAGCGCATCACGGACACCCTTGCGCAGGCGCTGCCCGCCTTCGGCAAAAAGCTGCGCGGCTTTGACGACCCGGACGCCGTGCTCACAGCGCCGGAGACCCGCTCGAGCAGCCCCGTGCGCATCGTGCGCGGGGACGACCGGTGCAGCACCGGCGTGCCCGGGCTCTACCCCTGCGGCGAGGGCGCGGGCTACGCCGGCGGCATCACAAGCGCCGCCGTGGACGGGCTGCGCTGCGCCGAGTGCGTGATTCAGGCGCTGCAAAACGAGGCATGACCTGTGCCGAACGGCACACCTATCATATAAGGAGGTTTCCACGATGAAAAACGAAGCGTTTGCACCCACGCCGGAGCTGCTGGCCAAGATGGACGCCTGGTGGCGCGCAGCGAATTATCTGTCCGCCTGCCAGCTCTACCTGCTCGACGACCCGCTGCTGCGCCGGCGGCTGACCGAGCGCGACATCAAGAAGAAGATCGTCGGCCACTGGGGCACCGTGCCCGGCCAGAACTTCATCTACACGCACCTCAACCGCGTCATCAACGAATACGACCTCGACATGATCTACCTCTCCGGCCCCGGCCACGGCGGCAACGCCATGGTCGCGCAGGACTATCTCGACGGTTCGTACACCGACGTGTACCCGAACATCACGCGCGACACGGCCGGCATGCAGCGCCTGTTCAAGCAGTTTTCGTTCCCCGGCGGCATCCCGAGCCATGTCGCGCCCGAGACGCCGGGCTCCATCCACGAGGGCGGCGAGCTTGGCTACTCGCTCGCGCACGCCTTCGGCGCCGTGATGGATAACCCCGACCTCATCGCCGCCTGCGTCGTCGGCGACGGCGAGGCCGAGACCGGCCCGCTCGCCACCGCGTGGCACGGCAACAAGTTCGTCAACCCCATCACGGACGGCGCGGTGCTGCCGATTCTGCACCTCAACGGCTTCAAGATCGCCAACCCCACGCTCTTTTCCCGCATCAGCCACGAGGAGCTCGAGATGTTCTTCCGCGGCTGCGGGTGGGAGCCGCGCTTCGTCGAGGGCGACGACCCGGCCGAGATGCACGCCAAAATGGCCGAGACGATGGACTGGGCCATCGAGGAGATCCACGCCATCCAGCAGCACGCGCGCACCGCGCACGACACCACGCGCCCCTACTGGCCGATGATCGTGTTCCGCGCGCCGAAGGGCTGGACCGGCCCGAAGGAAGTGGACGGCAGGCAGGTGGAGGGGTCGTTCCGCGCGCACCAGGTGCCGATCGCGATGGACAAGCCCGAGCACCTCGTGCAGCTCGAGGAGTGGCTGCGCAGCTACCACCCCGAGGAGCTCTTTGACGACAACGGCACGCTCATCCCCGAGCTGCAGGCCCTCGCGCCGAAGGGGCAGCGCCGCATGGGCGCGAACCCCCACGCCAACGGCGGATTGCTGCTGCGTGAGCTGCGCATGCCGGACTTCCGCACGTATGAGCAGCCCGTGCCGGCGCCCGGCGCCGTCGAGGCGCAGGACATGACCGTGCTCGGCGCGTTCGTGCGCGACATCATGCGCGCGAACATGGACGCGCGCAACTTCCGCATCTTCGCCCCCGATGAGACGGCCTCCAACCGCCTGAGCCCGGTGTTCGAGGTCACGGGCCGCCGCTGGGTCGCCGAGGCGACCGACAACGACGAGTTTCTCGACCCGGACGGCCGCGTCATGGACTCCATGCTCTCGGAGCATATGTGCGAGGGCTGGCTCGAGGGCTACCTGCTCACCGGCCGCCACGGCTTTTTCAACAGCTACGAGGCCTTCATCCGCATCGTGGACTCCATGGTCGCGCAGCACGCCAAATGGCTGAAGGTCTGCAACCAGCTGCCCTGGCGGCAGGACATCGCCTCGCTCAACTACGTGCTCGCCTCGAACGTGTGGCAGCAGGACCACAACGGCTTCACGCACCAGGACCCCGGCTTCCTTGACCACGTGTCGAATAAGAAAGCCGATGTCGTGCGCATCTATCTGCCGCCGGACGCAAACTGCCTCCTGAGCTGCTTTGACCACTGCATCCGCAGCCGGAACTATATCAACGTCATCGTGGCTTCCAAGCATCCGCGGCCGCAGTGGCTGACCATGGAGCAGGCCGTGCGCCACTGCACGCAGGGCGTGAGCATCTGGGAGTGGGCCAGCAGCGACCAGGGCGCGGAGCCCGACGTCGTCATGGCCTGCTGCGGCGACACGCCGACGCTGGAGACCCTCGCCGCCGTGACCATCCTGCGCGAGAAGCTGCCGGAGGTGCGCGTGCGCGTCGTGAACGTGGTCGACCTCATGAAGCTGCAGCCGCATTCCGACCACCCGCACGGCCTCACGGACGAGGACTACGACCTCATCTTCACGAAGGACAAGCCCGTCATCTTCGCCTTCCACGGCTACCCGAAGCTCATCCACGAGCTGACGTACACCCGCCGCAACCAGAACATGTTCGTCTGCGGCTACGTCGAGGAGGGCACGATCACGACGCCGTTTGACATGCGCGTGCTCAACGAGCTCGACCGCTTCCACCTTGTCATCGATGTCGTCAAGCGCCTGCCCCAGCTCGGAAACCGCGGCGCCTACGCCGTGCAGCAGATGCGCGACAAGCTCGTCGAGCACCGGCAGTACATCGCCGCGCACGGCGTCGACCTGCCCGAGATCGTCAACTGGCAGTGGACCGGCAGCACCAGCGCCGCCACAAGCTCCGAGCGCTGAGCGCAAACCCGTCCGCGCCGGACAGCCGCACGCGAGCGCGCGCAGCGGCCGTTTCCGGCCCCGGCGGCCGCATATCCGCCGCCCGCCCCGTTTGGTGCGGGCGGCTTCCTTTCTTTTGAAGTTCCTTGCTTTTCTTCCCTTTTTTACGGCAGCACAGTTTGTGCACTTTGGCGCGGTTTTGCATGACGGCCCTGCAGGGTACGGTACTTTCGTTGAAAAAAGTTCTGCAATTTTTGTGCAAAGCGACAGTTTTTGGCCATTTCCCATGTTAAAATTTAGATTTTTCGTTTCTCTCTTGTGGAAAATATGCAATTCCGCTATAATAGTGCCTTGAGGTGATTTTCATGTTCAAAATCGTCAATAACGAAAGATTATCTGACAATATGTTCCGCGTCACGTTCGAGGCCCCGCTCGTCGCCCGCAAGGCGCAGCCGGGTCAGTTCCTGATGTTCCGCGTCGACGAGTTCGGCGAGCGCATGCCCATCACGATCTCTTCCTACGATCGTGAGGCCGGCACCGTGTCGGTCATCATGCAGCGCGTCGGCAGCACGACGGCCCTGCTCGCCAGCAAGAAGGCCGGCGACTATGTGGCCGACGTCGTCGGCCCGCTCGGCAACCCCGCCGAGTTTGACAACATGCACAAGGTCGTGGTCGTCGGCGGCGGCTCGGGCTGCGCCATCGCATGGCCGCAGGCCAAGGAAGCGCACCGTCTCGGCTGCGATGTTGACATCATCGCGGGCTTCCGCACCAAGGGCATCGTCGTGCTCGAGGAAGAGATGCGCGCCTGCTGCGATCATCTGTACATGATGACCGACGACGGCACCTACGGCGAGAAGGGCTTCACCACCGTCAAGCTCAAGGAGCTGCTGGAGAAGGCCAAGGCCGAGGGCAAGCAGTATGACCACTGCATCTGCATCGGACCGCTGCCGATGATGAAGTTCGTGTGCCAGATCACAAAGGAATACGGCGTGGCAACGATGGTCGATATGAACTGCATCATGATCGACGGCTCCGGTATGTGCGGCGGCTGCCGCCTGACCGTGGACGGCAAGATGAAGTTCACCTGTGTCGACGGTCCGGAGTTTGACGGCCACCTTGTCGACTTTGACGAGGCGATCGCCCGCTCCAAGATCTACGAGGCGCAGGAGCAGAAGGTGTTTGAGCGCCGCCACCACTACTGCAATCTGCAGGCCATGGCCGACGCCGAGGAAGCCGCGCAGAAGAAGGAGGAGAAGTAATCATGGCGAATATGTCTCCCAAAAAGAATCCGATCCCGGAGCAGGACCCGAACGTCCGCAATAAGAATTTTGAAGAAGTCGCGCTTGGCTACACCGTCGAGATGGCGGTCGATGAGGCCAACCGCTGCCTGAATTGCCCGCGCCCGGCCTGCATGCAGGGCTGCCCGGTCAATGTCAAGATCCCGCAGTTCATCGCCCGCGTCCGCGAGCAGGACTTCAAGGGCGCTTACCACAAGATCCTCGAGGATAGCTCCCTGCCCGCCATCTGCGGCCGCGTCTGCCCGCAGGAGAAGCAGTGCGAGAGCAAGTGCGTGCGCGGCATCAAGGGCGAGCCTGTCGGCATCGGCCGTCTGGAGCGCTTCGTCGCCGACTGGAACCGCGAAAACGCCGACGAGATGCCCGAGAAGATCGCCACCAACGGCCACCGCGTCGCGGTCATCGGCTCCGGCCCGTCCGGCCTCGCCTGCGCGAGCGACCTGGCCAAGCTCGGCTACGACGTGACCGTCTATGAGCACTTCCACAAGGCCGGCGGCGTGCTGGCTTACGGCATCCCCGAGTTCCGTCTGCCGAAGGCCATCGTGCAGAAGGAGATCGACAAGCTCGTGGCCATGGGCGTCAACATCGTGTGCGACGCGACCATCGGCAAGTGCATGAGCATCGACGAGCTGCTCGGCAAGGACGAAGAGAAGCTCCTCGGCGACGACAAGTACGAGGCCGTGTTCATCGGCTCCGGCGCCGGTCTGCCGAAGTTCCAGAACATCCCGGGCCTGAGCTACTGCGGCGTGTTCTCCGCCAACGAGTTCCTCACCCGCATCAACCTCATGCACGCATATGACGAGCGCTACGACACCCCGCTCATGCCCATCCACGTGACGGCCGTCGTCGGCGCCGGCAACGTCGCCATGGACGCCGCGCGCTGCGCCAAGCGTCTGGGCGCGGACGTGACGGTCGTGTACCGCCGCGGCGAGGAGGAGATCCCCGCCCGCAAGGAAGAGTACGAGCACGCGAAGGAAGAGGGCATCAACTTCCACCTGCTGTGCAACCCCGTCGAGATCCTGGCCGATGACAAGGGCTGGGTCCGCGGTCTCAAGTGCATCCGCATGGAGCTCGGCGAGCCCGACGAGAAGGGCCGCCGCCGTCCGATCGAAGTGCCGGGCAGCGAATTTGAGATGGCCTGCGACTCCGTCATCATGGCGCTGGGCACCTCCCCCAACCCGCTGCTGCGCAAGGCGACGCCGGACCTCGAGTACAGCGATCGCGGCGGCATCGTCGTCAAGGACGACACCGTGACCACCATGAAGGACGGCGTGTTCGCCGGCGGCGACGCCGTCACCGGTGCGGCCACCGTCATCAAGGCGATGGGCGCCGGCAAGAAGGCCGCCGCTGCCATCGACGCGTACATCCGGAGCAAATAAGTGCATACATAAGGTCAGCGGGCATCCGACGGATGCCCGCTGATTGTTTTTAAATGAAAAGCCTTCCCCGATTGGGGAAGACTTTTCGTTTCCGTCGTTTATGCCTGCGCGGGGAGATTGAGCACAAGGGCCAGAAACTCCAGCGGCTCGGGGCCGTCGTTGCGCAGGAAATGACTTTCGCCGTCGCCCGTGAAGGTCACGGTGCCGGCGTCCACGGTCGTCGTCTCGCCGTTGCTGCGGTAAGTGCCGTGCCCGGAGAGGAAATAATACACTTCATAGTTGCCGTGGTGGGTGTGCTCGCCGACTTCGCAGCCGGGCTGCAGCACCATGCGGGCGCAGACCGTGCCGGCGCCGAGCATCTCCTCCGGAGAGAGGAGCGCATAGCGCTCAAGGTGGCCGGCGCCGCCCTTGAGGTGCTCGAGGCGCTCGGGCGTGTCGGGGAGCTTGCGGATGAATGCCATAGAGATCAGCCTCCTGTTTCGTTTCTGCTTCTATTCGTAGCACACGGCCGCGAAAATTGCAACCGTTTTTCACGCGGAGGCCGGCTGGGGATCGCATTTAAATATAAAAAATCCACGCACATGGCGTGGCATCATCCGGCTCTATGGCTTCTCACTTGCTGCTGGGCTGCCAGCTGCTGTCCGAGAAGATCAGATCGTCCAGGTCCTGGACTTGATTGGTACGCATAACGTTATCACGCTCCTTTCTTTTTCAGTTATTTATAGTCTAGCAGAGAAAATGCAAGATTGCAAGCGGTTGTTTTCACAATTTGCCTAGATTTCTCCTAGGAATTTGCAGCAAAATGCACAAAATCGGGGCACTTCCTGCAGGAAGCGCCCCGTGGAGATTCATTGATACAGGTCGAGGAACTCCTCGAGGCAGAGGCCGTTTTCCATAATGTACGCGGCCGCCTCCTCGCCGACGTAGCGGAAGTGCCACGGCTCGTACATGACGCCGGTGATGTCCTGCTTGTCGGCGGGATAGCGCAGGATGAAGCCGTAGTCCTGGCAGTGGGCGTACATCCACTGGTAGAGCGCGGTCTTTTCGAGGTCCCGCGTCTTGACCTCGTAGAACTTATCCGTAATGTCGGCGCACAGGCCGAGCTGATGCTCGCTCGTGCCGGGACGGTTGACGATGCGCGCGGCCGCGGCCTCGTCCCCGCCGCACTGGCTGACCTTGCGGTTGAACAGATACACCTGCTCGTTATAGCTGCGGTACGCGCTCGACAGGCACACGCTCAGCCCCTCGGCGCGCGCGCCGGCGATGAAGTCCTTGAGCGCGTCCACGGCGCGGGCGTCAAAATACCGACCGCTCTCAAGCTCAGCCAGATTTTCCGGCACGGCCTCGCCGATGGAGTTGCGCGCGTTGACGAGCGTGAGCTCCCAACTGCCGGTGTTGACCTTCGGCAGGCCGTTATCCGGTTCGGGCGTGGGGGTGGGCGCGGCGGTCACGGCCGGGGTGGGTGCGGCGGCGGCGGACTGCGCCGGGGTATTCATCGGCGGCAGCACGCGCAGCGCGATGACCACGGCCAGCGCCAGCACGAGCGCGACGCACAAGACGGTTTTGAGAGCTTTTCGCATATCCCCACATCCTCGGTGACAGGTTTCGGCACAAAGTGACCGAAAATATGGTATCACGTTTCCGGCGGCGGGTCAATCCCAAAACCGCGGTGCGCTATTCTCCAATATAGGTGAAGCGGCGGACGGTCTGCCCGTCGCGCTCGATCATTTCACTCCACATGGCGGCGGGACGCACCCAGACACCCCGCTCCCCATAGAGCGCGCGGTAGACGACCATCGGCTCCAATGTCTCCGAGTGCGTGGCGACAAAGAGCAGCTCGTATTCCTTGCCCTTGAAGTGCCGGTAGCGGCCGGGGCGGAGCGTCTCCGCCGCGCTCATGCCTGGTCCTCCGGCAGGCCGAAGCTCTGGATGAGCAGACGCGTGAGCGCGTGCGCCCCCTCGCGCGTGAGCATGATGCTCGCGACCTCGCCGACCGTCTTTTCCGGCATGTCGATCAGGCCCTTGGGCTGGGGCGTGTAATTGTGCTGCATATACATATGGTAAAAGCTCAGCGAGCACTCCGATCGGTTGTCATTGACCGAGACGTTGAACACATTGGCAAACTGGGGCTTCATGACGGGCACCTCCTGCAAACTTTCTGCGCCCATTATACCACAGCGGCGATGGAAACGGGTGGTCAATTTTTGCACATTTTCAGGAAAGATGTTCAAAATCTATTGCGATATCGGACAACGTCCTGTATAATGTGACTACCAGTATGCGACTTTTTTAACATGGAGGGGAGAGCCGTTTGAAAGACCTGAAGTATCTCTACGAATTTGAAAAGCTGCTCGAGAGCGCGAACAACCCGCTCGTGCAGCAGGCGTGTGCCGAGGGAAAGCACGCGCTGGCCTACACCTGCTACCACATGCCCGAGGTGCTGCTCAACACCGGCGACTGCTTCTCGGTGCGTCTGCGCGCGCCGCTGACGGGGTCGCTGGACATCTCGTCGTACTACATGTCGAACTTCATCTGCGACTACTGCAAGTCGCTGCTCGAGCGCGGCATCGAGGGGGGCTACAACTTCCTGTCCGCCCTGCTGGCAACGGAGACCTGCTCGGAGATGAACCGCGCGCTCGAGCACTTCGAGCTGCTGCATCTCGTGGACAACGAACAGTTTTTCGTCACCTTCCTCGACATGCCCTTCAAGGTCACGGACAATACCGTGCGCCACTATGTCGATCAGCTCCGGCGCAAGGTGCTCGAGCCGCTGCACGAGGTCTACGGCGTGGACGTGTCGGACGACGCGCTGCGCAAGGCGGTGGCCGAGCACAACGAGGTCTGCCGCATCCTGACCGAGATCGGCCAGTTCCGTAAGGAGGAAAACCCGCGCATCACAGGCTATGAGTACCACATCCTCAACCTCGTGAGCTACTGCTGCCCGAAGTACCTCATCGTTGATAAGCTCCGCGAGACGCTCGAGGAGCTGCGGCACCGCGAGCCGGACGCCAAGCCGAACTTCCGCGTGAAGATCGCCGTCGTCGGCAGCGAGATCGACGACCCCGGCTTTACCAAGCTCGTGGAGGAGGCGGGCGCGCTCGTCGTGGTCGACCGCTTCTGCTTTGGCTCCACGCCCGGCCGCGAGGAAATTCATCTCGACCCCGACCTGCCGGTGCTCGAGAGCATCGCCCGGCACTACCTCACCACGAGCCAGTGCCCGCGCTACATGCAGCGCGAGAAGGTGGAGGGCCGCTGGCAGCTCGTGCGCGACCTGTGCGAGGAGTACCACGCGCAGGGCGTGCTGTACGAACAGCTCAAGTTCTGCGAATACTGGGGCTATGAGCGTGCGCTGGCGAGCCACGTCATCACGCACGACTACGGCATCCCGTCCGTCGCGGTCGATCGGCAGAACGCCACCGGCGGCAACGGCCAGCTGCGCACACGCGTGCAGGCATTCGTCGAGAGTCTGGAGATCAAGCAGCTTCAGGCGCAGAGAGGAGGCATGTGACCATGGCTGACAAGGAAAAGCGCTCCCTGCGGGAGTTTCTCCGCCACATCAATGACTATACATACCGCTTCAATCCCGAGAAGGGGCAGTTTCGCTACCGTGAGCTGCGCGGCGTGCGCGACACGGCGTTCGATTTCTATATGTGGCTCAAGTGCTGGAAGGACATGGTCGTCTTTGTGGCCAAGTGCCCGGTGTCGGCCGTGCGCGCGCTGTTTCGCTACCAGTGGTTTGCGACCTATCTGACCTATCCGAACTTTGTCGACCGCGGCACGCTCGGCATGCGCGGCAACCAGCTGCGCATGGCCCGGGCGCAGTACGACCGCATCGTGAAAAAGGCCACCGACCTGCTGCGCATCTCGTTCGTGGCCGACGAGCACTTCCACCCCGGCAACGAAATGTCCAAGAAGGTTGTGCTCTTTGACGAGCTCGTCCCGGGCGAGATCATGGCCGGCTTCCCGAACCTCATCTATCTGCCGGCGCAGGTGCTGCCGGTGTTTCTGTGCTCCATCCTCGACCAGCAGATCACGCCGCCGTACCTCGACGCGGCCGAAAACTTCGGCATCCCGGCCGACGTCTGCCCCCTGCCCTCGGCCGAGGCCGGCTGCGCCCTGCGCGACGAGTATCCCAAGCTCGGCACGTGCTTCGTTGCCTGCAACATGCCGTGCGACGGCAGCGTCGCCACGACGTCGTATCAGGACCGGTACTTTAACCTTCCGACGTACTACTTCGGCGTGCCCATCCGCTACAATGAGGAGGCGGTGCAGGACTACGCCGTCGAGGAGCTGCGGGGGCTCATCCGCTTCATCGAGGAGCAGACCGGCGAGACGTTCGACTGGGACGCGTTCTTTAAGGCCATGAAGGTCTACAATCAGGAGACGGAGTACGAGCTGCAGAAGTGGGAGGTCAACCGCACGCCCTACCCGCAGATGACGGGCGAGACGTTCTGGATCTACCGCATGTTTTTCTACCACCTCTCCGGCGGCATGGACCCGCGCTTTCTCGACACCGACCGCCGCGTCAACCGCATCATGATGCGCGGCTACCAGCAGAAAAAGCCCTGCGCCCCCGCGATGCGCCACCGCTGCGTCGAGTGGTCGTGCCCGGCGAACTTCTACCCCGACTTCTCCGTCTGGGCGGAAAACTGCTGGGGCATCAACGTCGTGGCGAGCATGGAGTCGCTCATTTCCGACATCATTATCAACACAGAGGATCCAGATCAGGCGCTTGCCGATCTCGCCCGCAGCTACCAGCGCACCACCATGCGCAAGCACACGAAGGGCGGCTACGCGAACGTGCTCGACGAGCTGTGGGTCGTCTGCAAACAGTACAACGCCGACATGGTGCTCATGTACGACCAGATCTCCTGCAAGGGCATGGACGGTCTGCGCGGCGTGTTCGAGGAGCAGGCGGCCGCGCGCGGCGTGCACATGCTCTGGGTCGCGCAGGATCTGCTCGATTCGCGCACGATCTCCAAGCGTGACATGCGCCGCCAGGTCAACCTCTACATGCAGACCGTCATGGGCGAGGAGCCCGTGCGGCCCGACCTCGTGGACTTTGACGACGCGCTGACGTGGTAAGCCACTCCAACGCACCCTTTAAAACAGGAAAACTCCCCGCTTTCGGGCGGGGAGTTTTTGCATATTTTTCATGCCTGCGGCTGTTTTTTGATATCAAACCGCCACACGGCGACGGCGTAGGACACGAAGGCGATGGCCTCGATGACCATGCACGAGTACGAACGCGCGAGGATGTCATACGTGAACCAGAACGGCGAATTGGTCAGGTAGAGCAGGCGCGTGCGGCGCATGTCGCGCGTCCAGAGCGCGACCGTCGTCATGCTCATGGCGATGCCGGGCAGCAGGCTCATTGGCCCGTCCCACGTGAGGACGGTGTTGACGATGTACAGCGCCAGAAACGCCCACAGCCACGCGCGGCTCTGCGCCCACTTGCGGTCGTTGAAATAAAACACGACGCTGCGCGCGAACGACAGAATGTTGATGGTCGCGGCGGTCATCGCGCCGAGCAGCCCGTAGTGCACGATCCACATCAGGCAGGCGGCGGCCTGCGCGGCGAGGATGACACGGCGGTTATTGAATTGCACCGAGACAAACACGATCAGGCTGCCGAGCAGACCCAGCGCCTGGTTGAGCCAGAAACCCATGTGCCCACACCCTTTCTTCCCGCGGGAAAGAGTATCGTAACACAAACGCGCGGGAAAAACAACCCTCTCCGCGCGGTTTTTTCGCATTTCCGCGCGGCACAGGCCTTGACAGCTGTCCCAAAAACGGCTGCGTTATTTCTATATCATTGCATTTTCAGAAAGAAGAATGTCCATGTCCCCCACGCCCCGCGGCCAAAATGCCAGAAAAATCGCCCTGCGCTACCTCTTTTTCACGCTCGGTCTGCTCATCAACTCGTTCGGCATCGGCACGGTCGTGTCGGTGCTGATCGTGGGGCCGCTCGTGTCGCTGTTCGGCCGCATCCGCGCGCTGGCCATCTGAATATGCAGAAAAGCACCCCCGCACGGGGGTGCTTTTTCTATATTTAAATGGTATCGCTCAAAACCACGCGGCGATCTGCTGCCAGACCGGCAGGCCGACCAGCCAGCGGATGAGCGGCACGAACAGCAGCGCCGGCAAATAGTCCGCCACCTTGATCTTCGTGGCGCCGGTCTGGTTGAGGCCGATGGCCGCCACGAGCAGCGACCCCGCGCACGTGAGGTCCGCGACCGTCGCCTCCGAGAGCAGCGGCGCAATGGCCCCGGCCAGCAGCGTGAGCGCCCCCTCGACCACGAACACCGCCGCGCCCGCGAGCATGACGCCCGCGCCGAGCGTCGTGGCCATCATGGCGCAGAAAACGAGGTCGATCATCGACTTGGTAAGCAGGATGCTGTTGTCGCCGCGGATGCCGGCGTCGAGCGAGCCGTTGACCGCCATGGCGCCCACGCAGCACAGCAGGCTCGCCGTGACGAAGCCCTCGGCCAGCGACGGGCCGCCCTCGTGCCGGTGCACGTGCGCCTCGACCCAGGTGCCGAGGCGGTGGATGGCCCCGTCGATGTTCAGCAGCGCGCCCACGGCCGCGCCGAGCGTCATGGACACGATGACGATGAGGATGCTCCGGCACGCAAACGCGCCCGAGATGCCGATATACAGCACGCACAGCCCGAGACCGATCATGACCGTCTTGCTCACGCGCTCGGGGATGCCCCGCCGAAACAGCAGACCGACCGCACCGCCGGCCACGATGGCCAGCGCGTTGACGATGGCGCCTGTCATGCTCATGAATGATCCGCTCCTTCCCACCGCGTCCGCCATATTTAAATAAGGTATCTCCCGGACACGGCGCGCCATGAAATGTACCGCTCTACGATAGCACAACCGCCCGGCGGTGTAAACACCCAAATGCGGCAGATTCAGCCGCGCAGCGCGGGCCTGGACGCCTTGAGCTCGCTCAAAAACAGCTGCCCGGCGGTGGACAGGCCGGTCTTTTGCTTGTAGATGACGCCGATGGTGCGCTGCAGCTCCGGAGCGAGCCTGCGCGCGGTGAGCCGCTGGCCGCTGCGGCGCAGCACGGCCTCCGGCAGGATGGACACGCCGAGCCGGCTCTCGACCATGTTCAGGATCGTGTAGTCATCGGCCACGCGGTACTGCACGTTGATCTGCGGGTGGCGCGCAAGCAGCTCGCGGATGCAGCCGCCGCCGCGCCCCTCCTCGAGGAGGATGAACGGCTCGGCCGCCAGCTCATCGACCTGAATGAAAATGTTCTCGCCCAGCGGGTGGCCCTCGGGCAGCACGGCGAGCATGGTGTCCTGATAGATCGGCTCGCAGGCAAACGGCGTCGTGCGCGACATGTCCGTGAAGCCGAAGTCGACCACGCCCTCGCGCACCCAGTCCTCGATCTCGTAATACAGGCCCTGATAGAGCTCGAAGCGGATGCCGCTGTGCTGGTTCCGGAAGCGCTCCATGGCCGGCGGCAGCAGGAAGCTCGACACGCTCGTGAACGTGCCGAGGCGGATCGTGCCCTGCTCCAGCCCGCTGAAGCCCGCCGCCTGCGACTGGAGCATGCGGTAGGCGTTGACCGTGTCGCGGATGTACGGCAGCAGGTGGCGGCCCTCGTAGGTGAGCGCCACGCCCGAGCGCGAGCGCACCAGCAGCGTCACGCCCAGCTCCTCCTCCAGCGACTTGATCATCTGGCTGACGGCCGACTGCGTGTAGCCGAGATCGCGCGCCGCGTCCGAAAAACTGTTGCGCTCAAAGACCTTCAGAAAGGCGATGTATCGGTTCATAAGCACCTCACAAATAAGAAACGCTAATCTAACTATCAGAAATATTTGCTTTACTTATCCATAAAGGCATTATATAATGGGCACTGTCAGATAGCAAGCGGGAATTTTCGTGACCGCACACGAACCTCTCCGCCCGCTGACAAGACACGCAATCTCTCCCCCAAGCAACATGATAATTCCTTTTTCCAACTCCATTTCTCCTATGGAAACGTCCCTGCCGGTTTGTCCGTTCCGGCAGGGGCGTTTTCCGTTTGCGGGAGATTTGCTGCGGACTTTTCAAGCCGTCTCCTTTGAGGGGAAGGCGGTGCCTTACGGTACTGTGGCCGCAAGGAGAAAATATCGCCGTCCGGCGATGCCTCCCCTGTGTAAGGGGAGGTGGCACGGCGCTCTGCGCCGTGACGGAGGGGTTGCAGATACCGGCCGCAGTGCAAGAATGAGCGTATCCATCCCTCAGTCAGCCTGACGGCTGCCAGCTCCCTTTGCACAAGGGAGCCAAGGGGCGCGGGACGGACGTACCGGAAAAAACGATCACCCCGCCGCAGACAAAGCAGCCCTCCCGGATCAGGAGGGCTGCTTTTCCCTTGAAATTCTGCCCCAACGGTCAGTCCACGACCGTGACGGCCGCGGTGGTGGCCGCGGCGATGGCGTCCGCCTGCAGGGCGTCGGCCGTGACGGTCTGCAGCGGCAGGCCGCCGAGCGCCGACCAGTCCAGCGTCCCGGAAACGCCGCGCACCGTCAGCTCCGTGAGCCCGGTGAAATCCTCCAGACCGGATGTGCTGTCCAGCTCGCAGTCGGTGAGCGTGAGCGACGTGATCGCCCGCTCGCGGTCGAAGCTGCGGAAGAAATCGCCGCGCAGATCGCAGTCCACGAGCGTGACGCGCGTGAGCGAGGACTTGTGCAGCGGGATCAGCAGCTCGCGGCGCGTGCAGTGCGAGAGCGTGATGTCCTGCAGCTTTGTGAGTGCGCGCAGCTCGGACAGGTCCGACACGTTCGCGCCGTTGAGACTCAGCTTCCGCACGTTCAGGCAGCGGCCGAGGCCGGTCAGGTCGGTGATGGCGTTGCCGTCGGCCGTGAGAGCCGTGAGCTTCGGCAGCTGCTCGATGCCCGACAGGCTCGTGAGCCGGTTGGCGCTGACGTCGAACACCTCCACGCCGCAGGCGGGCAGACTCTCGAGCGAGGTCAGCGACTGAAACTGCACCGAGACCACCGTCAGGCTCGGGAAATACGCGAGGTCGGACAGGTCGCGGATGTCGCCGCGCCGCACGGTGACGCTCTGGCCGGAGGGGTCGACGGCCTCCGCCGTCTCGACACCGGCGGCCGCCGCGTCCACGCCCTGCTGCGGGGCGGCGAACCAGTACCGGTCGCCGCAGACGTACAGCGCCGTGAGGCCCTTGAGGTCCGCGACCGTGAGCTCGCCCGCGGGCTTGCCGGCGTAATCGCGCGCGGCCTGCTCGAGCAGCGGGTTCTGGAACTGGGCCACCGTGTCGTCCGCGAGCGTCTGCACCGCGACGGTTTTCGCCGTGAAGCGGTAGAGCAGGCCCGTGAAGTGGCCGACGATGCCGGCCGCGATCAGACAGCCGGCGAGTACGACCGCGATGATCGCCGCCGCGAGACCGCGGCGCTTTTTCTTCGGCCGCGCGGGCTTCGGCGCCTTGGGCGGCTTTTCAGGCTTTTCCCGGCGGGGCTTGGCGGCGCGGGGCTTTTTCTCTTTCGCCTTTTTCCCGGGCGCGGGTGCAGGAACATCCGGCAGCTCCGGCGCGTCGCCGGCGAATTTCGAAGCATCCAGCAGCTCGGCCGAGAAGAGCTTGTCGTAGAAATATTCCTCGCTCGGGTAGGTGTACTTCATGAGCGCGAAGAGATTGCCGATCTGCATCTCCATGCCCGGAGAGAGCTCCGTCTGCTCGAGATAGACGTTGATGACCGGTTTTTTCTTCGTCAGAGCATAGTGCATCTCCTTGCGGCAGTTGTCCGAGCGCAGGTACGCCGGGGACAAAAACGCCAGCACGAGCTGCGCGCGCTCGAGATGCGACGCGATGCTCTCCGGCCACTCGCTGCCGGCCTCGATGCCCTCATCGTACCAGACGCGAAAGCCGCGCGACTGCAGGGTGCGGATGATCTCGAGCACGGCCGCGTCGTCCTTGTGCGCGTAGCTGACGAAGAGATACGGCAGCGTGCCCTCATAGGGGCGCAGAAGGGTCTTCAAGGAACCACCTCCGGAAAAATTTCAAAATTTGACTGGATTTTGTTCGTGTATCACACACGTTCGTGCCCGGCAAGGGCTTTGAGCCCGGCGAGGTACGCATACGGCACACGCAGCCCGCCCCGGCCGGAGCCGAGGGCGATGTCCGGCTTGCGCAGGCCGTGATAGTCCGAGCCGCCGGAGGGCGCGAGGCCGAAGCGCGCGGCCAGCGCATGCGCGGCCGCCGCCTGCTCGGGCGTATAGGTCGTGTAGCACACCTCTACGCCGAGGGCCCCGGCGTCCGCCGCAGCAGAGAGCATGGCGGCGCGCTGCGCATCGTCAAAGCGGTACTTGAAGATGTGCGCCACGACCGGCACGCCGCCCGCCGCGCGCAGGGCGCGGACGGAGTCCTCCAGCGGAATGTTGTAGCGCGGGACGTAGAATTCCCTCCCCCGGCCGAGCAGACCGCGCATGCCGTCCGACACCGACGGGATGCACCCGCGCTGCACGAGCAGCGCCGCGATGTGCGGCCGGCCGAGCACCGTCTGCCCCGGGAAGGCTGCGTGCAGGTCGGCCATCGTGATGGGGTAGCCCGCATCGTGCAGGCGCTGCACCATGGTCTCGTTGCGGGCATTGCGCTCGTCGGTCGCGCGGGTCATGAGCGCGCGCAGGGCGGTATCCTCCGTATCCATGAAATAGCCGAGCAGGTGCACCTCCTCGCCACCCCAGACGGTGGACAGCTCCACGCCGGGCACGACCTCGATGCCGCAGCGCTGCCCCGCCGCGCGGGCTTCGGGCAGGCCGGCGAACGTGTCGTGATCCGTGACGGCCACGGCCCGCAGGCCGAGCGCCGCCGCCTTGCGCACCACGTCAGCCGGGGCGTCCGACCCGTCGGACGCGAGCGTGTGCGTGTGCAGGTCAATCCGCTCCATGGCGCACCTCCAGCCCGTCCGGCAGCGCGTCGCCCTGCCAGAGGACATAGACCGTGCCGTCCGTGACGCGCACCGTGGCCGCCGCGCCGGTGAACGAATTGCTCACGCCGAGCGGCATGGCGCAGCGCAGCTCCGCGTCCGTGATCTCGTAGAGCAGGCCGCGCAGCGTGACGCCGCGCGCGGCGTCGCCGCTGCTGAACACGGACACCGTACCCTCCATACCGGCGGGAAAGGTCAGCGTGCCGTCTTGCACC